>WNFU01027698.1_pt1 | contig 19858 bp, 19 predicted proteins | sample 5400121 | NCBI WGS metagenome assembly WNFU01 (sample SAMN13153360, study PRJNA577476) | soil metagenome | isolation source: 100 cm soil or saprolite under grassland replicate 1 | place: USA:California | collected 2016-06-15 | reverse complement strand
GGCAAGAAGCCGTGGCCGCAACCACCCAAGCACATCCAGCTCATGGAAATCGCGGGCCGGCTAGCGGTGGCAGCGGCGCAGCTCGAAGGAGATAAGGTACTCAACGCCGGTCTGCAGGAAGCAGTCCAAACCTTGGCCCCGTCAGGCCGAGCAGGCCGAACTCTAAGCCTGCCTAGGATAGCAGGCGGGAGATACACCGTGAATTTTGACATCGTCTGATCAGAAGTATCCAGGAGGTGCGCCATGTATCTGGTCGCGATCGACCCACTTGCGCTCATTCTGTCGAATGACGTGTACGTGAAGATCAATCTGCCCCGACCCCCACCCGATTTGGCGGCGCTTCGCGAGCTTGTCAGGAGCCTTGACGCGACCGAGAAGAAGCTGGCCGTGGAGCGGACAAGGCAGCTGGGTGAGTACGCGAAGACGCTCGAGAAGGCGCTCGGTGGTCCTGACACTTGACTAATACTGGTCTCAGGGTATCAGGCACGAGGCGCATCCCCGCTCCGGGTGAGGAGCGATGGCCACAGACAGGGGAGCAAATTCATCATTAAAAGCCTGTCGGCAGGCGATTGTTGGGGGAATTATTGAGTTCTAAGTGCCGGAACTTCAAAGCAAATTCTTATCACTTTATTACGATCATGGAGGACAGCCATGGCAGCGAGTGGAGGTCAGAAGCTTGTAACCCTTACCCAGGTTGCTCCCGGAGCAACGGTAGGTAGTAAATGGAACAACGCGAACGCGGAGGTGTACAGCCTCCATGCTTGGCCGGTAGTCGCTTCCGGAGTTAATGCGTCGGCGGAGATAACCAGGACCAGCTTCGTCGTACACGGCAACCCGTCGGAGCGAGAGCTCCATTATTGGGTGAAGAACACGGGCACAACTCAAGTCGATATTGCCGTTTGGGCATTCTGGTGGAACGCCTAGGCATTGCATCCTGGGCCGCGTGTGAACCCCAACGTAACTCGGAGGTCACGATATGGAACCGCAAGGGGCTATGAAGCTTCTCACCTTCACGAGCGTCGCACCGGGAGCGACCGTTCATGGTTGGTGGAACAACGCAAATGCGGAGGTGTACCGCCTGAACGCGTGGCCTAAGGTAGCTCCTGGCGTCGCTGCCTCTGCTGAGATTACAAAGATCAGCTCTGTGGTACATGGCAGCCCATCGGAGCGGGAGGTCCATTTCTACGTAAAAAACACCGGCACGACGACCAGCGATATCGATGTGTGGGCGTTCCGGTGGAATTGGTCATTGTGGCCGGTGCTCGAGGCCGTGCGCGCAGAGTTCAGGGTTCCCGCCGTGGGAGGCGCCACCGTCACCAACCAGGGAATCGCAGTACTCGACGTTGCCGGGATTCGCAAGCATGGAGACAACACGATTGTCGAGGCTGGCGACCGCTGGCACCTCGGGTCGGACACGAAGGCTATGACGGCGACCGTTCTCGCCGTCCTCGCGCAGAAGGGAGTCGTCAGCTGGGATATCACAGTGGCCCAAGCATTCCCGGAATGGGCCCAGACGATGAAGGACATGTTCAAGAACGCGACGTTCGAGCGGCTGATGGCGCACCGATCGGGGATTCTCAACCTGACGTCGGCGGAGTCCACGGCGCTCGCTGACACGAGCAAAAGCGTCCCGGCGCGCCGCCGCGAGTTTGCCCACTTGATAACACACCGACAACACGGCGACGATGACGTGCTGTTCGGCGCTCCCGGCTTCGTATTCAGTTACCAGAATGCAAACTTCATCTTGGCTGGCGCGATGCTCGAGCGTTGCACCGGCAAATCGTGGGAGGACCTGATGAAATCGGAGCTATTCCAGCCGCTCGGCATGACCACCGGCGGGTTCGGCGCACCTGGCAGCGCAAGCGATGTGAAGGAACCTTGGGGTCACAGCGACGCGTCCGGACAGCGGGTGGCGTCGAAGGGTGACAATACTCCTGCGCTCGGGCCTGCGGGGACGGTCCATGCCTCGCTGGGTGACTGGGCCAAATTCATCCGCCTGCACCTCGACGGTTCGGAGGGTTCTCTGACGCTGTCACCTGCGACGCTCGCGCGTCTCCACACTCAATACCCGCCGAACAACGTGTACCCGGACCGTTACGGGTGGGGCTGGATTATGTACGACGATGCCGGTGGCGTTGCGCTCGGCCACGATGGGTCAAACGGCCTCTGGTATTGCAGCTGCCAGGTCCTTCCTAAGAAGGGCGTGGCATTCCTCGCAGTCTCGAACATCGGCTCGGACACAAACGGCAAAGGCAACCTTGCGTGCGCGAAAGTTATTCAGAAACTTAGGGAGCGGCACTTTGAGTCATAGGCCCTTCCCGCGGCAAGCTCGCGTGCGCTGGTGACGTGCGTAGGCCCGGCGGCAGCCGCTTGGTAGCACCGGTGGCATGAGTGAGCCGCCGCCGACGAACCTGAGGGTGCTGAACCCGTCGCGCAGGACGCTTCGATCGGGTGACCTCTTCGTGATGCAGCTACTCGTCTCTGGGGAGAGAGAGGAGGCTCAACTTCCGAGGCTGGCCTTTATGTCTCCTATGCCCCTTTTGGGACGCCAATCCAAAATCGAAAGTCCAGAACTTGTCCTGAGTGAATGCGAAGGATCTCTTTTTCAATCCGTCTCCGTGCTCCTTACCGTTTACTCCTCACCGAATTACCTTGTCCGCCCGCGCTAGCACATTCAGTGCCTTTGCTTACCAGCGGGTATTAGCAGGTGCACTTACCCGGTGTCGACAGGAGTGGGCGTATGCGTTGCGTTTGACGCCAGAATACGATCCAGAGAGTTGCGATAACAGCCAGGTAGATTCTGGTGCTTCCGCAGCGGTCGACGCCTGCCCGAAACATGATCTAGCGCACCTGTCGAAGTCCGACCGTTGGCTTGTCGGACAACTTTTCTTAAGAGATCGTACGGAAGCGGACATCGCTGCCGAGATCGGCATCACCCAGCAAGCGATAAGCAAACGTAAGCGCGCGATCGTAATTCAACTAAGGCGGTTACATCGATCGAACTAACCTATTCTGAAAGTCACACAATACTTTCAGGAAGGGCGCTTGCCAGACCCCTCTTCTGATAGGAATCAAAAAAAGTAAGTTCTTGGTTGTAGAAATTAATGGAAGCCGCATTACTAAAGGTTGTGTCCAAATAACTTGTTGTTCCCGACACCAATACAGGGAGGTATTTATGATCGGACCCGATGATAACCTTAAGGATTTCCCCCGCTGGGCTTGGCCTTACATCAACGTAGCCAGACTGGCCGATGTGTCCCGCGTCAAGGACCCCGGTGCGATTGGCCAGATTCCCGAGGACGCGATTAACGCTCACGTGAGGCAAGAAGCCGTGGCCGCAACCACCCAAGCACATCCAGCTCATGGAAATCGCGGGCCGGCTAGCGGTGGCAGCGGCGCAGCTCGAAGGAGATAAGGTACTCAACGCCGGTCTGCAGGAAGCAGTCCAAACCTTGGCCCGTCAGGCCGAGCAGTGAGAGGCGACATGAGTGGCCGGTGGCGGTGTGCGGAACCGCTGCCGAGACGGCCTGGCCATACTGGAGCGATAGGCAAGGTCATGATGCAATCGGAAAGACGACGGCTATTGTTTCACCCATTGCTAGTGGTCTTCAGCATCGGTATCGCCTTCGGCTCAGCGCTTCCCGCGTATGCGGGTCCCTACCTTCGACACTCCTTTGAAGAAACGGCGGCGAAGAGCCCGAAAGGCTGTCGCGCTCTTGCGGAGAAGGTTCTCAGGAACCTTCAGGCGGAGTTGAGACTATCGGTCAGCGACCGGAACAGTACCCTTGCAAGTACTCCCCACTCCACGGTCTCGATTGACTGCGTGGCCGTTGGACCCAACCGCTTCGTGGCGCTCGTCATGATCGCAAGCACTGATGGGCAAGAATCGCAGAATATCCTGAGACGATTCCAGCAGCAGTTCCAGAGCACCGGCCCGATCGACTCCAACTGATGGAGTTGCGAGAGGAAAGCCGGGACGAACCACTTGACTGCGACGACAGGACGGACCGACTCCGCGAAGATTCTGCTGAAACGGGAGGCGACCATGACTCATCTCTCACAGACGAACCCTACCGAGCAGCGTACCTGGCCGCGCCGATTGCCACAAGCCCCGGCCGCTCCGGCTTTGGTCCGCAGCTTTCGCTTTCCTACGACTCCGGCGCGGGCAACGGACCCTTCGGGTTCGGCTGAAGCCTGTCGCCTCCATCGATTACGCGTAAAACCGACAAGGGTTTACCCAGGTACGAGGATGCTGACGAATCCGACGTCTTCATCCTCTCTGGCGCGGAAGACCTGGTGCCGGTATTCAAGACGAATCCGACAACCGGCGAATTCGTGAAAGATGCCAAGGGTAACTTTGTTTACGATGAATCCCCGCGCGATGGCTACCTTGTTCGACGCTACCGTCCGCGAATCGAAGGACTCTTCGCTCGGATCGAACGCTGGACCAACCAGGCTGATGCCGCGGATACCTACTGGCAATCAATCTCTAAGGACAACATCACGGTTGGGTACGGCAAGACGCCGGAAAGTCGTATCGCCGACCCAGAAGACGGTAGAAACTCTCTACGAAATTGAGGATCGCTCACCTTTAACCTTATTTTTTTAGAGGAGATCATCATGGCGCTAGGAGACGGCATAAGAAGAAATATTGCAACGGTAAGCCAGCAGGAACGCGACCTGTTTATCGATGCCATCGTCCAATTACACACTAATCCTGCCTACATATACCCAGGCGGAGTAACCTATTGGGCAAAGCAGGATGAAATTCACCAGGCGACGCACGTTCATGGAGGGGCCGCATTTTTGCCCTGGCACCGTGAGTTATGCAATAGGTTCGAAAAGCTCATCCGCCTGGTTCACCCGGATTTGTCGCTCCATTACTGGGACTGGACCACCGATCCGAGAAACACTTCCGACGGGCAGAGCGGTTTTATTAATCTGTTCACGCCCCAATTCATGGGGAATGCTAACGGTCCGGCCGGGCCACCGCTCGGTGCGTTTGCGGGCGTGACGAGAAATGTCAACGGACAGCCGCCGCCGCCATTTAATCCGCCTAACGTTTCATCGGATGACGACAATATCAACGCAAGTAATGGCGCCGCGGTAGCAAACCAGTATGTTCAATTTCGACTCGCGGTTGAAGGTGATCACAACGGCGTTCATCCCTACATAGGAGGCACGATAGGCCCGGCCCATACGGCATTCGAAGACCCGTTCGTTTTCCTGCTTCATTCAGACGTGGACAGATTGTTTGCCCAGTGGCAAATGAACAACAATTCTTTCGGGAATGAATACCGCCTGGATCCCGATCAAGTCTACGGAGACGAAGGCGATGATCCGCCTGTGATAAACCCTTCTTTCCTAAATCCTCCGGGCATAAACAACTTCCTCGAACCCTGGGCGGGGGGTACGGGCACGCGGCCGTGGACACCGGCCGACGGGCAAATCGAAGTCAAGACTTCCAAGCATCCGAGTGTGGTGAGGCCTCCTTGCTACGATTCGATCGAGCCTCTTATCAGTTATGAGACGCTGAATGTCGATTTCGGAAACATCCCCGAGGGGTTGACGTCGTTCAGGGCGGCGCGCGTCAAAGTTAAATCATGTCATAAGGTAAAATTCACGATCACACAGAACCCCACGGGGAATTTCGCTCTCACCCCCATGGGTAGCCTCTTCACCTTCGATCCCAACGTGAGCGGCGTGTACGGGAACGCCTACGTGTGGATTCAATTCACCGCTAATGGAATGGGCTTGCAGACGACCACGATTAATGTGCAGGCGTTTGAAGATATAGATCCGGCAAACCCGACCAACATCGGTCCGGAACAAACCATAACCTTTTCTGCCACTCCCGTTCCCAGGACAGACAACTCTGTCGTTTTGGTATTGGACCGCTCCGGAAGCATGTCCGCCAATGCCGGTGGCACGAGCACGCGGTCAGGGTTGTTAAAGAATGCCGTCGGCGTGTTTGCAACCCTGATGCGCCCGACCGATGAAATAGGAATTGTCAGCTTTGACGATCAGGTGGCCACGTTGTTGGGCATGACGCCGCAAAGCACGGCCCTGGTCCAGGTAATAACGATTTTAGTGGGCAACGGACTGGACCCGCGGGGAGCGACCGGGATCGGGATAGGGATCCAGGAAGGCAATGCAGCGCTTGCGGGAGCGAACCCCACCCACAGCAAATCCATGCTTGTGTTAACCGACGGAAACGAGAACGTCCATCCGTATGTCAATGAACTGCCCCCCGGAACCATCACTAACAAGACCTATGCGATCGGCTTCGGATTGCCGGGTGAAGTGAGTGACAGCGTGCTCAATCAAATTACCGCAAATACGAATGGTAATCTGGTCGTCACGGGAAACATTACAACGGAGGAACAGCGATTTTTGCTGACGAAGTATTTCGTACAGGTATTGAACGGCATCACAAACAACCAGATCATTCTCGACCCGCAGGGTAGCCTCTTGTGGGGCGCGCTACACAGGATTCCGTTCTATGCCACCGAAGCTGACATCAGCCTGGAAGCCGTCGCACTTTGCCCGGTGCCGTTGCTGCTCAGTTTTAAGTTGGAAACGCCGGACGGCGCCATCATCGACCCCTCGCTCGCGGCCGCGGAGCCGAACATCGAGTACGTCAACGGTATGGAAGTGGCGTTTTACAGAATCATGTTGCCGGCGCTGCCCGCAAAGCCAGACGGAAGTCACGCGGGCAAATGGCATGCGCTGCTGCAAATAAAAAGCAAGGAAGAGATCGACAAACTTTTGCGGCACGAACAATTCGTTCTGCGATCCGTTGCCGCAAGAGTTGGCAACAGGCTGCCGTACAACTTTATGGCACACTCTTACTCGAATCTGACGTTCAATGCCTTCGTAGTACAAACCAGTTTCGAACCGGGGGCCGTTGTAAAACTCTACGCGAGCCTCAACGAGTATGACCTGCCTGTCAGTAACCGGGCTAAAGTTACCGCGCAGGTCACGCGACCTGATGTGAGCGGCACGCAAATAACCTTTACCGAAGTCGAAGCGGGTCGATTCGAAACTTCGTTCCGGACGACCGTAGCAGGTGTTTATACGTTTCGCATCATTGCGGAAGGAAGTGCCTTTAAAGGCAGCCCATTCGCACGCGAGCGAACCTTAACGGCGGGAGTGTTTGCGGGAGGCGATAAGCGGGATGATAAAACCAACATTGAGACCATCATTGACATCATCAACGGGCGAGACGAACGACTGTGCGCGCTGCTGGAATGCGTCTTTTCCCGCGGAGTCATCAACGAGAGGTTCGAGGAAAAGCTGCGCGAATCGGGAATTGATGTAAACCATCTGCGGGAGTGTATCAAGAGATACTGTGCTTCGCACAAATATCCACGTCGGAACGTTGAGCTCACACCCGCAGATGCTCGCAGCGTGATGGAACATCCGCAAATCACCAGCCTGATGGAAAAAATCAGTAGAGATCTAATGCTTGGTGAGACATTTGGTTTTGCCAGACAACCTGAGCCTCCTCCAGCCAAGAGAGGTGAAGGACATCCTAAAGAAGGAAAAGACTGAAGTTTGTTTGAAACCAGCGGAGTCGTTTTCAACTCAAGATCCAAGTTAACTTGCATCTATTGAGCGCAATAGGAGGTTCATTATGGCGACGAAATATCCTAGAAAGAAACAACCGAAGCGATCGGTACGTCCAAAAGTCAATATCAAAACACCGAAGGAACCACTGTTTGTCGGATCGGCGGCGATAGAGTTCCCTAGAGTCCACGCTAGGGCCATATGGGCGTCACAAGAAGAAATGAAAAGACTCCCGACCCTTTTTCGAAGCCCCCGATTGCTGTGCATAAGCCTAGTAATTGCGACTTTCGCGTCTGCCGCAGCTGGCGCATCCAGCGCTGAGCCCGACGACGTCCGCCGCGCTCGCGTCACGAGCTTCAAGACGTTCACGGTTGCCACCGTGGTCGAGTCCGGGCCGAGCACCCCTCAAGGCGCCACGCGAATTCAGCCGACAGCCACGTCCAAGCGCACGCCCCCTCCCTCACATCACCAAGTCCGTGCACAGCCGCCTCCTGCAGCGCCATCGCCGGGTTGTCAATGGCTCGACCGTTGCGCATTGAATATCCGGGGGCATATTACCACGTGATGAACCGTGGCTTGTCACGCAGAAATATTTTTCTTGAAGACAAGGATCGGGAACGTTTCTTGGAACTTTTGGGTGAGACCTCACGACAGTGGAAGGTAGAGATTTTTGCTTACTGTTTGTTGGATAACCACTATCATATTCTGCTTCAAACCCCGGGGGCGGGGCTTGCACGTGCCATGAGACATCTCGATGGGATCTACACCCAGCGCTTTAATCGGGCGCATCACCGCGACGGGCCGCTATTTTGGGGGCGCTACAAAGCGATCCTGATCGACGCGGAGGAGTATTTTTTGTCGGTGGTGCGTTACGTTCATCAGAATCCGGTAGGGGCCGGCATAGTGACGGACATGGATCGATATCGTTGGAGCAGCCAGAGGGCTTATCTGCAGAAGGGAGTGGGACCCGGGTGGTTGAATACGGAGTCGGTGATGTCGCGTTTTAGGGGGCTGAGGCAGTACCAGGAGTATATGCATGGGGAGATGGAGAGAGAGATCCGGGAGTTTTACGGTGGGGGGTATCAGAGACCGATCTTGGGCGATCGCAGTTTTGTGCATTGGGTGAGAGAGAAGCTAGGCGATCGGGGAAAAGTGGACGAAAACCAGCCTGATTCTAAGAAGGTATTCGGGTTAGAGATCGCCGAAGTGGTAGGGGCAACGGCGAGGGCGTACGGCAAGGGGGTGGAGGATCTTCGCAGAAAGCGGCGCGGGGAAGAGAATGAAGCGCGGTCGATGGCGATGTATTTGAGTCGGGTATTAGGAGGGCACAAACACAGCGAAATTGGTGGGGCATTGGGTTTAGAAAAGACCTCCTCGGTGAGTTCTGCATGTTTACGGATGAAACGGAGGATAGAGACAGAAAAGCGTTTGGCTCGTCGAGCGCGAGATATTCAGCAACTATTACTAAAAAGCCAAAAGCGGACCTGACCCCTTTGCCTGTAGACCCCTTTGCCTGTAGACCAAAATAATATACCCACGCTGAACCCAAAAGCGGCAATACCGCAAAGGGGAAAATAAATCTTTGCCGCGACGGATCGTCTGATAAGAATATTGGCACTAAGTTAAGAGACCAGAAGAAAATCGATAGGGCAGCTAATGCGAGCACGACGAGGAGTATGGATTGAAGACTCACTTCTGCAAGGTCTGGCGGAAGATCAAAAAAGTGTAAGTACGAAACTTGATAAAGGAATGCAAGCCAGTAAGCCAGTGCTGTCAAACCGGCAACAAACAAAGCCTCAGGCAAAGTTCCGATAACACTTGGTTTGCTCTCATTAGAAACATTTTGAATTTGCTGTTCTGTAGCCATCGCAACGCGAAGGTTTCAATGCCCTCTTTGGAATTGTCGTACATAACATAGGGAAAGAACGTCGCACAACCTCACGTACGAACGGGTCAAGCTTCACGGCTTGGCCCTTTTTTGGGTGATCAGTTCGCGGGGTCCGCCGCAAAAAGTTGACTTGCGCCGAAAGCCTAGGTCGAAGATAATATCCGCGCGGTAAAAACGAGCGAGGCTGTATGCCACGACTGAAATTACGCGTGAAGAAACCGGAGTCACAAGAGAATTATAGGTAAAAATAAACAGCAATGGACATATTAAAACCAGATCCCAGTAAACCCTTCATGTCAGCCTTCAAGATAGTACTAGTCATCGCGATGATCGTTGGCATTATAGTTGGTGTAATGGATGGGTTTTTAGGCTTTGAAACAAATCTGATGGAACACGCAGGTCCAGCTTTTGGTTTAGCACTGGTGGCCCTATATTTTTACTTTCGCTTTAGGGCGTAGTGGTTGTGAACCGACGAAGCTTGCCTTGGCCAAGTAAGGGAAAGAATCCATTTGCGACCCTGATATTTACACCTGACCTCGCCCACTTGGATCAACCGCGAATGGATGAAATTCCGGATTGACGATTCCTCTCTGGCCTTTGCCTATAAAGAATCAGCAGACAGAATTATTCAACAGCTTGCCAGACAGAGGCGACATCGGCACCATGATGCATTGTTTCTTCCGATTGTATATCTCTACAGGCATTGTTTTGAACTCCAATTGAAGCAAATCATCAGATTAGGTGTCATCCCGCAAACTGAAAAGATCGATGGTCCGTTAACGAGCCACAATCTTTGTAAGCTCTGGAAGTATGTCGAGAGAGTCGTCGATGAAGTATATCCGGGTAGTAGTTCTGTAAAGGATTTTGTTAATGCAGGAAAGATTATTAAAACATTGCACGACGTGGATAGGTCAGGTGAAACATTGCGTTACTCACAAAACCTCAAGGGTCAAAAACACGCTTATCCAAAGTATGTGGAATTAAAACAGGTTCGGAACAAATGTGATGAGCTGTATAACTTCTTAAAAGCGGTCGAAGCTGCTCTAGAGCACGCAAATTCAATGGCGGGCGAAGGGAACAGTTTTTAGTTATTTCTGTAAGTCAAAATGGGGCTTCATACGCCACAAAAGAACTCGCGCCGAACCGCGTCGCAAAACCTGCATTTCGCGACGCAAAGTCAGCGAGGCCTGCCCGTTTCATCAAAGCGAAATCGAACTGACGCGTCGTTGGACTAAACCGCTTCGCGGTGGATGAGAGGGCGCTGTTAGTGAAGCATTTTCGGTAATCCACCCCGCAGTTTTCCAGCCCATGATAAGCTAGAGCAATATGAAAATGTCGCCTCGTTCTATTTCCTGGCGCATCGCTTCGGTGAGCTGACTTTTGTTGTTAACGAGAAGGCGATCTCGCTCGATATCTCGTTTGATGAGGATTACGCGGTGGTTAGCCGGTGAATGCGCTCATGGAAGGGATCGTTGGCGGGAAGACTAAGAACTCTATGGACGAGTGTCCTCGGGTGTCCAAAGTGCCGACGGGATCAAGTTCTGCTCAAGGAGATTGGTAAGATCCACCAGGATAGCAAAGAAGCTTACGATGCGGTTAAGACAGCCTAGACGGATTAACCGATTGCCACGTAAGAAAACAAATGCTTGGCGCCAAATCCTTAGTACCAAATTTATGATTTGGATAACCGTGATCCAAAGAAGGTCGGCCAAATTATGTTCACACGACTACTCTTGCTTGTTTGATAATTACTTGTTTGTACATCATGAGGTAGATCAAAAGCCACGTAAGCGCGATCCAGAAATACCAAAAATCATGAGGAGTAAAAAATTTAAGTAAGGGAGCTCCGAAATTGACGACCAAGTAGAATGTCATCGGCAAAAGGATCGCCTCTCGCAAGCGATTATCTAAGCACCAAACCGTAGCCTGTAAAAGGGCCGGTAGAAGCACCACTTGGTCGCATGTCCATGCAAAGAAGGTTGTGGTAAGAGAGACAAGCAAAATTACCGGCATTTGACGAGTCCATTCCCAATTGGTCTTATAGGTTTTCCAGTAAAACGGAAGCCACAGTATGCCTACCAAAGAAGGGAGAAATTGGGACAGTCCACTTTCAGGCATGACAAGATTTTTTAAGGCTCTACCCAAAGTTGGGGTTTCCTGATCGAATGGAGTTGGAGGCGGTGCAGTCAAATTTAAGAGTCTGTATTCGTTAAACACTGCGGGGTCCAAGACCAGTACAACCATTGAAACCGCAAGCATGCCGAGACTCAATCCGAAGATCGCAGCCCATCGCTTCCGTTCGATTGTCCACATGAGCAAAGCGGGCCAGAGGAGGTAGATTAAATGGGGCTTAATAGCAACTAGAACCAATGAGGCTCCTGCCAAGCCATATTGTTTTCTCATCTCAAAATGAAGAAAACCTACAACACCAAGAAGAATCAATGGTCCAATTTGCCCTGTAAGAAGGACAACGATGGTTGGTGCAAACAAGAAGGTCATGATCCATGCAACTCTGCACTGAACGATCGAACCGCCGTATATCGTCCAAAGCTGCTTTGCGCAGAAAAGCAGGATTGCGCAATTGCAAACCAGCCAAAGAAACTCTGCGATTGGAAATTCCAAGAATCCAAAAGGAATTAAGAACGTAAGAGTCCAGGGAGGATTCCACATGATCAGAGGTTTGTCATTTATCCAACCCACGGATTTTTGCAATGAAGAAAGTTCAGCCACTGAATACGGATTTTTTCCCGTTAAGAGCAGGCGTGAGCTGGCCCAATATTCGACAAAATCATTTATGTGAGTTGGACGGAAAAGGGCCGGTGAACTTATTGTAAGCTTGGCCAAGAGAACCGCCACGATTGCACACGCGGCAAGTAAGGCTGTCCGTCGTGTTAGGATTTTCACACTCAGCTTAGTGCGGATGCGTAATACGGTCAGGGATAGGGTCAGTCGTGCAAATCAAAATCACGGTTTACCAGCCATTTATTGTCGCATAGTAAACTTTTTAAGGTCAAGGTATTGTTAATCTCTTGCTCATTCCAACATTCCCACGGCATAAATATCCTTTCAGGGCTTCAACGACGAACGGGCCGCATGACGCATACCATCGATTCTGAACTACGATAAGACCGACTACTCGTGCATCACATTCTCCGATCCAAGCTCCGATACTGAATCGCCTCGGCAATGTGCGAGGCTTCGATGTTCTCCGCTCCGGCCAGATCGGCGATGGTGCGACCGACTTTTAGGACGCGACTATACGCTCTCGCGCTCAACCCAAGTTTATTGATCGCGGTCTCGAGTAACTTCTCCGCGTCATCTTTCACCGAGCAGTAGCGCTTAATGTCTCTCGCGCCCATCTGGGCATTGGCATGAAGCTTTGTTTTCTGAAATCGTTGCAGCTGAATGGAGCGCGCCGCATTGACTCGCGCGCGAATCACGTCTGAACTTTCACCGGCATCTTTGCTGGCGAGTTCCTGGTAACGCAGCCCTGGCACTTCAACCTGGATATCGATGCGATCGAGCAGGGGACCGGAGACTTTTGAACGATAGCGTTGGATCTGTAGAGGAGTACAGATGCATTCCTTTTGGGGGTCTGTCAGGAAGCCACAGACTGATATTGCCGTCCTCGAGAGGCTGGCGCATGACTTCCAGAACATTACGCCTGAACTCTGGCAACTCGTCGAGAAACAGGACGCCGTTGTGGGCGAGCGAAACCTCGCCGGGCTTCGGCACGGTCCCGCCGCCCACCAGGCCTGCGTCGGAGATCGTATGATGAGGCGAACGAAATGGGCGAGTGGCGATGATCGCTTGTCCGTTGAGAGTACCGACAACGCTATGAATCTTGGTGGTCTCGAGCGCCTCGGCAAGGGTCAAATCCGGAAGGATCGTCGGCAGTCTCTTCGCCAACATTGTCTTTCCTGATCCTGGCGGGCCGACGAGAATGACATTGTGTCCGCCTGCCGCCGCGACTTCCAGAGCGCGCTTGACATGTTGTTGGCCTTTGACGTCATTGAAATCAGCATTGTACTGCGAATGTTGGTTAAAGAGGTCCTCCAGGTTGACAGAGGTCCGTTTAACGGTTTGGGCGCCGTTTAGAAATTCGACGACCTGCGGCAGGTCGTGTACGCCCAAAACTTCGATTTCGTGGACGACCGCGGCTTCGGCAGCATTCGGCTCTGGAAGAATCAGCCCCTTGAAGTTTTCCCGTTTCGCCGCGATAGCGATCGGCAAAATGCCACGTATGGATTTGACCGACCCATCGAGTGATAGCTCGCCGATCAAGAGATAGTCGTCGAGCAATTTCTTTTCAATCAGTCCTTCGGCAGCGAGAATGCCGATAGCCATCGGAAGATCATAGGCCGAGCCTTCCTTCTTAATGTCTGCGGGCGCGAGATTGATCGTGATGCGCTTGGCCGGAAAGGTATAGCCGCAGTTCTTCACCGCGGCCCGAATACGGTCTTTGCTCTCTTTCACCGCGCCTTCCGGCAGACCGACGGTGGCGAGTTGAGGCAAACCCGAAGCGAGATCGATCTCCACCTCGACGCGCAAAGCATCGATGCCGTACAGAGCCGCACTGTTCACTTTGGCGAGCATAAAAAGATGAAAGGCGCCCGTACGCTACCAAAGCCGTTGGCGATTGACAACCGCCGATTGGAATGAGCGGGTGATCGACGGTAATTGGACTGCTGGGCGAACAGTCGTTCGCCTGTACAGTTAAAATTTGTCTTTCTTGAAAGACTTGAGCGACGAGGGGCGGGCGCGCAGGGCATCATCCTTGGTAACTCGGTCAAAGACGTGCACGCCGCGATTGTGCAGCAGCGTCGGCTGCGAAATAATTCGTTGGGCTTGAGCCGGGCAAAGCCCGCAGCGTTTTAACGGCCTATCGGTGACTTTCTGAATCGCTTCGAATCGGTGTCCGTTGGCGCACTGATATTCATAGAGCGGCATGATCGGTATTCGTTGCTATCACAATGATCGTGTCGTCTCAAACGTGGACCGTTATTGCTGGCTCAAACATTTTCTGGTATAAAATTTTATGTTTGCATTGAATCAAGCAGGAGCACGCAAAACCCAGGCGTAGGTCTGGGTTTTTTTTTAGCTAGGTTCGGAGGTGAACGATGCTGGAACAGGAAGTCTTACCCGTCGGCTTGACCTTCGATGATGTTTTGCTGATCCCGGCGGAGTCGTCCGTATTACCGCGAGACATCGACGTTTCGACCCGATTGACGGAGCGGATCAAGTTGAACATACCGCTCGTCAGCGCCGCTATGGATACGGTGACCGAGTCGAAAACCGCCATCGCGATGGCCCAAGAAGGCGGCCTTGGCATTATCCATCGAAATCTTTCGGTAGGGGTACAAACAGGCGAGGTCGAAAAGGTCAAGAAATTTGAGAGCGGGATGATCTCCGACCCGATCACGGTCGCGCCGGATCAAAAAATTTCTGATGCCAAAGAAGTCATGAAAAAGTACGGCATCTCCGGGCTGCCCGTGACCCAGAATGGCCGATTGCTCGGTATCCTCACCAATCGCGACTTGCGGTTCGAAAAGAGGCTTGATCGTGCGGTTTCCGAGGTCATGACCAAAAATAACCTGGTGACGGTAAAACCCAGCGTCGACCTCGACGAGGCCAAGGAACTCTTGCATCAGCATCGCATTGAAAAACTTCTAGTTGTCGACGATGAGTTTCGCCTCAGGGGTTTGATCACAGTTAAGGACATCGAAAAGAAAATCCAAAACCCCAACGCCAGCAAAGACGCGCGCGGCCGCTTGCGAGTCGGCGCGGCGGTGGGCGTCGGGGAGGATTGGGAAGAGCGAGTGGATAGCTTGGTACGGGCGGGTGCGGACCTGATCGCCGTCGACACCGCCCATGGCCACTCGAAAAACGTTCTCGACGTGATCGGACAGATTCGTCGGCGTTATCCCGATCTCGACCTGGCGGGGGGCAACGTGGCTACGGCGGAAGGCACGACGGCGTTGATCGAAGCCGGTGTGAATGTCATCAAAGTGGGTGTCGGACCAGGCTCCATCTGTACGACGCGAATCGTTTCCGGCGTCGGCGTCCCGCAAGTTACCGCCATTGGCAGCTGCGCTAAGGCCGCGGCGCGTCACAATGTGCCGATCATCGCCGATGGCGGCATCAAATATTCCGGCGATATCACCAAGGCGTTGGCCGCCGGTGCCCATTCCGTGATGATCGGAAGTCTGTTCGCCGGCACGGAAGAAAGTCCGGGCGAGATGATTTTGTATCAGGGACGAACTTACAAAGCCTATCGTGGCATGGGATCGCTCGGCGCCATGGGGCATGGCAGCCGAGACCGCTATGGTCAAGCCGATGTGGCCGACAGCAACAAACTAGTCCCTGAAGGGATCGAAGGCCAGGTGCCTTACAAAGGGTCGATGTCGTTCAACATTCATCAACTGGTCGGCGGTCTGCGCGCCGGCATGGGATATCTTGGCTGCAAGGACATCGCCACGCTTCGCGCCAAGGCCAAGTTCATGCAGATTACCGCGGCGGCCCTTAAAGAAGGCCACGTGCACGACGTTTTCATCACCAAGGAAGCGCCCAATTACAGAGCAGAATGATACTCGTACTCGATTTCGGTTCCCAGTACACACAGCTCATTGCGCGTCGTATCCGAGAGTCCAAAGTCTACTGCGAGATCCATCCCTTCAACCTCGCCCTGGCAAAAATCAAAGCGCTTAACCCCGAGGGAATCGTTCTTTCCGGTGGGCCGGCGAGCGTTTACCAAAAGAACGCGCCCAAAGTCGATGCTGGCGTCTTCAATTTGCCCGTGCCTTTTTTCGGCATCTGTTACGGCATGGGCATCGTCAACTTGGCCTTTGGCGGCGAGGCCGGCCGCGCTGATCATCGCGAATACGGCCCTGCCGATTTGACCGTCGATGTCGACACCGATCTCTTTTGCGGTTTTTCCAAAAATGAATTGACCTCGGTCTGGATGAGTCACGGTGACAAGATGATCGCTTTTCCGAAGGGCTGGAACGTGCTCGCGCACAGCAGCAATTCGCCCATCGCTGCCTTCGCCGATCCGACGCGCCGCTTCTTCGGCGTGCAGTTTCATCCCGAGGTCGCGCACACGCCGCGCGGACGGGAGATCTTGGACAATTTCGTTTTTCGCATCTGCCGCTGTGAGCCCACTTGGACGATGGAACATTTTGTCGAGACCGCGGTGCAGAAAATCCGCGCCGAGGTGGGCGCGGGCCGGGTTCTCTGCGCGCTCAGCGGCGGTGTGGATTCGGCGGTGGCGGCGACCTTGATTCACCGCGCGATCCAAGAACGGCTGGTCTGCGTTTTCGTCAATAACGGACTCTTGCGCAAGAATGAAGCCGAACAAGTGTGCGGCCTATTCGTCGAGCGGTTTGGCCACAGTTTTCACTACGTCGATGCCAGCGAGCAATTTCTTAGCGCATTGAAGGGCCTCGAAGATCCCGAAATCAAACGCAAACGCATCGGCCATACGTTCATCGAAGTGTTTGAAGACCAAGCACGCAAGCTGGGTGAGATCGAATTTTTGGCGCAGGGAACACTTTATCCCGACGTGATCGAGTCGGTCTCGGTTCTGGGACCTTCGGCGACTATCAAGTCACACCACAACGTCGGCGGCTTGCCCATCGACATGAAGTTCAAATTGATCGAGCCGCTGCGCGAGCTTTTCAAGGATGAAGTAAGAATCTTGGGTAAAGAGCTCGGTTTGCCCCCTGAAATGATCCAGCGCCAGCCGTTTCCCGGTCCGGGCCTGGCGATCCGTGTGTTGGGCGAAGTGACCGAGGAGCGGTTGCAAGTATTGCGTGAAGCGGACGTGGTCGTGCTCGATGAAATCAAAGCGGCGGGCTTCTACGACAAGGTTTGGCAATCGTTCGCGGTTTTATTGCCGGTCAAAACCGTCGGCGTCGTCGGTGACGAGCGCAGCTATGAGAACGTCATCGCGCTGCGCGTGGTCGAGAGCCAGGACGGCATGACGGCTAACTGGGTGCCATTGCCCTATGAGTTGCTCGGCAGAATTTCTAACCGCATTCTGAATGAAGTGCGCGGTGTGAACCGCGTGGTTTACGATATCTCCTCGAAATCATTGCCATCGACGGAGGGGGATCGACGCCCGGTGCTCCCGAAGTCGTGCGCTTTCTCGAAGGACCGCAAAAACGCGCGCACGAGCTGCCCCGGGGGTTTCGGCACTCTGGATGAGATTTTTGAAACCGCCCTGCTAATCCAAATGGGCAAGATTCGCGAGTTTCCGTTGGTGTTAATGGGCAAAGAATTCTGGCGCCCGCTAATCGACTTTATGTCCGAACGTCTGGTCAAGGAAAAGAAGATCGATCAAATGGATCGCGACCGACTGATCGTCACGGATTCGGCTCGGGAGGCGGTAGAGGCGATCACCGAAGTTGCCAAGCGCCGCTTCGGCCTCACCTATGGCGCGCGCATGAAACGCCGTTGGATATTCGGCGAGAAAAAGGTGGCTTAGGAGTTCCATGAGGCATATCGCGCACGTGCTCTTGTTTGACCGCAACCAGAAATTGCTGATCTATCTGCGCGACGACAAGCCGGATATTCCGTTTCCAAATCACTGGGATTTCTTCGGCGGTCATGTCGAGGAAGGCGAGACGCCGGAACAGGCTCTGACGCGGGAAATCAAAGAAGAGTTGGGTCTCGACTTATGGGCTTGGCAGTTCTTTCGTCGCTATGAGTGCACGGAGGGCGACGCATATCCCAATATTAAATACATCTTTCGCGCGAATATCGATAAGCGGCCGGCGGAGCTCGTTCTTTATGAGGGGCAAAGATTGACCAGTATTGCTATGGAGCAGCGGTTTACCTTCTCATTCGCCAATATCCTTGGCCGCGTCTTGGAAGACTTCATCGCCGCCGGTTGGTGGCCGCAAGCTGTGGATAACTCTTCGAGTAAAATTACCGCGAAATAATTGTCGAGCCATTCGCTTTGTGCTAATTGATTAATACCTGCGATGGAACATTCTCGTTTCGTTCATCTTCACTGTCACACCGAATATAGTCTGCTGGATGGCGCGAACAAAGTCGATAAATTGTTCGAGCGCATCAAAGCGCTTAAGCAGCCGGCCGTCGCCATGACCGACCACGGCAACATGTTCGGCGCCGTGGAGTTTTACCGTGAGGCGATCAGTCACGGTGTCAAGCCGATCATCGGCTGCGAAATCTACGTCGCACCCGCCAGCCGCTTCGAAAGGAAAGGCGTCGACAAAGGCCCCAGGGAATATAACAACCACTTGATTCTTCTGGCGATGAACAAGCAAGGTTACCGCAATCTTTGCAAATTGGTGACCCTCGGTTACATGGAAGGGTTTTACTACAAGCCGCGAATCGATAAAGAGTTGCTGCAGGAATTTAACGCCGGCCTGATCGCTTTGAGCGCCTGTTTGCAGGGCGAGGTGTCGCAGGCGCTGTCCGCGGGTTATTTTGAGAAGGCGAAGCTCGCGGCGGAAACCTACGCCTCCATTTTCGGCGATCGTTATTACATCGAGATCCAGGACAACAAACTCGCCGAACAAGAGAAGGTCAACCGTTTGCTGGTGGAACTGGCCAAGGAAACTTCGATTCCGGTCGTGGCGACCAACGATTGCCATTACGGCGAGCGCGACGACTTTCACGCGCACGATGTGCTGCTCTGCGTTCAGACCGGCAAGACCATCGACGATGACAACCGGCTCAAGATGGAAACCGACGAGCTCTATCTCAAGTCCGCCGAGGAAATGATCAAAGGATTCGACTACTGTCCCGGCGCGGTCGAGCGGACGCTGGAAATCGCCGACCGCTGTAATGTCGAAATTGAATTCGGCAAGTATCATTTTCCCACCTTCACTCCGCCCAGGGAGATCAGCCTCGATGACTACCTCGATGAGCTGGCGCACCAGGGTCTCGAAGAACGTCTCGAAGGCGTTACCGACCCGGAGGTCAGGAAGGGCTATGCCGAGCGGCTTGAATACGAGCTGGATGTCATCAAGCGCATGCAGTTTCCCGGCTACTTCCTAGTGGTTGCCGACTTTATCAATTACGCGAAGCGCAGTGGTATTCCGGTCGGGCCGGGGCGCGGTTCGTCGGCGGGAAGTTTAGTCGCCTACGCGCTGCGTATCACCGATCTCGATCCGATCCGCCACGTGCTTCTGTTCGAACGGTTTCTCAATCCCGAACGACGATCGATGCCCGATATCGACGTCGACTTCTGCATCCGCGGCCGTGCCCAAGTCATCCAGTACGTCAAAGATAAGTACGGCGCCGACCGGGTCGCCCAGATCGCGACCTTCGGCACCCTCAAAGCCAAGGCGGCGATCAGAGACGTCGGTCGAGCGCTCGGATTTTCCTTTGCCGAGACCGACACGATCGCCAAGATGATTCCGGCGCCAAAGC
>WNFU01005088.1_pt1 | contig 19865 bp, 21 predicted proteins | sample 5400121 | NCBI WGS metagenome assembly WNFU01 (sample SAMN13153360, study PRJNA577476) | soil metagenome | isolation source: 100 cm soil or saprolite under grassland replicate 1 | place: USA:California | collected 2016-06-15 | reverse complement strand
TCGACGTGGCCTTCAACCGGCTCGTCGTGGCGATGATCGTCGTCGGCGGCCTGATCGGCTCGAGCCTGATCGGGATCTTCTCGACGAAGGGCCCGCAGATCGCGGGCGTGAACTTCCTCTCGTTCGTCGGCTTCGTGATGTCGGGTGCGCTCGCGGTGTGGCTGCTCTGGGGCGTGATCCGCTCCGGGCGGCTGTAGGCGACGCTGTCACAACGGCTGCGCGCTCTTCGTTCATCTGGTGTGACCGGAGGACGTGAGCTCTCGGACGCCGAGGCGCTGCGCCGAAGTCGCCGCGATCCCGATGCAATCTGTGCGCTCTACGACCGGCATGTCGCCCGGCTCGTGGCGGCTGGCGCGCCTCCGCGGCGACCGCGAGCTCGCGGTCGATCTCGCCCAGGAGACCTTTGCCCGGACGCTGGAGCGAGGTCATCGCGTGAGGCTTCCGTCGGACGGTTCAGCGTGGCCCTGGCTGTGGACGGTGGCGCGGAATCTCTTGCGCGACCGGCAGCGTCGCGATGTCGCAGACGCGGGTGCCCGGCGGCGGCTCGGCATCGCCTCGGTCGCGTTCGACGAGCATGCGATCGAGGACCTGATCTCGCGTGTCGACGCGGAAGAGCTCCGCGAGCCGTTGGCGCTCGCGCTCGACAGACTTCCCACAGAGCAGAGCGAGGCCGTCGTCGGCCGGGTCGTGTTCAACCACGATTACAACAGCCTCGCGGACGACCTTGGCACTACCGAACAGGCTTTGCGAGTCCGCGTCTCGCGCGGGCTGCGCGCCCTGCGAATGCGACTCTCAGGAGGCAGACCGTGAACGTGACGATCGATCCGATCCTGGCGTATCGCGCCGAGCTGCGCCGCGCAGCGTCCCGCGGGGTCGCGGCTCGGCGCCGGCGGCGGCTGCTCGTGCTGGCGGTGATAGCGGTCGGCGTGCTCGTGACGGGAATCTCGATCGCCGCGACTGGGTGGTTCACCGCCGAGCCCGCTCCGAAGCCCGTTGTCGAGGACTTCAAGGCATACACACCACAGCTCGGCGTCCACCCCGAGCCCGGCAAGGCAGTCTTCGTGGCGCAGGACGGCGAGTTCAAGCTCTATGCAACCACCAATCGCGAAGGCACGTACTGCCTCGTCGTCGACTTGCCCTGGAGGCGTCCGCAGGCCGGTGACGGCGGCGTCTGCGTTCCGAAGCGCGACGCGACGGAGCCTCTCACGGCTGCCGCGGCCAGCCTGGGTGTCGTCGTCGGCCGTGTCACGGACCACCAGGCGCGGACGATTAGGTTTGCGACTCTCGAGGGCGAGTCGATCGAGGCTCCCCTCGGAGCGGAAGGCTTCTTCATCGTTTCCCTCGACACCGGGCGCGACGTCGGGAGCGCCTGTTGGACCTGGAAGGGGGACTGGGCGCCGATCTTCACCGCGCTCGACGGCAGCGGAACCCCGGTTCGCACGGCACGGATCCTGCTCGTCCGCGTCGATCGAGCGTTGCACGCATGCGGTTTCCCGAATATCCCCCATGGACCTGAGTTGAGGAGAGGTCCGTTATTGGGGAAGGGTCCCTATTGAGGGGTCCGCGGCTAAGAGACGTCGTCTCGCATCCATAGCCACGCGCAGCGCGAACCTGTACGCGAAGCTGTCGATCTTTTGGCGCAGTTTTGCGCGAAAGGACATCTGGTCGCGGCGCAGGGGCGTTGGTACGGTCGCCGACATGTTGCAGGCGCTGCTCCTCGCCGAAGCCGAGCCCGGGACGCGGGAGTTTCTCGAGCGGCATCTGGCGAGCGATGGTTTCCTGGTGCTCGGCGCGGGAGGCGAGGTCGAGGCGCTCGACCTGGCGGAGCGCGAGCGGCCCGCCCTCGTGCTCGTCGGCGGCCTGGTGGACGCGTCGGGGCTCGAGGTCTGCCGGCGCCTGCGCGACGGCGAGCCGGGGCGCTCATGGGACCGCGACGTCCCGGTGATCGTGCTCGGTGAGCCCCGGGCCGACGCGGTTGACCGCGTGCATGCGTTCGCCCGCGGCTGCGACGACTTCGTCCCGCGGCCGTTCCACTACGAGGAGCTGGTCGCGCGGATCCACGCCGTCCTGCGCCGGACGCATCCGAACGGCCGCGACCGGCTCGCGGCCGGGCCGGTGGCGATCGACCGTGCCACGCGCAGGGTGACGGTGCACGGGCTGCCGGTCGCGCTCTCGGCGAAGGAGTACGAGTTCCTCGTCACGCTCGCGGCCGAGCCGACGCGCGTCTTCACGAAGGAGGAGCTGCTCCGCGACGTCTGGGGCTTCCGCTCGCTCGGGCGGACGCGCACTTTGGACTCGCACGCATCACGCCTGCGCCGCAAGCTCGCCCTGGCCGGCGCCGACGAATGCGTCCTGAACGTCTGGGGCGTCGGCTACCGCCTGCTCGCCGACCAGGAGGCCGTCCGCCAGAGCGCGTAGAGCCTCGTACTCGTGGACGAGGACGTAGGTCCACGACAGTTCGGCGGGAGCTTGACCGGGCGCACATCTCGTGCCAGCGGAAGTCGAAGTGCCACGAGTTCCACTGGATGGAGTCGCATCTCGTCCGTGGACGCGGCCCCACAAACGTGTGTGATTCGACGACGATACGGGCGATGACTCGATACGACGGCAGCTCGTACCGCATCGAGTGGCGCTGGAAGGAAGACGTCGTGTACTGGGAGGGGACCGACGGCTTCGTGTTCGATGCGGGCTGGGGTTCGGACCCGCGGGTGCTCTATGTCCCATCCAAGTGGCTCTGGGATCGCGTCGTCCCCGCCTGGCTCCAGGGGCGACGCGCCGAGGTGCTGCCAGCGTCTGCACGTGCGCGGGCGCAGCGCTTATGGATTCGAGCTTCCCCAGCCCGTGGAAGGCCAGGACGGAGAGTTCACGTTCAACCTCGGCAGGGCGTCGCCGGCCTGGGGTTCCGACGCGTGGTATCGGACGGTGTTCGTCACCTGCACGCCCGCCCGGGCGATCGCTCCCTGACGTCCGCCCGAGCGCCTAGCCTCGCACCGGGTGGCGGCGCGCGGCGAGCACCACGGTGCCTTCGGCCAGGACGCCTTCGGGCGGAGGGCCGAGCGGGCCGCGCGCTTCTTCGGTACGCCGCAGTACATCCTCGGCCAGTCGCTCGTCGTCATCGCCTGGATCGCGCTGAACGCGATCGCGGTCAGCCTCCAGTGGGACCCCTACCCGTTCATCCTCCTCAACCTCGCCTTCTCGACCCAGGCCGCCTATGCGGCGCCGCTGATCCTGCTCGCCCAGACCCGGCAGGCGGAGCGGGACAAGCGGGCGGACGAGCGGGCCGAGGAGATGCACGAGCGCACGGAGCGCCAGGCCGAAGAGCGAGTCGCCGCGATCAAGGCGGAGACCGACCGGCTCGTGGCGCTCTTGCGCTCGAACACCGAGCTAACGCGGCAGGACAAGCAGCTGACCGAGCAGGTCGCGACCCTCACTCGCGAGATTCACCGCCACGTCACGCGCGAAGGCTGAGGAGCTCGACTTGAAGGCGAAATCGAGCAGGCTCTGGAACACGCTCGTGGTCGGCGGAACCTGGGTGCGAGCCCGCACGACGCGGAACGCCTGGCAGGTGGTGTAGTCGTTCACGGGCGTCTGGGGGCCGAACACCGCAGGGTTGAGGGTTGTCCAGGTGTTCTGGAGCGCGTCGGCGGTCACGGCCAAGCCGCACCCGTCGTAGACGATGGCACCAATCGCGAGGTTCTCGCTTCGAGCGACCCGCTTCTTCAGCGTTTTGACCTGCTTCTTGAGCGTCGTGATCTGAGCCTGGAGCGAGCGCAGGGTCGGGCCCCTGGCTCCGGCGGCGGGCGACGCCGCGACGAATCCGAGCATCACGACGATTGCGATTGCGAGCGACCTCTTCATGGTTCCTCCCCGGAATGGACGGCTGGATTGCCCGTCATAACGTCCGCGTGGACGGGAGTCAAGCGCCCCGCAGGAGCGCGCCTTCCAGCTCGAGCAGCGCACGCTTGCGTTCGAGGCCGCCGCCGTACCCGACGAGTGCGCCCGTCGAGCCGACCACGCGGTGACAGGGGAGGACGATCGGGACCGGATTGCGGTTCATCACCGTGCCGACCGCGCGGGCGGCGCGGGGGCGGCCGGCCCTGGCGGCGAGCGTGCCATAGGTCGTCAGCTCGCCGTAGGGGACGCGGGCGAGCTCCTCAAGGACAGTGCGGCCGAAGTCGCGCGCAAGCCGGAGGTCGACCGGCAACTCGAAGCTGCGCCGCTCGCCGGCGAAGTACTCGTCGAGCTGGCGGCGGGCCTCGTCGGTCGGCCTGGGCGAGCGCAGCACCCGGCCGCCGAAGGCCCGCGCCAGCGCTTCGGTCTCGCGCTCGGGCTCCGGGTCGTAGGAGATCTCGCAGAGCCCGCGGTCGGTCACCGCGACGAGCAGGCGGCCGACCGGAGTGTCGACCAGGTCGTAGGCGACGTCGAGCAGCCCCTCGGCCGCGGCGGCGTCGCGGAAGCGGGCATCGAGCTTGGCGGGGACGGTCATTCGCTCCTCCTCTTGCGCAGCCGGCGGACGCCGGACGAGGTTGCCTGCCGCGCCGCGTCCTCGCTCGAGCCGAGCGCGGCCGCGATGTCGCTATAGGGCAGGTCGTAGCCGTAACGCAGCACCACCGCCGCCTTCTCGGTCGGCGGGAGTCCTTCGGTCAGGTGCTCGAGCTCGGCGTGAGGGGCGGGGGCGTCCTCGGCAACGACCTCGGGGAGGGCGCCGTCGGCCCGCGGCTTGCGCAGCCCGTCGAGCGCGACGTTCCGCGCGATCGTCAGCGCCCAGGCGCGCAGGTGACGGCCGTGCGCCAGGCTCGGATAGGCCCGGAGCGCGCGCAAAAACGTCTCCTGGAAGGCGTCCTCCGCGGCCTCGCCACCCAGCATCCGGCGGAGCTGCGCCAGCACGGCACTGCGGTGCTCCTCGTAGAAGCGCTCGAACGGCGGCACGTGCACGGCTTCCATCATCCCTTCAAACGAGCGGAGGCGGGGTCGTGTGAGACGTGGTTCCCAGGGGTTGCGTAGTGGAGAATCGTGGTCTAAAGTGGGGCAGAGTGGAAGATGCTCCTAGGCGAATTCGAGCACACGATCGATGACAAGAACCGCCTCACGCTACCGGCCAAGTTTCGCGAAGCGCTTTCCGGAGGCGTCGTTCTCACGCGCGGCATGGACGGGTGCCTCTATTGCTATCCGCGGGCTGAGTGGGAGCGGACGGTCGAGGGGCGGCTCGCCGGGCTCGACCCGCTCGACCGGGAGGCACGCGTGATGCAGCGCTACTTCTTCGCCGGGGCATCCGAGGCGGAGCCGGACAAGCAGGGCCGGATCATGGTTCCCTCGACGCTCGCCGAGCATGCGGGGATCGGGCGCGAGGTCGTCGTCGCCGGGTTGCGCGACCACCTCGAGATCTGGGACCGCCAGTCCTGGCGCAAGCACCTGAGGGAGATCGAAGGGAGTGCGGAGCATGTTGCCGAACGTCTTGCGACCAAACGCGACTGACCACGTTCCCGTCCTGGCGGGGGAGGTGCGGGAGGCCCTCGCCGTCGAGCCGGGTGAGACCGTCGTCGACGCCACCTTCGGCTCAGGCGGCCACGCCGCGCTGCTCGCGGCCGACCTGCGCGGCGAGGGGAAGCTGATCGCGATCGACCGCGACCCCTCGTCGCGGCCGTACTTCGACCGCTTCCGCAGACGTGCCGGCGTACAGGGGCGCTTCCTCCGGGGCGAGTTCTCGGTCGTCCTCGAGCAGCTCGCCTCGAACGGCGTCCAGGCGGACGCGATCCTCTTCGACCTCGGCGTCTCGAGCATGCAGATCGACCGCCCCGAGCGGGGCTTCTCGTATGCGGCCGACGCGCCGCTCGACATGCGGATGGACCCGAGCTCGGACGTCTCGGCCCGGGAGCTCGTCAACGAGGCCGGCGAGCGAGAGCTGACGAAGATCTTTCGCGAGTACGGCGAGGAGCGCTACGCGCGTCAGATCGCCCGGGCGATCGCGCGCCGCCGGCGCGAGCGGCCGTTCGAGCGCACCGGCGAGCTGGTCGAGACGATCAAGAGCGCGATCCCGGCGCCCGCCCGCTTCGGCGACGGGCACCCGGCGCGGCGCGTCTTCCAGGCCTTGAGGATCGCGGTCAACGACGAGCTCGGGTCGCTCGAGACGGCGCTTCCGTCTGCGCTCGAGATGCTGCGGCCGGGCGGACGGCTCGCGGTGATCAGCTTCCACTCGCTCGAGGATCGGATCGTCAAGCGCTTCCTGCGCGCACAGGAGCGCGGCTGCACGTGCCCGCCCGACTTCCCGGTGTGCGTCTGCGGACAAGAACCCGTGTTGCGGGCCCTGTCCCGGCGGCCGATCCGGCCCTCGGCGCAGGAGGTTGCCCTGAACCCGCGCGCGGCCTCGGCACGCCTGCGCGCCGCCGTCAAGACCGAGGACTAGCCGCATGGCCTCCCGGAGCGACGCCGCCCACGCCCTTCCGTCCGCTCGGCCGCGACCCAGGCCCCGCCCCGGGCCGAGGCGGCGCCAGCGGGCGCAGCGCCGGAGCGTTGCGGGCGGCGTCGTCTGGATCGTGCTGGCGGCAGTGCTTCTTGCGGGCGTCGTCGCGCTCAACGTCGCGGTGCTGCGCCTGAACGTCCAGCTCGACAGGCTCAACGCCGAGCGCACACGCCTCCGCGCCGAGAAGCAGACCCTTGCCTCACAGCTCTCGATGGCCGCCGCCTCGCCACGGATCCTCGCCCGCGCGCGCCTGGAGAAGGGGCTCGTTCCCGCCGACCCGACCGAGACGACCTACGTCCGTCTCGTCCCTCGGGCGCGTTGAGCCCGCGGGTCGCCAACCGTCGCATCCGGCTCCTGCTGGCGGTCTTCGCGCTCGCGTTCGGCGTCGCGCTCCTGCGCGCCCTATGGCTCCAGGGCGTGCGCGCCGCGTCGTTCGAGCGGCTCGCCTCGCGCCAGCACAGCCAGGTCGTGACGATTCCCGCCGCCCGCGGGACGATCTACGACCGCGGCGGCGTCCAGCTCGCGATCGGCGAGCAGGCGACGACGGTCTACGCCGACCCGCGGCTGGTGCGCGACCCACGGACCGAGGCCTTCACGATCGCCCGCATCCTGCGGCTCGACCCGAGGCGGGTATACGAGCAGCTCTCCGACCGGAAGCGCGGGTTCGTCTACGTCCGGCGTCAGGCGGATCCGGCCCTCGCGGCGAAGCTCGCCCACCGGGGCTTGCCGGGTCTCGGCTTCTATCCCGAGGAGCGGCGCTTCTACCCGCAGTTCTCGCTCGCCGCGCAGGTGCTCGGCTACGCCGGCGTCGACAACCGCGGGCTCGCCGGCCTGGAGCTCTTGCTCGACCGTCAGCTGGCCGGCCGGCCGGGGCGTGAGCGGATCGTCAAAGACGCCTCGGGACAGGCGATCGACACGATCCAGTCACGGCCGGAGCGGGACGGCGAGGACGTCTACCTCACGCTCGACCACACCATCCAAGCGAACACGCAGGCGGTGCTGCGGGAGACGGCGACGAAGTGGCACGCGCGGAGCGCCAGCGCGATCGTGCTCGATCCGCGCACCGGCGCGGTGCGGGCGATGGCGGTCGCGCCGGGCTTCGACCTGAACCGCTACGCGGATGTGTGGCGCCCGCTCCAGCGCAACCGAGCCGTCACCGACACCTACGAGCCCGGCTCGACGTTCAAGCTGGTGACCGTCGCCGGGGCCCTCGAGGAGCGCCTCGTCACGCCCTCGACGACCTTCACGCTGCCGTACTCGATTCAGGTGGCCGACCGGGTGATCCACGACGCGGAGCCCCGCGGCACGGAGACGATGAGCGTCGCGCAGATCCTGTCGCAGTCCTCGAACGTCGGCGCGATCACCCTCGCCGAGATCCTCCGGCGGCACCGGCTGGCGCAGTGGATCTCGCGCTTCGGGTTCGGCAAGCAGACCGGAATCGACTATCCCGGCGAGACTGCGGGGATCGTGCTGCCCGAGCAGGAGTGGTCGGGCTCGACGATCGGGAACGTGCCGATCGGCCAGGGGATCGCTGTGACACCGATCCAGATGGCCGCCGCGTACGGAGCGGTCGCGAACCGAGGCCTGTGGGTGCAGCCGCACCTGGTCGACCACGTCGGCGACGGTCGCTCCCTCGTTCCGAAGCGGCGCCGGATCGTCTCGCGTGCGGTCGCGGCGCAGCTGGTCGCAATGCTGAAGAACGTGGTCGCGGAGGGCACGGGCACCGAGGCCGTCGTCCCGGGGTACCAGGTCGCGGGCAAGACCGGAACCGCGGCCAAGCCCGACCCCCAAGGAGGCTATTCGGACTCGCGCTACGTGGCGTCGTTCGTGGGGATCGTTCCCGCGTCGCGGCCGCGCCTCGTGATCCTCGTCTCGGTGGACGAGCCGCGCGGAGCGATCTGGGGCGGCACCGTCGCGGCGCCGGCGTTCGCGCAGATCGCGCGCTTCGACCTCCAGTACCTCGACGGCGGCGTGCCCCCGGACGCACCGACCTCCGGCGCGGGCGCCTCCACGTCCACCGGCTCGGGCTCCGCGAGCCCGTACCCGCCGCCGCAGTAAGACCGCGGGCACTGGCTTCCCCTAGTACGGTTCGCCCAGCCTCCTCCCCGAGGCAATCGTATCGAGATCCGGCGCACGCGTGTGTGACGGGAGTGTGAAAAAAGTGCTGCAAAAATGCCGTTTGTGCTCCGAGAGGCCCGGCCGCTTCGGCTGGGGCCCCTGGTAGACTCGCGCCGCGATGCACCTCGAGGGCGTCATCGCAGCGCTCGCGCCCGCGGACGTCCTTCGTCTCGCTCCTGTCGAGATCGACGATCTCGCGTACGACACCCGTGACGTGCGCCCCGGGAGCCTCTTCTTCTGCGTCCCGGGCGCACGCGCGGACGGGCACGACTTCGCCGCCGAGGCGGTCGCGAAGGGCGCGGTCGCGCTCGTCGTCGAGCGTCCTCTCGGGCTCGATGTCCCGCAGCTCGTCGTCCCCGATGCGCGCCGCGCGATGGCCGTCGCCGCCGACGAGGTCTTCGGCTGGCCGACCGAGGAGCTCCAGGTCGCCGGGGTCACGGGGACGAACGGAAAGACGACCACCGCGTTCCTGCTCTACTCGATCTTCGCCGCCGCGGGGCGTCGACCCGGCCTGCTCGGGACGATCGAGACCCGCGTCGGCGGCGAGCGCCGGCCCGCGATCCGAACGACCCCCGAGGCGATCGACCTCCAGCGCGCCTTCCGCGAGATGCTCGACGCCGGCGATCGCAGCTGCGCGATGGAGGCGACCTCGCACGGCTCGGAGCTCGGGCGGCTCGACCGTGTCCGCTTCGCCGCGCTCGTCTTCACGAACCTGAGCCAGGATCACCTCGACTTCCACGGGACGATGGAGCGCTACTTCGAGGCGAAGCGGCGCCTGTTCCTCGAGGGCAGGCCGCCTGCGGTGATCAACGTCGGCGACCCGTGGGGGCGGAGGCTCGCGGCCGACCGGCCCGACGCACTGACGTTCGGCTTCGCCGACGACGCGGAGATCGGGCCCGACGTGCTCGCCGAGGTCGACCTCAAGCTGCGCGGCCGCTTCAACGTCGAGAACGCGCTCGGCGCGCTCACCGCGAGCCGGCTGCTCGGGATCGACGACGACGCGATCGCACGCGGGCTCGAGGCGGTCCGCGGCGTGCCGGGTCGCTTCGAGTCGGTCGCCGAGGGACAGCCGTTCGAGGTGATCGTCGACTACTCGCACAAACCCGACGCGCTCGAGAGCGTGCTGCGAACGGCGCGCGACCTGGCGGGCGGCCGCGTGATCTGCGTCTTCGGTTGCGGCGGCGACCGAGACCGCGGGAAGCGCCCGCTGATGGGGCGGATCGCGTCGGCGCTCGCGGACGTAGCGATTCTGACCTCCGACAACCCGCGCAGCGAGGACCCGCTCGCGATCATCGACGAGGTGCTCGCGGGCGTGACCGGCGAGATCGAGGTGGAGCCGGACCGCGCCGTGGCGATCACCCGCGCCATCTCCGAGGCCGGCGACGGCGACGCCGTGCTGATCGCCGGGAAGGGCCACGAGCAGGGGCAGGAGCTCGCGGACCGCACGGTCCCCTTCGACGACCGCGAGGTCGCGCGCGATGCGCTCCGGCGTCTGGGAGCGAAAACGTGATCCCGCTCCGGCTGGACGAGGTAGCCGCTCTTGCCGCGGGCGAGCTCGAGACCGCTCGCGGGGCCGAGCAGATCACCGGCGTCCAGGTGGACTCACGCCGGATCGCTCCCGGCGACCTGTTCGTCGCCGTCGGCCGCGGCGCCGAGTTCCGGCAAGACGCCCTCGCCCGCGGCGCGGCAGCAACCCTTCTTCCCCATGACGCGTTCGCAGCGTTCGCGGCCCTCGGAGGCGCGGTGAGGGAACGCTCGAGCGCGCGCGTCGTCGGGATCACCGGCTCCACCGGCAAGACCTCGACCAAGGACATCCTCGCCGCGCTTTGCTCGCCCGCCGCGCGCACCGTCGCGGCCGAGGCGAGCTTCAACAACGAGATCGGCGTCCCCCTCACGCTCTGCCGGCTCGAGCCGGACACCGAGGTCTGCATCCTCGAGCTCGCGATGCGCGGGTTCGGGCAGATCGCCGACCTCTGCCGGATCGCGCGGCCGGACATCGGCGTGATCACGAACGTCGGCCCGGTCCACCTCGAGCTTGTCGGGTCGCTCGACGGCGTCCTGCGTGCGAAGAGCGAGCTTGTCGCCGCCCTGCCTCCCGGCGGGACCGCGATCGTCCCCGAGGAGTTTCCGGTCCAGCGCGAGGACGTCACCGTCGTTCGCGTCGCCGAGCCCGTCGCCGAAGTCCGGGACGATTGCACCGTCGTCGGCGGGGTCAGCTTCGACTTCACGGCGCGCCACCAGGCGGCCAATGCGGCCGCCGCGCTCGCGGCGCTGGACGCGCTCGGGCTGCCCCGGCCCGACCGGGTGGACGTCGAGTTCGCGCGCTGGCGCGGCGAGGAGCGCCCGCTTCAGGGCGGCGGTCTCCTGATCAACGACGCCTACAACGCGAACCCCGTTTCGATGCGAGCCGCGCTCGCGCACCTGGCGGCCCGTGCGGGCGGGCGGCGGCGCGTCGCCGTCCTCGGCGAGATGGCCGAGCTCGGCCCCGGCGCTCCCGCGTTTCACCGTGACGTCGGCGAGGAGGCCGCCCGTCACGGCGTCGAGGTTCTCGTCGCGGTCGGCGCGCTCTCGCGGGCGTACCTCGACGGTGCCGTGGGAGTTCCGGTCACCCGCTGGGCCCCGGACGCGAGCTCGGCCGTCGCGACCGTCGAGGATGTGGTCGAGCCCGGCGACTGCGTGCTCGTCAAGGCCTCGCGAGCGGTCGGCCTCGAGGTGGTCGCGGAAGCGCTGGCGGCGGTGAACGCCTAGGTGAGCCGAGTCATCATCGCGGGCGTCGTCGCGCTGCTCATCTCCATCCTGCTAGGCCCGAAGTTCATCGAGTTCCTGCGCCGAAACGAGTTCGGCCAGCCGATCCGTGAAGAGGGGCCGCAACATCACGTCACCAAGCAGGGAACGCCGACGATGGGCGGGCTGTTGCTGCTGATGTCGGCCTCGATCGCGTTCCTCGCGCTGACCACGTACACGGTGCCGGCGCTGACGGTGCTCTTCGTCACCCTCGGCTGCGCCGCGGTCGGCTTTCTCGACGACTTCATCAAGCTCACCCACAAGCGGTCGCTCGGCCTCAACGCCCGCTGGAAGCTGATCCTGCTCGGGCTGATCACCGTCGGGGTGGCATTCGCGGCACGTCACCAGCACCTCCCGACCAACGTCTACATCCCCGCGGCGGGGCACCTCGAGCTCTCGTGGGCCTGGTACGGCCTCCTCTTCCTGGTGATCGCAGGCGCGGCAAACGGCGTCAACCTGACGGACGGGCTCGACGGCCTCGCCGCGGGCACGGGGATCATCGCGCTCTTCACCTTCGCGGCGATGAGCGTGATCGCCTGGATCCGCTCCGGGACTCCCGGCCACCGCTTCGACACGAAGCTCGACCTCGCGATCGTCGCCGCCGCGCTGATCGGGGGCGCGATCGGATTCCTCTGGTACAACGCCTGGCCCGCCGAGGTGATCATGGGCGACACCGGCTCGATGGCGATCGGCGGCGCGCTCGCGGCGTTCGCGATCTTCACGAAGACGATCTTCCTGCTCCTGCTGATCGGCGGGATCTTCCTGATCGAGGCGCTCTCGGTGATCATCCAGGTGTTCAGCTTCAAGTACTGGGGCCGCCGGATCTTCCTGATGGCGCCGATCCACCATCACTTCGAGATGAAGGCCTGGTCGGAGACGAAGATCATGGTCCGCTTCTGGATCGTCACCGGGATCCTGTGCGCGGCCGGCTTCGCGCTGTATTACCGCTACTTCACCGGATTCCGCTGAGCGAGCGTCCGGAGCGGGTGCTCGTCCTCGGGCTCGCGCGGTCCGGTCGGGCGGCGGCGGCTGCGCTCGAGCGGCGCGGGGTGGAGGTCGTTCCGGCCGACCGGGAGCTCGGGAACGACGGCGAGCTCGTGCTGCTCGACGGCGTAGACGTGCTCGTCAAGAGCCCCGGCGTGCCGCGCGAGGCGCCGCTCGTCGCCGAGGCCGACCGGCGCGGCGTGCCGATCTGGAGCGAGGTCGAGCTCGGGTATCGGCTGCTCGAGCCGCGGCTCGTCGGCGTTACCGGCACGAACGGGAAGACGACGACCTCGGAGCTTCTCGGCGTGATGCTCGCCGCACCGGTCGCCGGAAACGTCGGCCGCGCGCTCAGTGACCTCGACGGTCAAGTCGAGCCCGGCGAGCGGATCGTCTGCGAGCTGTCCAGCTTCCAGCTCGAGGACGTCCACGCGCTTGCCTGCGAGGTCGCGGTGCTGCTCAACCTCGAGCCGGACCATCTCGATCGCTACGAGTCGTTCGAGGCCTACCGCGATGCGAAGCTGCGCATCTTCGAGCGCGCGCGGGCGAAGGTCGTGCCGCGCGGTCTCGGCCTCGACGGGATCGAGTTCTCCGCCGACGACCCGCTTCCGGCCGAGCCGCGCATCCCGGGTAGGCACAACCGCGAGAACGCAGCGGCCGCCGTAGCGGCCGCTCGGGCACTCGGAGTCGACGACGAGTCGCTAGGGAAAGCGCTCCGCGCTTTCCCGGGCGTCCCACACCGGCTCGAGCTCGTCCGCGAGCTGAACGGCGTCCGCTACGTGAACGACTCGAAGGCGACGAACGTCGCGGCAGCGCTGCGGGCGCTCGCAACCTACGAGCACGAGCCGGTGCACCTGATCCTCGGCGGCTCGCGCAAGGGCGAGGACTTCGCCCCGCTGGCGGCCGCGCTCGGGCCGAACGTCAAGAGCGTGCACCTGATCGGCGAGACGGCCGGCGAGCTCGCCGCCGCGATCCCGCAGGCGAGGTACGCGGGCGATCTGGCAACGGCGCTCGGCTCGATCGAGGCGCAACCCGGCGAGATCGTCCTCCTCTCGCCGGCGTGCGCGAGCTACGACCAGTTCCGTGACTTCGAGGATCGCGGCGAGGAATTCAGGAGGCTGGTGGAGAACCTAACGGGGTGAAAACCGGGCAGCTCGAGTCGAGGCTGCTGATCCTCGTGACCCTTGGGCTGGTCGCGTTCGGCCTCGTAATGGTCTACAGCGCGACCTCGGCGTCGGCTGCGCTCGCGAACGGCGACCCTTCGTACTTCCTCAAGCGGCAGGCGATCTACGCGGTGCTCGGGCTCGTGCTGATGGTGCTCGCTTCGCGCGTCGACTTCCGCCTCATCCGCCGCCTGGCGCCGCTCCTGATGGTCGGGAGCCTCGTGCTCCTGCTGGCGGTGCTCGTAGTCGGCCAGTCGGTGAACGGCGCGCGCCGCTGGGTCTCGTTCGGCCCCACTGTCTTCCAGCCGTCGGAGCTGGCCAAGCTTGCGCTCGCGGTGTGGGCGGCCGCCTACCTCACGCGCCGCCGCCCGCCCCAGCGGGTGCCCGAGCTCTGGCGCCCGCTCGGCCTGCTCACGGCCGTGTTCTGCGCCCTCCTGCTCGCCGAGCCCGACCTGGGCACGGCAATCGTCATCCTGCTGATGCTCTCGGCGATGCTGCTGGTCGCGGGCACGCCGGTCCGGACGCTCGGCGCCGGGGTCTCGATCGCGTGCGCGGCCGGCCTCGTCGCGATCTGGTTCGAGCCCTACCGGAGGGCGCGGATCTTCAGCTTCCTCAACCCCTGGCACGACGCCCAGGGCGCCGGGTTCCAGACGGTCCAGGCGATGATCGGGCTCGGCTCGGGCGGGATCTTCGGTGTCGGTCTCGGCGAGAGCGTCCAGAAGGCGAACTACCTCCCGGAGGCGCACACGGACATGATCTTTGCGATCATCGGCGAGGAGCTCGGGCTCGTCGGCGCGGCGGCCGTGATCGCCGCCTACGGTGCTTTCGCGTACGCGGGGCTGAGGATCGCGCTCGCCTGCAAGGACCCCTTCGGCAAGCGGCTCGCGGTTGGCTTGACCGTGCTCGTGTGCGGCCAGGCGGCGATCAACCTCGCCGCGGTGATGGGGCTCGCTCCGCTGACGGGGATTCCGCTGCCGCTCGTCTCCTACGGCGGCTCCAGCCTGGTCGTGGCGCTCGCCTCGGTCGGGATCCTCCTTAACATCGCGGAGGATGCCGGAGAACGACGCGCCAGCGTGCCTGATCGCAGCCGGGGGGACGGCCGGGCACGTGCTGCCCGCCCTCGCGGTCGCGGAGGCGCTCAGCGTGCGCGGGGCACGGGTGACGCTCGCCGGGTCGCCGGGGCGCGCCGAGGCGCGGCTCGTTCCTGAGGCCGGCTTCGAGCTCGACACCTTTCGCGTGAGCGGGCTGCCCCGGCAGCCGGGCGCCGCTCTCGCGCGGGCGCTCCTGGACGACGCGCGGGCCCCCCTCGCCTGCGGCCGGATCCTCGCACGGCGCCGGCCGGATGTCGTTCTCGGCGGCGGTGGGTACGTGAGCGGTCCGATGGTGCTCGCGGCCGCGCGGCGGCGGATCCCGGCGGCCCTGATGGAGGCGGACGCGCACCTGGGCCTGGCAAACCGGCTCACGGCTCCGCTGGCGCGGCGCGTCTTCCTCGCGTTCCCGATCCCGGGACGCGAGCGCCCGAAGTACCGCGTCACCGGACGGCCGATCCCGGCGCGGTCGCGGGCCGTCCCGCAGGAACTCGCGCGGCGGCTCTTCCAGCTTCCGGACGAAGGCCCAGTGCTTCTCGTCGCGGGCGGCAGCCTCGGCGCGCGCTCGCTGAACGACCTCGCGGTCGAGAGCTTCGGGGCCGCCGGGCCCGCGGTGCTGCATCTCTGCGGCGAGCGCGAGCACGAGCGGCTGCGCAGCCGAGTGTCCCGCCCGGACTACCGGCTGCTTCCGTTCACGGACGACTACGGGACGGCGCTTGGCGCAGCCGACCTCGTCGTGTCGCGCGCAGGCGGCGGCGTCTGGGAGCTGGCGGCAGCGGGGAAGCCCGCGATCATGGTGCCGTACCCGTTCGCCACCGCCGACCACCAGACGAAGAACGCGCGTTACTTCCAGACCGCGGGCGGGGCGATCCTCGTTCCCGAGACGGAGCTCGGACGCGTGCCCGAGCTCGTTCGTTCCCTCGTCGGCGACCGGCGCAGGCTCGACGAGATGCGCGCAGCGATGCTGCGGGTCGCCCGCCCGGACGCGGCCGAGGAGATCGCCGAGGAGGTGCTGCGGCTTGCGGCCGCTTGAGGGCCGGAAGCTCTGGTTCGTCGGGATCGGCGGCGCGGGCATGAGTGCGCTGGCGCTCGTGGCGAGGGCGTGGGGAGCCGAGGTCGGGGGGTCGGACCGCGCCCGCTCTTCCTATGTCGAGCGGCTCGAGGCGGCCGGGATCCCGGTTGCCGTCGGGCACGACGCGGGGAACGTGCCGGAGGCCGCCGAGGTCGTCGTGTCGAGCGCGATCGGGGCCGACAACCCCGAGCTTGCTCATTCCCGTGCACGTGGTGCCAGGACGCGTATGCGTGGCGAGCTGCTCGCGGAGCTCGTCGCGCTGAGGCCGTCGGTCGTCGTTGCCGGCGCTCACGGCAAGACCACGACCGCGGGCATGATCGCGTTCTGCCTCGATCGGCTCGGCCGGGACCCGACCTTCCTGATCGGCGGCGAGATCCCGCAGCTCGGCGGGAATGCGCGCGCCGGCGAGGGATGGCTCGTGGCCGAGGGCGACGAGTCGGACCGCTCGCTCGAGCTGCTGCGGCCGCAGGTGGCAGTGCTCACGAACGTCGAACTCGACCATCACGCGACCTTCGGGTCGGAGGCGGAGGTGCGAGAGTTGTTTGACCGCTGGCTGGCAGGTGCGCCGGCGGCCGTACGCGGGGATCAGCTCGAGCCGCTCCCGCTGGAGCTGGCGGTGCCGGGCGAGCACAACCGGCGCAACGCGGCCGCCGCGCTGGCGGCGCTGGAGCTGACCGGCGTCGAGCGGGAGCAGGCGGAGCGGGTCCTCCCCGAGTTTCGCGGCGCGGGCCGGCGTTTCGAGGCGCGCGGCGAGGCGGCCGGAGTCAGGCTCTACGACGACTACGGGCACCATCCGTCCGAGATCGCCGTCACCTGTTCTCGCGAACGCGGCATCTCGCCCACGAGCTTGGAGCGGCTCTCGCCGCTGCCGACGCGGTGGCGGTTGTGGACGTCTACGCCGCTCGCGAGGAGCCGGTCGCGGGGGTGGACGGCAAGCTGGTCGTCGACGCGCTCGCGGCCGCGCGGCCCGGCATGCCCGTCGCGTGGACGCCCTCTCTCGAGGAAGCCGCACGCTTTCTCTCACGGCGGGCCCGTGGCGGCGACCTCGTCCTCACGATCGGGGCCGGCGACGTCGAGCGGGCGGGGCGCATGATCCTCGAAGAGCTCGCGTGAAGATCGAGGAAGGCGTCGCGCTCTCGCGTTTCACCACGCTCGGGTCCGGTGGCCCCGCGCGGGCCTTCGCGCGGCCGGAGACGGTCGCGGAGCTCGAGGAGGCGCTGGCGTGGGCCGCGGGCCGCGGGCTCCCGGTGGCGACGATCGGCCTCGGCTCGAACCTGCTCGTCGCGGACGACGGCTTCGACGGGCTCGTCCTTCGCCTCGCCGGCGAGCTGGCGGCGGCGGAGACGGACGGGGAGGTGCTCGTGGCGGGGGGCGGTACGACCAACGCGGTCTGCCTCCACCAGGCCCGGGCGGCCGGGCTCGGCGGGTTCGAGTTCGCGTGCGCGATCCCGGGAACGATCGGCGGCGGCGTCTGGATGAACGCGGGCGCCTACGGGAGCGACTGGGCGGCGATTCTCGAACGCGCCCTGGTCGTCGACGGCGAGGGCGCACGCTGGCTGACGCCGGAGGAGCTGGGGATGAGCTACCGCCACTCGAGACTACGCCACGGCCAGGTCGTCGCGCGTGCGGAGTTCAAGCTGGCACCGCGTCCGGAGGAGCAGATCAAGGCGAACATCGCGAGGCTCCAGGCGTTGCGGAAGGCCGTACAGCCGACGAACAAGCGCACGTTCGGCAGCGTCTTCGAGAACCCGGAGCACGAGCTGACGGCGGGCCGAATGCTCGAGGCCTGCGGGCTCAAGGGTCAGCGGATCGGCGGCGCCCGGATCTCGCCCCGGCACGCGAACTTCATCGAGAACGCGGACGGCGCCCGCTCGTCCGAGGCCGTCGCCCTGATGACAGAGGCGCGGCGGAGGGCGTACGAGCAGTTCGGCGTCGAGCTCGAGCACGAGGTGGAGTTTCTCGGCGCTCTCGAGCTGCCATCGGGGCGGTAGGAGGCTCGTCGGCAGCGGCGAAAGCCGGGGCATGGCCCAGCGCCGGCCTCAGCAGCGCCCGCGTGCGCGCGCAGCCGTGATCCCGCTGCCGGCGGGCGACTCGCGCGCGCTCCTCCGGCTGCTGCCCACAGGGGGTTCGCTCCTGGCCGGCTTCGCGCTCCTCGCCGCGGCGGCGGGGCTCTACCTGCTCGCCCGCGAGACTCCGATGTTCGCGCTCCGGAAGATCGAGGTCGAAGGCGCTCCGCCCGCCGTCGCCGCACGGGTGCGCCACGCGCTTTCGCCGCTCGAAGGACGCACGCTTCTCGCCCTCGACGGGGCCGACGTCGAACGCCGCCTCGGCGCCATCCCGGACGTCGCGGCTTCGACCTACGACCGCGACTTCCCCCATACGCTCCGCGTGACGATTCGCCCCGAGCATCCGGTCGCAATCGCCCGGCGCGGGGCACAGGCCTGGCTGGTGGCGGCCAGTGCCCGGACGATTGCGAAGGTCTCGCTCCATGCGCGGCCACGTCTCCCGCGGATCTGGCTTGCGCACTCGGGCGACCCGGCTGTTGGCTCGGCGATCACCGACCCCTTTGCCCTCCGCGCGGTGCGAGTGCTTGCCGGCGCGCGGCTCGCCCAGTTCAAGGGACGGATCCGGATGGTTCGCTCCCGCGAGCACGAGCTCACGCTCTTGCTCGGATCCGGTCTTCAGCTGCGCTTGGGCGAGTTGCGGGCGATCCGGCTCAAGCTCGCGGTCGCGGCACGGCTCCTGCCGCTGGTCTACGCGCACGGGGGCTATCTCTATCTGGATGTGAGCGTGCCCGACCGACCAGTGGCCGGGACAACCCTAAACCCGAAGGTTGAGCCTTAGGGTTCCTCGGCGATACTGCCGTTGACAAGCGCTCTGCGGAGGCGTACCCTGCCGTGCTCGGAAGACCGAGCGTCCACTAGAGCTTGAGGTCGAGACGAATTGAGCGTACGAGACCAAGCAGGAAACTACCTGGCGCTGATCAAGGTCGTGGGCGTCGGCGGTGGCGGCTCGAACGCCGTCAACCGCATGGTCGACGCTGGGCTGTCCGGCTGCGAGTTCATCGCCATCAACACCGACGCACAGGCGCTCTTGATGTGCGACGCCGACGTGAAGATGCCGATCGGCTCGGACGTCACCGGCGGCCTGGGTGCGGGCGCCGATCCCGCTGTCGGTAGGGCCGCCGCGGACGAGAGCCGCGACGAGCTGAAGGAGGCGCTCAAGGGCGCCGACATGGTCTTCGTCACCGCCGGCGAGGGTGGCGGCACCGGCACCGGGGGGGCGCCGATCGTCGCGCAGCTCTCGCAGGAGCTCGGCGCGCTCACCGTCGGCGTTGTCACGAAGCCGTTCTCGTTCGAGGGGCGGCGCAGGGCGGAGGTGGCGTCCGTCGGCGTCGACGAGCTGCGGGATCACGTGGACACGCTGATCGTGATCGAGAACGACCGGCTGCTCCAGGTGGTCGAGAAGCGGACCTCGATCGTGGACGCCTTCAAGATGGCCGACGACGTGCTGCGCCAGGGCGTGCAGGGCATCACCGACCTGATCACGATTCCCGGTCTCGTCAACCTCGATTTCGCCGATGTCCGGACGATCATGAGCGAGGCCGGTTCGTCGCTGATGGGAATCGGCACCGCGTCTGGCGAGAACCGCGCGACCGAGGCGGCACGTGAGGCCGTCTCGTCCCCGCTCCTCGAGTCTTCGATCGAGGGCGCCACCGGAATCCTGCTCAACGTCACCGGCGGGTCGAACATCGGCCTGTTCGAGGTGAATGAGGCGGCGCAGGTCGTCACCTCCGCGGCGGACCAGAACGCGAACGTGATCTTCGGCGCCGTCATCGACGACGCCCTCGGCGACGAGGTGCGGGTGACGGTGATCGCCACCGGCTTCGGGCCCGCCCGGATGCGGCGCCGCCGACGCGTCGAGGAGCCCGCGGAAACCAGGCCGGAGGCAGAGGGCCCGCGTGAGGTGCCGGCGGAGAGCTTCGAGGTCTCGGAGGACATCCTCGAGGTCCCGTCGTTCCTGCGCGACGGCTAGCTGTTCACGCAGGTTTAGAAACGCCTCGGGCCAGGTAATGACCGGGTGCCCTCTCGGGTCGGCCGCTACGGCCGCCCCGCGATGACCCGGTCCGGCCGCCCCGGCCTCGGTACCACGCCGAAGCCGGGGCGGCTCCTTTAGCATCAGCGGCCGATGCAGACCTA
>WNFU01006166.1_pt1 | contig 19868 bp, 17 predicted proteins | sample 5400121 | NCBI WGS metagenome assembly WNFU01 (sample SAMN13153360, study PRJNA577476) | soil metagenome | isolation source: 100 cm soil or saprolite under grassland replicate 1 | place: USA:California | collected 2016-06-15 | reverse complement strand
TGATGCCATACCAGGGCGCCTGGGCTAAAACCGATGCTCCAGCCTCGGGACTGCAACCGCCAGCATATATCCACATCATCACCCGCTACACGGAATTGCGGATCGAACCCTCCGACCTCCTCAAGTTGAGATTTACGGAACGCCATATTACACCCAGGAATATGTTCGGCAATATCGTCTGTAAGCATGATATGAGCAGGTCCTCCCGGGGAATTCGCTACACATTCTGCTATGGGGCCATCTCCCGGAGGCTGAACGTTTGGACCTCCGATCCCACAATGATCGGAGGTTCTAAACGAATTCACCAAGTAATGTAACCAATGCGGGTCTGGCCGCGCATCATCGTCAATATAGGCAACAATTTCTCCACGAGATTCGCTCAGTCCAGTATTGCGCGCAGCACTAAGCCCTGTTGGAGCTGTCTGTATGACCCGGAACCCGGATTGCTGCGCAATTTTGCTTGTCAACCCATCCGTGGATCCGTTGTCGACAATGATCACTTCATAGTTTGGATATTCGAGCTGCTTCAAGCCCATAACGGTATCTTGCAAAGTCCGGCTCCCATTGTAAGTACATACCACCACGGAAACCATAGGCCACGCTTCATCCACTGGGAAGGGAAGTTCCTGATAAGCGCGGCTGATACTGCTGAGAGCAGGTTTCGGCTCTCGGTCGCGACTGGTCAATCCAAAATTCCAATCCAGTACATCTTCGCCAGAGCGATACCATTCGTCCGTCCAAGCATAAACAAACGTCCCAGCACAACTCGCTCCAAATGCCGTTTTCACCTGCCACGCTAAGGCCTCAGCCTGCCTGTCCAATCCATTCCGGATGCTATCCATCCCAACCTCGCTCAGAACCAAGGGACGATCTCCGGCAATTGTCTGTAATTTAGGAAGGTAGGACTCCAGGTGTTCCTGCATCTCCAGGTACACGTTGAGGCATATCAGATCCAGAAAGGGTAAATTGAGATACTCAGTGGAGGGATAATTAACATACGTCACCAATCCATCCGGGTCTTCTCTTTTGACAGTCTTATAAAGTTCATAAAGAAAGCTTTCGATCTTTTTCCGCCCATGCCACCTTACCACCGAAGCAGCAATTTCATTCCCAATAGCATAAAATAATACGGCGGGATGGCCCGCACACTCACGCACTCCCTCCATTACGATTTTCTCTGGGCTTGGAGCGCCTTTTTGATCAGTCAGATAGCCGGTATATCTTTCCATGGGCAGTCCGACCATCACATAAAGGTGGTGCTTGGAAGCAATATCCAACAGCCAGCGAGGTGGCGCCGTGTAGGTGCGGATGGCGTTGAAACCATGGGCCGCCATCATCGCGAAATCCTTTTCTACTATTTCAGGTTCGGGGTATTCTTCACCGCTCAATCTTGGTTTGAAGGTTCCATAGGTTACCCCACGTATATAGAACTTATCTTCACCCAGTTTCAGGAATTTTCCGGATACCTGAGGACGAAAACCTGGTTCTGCATGCATTGTGCTTTGCCTTTAAGGACTGAGTTGAGTCAAGTATCGATGACCCGCAGTCAACATGTAGATTTTCCGCCCATTGATCGTCTGGTCTGGGGAAAATACCCCCAGGTTGGGTAGCTCGGCCGTGATTACATGGGCTACGACGACAGAGACCGAGACTTAGATTCATGTTGAAAGGGCAGATCCTGTTGGCATCGTTGGTTTGGATGTGGCCAGCTGACAATATTGGCTTCGACGGAACACTTTCTAATTGTTGGCTTGAGGTGGTTAGGGTTTTTATAGTTCCTCAAGCCTGATTCGAAACTCCTCCGCAAGTTTACAAATCCTCCTTCAGGAATAACATTCCTTCATTGGCTTCGTTAGGAACTTCAAAGGGGATTTCCCTTCGGATGGAAAGCCCCGATAGTTGTTGACATAGACAAAATCCATGTTTACTGGAGTTTCTGATGAAAGTTACAACACTTGATGAATTACTTGAAGATGAGTTGAAGGATATTTACAGCGCCGAGACTCAGCTGATCAAGGCACTGCCCAAGATGGCGAAGGCTTCTGAATCCAATGACTTGCGTGCTGCGTTCGAAAAGCATTTGGAACAAACCCGCGTTCACGCACAACGCATCGAAGAGATCTGCAGTGATTTGAAAGCCACGCCTCAGGGGAAAAATTGCGCGGGGATGGAAGGATTGATCAAAGAAGGCGAGGAAATCATTCAGAGTGATGCAGAATCTGAGCCCAAGCAAGCGGCGTTGATCGGAGCCGCTCAGCGTGTGGAACACTATGAGATCGCCGCGTACGGTACGGCACGCGCCCATGCCAGGCAATTGGGATATTTAAAAGCTGTTGACCTTTTGAGTCAAACCCTGGAGGAGGAAAAAGACACGGACAAGAAGTTAACAAAAGTGGCAGAAAACCGCGTGAATGTAAAAGCTGCCATGAGCAGTGAAACGATGGATTTCAAAAAATAAAATCGGCTCTCCCGTACGTGGCGAGAAAAAAGCTCAAACACGAGGGACACTACACGTGCACTGCGTGCCGGCGCATGTGTAGCAAATCCTGCGTTTGGTGCAGTGCAGGTGAGTACACAAAGGGGGAACAAGGCGCACTTCTAGGGGCTTTTTTCCTTCGTGACCTTTGTGTACTTCCCTGGCACCGTACGGCTTAAGCCGTACCAGGGCAGGTGTGTAGCTAGAAAGGTTTTCCCGTTAAAAACGGGAGAACCATAACATCTTATTCTTTCCTTTGCTTTCAGAAGGCTTGAAAGGTCGTAACTATGACCAAATCTCTATCTCAAAATTGGTGGCTGGTTTTCTTGCGAGGTGTACTGGCAATCTTATTTGGAGTTTTGGCATTTGTATGGCCCGCAATTACCTGGCTGACTTTGATTGTTATGTTTGGCGTCTATGCAATTGTCGATGGGATCGTTGCCATTGTGACTGGCCTATCGCGGACCAGAGAATCGTCGCGCTGGTGGGTTTTCCTGGTTGAAGGATTGATTGATATTGGGGCAGGAATTGTCGCCCTAGTATGGCCGGGCGTAACATCCCTCGTTCTGATCTACATGATCGCGAGTTGGGCAGTCATTACGGGCATTCTGGAGATTGCAGCGGCAATCCGTTTGCGGAATGAGATCTCCAATGAATGGATGTTGGGGCTAGGCGGGCTGGTCTCAATTGGATTGGGCGTCCTTCTTTTCTTCCAACCCGCGGCTGGTGGACTCGCCATCATTTGGACGATCGCAGCCTACGCGTTGATCTTCGGTATCCTTTTGGTCATTCTGGGTTTCCGTCTCAGAAACTGGAAAACACCCGACATGCGCGAACCGATCGCGTCCATGCGATAGATTTAATCGAATCATAAACCCGCCCAAAGTTTGACTTTGGGCGGGTTTATGATTCAGAAGTTTAATTTGTTAACGGTGCAGTTTTAGTCCAGCCTCTTTAAGCCGCTCGCACAAAACTTGAATGACCGCCAGACTCACATCGGGTCGGTCCCGAAGAAGTGACTCGAAACTCTTCTGATTTATGCAGAGTGTATGAACATTCCCCACTGCTGCTACGCTCGCGCTGCGTGGCTCTTTGCTAATGAGTGCCATCTCACCGATAAAATCGCCTACTTTGCGCCGCGCCAGCTCAACCTCTTTATTATCTTTGGATGCAATCACACGCACCTCTCCGGAAGCAATAATGAACATTACATCGCCTACCTCACCCTGTCGCACAATGATGTCATCATTACTGAACGAGACTTCCTCTGCAATCGCGGCTACTTGTTTAATGTCGGCTGGGGAGAGGTTCGCAAAAAGCGGGACGCGCTTGAAAAACAAGATCCGTTCCATTAAAGAAAGAGTCGCGATATTTTCCATTTCAATTTCTCCAAGTTTATGAGCCGCGAACAAGGCACAGTCCCTAATCCAGGAATCGTCATCAGCAATCAATCGCCCCCAGTCGGCTTTCCCATCGGGCGCGGATTCTTCTTCCCATAATCGCATCAGTGGCCGGATAATGCTTCGCCTGCGGGAGTTGAGAGATTCCAATGCTTCGATCACATTCGCGCGTTGAGCGGAGTTATGCATCTCCAGAATCTCGATGGCGAGATTCATCGAGTCCCGATCTCCTAACAGACCAATCGCACGCAACGCGCGGACGCCGTATCCGTTTGATTTTTTCTGCAGGGATTCGAGCAGAAGTCCAACTGCTTCATTCGAAGCCTCAGCCTTGACGCCGCGCATCAAAGCATCATATTCCACCGCTCGAGAGACTGCCGCCCGTGCATATTCTTCGATGGGCTTTTGAGGTGGCATTGGCAACTGCTGCAATGCAAGCAACGCGCCTTCCTCCTGCTTCGGTTTTTGCAATGCAGTGAGCACAGATTCCAGTACGGGCTGACCAATTTTGGCTAGCAGATCTGCAGCCGCCTCGCGAACGGACACATCCACATGACCCAACCCCTCGATAAGATAAGATATGGATTTTGCAGGATCAATTTTTGTTAGCGAGGCCAAGATCACGCGTCGAATCATGACTGGAAGTTGGCGGTCTTTCAATTCATTCACCAAAAATACGAACGCTTCGGTGTCTCCCCATTCTCCCATGGCAATAATGGCATTCTCACGCTCAGAGAGTTCTCCCAGCGCGGCGGTATAACGGAGGAAGGATTTTGCCCGGGCAACATTGCACCCAACCTTTAGCAAGGCAGACGCCGCCCGTGTACTAACCCGCGAGTCTGCGTCATCCAGCATTGGATTGAGATACTCTTCAAGTTGGGAAGGAGAAATGGCTAATCCTGAAAGGGCCGCGACCGCCTCGAAACGGACATCCGGCTCAGGGTCCCGTACTGAGGCTGCGATCCGATCTATAGCAGAAGTTGTTTTCGTCTGAGCCAGGGCGCGTAAACAGGAAGCACGTACAAGCGCATCCAGATCGTTTAATCCATTAAGGAGAGGAGCTTCTGCTTCCGGGAGGGAGAGATGCCCAAGAATTTCCGCAGAGACGCGTCGAATGATAGGATCAGGATCGGCCAGGCCGTTCAGCGCGGCGCGGACCGCGGCAGCGTCCTGCCTGAAACCACCAAAGGGTTGTTCCTCACTGTAAAAGAGATGCGGATTGCCAGCCTGCAATGCTTCGATCAAGGCTTCGTTATAACCGCCTCGAGCACGCTGAATTGCAAACGTACATAGCGCCGCGGCAATCAATCCCACAACATAAAGCTGTTGAGGAGCCAGCGTTTGTTCGCCGATGATGAGGATGGCGCCGGCGATGAAAACCCCGGCCTGTTCAGGCACACCATCAATGAATGTCCGGACCTGGTCGCGGCGTTCACCTGGCACGACGTTGAACATAGCTTGATAGGCGGGATCAGCAATGCCGGAGAGCCAAAGCATTTGTATGAATCGAAACGAAACAACAATCGCAAAGATAGGGAAGAGCGCCAGGCTGGCAAACCCGACCAGATAGATGATCGTAAAGACAAGAATACAGAACATAATACCAAAGCGAGCGAAGAGACGATTGGCAAAAAAAAGGGAAGCCAAAAATGCTGCAGCAGTGCTGATGCCATTGAACAGACCGAGGAAGGCGGCCAGGTTTTCCTCGGTTACATATTGCTCGGTTGCTGCGCGTGAAAAAGGGAGAGAGATCGAAAAGTAAAGAACTGAAAATAAGATTGCTGAAAGCGAAATCCAGCGCATCAGTCTTGATTTTCGCACATACCGGTAACCTTGTTGCATTTCATGAATCAGGGTTGGCTGCTTTTGCCTGGATTTAGCAGTTGGCAGTGCCGGAAGCTGTTGGCTACGCAAAAGAGTCCGGCTCAAAAGAAATGCCAACAGCATCGTGCCTGCCCAGACGAGAAGTAAATTTTCGATGCCAATTGTGTTGACGAGCACGCCTGTCACAAATCCGCCGATGACTTGTCCCAGGATACGGCTTGCATTGAAAAGCGGAAAGAGTCGCTTGGCCTGGCGTGTATCACAAACGACACCTGCGATACCCCAAACCAGGATACCTATCAGGAAGTTGAGAATTTCCTTTCCAAGCCACAACGCTGGATATAACCAACTCAGTTTGGTGAATAGAGCAAGCCGCGCAAGGATCAAAATGGCTGCGATAAAGAGAGGAATGGAGATGTACAGAATACGACGGGGAATGCTCCCCAGGGCAGCGCTGAACCCGAAGGACATGATCATGCTGGTGATGCCCAACCCGACGAACATGTAAGGGAGATATTCAACTCCGAAGCGAGCGAAGAAAAGCGCCTCGATGCCTGTTCCCCCTAATGCCGCACCCATCGCAGTGAATAGCATGATGCCAATCATCAGCGAAGCCATGCGGCTTTCGCCTGATCGGATGGAAAGTGCCCGTATGAGACGGGTCATTCAGTGTTCAACGAGTTATCCACAGGACTGCTTCGCTTGTCCACAGGACTGCTTCGCTGGTCCACAGGACTGCTTCGCTTATATTCTTCCCCGGCAAGTTGCGCAGCTTTCTGTACTCCTTGATCATATTTAAACTGCTTCAGGATGACGATTTGCCCGATGAGGCGACGCAGCCAGCGCGGACCAGGGACATGAACTCGTGAATAGTTTTGGACTCGCGTCCCTCCACCTGGAAGCGGTTCAAGCCGAAAGGTTTCACTAAACCTCTTTTTTCCGTTCTCAAATGACTCCGTGGTGGAATATTCAAATGGACGCCAATCCAGGGTAACCTCTGTGCTAAGCGATTTTCCATGGGCGCAATGATTACTTGCTCCGCTACCCGCGCGGCCTTTCGGCCTATCCCCGCTGTACCAATGCACGCCGCCACTCCAGAGGTTTCGCTTGCTGGGGTCTTGGAGCCATTCCCAAGTCACAGGAGGAGGTGTAGGAAAATCCACAGTGAATTGAATATCAGCTTCGTTTTCTGTGATAACGACATGCCGCGCCTCTTTCAGTGCATCATAGCGACGGTGCATATCTATATTAATCGTTTTAATTTCGCCGAGATGCTCATACGATTCCATTTGTTCATAGGTCTCTTCCAGTTTCAAATTCAAATGAGCCAGGCAGGGTTCCGTGATCATCAGGTAGGCTCTCCAGCCTGTCGCGTCTGAAACATGGTTCTTGGATAGGCGATGGATTAGATTTACATCCGAGCCGACCATCTCGCGGATATTGCGTACCTGCTGGATGATGTAATCCCCATGATGGACGATGAATTTAAGATCAAGGCTAGGAATATTTTGGCAAGCCCGGCATGTGCAGGTGGTAGCACGCTTGATGCTGGTCTGGCGGTCACGAAATGCCAGGTAGGTGGCTTCGATCAATTCCAGGATCGTTTCGCCGCGCGAAATGAGTGCTTCAGGCGCGTAGGCAAAGACTGCATCCCCTTCCAATTTATGAATGGTCAGGAGTTTTTCGATCTGCGTGCAAATGGTCTCCAGCAGATCGCTAAGGATTTCATGCGAGTGATCGAGTTCTGTCCCCGCCACAAAAGAGGTATAGCCCGAAATATCGGCGAGCACTAGATAACCATGCTGAGTCGTTGCACTCATAAGACTGTTACCGCTTATCTTGTTAATAAGTATACGTTTTAAGCCAAAATTTACATTTCAAATTTACATACGCATGGCAATCATGCGTGCGGCACTCTGTAATTCCAGCCGAGAATTGTCGTGATTATACCAGCGGCAAATATACGCCTAAGATGTTGAATTCATTGCGCTTGCTGTACTCAGGTTGATGTTACCCACTTGGTAAAGACTAGGGTGCCGGCGGCGTTGCCGTGATGGGCGCGAGGGTGATTCCAAGCAGCCGCACTATTTCGAGCGAATAAAGATCGTGCTCCTTGCGGGCGTTCTCCAAGCCTGCGTTGAGCTCTTCCTGGCTAGCGCCTCCCACCAATGCGATCAGCGTTTGAATCATCAAATTCATATGGTTGAGTTGATGGGTCTTGAGGGCGCCCAGGCAGGTTGGGATCTGTGAATCCTCCGCCTCACGACGAATGCGCTGCAAATTGGAGATGATATCCGGCAGTTGTTGTGCAGGTGTACTAGATGCCAGTTGCGATGCGTTGTCGAAGTCGCGCATCAGGTCATTGAGTCCCTGCACGGTAGTAGGCAGGTTTTCAGAGGAACATGGATCATCGGTGTTGGTTGTGCTGGTGGTAAGAGCCTTAGGCTGGGTTGCTATCGGTTGACCCCCACAAGCAGACGTGATCAAAAGAATGAGAAGAAATAAATACAAAACAATTTTTTTCAGCATGTCTGGCATTATAACAAAATTGAGGGATGGCATTTGCCATCCCTCGATGAATGGAATGTTCGGTGAATTTTACTTTTTTACCAGCACATCGCTCTTGATCGTTACAGAGACCCAGTTCGCGGTAGGCCATAGATTATGGCTTCTTGGTATTGTGGGATTTTGCCGTAGGATTCGGTTTCTTGGTGGACCTTGTTTGGCGCGTGTTGGGTTGAGAATTAGGAGTGTTCAGTGCCGGGGTGTATTGTGGGGTCTCGCTGTAGGTTTCGGTTTCTTGGTGGACCTTGTTTGGGGTGTGTTGGGTTGAGAATTAGGAGTGTTCACTCCTGGGGTGTTTTGTGAACTTTGAGGTGTCTTCGTCGGCGCGAGGAAAATGGGAGAAGAGGTGGCGTTCGCAACGGCAGTCAGTTGGTAGGAGATGCTGACGGGAAGAATAGGCATATCCGCCATGTAATAAGCATATTCATAGGCAGTCTTTGCACCGCACTCGCCAGGAACCGCATCAACCTTTCCGTTCGTGTCCTGGTCAATTCCATTCAGGATTTGATTCGACAAAGTCACCAAGTCATCGATGGCTCCTGATACCTCTGTCTCAGAGGTAGAGGTGAGGATTATCAGGAGAAGACTTCGTAATTGCGGCACCCAGAGCGTCAGATTTTGTGCGCAGGTTTTGACGATTTCCCCATTTTCAATCATGTATTGAGTTGCGCCTGTGGTGCCGACTGTGTAATCCGCTTCCGCCTGGACCGCCTGGATATACCCAAAGCTGTTGCCATTCAGTAAAAGTCCGTAGGGATCAACGGGATCTGCTGTTTGCCCGTCACCATTCCAATCCTTGTTGTCCCCACTTTGAGCGCCAGCCAGAAGGATTAATGCTTCTTCGCCTTTTTGCAAGGCACCAGCTTTGTCGCCGCCTTGGTATGCCGTTTGCATATTCTTGGCAAGTTCATCGATGCTCTGAACATCTAAATAGAGACCCTGGATCAGTGCGTTTTCATTGGGTGCCGCGGGGAAGGACGATAGCAGGTAACGTACATGAGTCAAACCTTCTTCGGGGAACGTGAAGGAATAGGCAATCAGCCCGGAGGGTTCAGGTTTAGGGTCAGGCTTGGGCTCAATCGTAATTTCAACCTTATCGTAAAGGGTTAGCAAATTAAAGCCCTCGGGTTCTGAAAATATCAATTCACCTTTCCCAGTATTATCTGGAGAAAAGTTGCCGAGGCTGAGTCGCTCATCCGCACCGATCAACCAGATTTCATATTGACTACCCAGTGGGGGCGCCGGCATTGCGCGGGCGATGAGCGTTGCCTGGTCCGCGACCCCAGCCTTATTTTGAAAACGTAATATTGCGATGGGACCTGACGGGATCACTGCCGATGAAGCACTTGTGGAAGTTACGGAAGGAAGCGAGTCAGTTGCAGAAGAAATGGTTACAGTCACAGTTGGCGAAGGTGAAGAGGGGAGACTATTCACGATAAAGAATCCGCTGAGTGCAATAGCCAGGATCATTACTCCCAGAATAGCGATGCGAATCCAGCGCGGTCTTGGTTGTGGTTGCGCAGGTGATTCCACAGTTACAGGAGGAAGTGTCATGGGAAGGCTATCCATCTGCATCGTGGACCGGAGGGTGTCATGATCGATGTCCATGTTCACAGCCGCGCTGAACGCCCGTGCAAATTCCAGAGGTGTCTGGAAGCGTTCCTTGACATCCTTGGCCAGGGCACGGTTAAGTACATTCTGGATAACAGGAGAAAGGCCGGGAATCGGTGGTGGCGGCTCGGTTACCTGCTTGAGCAAAATGCTCATTGTGGTTTCGCCATCAAAGGGAATGTGCCCAGCCAGGATTTCATAGAGCACAATTCCCAGAGAGTAGACATCTGTGCGGCCATCCGTCGCTTCGCCGCGGGCCTGTTCCGGGCTCATATAGGCTGGGGTTCCAGCAATCTGACCGGTCGTTGTCTGGCGATTGGCATCCAGGAAGCGAACCAGACCAAAGTCCGTAATGATCGGTTCGACATCTTCTGGAAGAGGTTTGCCGGTTACGATCGGCCCCGTGGGAGACGTAAGCAGGATGTTACCCGGTTTGATATCGCGATGGACCACGTTGTTATTGTGGGCATATTGAAGGGCACCCGCGACCGCGTTCATCAAGCGGACCACTTGATGGAGTTCCAGGCGCACATTTTTTTCATGCAAGTTGTTCAGGTATTTCGAGAGAGAGGGACCATCCACGTATTCCATCACCAGGTAGGGGTCATTTTCCACCGTATCGAAATCATGCACCTGGACGATGTTGGGATGTCGCAATTTGGCGATGACGCGCGCTTCCCGCTGGAAACGAAGGAGCGCGTCAGAATTGTCCTCGCTCAAGTTTCGGAGGATCTTGACTGCCACCTTGTGATCCAAAGTAGTATGCGTGCCTACATAGATCTCTGCAACACCCCCGCGTGCCACCAGAGATTCAATTTGAACCTTGCCCAGCCGTCTCCCAACCCAGTTGCTCATAACCAAATTATACTCAAAGCCCTCATTTCGACACTATTATAACTATTATAAACCTAGCAATTCTTTTAAGTGTTTGCAAGGTCGTTTCAGAAACATCCCTCTTTTGGAATTTTCCAGCGAAACGAAGACGACCCTTCCAGCTCGGGGAAGGGTCGTCTTCTCGAATTGCCGTTTCTTATCTTGACACTTTCCACGTCATGCTGACCGCCTCAGGCGTGACATTTACAGATTCAAGGCTGCTATTGGGATTCTTTTTCCCAAGGATAACCAGCCGGCTGGCAATCGTCTGATTCCAATGATCGACGCGGTTTTGTTCGATTGCAACGCCATCCAGTTGCGCGTTGGAGATCGTGGCAGTGAGTTGACCATTGTTGACTCCCAAGTCCAGGCGGAAGGTGAGATTGTCAGTTTTGCTGGCATCATTCAGGCGTTGACGTTGTCCCGTGACGAGCACATATCCCGATTGAAGTGATACATTCAGTTCCTTGATGAGCGGATCAGCAATGGAGGCTGTAATTGCCTCCTGCAATTCCTGTTGGCTGATCGTTGTCTCGATTGTGAGCGAGCCATCCTGATTGCGTGAGATGTTGGCTCTGCAGGCGCTGACGAAAAGTAAAATTACTGCAAATAATATGGATAGTTTTTAGGTCGTGTTTTTCATAGCATACTCCTTTGTTTTTTCATATTGTAGTTTCGATATGTTGCTTCTCTGTGATACGGATGTAATCTTTGTGTAAAATCGATTTATATTCAAAAGGAGTATGATGCATCTCATCTTCTTCGTAGACAAATCTTATTAACCAGATAGAATCACGCCAGAGATCAAATCCAATTTACTTGAAGGCGAAATCATGCCGCTTACCTCGCGCGAAAGAGTACAGGCTGTCCTCAATCACGAAATTCCCGATCGTGTTCCGATCATTCTGGGCGCGAGTAACGCGACCGGGATCAGCGTGCCCACGTATCGAAAAATAAAACAGTCCCTGGGTGTTCGGTCTGAGGAGAAATATTTGTATGACTGGCCTGAACTGGGCGCAGCCGCGCTGGATGAAGTCCTGATCCAGCGACTGCACAGCTGGATCTCACAACATAAAAATGCTTCCCTACTCTAGGGCCTGTTGTTGGTAGGATGTGGATTGGGACCCGGATTTGGCGGATTCGGCCTATCAGTAGGCTTGGGCTTTTTAGTGGGCTTGGGTTGGTTATTGTTATTAGAAGGTGAAGTAGGCTGAGACTGGCTCGTAGGAGCTACCGTCATCGGTAGTGCATTCTGACCTGGTTGTTTTGTAGGAGTCCCCATGAAAGGCGATAAAGGTGTCGCGGGTGTGGCCGTTTGAGCGGTTGGCGTAAGAGCACCTTGAGCGAGTGGGTTGGCAGTCACTGGCAAGAGAGGCATATCTGCCATATGGTACGTCGATTCGTAAGCAACCAGGACGCCGCATTCCTCCGAAGTGGGCTCGATCTCTCCGTCTTCATTTTTGTCCACGCCATTCAGCATTTGATCTGCCAACTCAGCCGACCGCTGGATCTCTTGAGCCAGCTCTGAGAGACTGGCTGCGTTAAGGATTGTCGAAATATCGTTGCGTAATTCTGGTGCCCAGCGCGCCAAATTTTCAGAGCAGACCTTCACATCTTCTCCATTGACAATCATATTTCGTGAGGCACCTGGCGAATTGACGGCGTAATCTGCGTATGAATAAACAGCCTGGAAATATCCCAAATTGTTACCATTCAGGAAAAGACCATAACCATCTCCTGGATCGGTCACTTGGCCATCACCATCCCAATCTTTATGATCCGGGCTTTGATTACCCACCAGGATATTGATAATGGATTCTGCATTCTGCCTCGCCCCAGCTTCGTTCCCATTCTCATAGTCGCTCAGCATGTCTCTGCCAGCTTCGTCTATTAATTTCACATTTTTGTTCAGCCCGTGAATTAATCCAACTTGTTCTGGTATTCCGGGAAAGGAGACCATCAGTCCGCGCAGGTATGCGATTCCAGCTTCTGGCAATGCGTAGGCATAAGCAATTTCTGGTGAACCATTTGGATCCGAGACAGCATTTGGCTCGATTGTGATTTCGACCTGGTCATAATATGCCAGTAATTCTCTATCTTGAGGATCATCAAACGTTAGTTCTCCCTTGCCATTCTCGTCCACGTGCAGAACACCTAGTACAAGCCGGTCTTGTTCATTGACCAGCCAGACCGTATATTGACTGTTTAGAGGCGGCTGCGGCATACCTTGAGCGATCAGGGTTGCTCGACTCAGAACGGCATCTCCATCTTGAAAATGAAGACGAGTCGTTGCACCCGATGTAAGAGGAATGGATAGGACAGGCGTATCACTGATAGCAGACGCTGGATTTGTTGGCGTCTCAACATTCGTAGCCCCGAGTCTCCCGTTCAACAGCAAGGAGGCGCTTGCAATGATAATCAACGCGCCTGCCAAAACTGCGGGCATCCACGTCCAGTTTGTTCGTCTCTTGGAAGGGGTCACCTTCTTCGAGGTTGCAACATTCAAAACCTGAGGGATCGTTACCAGCGTGCTAGCCTGGGATGTGCCTTCCAGGGCGGCATCGAAGGCAGCTGCAAATTCTCTTGGTTCCTGGAAACGATCATCCACGTTCTTGGCGAGGGCACGGTCCAGCACCCTTTGCAAGACAGGGGACAAGCCGGGGATCGGTGCAGGAGCCTCATGCATATGCTTGAATAAGATACTCATGGTGCTTTCCGCATCGAAAGGAACCTTGCCACTGAGCATCTCATACAAAACAATGCCAAGCGAGTAAATATCTGTCCGTCCATCGGTTGCCTCGCCCTTGGCCTGTTCAGGGCTCATATACGCGGGCGTGCCAGTAATCAATCCTGAGACGGTTTGGCGGCTGGCGTTCAGAAAACGGACCAGACCAAAATCAGTGAGGATGGGTTCTAAATCCAGAGGGAGTGTTTCACCTGGAACAATCGGCACGGATCGTGAGGCGAGTAGGATATTGCCCGGTTTCACGTCGCGATGGATGACTCCCCTCTCATGAGCATATTGAAGGGCACCCGCGATCTGTGTCAATAACCGACTGATGAGCGGGAGCCCTAACCGGTCACCTCTTGAATGTAAAGCCGCCAGGTATTTTGAGAGTGGTGGACCCGGTATATATTCCATCACCAGATATGGCTGGTCATCAACCGTATCGAAATCGAACACCTGGACGATATTGGGATGGCGCAGCTTTGCAACCGCGCGTGCCTCGAGCTCGAATCGCTCAAGAGAGCGCAGCCGCGGGTCATCTGTATAATAATTCCGCAGGATTTTGACTGCTACTTTCCGCTGAAGAGTGGTATGCGTGCCTAAATAGACTTCTGCCATGCCCCCGCGCGCCAGCAGCGATTCGATATGAACTCTACCTAACCTTTTTCCGATCCAGTTCGTCATGTCGATGTCGAAAACTCTGCAACTAGCGAGACAAACGATTGAGAATCCATGCGAAATTACTTGATATAGTACATCATACCCTAAATTGTGCCGTATAATCTGTTTATCCGCCAGTAGTCAATAGGGAGAATCCTATGCCCACCAAACGCAAACTTCGTGTCTTTCTCTGCCAGGCTGTTGAATCTTCTGACGCGGTGATTGTTTGTGTGTCGAGTACTTCCGTAGCCAAAGAGGGATATGTTCAAAAAGAATTACGTCAAGTCTTGAATATCGCGTTGGAGAAACTGGAGGGAGCCATTTTTGTCCTTCCCGTGAGATTGGATCTTTGTCCTCTTCCGCGTCAATTACGAGATAGACAGTCTCTTGATTATTTCCCGTCAACTCAACAAGCCGCGGCTTTTGATAAGTTGAAAAGAAGCCTCAAAATTCGCAAAGATAATTTGGGAATTTAGTTGCATGCCTGACCACAAACTCCGCATTTTCCTCTGTCACGCCTCGCAAGATAAACCTATTGTGCGCGAGTTGTATCAGCGACTCCTCGCCGAAACTTGGATTGATCCCTGGTTGGACAAGGAGAAGCTCCTCCCAGGTCAAGATTGGGATACTCAGTAATGGAATTCTTTAGTGTAGCATTTTGGCAATCATTTGTTTCAAATGCATTAGCGACCTTTATCGGCGCAGGATTAGGCGTTTTAGGTGCATTGTGGTTAAGCAATCATCAGGAGAAATCATCTGAAAAAGAGCGCAAGAAAAAAATATTGCGCTTATTACTCAATGAGTTGTTGATAAATGTGACTCATCTATCAGGTTTTCAGAAAAGCCAAATAAAACATAGAGAGGCATTGACTCTTTCAGCTCTCTTAAGGAATGAGTCTTGGAAGGCATTTTCAGATGGAGGTGAACTTAAGTGGATAAAAGATCCGAAGCTTCTTGATGTTTTGTCTGAAGCTTATTTTGCTGTCAGATCTGTAATGAATTTGTCTGATAAGTATTGTCAGGTATCAATGTTTGAAACTAATGCGATGTCGTTTTGGACTGGTTCCAACTTAGCCTCAACAATTGAAAATGGAGTTCAGTATGCGGTCGAATCCTTGGATCTAGCTTTTAAAGAAATCAACAAACACTTAGAGAATTGAAAGAAGCCAAATGTTCATACATTTCGGCAAGATATAAAATAAAATCCAGAGAAGCAAAGAACCATCTTTAATTTCGAAGGAGGATATATGTCTCCAATTACTTCGCAAGATCAAGATATGCTTAATCAACAATATCAGAATCTAAATGGAAAGGAAAGAGCAGAACTGCTCCTGTCCTCCGTATTTGGGATGAAAATGACCGAAGGAGATCTTGAAATAATAAAGACTGGATTGTCAGAATATATTGTCTGGCACAATAAACAACACCCTGACTCCGAAACATGTGATCATTGTGGGTTTGTTAATGATAATATAGTTATGTTTAAAGTTATCAAGTATTGGCATGACCACTATCAAGCACTTAAAGGCAATAAATAGCTGAATTCGCGAGGTCGTGTCCAGCACTGACCTCAAACTTCACGTCTTACCCTGTCACGCTTCACAATATAAATTCTATTTTGGTTTTCTAGCAAATAAATACGCCCTCCTCGTCGCCACCTCCACTTCGGGGTTTGGCTCGCGCACCAGGGTTTCTTCCAATTCATAACCAGCTTCTTTCAACCAATTTTCCATTTCAGTAGGTTCATAAAAGGCAAAATCCAGGTTAACTGGTTTCTCCCACCATTCATCAAGATGTTTAATTTCCTGACCGATGTGAAATGTCACGAGAAGCACACCACCAGGCTTGAGCACGCGCTTCAGCTCGCGTAGGGCATCAACGATCTGTTCGCGCGGAATGTGAATGATGCAATAGAATGCCGCAATCCCACCCCAGGAATTGTCCGCGTCGGGCAGCGACAGCATATCGCCTTGATGAAAATGGATTTCGGGATTCAAGCGTTGTGCTTCGGCCACCATGCGCGGCGAGAGGTCAACGCCTAACGTGTCCGCGCCTTGACGATGCAAATAGCGTGCGATCTGGCCGGGTCCGCAGCCCATATCGCAGATCGGACCTAAATCTCGGACTTCACGTACCAATCGGTCCAGGCAATCGCGGTCGAAGGGCTTGTCGTCCATTTCATCTTTGAATTTTTCAGCATATTCTGCTGCGACCTGGTCGTAGCTGGTTTGTGTGTTCAAACCAATACTATTCATCTCTCCTCGCAAATCACAAGGGCGACCCTATCATAAGTAAGGTCGCCCACGTGGTTCATTTCCCGTATTTTGCTCGTCTTTCGCTTATCCCTTTGCTTTTTTTAGGGACAAGCGCAATTAGTGAACGTAATGCTTTGTTCACGCTCTCCGAGTCAGGAAAGTAAGCGTGTACATCGGGGTCAAGAACAACGGCATTTTTCTGTAAAGTAAAGTTTTGCACTACGGTTGTGCCATCTTCTTTGTGTATGGTGATAGTATACCCTTCACGCAGGGCTTTGGCATGTTTGCCGCGCACGACATTTTTTCCTGAAAAGTCGTATTCGGGAAGCATATCATCATCGCGTAGCTCATTTGTTTTGCGTTTCATAGGCTTTTCTCTCTGTAGGTGTTGCTTTAAGGCAATTGATAATACGAATGTTGTTTCCGCGCTCCGTATATGCAACCACCAAAATACGTCCTTTGGATGAAAGGCCGATGTCAATAAAACGTTCCTCGTCCATTGAATGGATGGCGTCTTTCATGGTTAATGACGACTCATCCTGAAAAATGCTTGCCGCTTCTTCAAATTTGATGCCGTGTTTTTGTATGTTGATCTTTGCTTTCTTTTCATCCCATTCGAAATTGGACCTCATCACGGTATTTCCTTAGAAGAAATTATAGCATGAAGCGTTACTTCCCCAAGCGCGCCCGTTCTTCCTCGACGACACTTTCCTCTAACTTCTTGAACAACGGACCCGGTTGTCTCAACACTTGATTCGGTTCCAGCTTGCTGGGCTTCCAGTCGGTCGGACTGACAGTCCGACTTACATCCCGATAGCGCAAGACATTATGCACGCCAAGTGAGTCTTCCACTTCTTCAATATACTGTTCGCCAAAGAGCGGCGTGTCATAGCCCAGGTATTGGTGCAATTTCTCCGATGTAAAAGGCAGGAACGGCGCGAAGAGCACTTTGAGCGAATCGATGGCTCTCAGCGCAGTGTAGATCGTCTTCGCGGCTTCAGCTTTGTCCTTCTTGACTTCAGACCAGGGCGAGGTCTGGTCCAGGTATTGATTGACGGCGGTGGCAAGCTTCATTGTTTCACCCAGCGCGGAACGCAGGCGCACGGCTTCCAACTCCGCGCCGACAGTGTTAAACCCATTTTCAATGGTTGCCAATAATTGTTTATCGATATCGCGTAACGCGTTCCTATCCACAGCAGGCACGTGTCCTTCCCAATGTTTGTAAGCAAATGACAGCACACGGTTCACGAGGTTGCCCCAGGTCGCGACCAATTCGTTGTTGTTGCGCGCCAGGAAATCCGCCCAATCCCAATCGCTGTCTTTCATCTCAGGCATATTGACCGTGAGATAGTAACGCAGGGCATCGGGATCGTAACGGGTCAGTGCCTCACGTCCCCAGACGGCCCAATTGCGCGAGCCGCTGATCTTTTGCCCTTCAAGATTCATGAACTGATTCGCAGGCACGTCATAGGGAAGTGTAAGCGGCTTTTCATCCTCATCGAAAATTTTCAGAAACTCAACTCCTGCGCCCATCAATTCGGCGGGCCAAAGAGACGTGTGAAAGAAGATGTTGTCTTTGCCGATGAAGTGGAATTGCTTTGCTTTGGGATTGACCCACCACTCGCGCCACGCCTCGCTTCGACTTTGCTCACTAGAGTCCCGATGCTCTTCGGGAGCGCGAGCCTTTTCTGATAACTGGCTCCACTCAATCGGCGCGGAGAGGTAACCGATGACGGCCTCGAACCAAACGTAAATCCGTTTGCCCGCTTCGGTCCAGCCTTCGATGGGAATAGGCACACCCCAATCGAGGTCGCGCGTGATCGGACGCGGCTTGAGTCCCTCCGCTTCGATCTTCCCAAGCGACTCGCCGAGGACGGGTTCACGCATATGATCCGCGCGTGCCTGTAAGAACTTCTTGACTTCCGGCTCAAGCTTTGACAGATCGAGGTAAAAATGTTCGGTCTCGCGTAGCTCCAGGGCGCCGCCTTCCTTCGAGCGCGGGTTGATCAACTTCTCTGGCTCGAGTACATTTCCGCAATTGTCGCATTGATCGGAGCGCGCATTCTCAAAACCGCAGATATAGCACGTCCCTTCGACGTAGCGATCCGGAAGGAAGCGCTTTGAGGATGGTGAATACCATTGCAGCGATTTCTGAGTGAACAGAAATCCGTTTGCCTTCAACGCCAGGAACATGGCTTGCGACACCTTGAAGTGGTTCTCGGTATGGGTGGTTGTGAACAGATCATATGTGATGCCCCAACCCTTGAACAACTCAAGGAAACCGTCATGGTATTTCTTATATACTTCCTCGACTGGTTTCCCTTCTCTATCTGCCGCCAGCGTGACAGGCGTCCCGTGCGAATCCGTGCCGCTGACCATCAGTACTTTATTCCCTTTGAGTCTGTGATAACGCGCGACGATGTCACCAGGCAAATGCGAGCCGGTGATATTTCCAACGTGAATTTCGGCATTGGCGTAGGGCCAGGCAATAGCAATTAAGATGTTTTCAGGCATTCATGCCTCCAGTATGATATGTCGTTGCGAGCGATTTTCGCGCTGAGCCCAGAAGGGGCGTAATCGAAGCGCGGATGCGAAGCAATCTCCTCGCAACATAAATTCTAATTTAGGTGGTTACATGAGATTGCTTCGGGCATGATTTTGGCGCTATGGCGCCAAAATCATCAGCCCTCGCAATGACATGACTCGAAAAACAAAAAAGCTGTCCGCGTAACTGGACAGCCTCTCGATTTCCTCAAGCGAGTATTACAATGCTTCCCAGACGCGGTTGTACATCTCCATTGGCATGGCCATGGTCATTGTCACCACTCGTGTTACCACTCGGAAGACGGGTTTCGTTTGCATAGCGCCTAGTTTACTATGTCCTTTGTTAGGTTGCAAGGACGTCCCTGGCCACATTCAATACACAGGCCTTTGCATTCGGGGTCATGCAAGGGTTTAATGGGGATTTCCAAGAGGGCATATTCACGTATAAGTGGAGCAATGTCAAGTTGGGCGTCTTCGGGCACGAGCAGTTCTGATTCGCTTACAGATTTATTGGTGAACGCATATAGCTCTGTAAATTCCCAGTCCAGTGGATACGTGAATTCCTTCAAGCATCTCACACATTCGAGTTTGGTGTCGGCTTCAAAATTTCCTTGAACTACCAATCCTTGCGGTGTTCGACCAATGTCTACCTTGCCTACAAGGTTTTTCAGTTCAAGGTCTTCAAGTTTGATTTTCTCAATTTCAAACGGGAATTCGTGACTGTAGCCAACTTCTTCGTGGATAATAAAACCCACATTGATTCGGAAGGGCTTACGAGGGTTAGGCATGGGATTTCTCTTGAGGTGACAGTCACTTCATCGAACCTCCTGATATCAATCGAGTGGGATAAAGTGACTGTCACCTAATTTATATTTTTCTATCTACAATAAACTTCGCCAGATTTTCCAGCGCTTCTTTCTCAGGGGAAATGG
>WNFU01007133.1_pt1 | contig 19871 bp, 17 predicted proteins | sample 5400121 | NCBI WGS metagenome assembly WNFU01 (sample SAMN13153360, study PRJNA577476) | soil metagenome | isolation source: 100 cm soil or saprolite under grassland replicate 1 | place: USA:California | collected 2016-06-15 | reverse complement strand
CCATCCCCCGCACCGTCAACACCGGGCTCGGGGCGCTGTTCATCCTGGCCGCGCTGTTCGTGCTCGGTGGCGAGACGCTGACCGATTTCGCGCTCGCCCTGCTGGTCGGCATCCTGGTCGGCACCTACTCGTCGGTGCTTGTCGCCGCGCCGCTCCTGGTCGCCTTCGAGCAGCGCTCCGGCCGTCAGCCGACCACCGCACCGCAGCCCGCCACCCGCGACCCGGTCAGGCCTGCCGCCACCGCGGCGATGCAGTCCGCGTCGGTGCCCGGCGGTAAGCGTTTCACCACCGCACGCACCACGGCCAGTACGCCTCGCCCGAACAAGCGCAAGCAACCTACCCGCCGCAACAAAGGGCGACGGCGATGACCGGCGCTGTCGGTATCCACGGCCACCAGTGGAACGTGGAATGCGCTCTCGGGGCCCGCTTGCCCTGCCGGGCCATGTGCGAGTGCGGCTGGACGTCGACGGCGGGGCAGCGAACCCAGGTGCTCCTGGAGCTCAAAGGCCACCTCGAGGAGACCCTGAAGGACGGTGCGGGGCTGAGCAGGAGTGGGCGGGATCTGACGATCGCCACATCTACGCAAGGAGGGAATCATGCCGACCTCTGACGAGCTGCGCGAACGAGCCCTCGCGCTGGCCCAGGCAGGTGTCTCCACCGACGACGCGGTCGCCGAGCTGCTGGCCCGCTGCGCCGACCACCGAGTGCCCGTGGTCAGGGCCCGGCAGGCGCTCGCCGACCAGTCGACCACGGCGCCACAGGACGAGGTGGTCGCCCGGGCCGTGGCGCTGCTGGAGGAGACGCTTCGGCGCGGCTCCTGGACCTGACCAGAGCAGGATGCGCCAAAGCCGATACCCGAAGCTCGAGCCGCCTTCGCCGCCTGACCGCCGACCCTACTCCCCGCGCCCGGTCGGCTTGCCGCCGGACGCGAACAGCCCCACCGGGCAGCTCACGCCGGTGCTGTGATCTGGGCAGTAACCCGCCGGGTTCTTGAACGTTGGGCTATCGCATGAGGCCAGCGCTCATAGATGATTCGGCGGAGCCCGACGTCGGACCATGGCTTGCTGGCGTGCTGTAGGCCTGAAGCGGCTCAACCACGATAGCGCCTGCCCCATCCGCCAGCGGTGTCGTCCCAGCCGCTGCGGGTTCAGCGGAGCCAGCCTTGTTCCTGGGCGCGGATCAGCGCCTGGGTGCGGTTGCGAACCCCCATCCGCCTGTAGAGGTCGCGAAGAAGGCGGAACATCGCCCGCTCCGAGTAGCCCGAGCGCTCCGCCAGGTGGGCCACGGTCGCACCGCCGGCGAGCTCGCGGAGCCACTCGAGCTCCCGAGCGCCCGGACGGTCGGCCCGCTCCACCGATACAGTCCTCGACCGGGCCAGCGCCTGCACGACATCGAACGGCAGGAGCGACATGCCGGAGAGCGCCTGCTCGTACACCTGCCGCAGGCGGCCCGGCGATGCATCCCGCGGCATCACGGCGGCGGCGCCGCCCGAGAGCGCCCGAAGGTAGGCCGGAACGCTGGCGTCCGGGAGCACCGCCACGACGACCGGGTCCGACCCGGCCTGGCGGAGTTCTGCCAAGAGCTGCCAGTCGGTCGACGACGCCAAGGTCAGGAAGATGACGGCCCGGCCGCGCCCCTGGGTCCAGGCCAGAGGGTCGTCCGGGACCTCGGCGATCAGTCCCGCCTCACCCAGGGCGGCCATCACGCCCCGCCGGTAAACCGGCAGAGGATCGAGCACGGCGACACTGACCATCACCAAGAGTCCCTCCGAACCGCTGGCGCGCCGGCGAAGGTGCGGCCGTGGCGCAAGGGCATTCTCGCCCGAGGAGACTGCGGGTTCGAACCGTCCACTCAGGTTCGCCATGACCCTGCCGACCCTGCTGGAGATGGCACGGTCCGGCCAGGTTCGGACATGTCATGGACCCGCAAAGCGCGTGATTTGTACCTTCGGATCGAAACTCACCGAGCACGGGAGCGACGCGATGGCACCCAACACGGCCGGCGATCCTTGGGAGCTTGATCCCATCGTCCATCGCGACGAAGACGGCAACCTTGCGCTTCCGGACTTGCCCCAGCCGTTCATCACGCCTTCGGGTCAGGAGGTCCCGGCGGTGGAGCCACCAGACCTCGAGCTCCCGGACCAGTGGCGAGCCGACCCCGGGCTCCCGGGGATCACCGGCCCAACCTGAGCGTTCGGCGAAGTCGGCCGACGAGGAGTTCTCGATGGCGCCGGACAGCACGCGCGAAGTCCCCGACCGCGAGCCCTATGTTCAGCGCGACCGCCATGGCAGGGTCGTCAAGCCCGGTAGCCGCGAGCGCGCCAACCGTGAGCCGGCGGATCGCGGTGCGCAGCCACGCGACCGCCGCTCATCGGGTGGGCGGGGGCGCGACACCGAGGGCAGTGCCGGTAGGGGCGGCTGAGCTTCTGAACAGCCTCCTGATCAGGCGCTCAGCTTCGGGTCGCGGCGCCGCTGTCGGTCGGTGCGCGCCGCACCGCGGGTCGCCACCCGCTTCACACCGGCCAGGAACCCGTCCGGGTCGGGGAGGGCATCGAGCAGTCGCCTGACGCGACCGGTCACGCCCGGGGCGTCGGCGATGGCCCGAGCCTGGCGGTACGCCTCGGTCGCCTGGCGGCGCAGGTCCTGGGCGTCCGCGAGCTCCAGGCCCAGGAGCGACAGCGCGACGGTGAGCGCCGGGTCGACCTCCGGCTCCTTGCTGTCGCGGTCGCGCCGCAGTAGCGCGAGTCCTGACAGGGCGAGCCCCCGGGCATCCAGTGCGTCGTAGGTGCGGGCGCCGTGGTGGAGGGTTCGGCGGACCAGGCTCTCCGCCTCCCGGAAGGCGTCGACCGCGTCCTTGCTGGAGCCCTGGCGGATGGCGATGACGCCGAGGGCGGCGAAGTAGCCGTATGCCCGATTGCCGACCCGGAACCGGCACGCCGTCTCGGCGGCGGTGCGGGCGGCCTCCAGGAACTGGCCGTCGGCGCCCATCGCATCGGCCTGGAGGCAGGCCAGGGCGAGCACGTGATTGGCGTCCCTGATGAGGGTCGGGTCCTCGATCTGGTCACCGATACCGACCGCCTCTTCGGCCAGGGCGATGGCCCCACGGATGTCGCCGTGGTCCAGGAGCACCTCTGCCTTACCTTGCTGGCAGCGGCCGACACCGTAGCGGTAGCCGACCCGTCCGGCGAGCTGCCGGCCGGTCTCGAAGCGTTCCATCGCGGCCTGGTGACGGCCGAGTTCAACCTCGACGAGCCCAAGGTTGAACAGCTGCTGTGCCGACTGCTCGTCGTCGTCCTGGAACACTTCGTCGAGTGCCTGCTGGCCCAGCCGTGCGGCCTCGGCGAAGTGACCTTCGTCCAAGAGACAGAGGCAGTGGCCGCTGAGGGCGGCAAGCTGCTCGGTTCGGTTGCCGGCGCGCTGGGCCGCCGCCCTGGCCGCCTGGTAGTGGTCGCCGGCCTCCCTCGCCTGGCCGAGGAGGTAGTAGCAGCCGCCGAGGTTGGTCAAGGCCACAGCCTGGTTCCAGCGGTCGTCCTGCTCCTCGGCCAGCCGAAGGGCCTGCTGGTAGCGGCCGATCGCCCGCTCGTGATCGCCGAGCCGCCGGTAGGCCCTTCCCCCCATGATGAGGAGGGGGATTCGCAGCAGAGGATGCGTCAGCTGCTCCTCGAGCGGTTTGAGCAGCTTCAGCACCCGTTCGGCTTGACCCAATCTGAACAGGAACTTCCCGACCCGGACGAGTAGGTCGACCGCCCGATCGTCGCCGCCAAGGGTGCGGAGGTCGATCTCCGCGAGGTGGTAGGTGAGGTCCTCGAGCCGCAGGCACCGGTCATCAGGCGGTTGCTTTCGGGCGAAGTACTCGGCGCCGTGGTGCAGCAGCGCGGCCCGGGTGAACGGCGCCGGGATCTCGTCGCGATCGGCGGGCTCGCCAGCTAGGATCGTGTCCAGCACCCATTGGCGGCCGACCAGCACCAGCTCGTACAGCTGGTCCGGCCGCTTGAGGACCAGCCGCATCCGCGCCAGACGGCCCAGCACGGGCGCTGCCGGCCCATCGAGATGGTCGCGCAGCAGGTAGTCCACCGCGGCCGCGGACACTGGCAGGCCGTAGATCGCCAGCGCCTGCAGCACCCGTTGCTCTTCTCGGCCAAGCCGGCCGAAGGCCTTGCCGATCCAGGCGTCGGCGACCTCGTGAGGGGGGTCCGGGTCGCTGACGATCTCTTCGAGGGAGACCTCGCGGCTGGTCATGAGCAGCAGGTGCAGCGCCTCCAGCGCCTTGGGGTGCCCCTTGGTCAGCTCCTGCGCCTTCGCCAACAGGTGGTCGGGAGCGTCCCGGAGCCCGGCGCTGCCGTCGCGGTCCAGGGCCTTGAGGGCCTCCTCGGCGTACGGGGATGGCAGGCCCCCCTGGTGATCCAGGTCGATGAACCCGAGCATTCCGGGGTGCTCGAGCGAGAGCTTCGGCAATCGTTGCGTGGTCAGGATGATCTTCACCTTGTGCGACTGCAGTTGCATCAGCCCGGTCAGCACCGCGCTGAACTGGTCGTCGTCGCGGAGCTCCCAGGTGTCGGGGTCGACCAGCTGCTCGAAGTTGTCGATCAGTACGATCACCCGCTGGTCGCCCAGCTCGGCCAGCAACGCCATGAGCTTGACCGGCGGCAGCACGCCGGGACTCTCCAGGAGCACCTTGAGTCGATCGAAGGCGTCCTCGTCCAGCAGGCTGCCGAGGTCGCTCAGCATGGTGGAGACGGAGAACGGCTTCAGGCCCGTGGTCTTCAGGTAGACCAGTCCGCTGACGTCCAGCCGGGCGTCGTCGAGCTGCTCACCTTTGGCGACCGCGGTCATCACCCGACCGACCAGCGCACTCTTGCCGATGCCCTCGCGCCCCACCACCACCACCAGCCGGACGGCGTCGCTCCGTAGCTGGTTGAGGAGGTCCGTGGTCGCGGGACGGCGGTCACGGAAGCTGTCAGGGACGTGCGGTGGTTCGTTGACGCTGCGGACCTTGAGGCGGCGGGCCGAGCTGCCCGGTGGGCGCTTGTCGGACAAGTCCTGCGTGATCTCCGCGTCGATGCTGCGGCGCACGCCCTGGGGGTCGTCGGCCACCCGCTGCTGCTGCTCGACCCGCTCGCGCGCCCAGTCGACATCCTTGCGGGCGCGGCGCTCTTCGAGGCGAGGACCCCCCTGCTCGAGGTCGCGCTCCGCGGCAGCGTATTCCGCCTCGAATACACGCAGCCGGTGCCTTGGTTGCTCCTCCTGGAGATGGCGGAGGTTGGCGATGAGCTCCCGGAAGCCGACCTCCTGGTCCCCGGTGAAGTCGATGTAGTGCGCGTCACCAAGCCCCATGGGCCGCGTCACCCGGTGGACGAGCAGGGGAATCACCCGGATGTCGTGCTCCTGCGCGAGCCGCCACTCGTTCTTGCACGGCCGACTCTTGACGCTCTTGCGCGTCATCACGAAGAGCAGGACGTCAGACCCTTTGATCGAGGCCTCGACCCAGTCCTGCCAGTCGAGCCCGGCATAGTGCTCGTCCCGATCCCTGATGACGGTGAAGCCCTCACGCCGCCTTCGTAGGGCGTCTGCGAGCTCACGGCTGAAGTCGTCTCCGTCTGACCGAGCATAGGTGAGGAAGATGCTCGTAGCCATCGCCGGGCCCTCCCGAAGGGCAGGAACCGCCCACTTCGAGCAAGAATCCCAGCCGCTCCCCGGCCCGGTCAAGCAGGTCGGGCGTTACCAGATGCTTCCCTCCAGGTGGGCCGCCCACTGGCGAGCTGCCTCACGCTGCTCGGCCGGCCCGGCGTCGCGCGTGCTCGCGTCGCGCAGCAGCCAGGCGACACGCTGTAGGTCCTGGCGGTCCATAGTCCCGCCGACGCGGCGCGTCCAGTGCCTGGCGCTGTGCTTGATCTCCTCGGGGAATTCCCGCGTTCGGCCGATCTCGCGGAGCAGCCGACCGACATGTGCAGCGTCGCGATCCCCGATACGCACCTTGGCCATGATGGCCTCCTGCCGTTGCTTCTGCTCGAACGTATGCTCACATCCGAACATACGTTCGTCAAGCCTCAAGTCGCACGACAGGACTAGGCACTGAAGGCTAAGTCGGCCAGAGATCCCATACGCCTAAGCGGCGCACAACGGCCACCGGCTTGGCGACGACCTCGACCTCGAAGCGGCGGTAGTTCTGGGACGGGAAGGACGGCTGATCTCTGCCGGGAGGCGGGGCCGACTGCAACCGGATCTGGTCACCGTCCGGCACCCAGCGCTTCACCGTGAGCCCGACATCCTCGCTGCCCTGCTCCCGGACCGCCACGACGACCACGTCGTACGGCTTGGTTTCCTCGGTCCGGTGCGGGCGAACGACCAGGTAGTCTCCCGGTTCGATGCCGACGTAGACCATCGAGTCGCCGTCGACCTCGAGCAGGTACTCCCGGGCGTCGAGGAGCAGCGACCTCGCCAGAGTCTGGTTCGCGTAGTCGTCCGCGTAGGCGTCGACGTTGATCGGCTCGCCTCCGGCCACCCGTCCGACGATCGGCAGAGGGGTGGCACGCCAGCGCTCCCACTCGAGTCGGGGCTCGGGTGCTGACCTGAGCCCCAGACGGTAGAGGCGCCAGCGACCCTTGGAGGTGATCGTCCGGCTGCGGTGTGACCTCTTCCGCGCCGTTACCTCACCCAGGTCCTCCAGGCGCACGAGCGCGCCGTGGACTGCCGCCCTGGCCGCCTTCGGCTTCTCCGGCTGGATCTGGCGCGCGATCTCAGTAATGGACGGCGGTTGGCCTACGGCGCGATCGAGGCAGCGCAGCACCTCGACCTCCCACTCCTCCTGGCTTCGCCGGTCGGCCATTGGCGCCTCGCCTTCCCGGATGCGTCGATAGTCTCGAAGGCGCCATCGAAGCTGTCAATACTGGTTCTCAACGAACCACCTGGATGTCGCGCAGTCGCGGTCGGCGGCCATGAACTCCAGCGGCCGAGCACGGCGTCATGGAGCGGGCCCAGAAAGCAGACGGCCAGGGCGACCCCTAGGCCTACCAGTGAAGGGTTCGTGTCATTCAGACTCGGCTGGCCCACCGAGCATCTGATCCCTGCGCGCGACCCGCGACCCTACTCCCCGCGCCCGGTCGGCTTGCCGCCGGACGCGAACAGCCCCACCGGGCAGCTCACGCCGGTGCTGTGATCTGGGCAGTAACCCGCCGGGTTCTTGTGCAGGTACTGCTGGTGGTAGTCCTCGGCGTAGTAGAACGCCGGGGCGTCGAGGATCTCGGTGGCGATGGCGCCATAGCCGGCGGCGTTCAGCACCTGCTGGTAGGCGTCGCGGGAGGCCTCGGCCGACTTCCGCTGCGCCTCCGAGGAGGTGTAGACCGCCGAGCGGTACTGGGTGCCGACGTCGTTGCCCTGGCGCATGCCCTGGGTCGGGTCGTGGTTCTCCCAGAAGACCCGCAGCAGCTCCTCGTAGCTGGTCTTGGCGGGGTCGAACACCACCAGCACGACCTCGGCGTGGCCGGTGCGCCCCGAGCAGACCTCCTCGTAGGTCGGGTTGGGGGTGCTGCCGCCGGCGTAGCCGACGGCGGTGGTGTAGACCCCGTCGGTCTGCCAGAAGGTCTTCTCCGCGCCCCAGAAGCAGCCCATGGCGAACAGCGCCGTCTCGGTGCCGTCGGGGAACGGTTGCTGGAGGGGGGCGTCCTTGACGGCGTGCCTGGCGGGGACGGGCATGGGCGTGGCGCGGCCCGGCAGCGCCTCCGCCCCGGTCGGCATGCGGGTCTTCCTGGAGAACATATGCCCCTCAGCTCCCTCTCGTCGGGTACGGCTCGCTTCCACCACCGGCAACGCCTCGGCCGGCCCCGGCGTTCCCGACCGGCATCATCCCGGCGGGGCCGCTGCCAGTCCGAGGGCGGAGGTGTCGGCCTCGGGCAGCCAGGCTCCCCGTGGGCGCTCATGCCAGTGCTCGCGCGCGGCGAGCTCGTCGATGCTGGCATGCAGGGCCTCCAGGCCCGGGTGGCGAAGCTCGGGACGGTAGGCCATCGTCCAGGGGTACAGCGCCACCGGCTCGGTCAGCGGCCGGACGACCACGCTGGGCGCCACGGGCCGCTCCAGCAGGGTGAGGATGGGCCGGCCGTGGGTGCGCAGGTGGCGGACGGTCTCGTCCAACCCGACCGCGTGCGCGTGCGGCGGGGACGGTTCGGACCCGAACGCCGCCAGCAGGCCGACGGCCAGGTCGACCCATTCTGGGGCGCTGTCGTTGCCGACGCTGGCGTCCACCTGGATGCCGTGGAGCGCGGCGACCGGCACGGCCTCCAGGGCCGCCAGCGGGTGCTCCTGGGGCAGCAGCAGCGCCAAGGGTTCCAGGCGGACCAGCCTGCGGGCGAGCAGCTCGGCGGGGAACGGCCGGCCCAGCCCTTCGCTGCGCCCGAAGGCGACGTCGAGGCGGCCGGCGAGCAGCAGCTCCAGCGCGGCGGCGAAGCCGCCGCGGAAGCGCGCGACCAGCTCCGCCCCTGGCGCGCGTTCGCGTGCGGCGCGCAGCACCCGCGCCGGGGTGTGCCCCTCGGCGAGCAGGTCGACCAGCAGCGGACGATGGTCGTCGAGGCCGTGCAGCTCCTGGAGCGTCTGGTCGTGGAGGGCGAGCAGCTCGCGGGCACGCACCAGCAGGCGTTCGCCCTCGACGGTGAGCGCGACCCTGCGGGTCGTGCGCGCGAACAGGCGGACGCCGAGCTGCCGCTCGAGCCGACGGATGTCGCGGCTGAGCGCCTGCTGCGCCACGTACAGCCGCGCGGCGGCGCGGGTGAAGTGCAGCTCCTCGGCGACCGCCACGAACGAGCGCAGCAGGCGCAGATCCAGCTCGCCCGGCACCAGCGCGCACCTCCCGGCCACCCGACAGACGATTGACATCCTAGCCGCGTGAATCGGCTCCGAACAGGTGTTGGACGCCGCCCGCCGGGCCGCGCACCCTGGCCGTGTCCGGGTTGGAGCCCGATCCCGTCAGGAGGTGCAGCAGCGATGTCCGCGGTGTCGTCCTCGCTGTCCCCGCGACCGGCGGCCTCCGCGCGGTCGCTGGAGCTGCTGCAGCGGCGCACCATGCGGGTCCTGGTCGCGGCGCAGCTCCTCGGCGCGCTGGGCCTGGCCGCCGGGGGCGCCGCCGGGGCGTTGCTGGCCGAGCACCTGACCGGCAGCGCCGCCGCCGCGGGCCTGCCCCTCGCGGTGCTGGTGCTCGGCTCGGGGATCGCCGCGGTGGTCGTCACCCGCGTCATGGACCGGGCGGGGCGGCGCGTCGGGCTGGCCGCCGCCCACCTCTGCGGGGGTCTCGGCGCCGGGGCCGCGGTCGCCGCGGCGGCCTTGTCGGACTGGCCGTTGCTGCTCGCCGGCTGCCTGCTGCTCGGTGGCGGCAACGCCGCGGTGATGCTGGCGCGCTACGCCGCCGCGGACCTCTCCGACCGGCGCGGGCGCTCGATCAGCACGGTCGTGGCCGCCGCCAGCGTCGGCGCCATCGCCGGCCCCAACCTGCTCAGCCCGGCCGGCAGCCTCGCCCTGGCGCTCGGGCTGCCCGCGCCGACCGGGCTGTTCCTGCTGGCCATGCCGGCGTTCCTGGCCGCGGCCGGGGTGCTGCTGGCGTTGCTGCGGCCCGACCCGCTCCAGGTCGCCAGGCAGGTCGCGGCGCCCCCCACCGGCAGCGGGCAGGGCCCCGCCGAGGGGAGGGCCGGCCTCGCGGCGATGCTCGACGACCGCCACATCCGCCTTGCCGTCCTCGCGCTCGCCGTCACCAACCTCACCATGGTCGCGGTCATGGCCGTCGTTCCGGTGCACCTGCACGCGCACGGCGCCGGGCTGGGCATGGTCGGGCTGCTGGTCAGTGCCCACATCGCCGCCATGTACCTGCCCGCACCGGTGACCGGCCGGCTGGCCGACGCCGTCGGGGGCCGCATGGTGGCCGGGATGGGCGCGCTGCTGCTGCTCGGCGCGGGCGCGCTGGCCGCCACGGCGGGAGCAGACCAGGCGAGGATCGTGGCGGCGCTGCTGCTGCTCGGGGTCGGCTGGAACGCCGGGCTGATCGGCGGCAGCGCGCTGCTGCGCGACGCGCGCGTCCCGCCGTCGCTGCAGACCCGCGCCGAGGGACTCGGCGAGCTCGGCATGGGCGCCGCCGCCGCGGTGGGAGGCGGCGGCGCCGGGCCGCTGCTGGCCACCGGCGGCTTCGCGCTGCTCGGCCTGGTGGCGGCCGCGCCCTGCCTACTGCTGTTCCTCGCCCTGGTCGGGCACGCCAGGCGAGCCGGTACCGTGCAGTGACGCCATCGCAGAACCGGAGGAGCCGCCATGGGAACGGTCAGCATGCAGGCGTCGATGTCGCTGGACGGGTTCATCGCCGACCCGTCCGACGCGGTCGGCCCGCTCTTCGACTGGTACGGCAACGGCGACGTCGAGTTCACCGGCGCCGACCCCGATCGGGTCTTCCACATCTCCGCGGCCAGCGCGGGCTACCTGAACGAGGCATGGGCGAACGCCGTGGCGGGGGTGATCGGCCGGCGCCTGTTCGACATCACCAACGGCTGGAACGGCCGCCCACCGGTCGGCGAGGCCGTGTTCGTGGTGACCCACCAGCCGCCGACCGACTGGGACTTCCCCGACGCGCCGTTCACCTTCGTCACCGACGGCGTGCGCAGCGCCGTGGCGCAGGCCAAGGCCTACGCCGGCGACAAGAACATCTCCGTCAGCCCCGGCGACGTCGGCGGGCAGGCAGTGGCGGCCGGGCTGGTCGACGAGGTGCGTGTGGACCTGGTGCCGGTCGTGTTCGGCGCCGGTGTCCGGTACTTCGGCGACTACGCCGGATCCCCGCTGCTGCTGGAGAACCCGCGGGTGGTCCAGGGGGATCGGGTGACCCACCTGCACTACCGGCTGCGCAGGTAGGCGGCGCCCTGCTCGCGCAGGCGCCGGTGGGTGCCGCCATAGGGGGGCCGGTCGGGCAGGTAGCGCTTGTCGATCTTGGAGACGAAGGTGTAGTTGGGTCCAGACCTGTTTCTGGCTGATGTGAGTATCTGTGATCGAACGTATGTGCTAGTATCGCGGCATGAAGCTCGCCGAATGGGCACGCGCCAATGGCGTGCACCCGCAGACCGCCTACCGCTGGTTCCGCCAGGGCACGATGCCGGTGCCCGCGCGACGGCTGCCATCTGGCACGATCCTGGTCGACACTCCCGGCAGCCCGCCGGGTGGGCGCGTGGTGCTGTACGCGCGGGTGACCGCCTATGACCAACGCGGTGAGCTGGACCGGCAGGTCGCCAGGCTGACCGCGTGGGCGACCGGGCAGGGCATGGTCGTGGCCGACGTGGTCCGCGAGGTCGGCACCGGTGTCAAGGGCAAGCGTCCCAGGCTCAGGCGGCTGCTCGCCGACCCGCACGCGACCACGATCGTGGTGGAGCACCGCGACCGGCTGGCCCGCTTCGGCGTGGAGTACCTAGAGGCGGCGCTTTCGGCGCAGGGCAGGAAGCTCGTGGTGGTCGAGCCTGGGGAGACCAGCGACGACTTGATGGGCGACATGATCGAGGTGCTGACCGGCTTCTGCGCCCGGCTGTACGGCCGCCGTGGCGCGCGCAACCGGGCGCTGCGGGCGGTGACCTGCGCCAAGCGGCCTCCTGGGTCTACCGGTGTCGAGGTGGGCTGATGGGCAGGCGCCAGCGGTTCGAGATCCCTGAGGGCTGGGTGACGCGCGGCTGGCGCTTTGAGGTGGAGCCGACCACCCCAGGGCAGCGGTCGCTGATCGATCAGCACTTCGGCGCTCGCCGGTTCGCCTACAACTGGGCGTTGGCACAGGTCAAGGCCAACCTGAACACCCGCACCGCCGACCCCACCGTGCCGCTGCTCAAGTGGAACGTATACGACCTGCGCCGGGTCTGGAACCAGGCCAAGCAGGAGGTCGCTCCGTGGTGGCCCGGCTGCTCCAAGGAGGCCTACGCCTGCGGGATCGCCGATCTGGTGGCTGCATTGCGCAACTGGTCAGACGCCAAGCGCGGTGACCGCAAGGGCGCGTGGGTTGGCTTCCCCCGCTTCAAGGCCCGCCACCGCGACCGCGGCAGGGTCCGCTTCACCACCGGGGCGATGCGCCTGGAGCCCGACCGCCGCCACCTCACCCTGCCGGTCATCGGCCGGCTGCGCTCCAAGGAGAACACCCGCCCCCTGGAACGCCTGCTCGCCAAGGGTCGGGCACGGGTACTGTCGATGACACTGGCCGAACAGGGGGGTCGGCTGTTCGTGTCGGTCGCAACCATCGTCGCTCACGCCCCCCGCATCCCTAGTGAGTCGGACGCCCGCTGCGGGATCGACCTGGGGATCGGGCAGCAGTGGGCGGTCATCGCCCACCACGACGACACCATCCAGCGGGTCGCCCATCCCGCCCCGTGGGCCGAGACCGCCAAGCAGCGTCGCCGGGTCGCCCGGCAGCTGTCACGCCGCATCGTCGGCTCCCGCGGGCACCGCCAGGCGAAAACCAAGCTGGCGGCCCTGGACCGGCGGGCAGCCAACCTCCGCGCCGAGTCGATCCACACCCTCACCACCACCCTGGCCCGCCGCTACGGCACCATCGTGGTGGAGGATCTGGACGTGAGAGCGATGGGCCGTGGGATGGGCCGGCGGGCGTTTCGGCGAAGCGTCTACCAGGCCGGCGTCGGGGCGGTCCGCCCGACCTTGACGTACAAGTGCTGTTGGGCGGGTGGGCGACTGGTGGTGGCCGACCGGTGGTTCGCGTCCTCCAAGACCCACCACGGCTGTGGCGGCTACCGCGCCGACCTACGCGTGGGCGAACGGGCGTGGGTGTGCCCAAGGTGTAGGGGCTGGTGGACCGAAACGCCAACGCGGCCCGTAACCTCCGTGACTGGACCGGATCCATGTCCGCGGCAGCGGCCGGGATGTCCAGCGTGGGTGTAGTTGACGCCCCGGTGCCGTTCGTGGGTGACCACGGCGGGCAGGCTCACGCCTCCGCGTGGGCGTGCGAGGCCCCAGAAGACCACCGCGAGGTGGCGGGGGCCGACGACACCAGAACCGAGCCCGATCGTGGGCAAGGAACCCCGAACAGGGGTACCAGCCAAAACGGGCGGCACCCCGCCGAAGGTCCAGCACAGCTCGCCCGGGCCCGGCCGGTACGACAGCACGTCCATCAGACGGGGGTGACCGTGTCCGCCGGGGCGGCTGGCTCGTCGCCGAAGACCCTGCCGGTGGCGCGCAGGCGGTCCGGGCTCCTCGCGGCCAGCACGGCGAGGTAGACCACGCCGAGCGCGAACCAGACGCCGACCACGGGGCCGACGAGGCTGATCGGGTACGGCAGGGCGCTGATGAAGTCGAACGCCTGGATCCCGAGCGCGGTCAGGAGCGGGGGCACGAAGGCGGCGATGCCGAGCAGCGGCACCAGGCCGTGGAGCAGCGGGTTGAACCGGTCGCGCCGCTGGCGCAGGTAGAACACCAGGCAGGCGAGGTTCACCACCATGTAGATGGCGATGATCACGGCGGTGACGATGGTGCCGACCAGGGCGAACGCGTTCAGCGGCTCGTACCGGAGCCCGAGCCAGACCGCCACCACGACGCCCACGACGAACTGGGTGACGACCGCGATGTCAGGCGACCGCCAGCGCGGGTTGACGTGCTCGAGGGCGCGCGGCAGCAGCCGGATGCGGCCCATGGCGAACCAGGTGCGGGTGGCGGCGTTGGCGGAGGCGTTGGCGTTGGCGATGGCGGAGTTGGCCACGGCCAGGAAGACCAGCACCCAGCCGGCTCCCCAGGCGGTGCGGGCCAGGCCGTCCCACGGGTTGCCGTCGCCGCTGGTCGGGAACTCGGCGAACTTCTCCGGCCCGAAGAAGACCGCCGCCGCGTAGGTGGTGAGGACGTAGAACAGGCCGATCAGCAGGCAGGAGTAGACGACGGCGAGCCGGACGGTGCGGCGCGGGTCCTTGGCCTCCTCGGCCAGCGGGGCGGCGGCCTCGAAGCCGATGAACGCCAGGATGGTGTAGACGGAGCCGGCGATCACGCCTGAGAGGCCGTCGAAGCCCTCCGCGGTGGCGAAGCCGGTGCCGAAGACGCTCAGGGTGTTGGCGTCGCCGGCCTTGGCGATCAGCGTGACCGCGAGCGCGGCGAACACCAGGATCTCGAACAGGCCGAGGATGGTCCCGGCGCCGGTGGACAGGCGGATGCCGAACCACCCGAACACGAACACGATCACCGCGGCGCCCACGGCCGCGACCACCCACCAGGTGTCGTAGCTCCAGCCGAACTCGGCCTGGAGGGTGCTGGCGACGACGTTGCCGAAGATCAGGTAGAGCAGGGGCGCCACCAGCGGCTCAGCCAGGGTCGAGCCGCTGGTCGGAGAGGCTGGCCGAGACCAGGCGATGATGGCGTCGGCGGTGGCGCGGGTAGCCCTATAGCCGCACCTGCCTACTCCTTCGTTCGGGATGGGCTTGTCCTTGGAGTGTCACAGCCTGGGGTTAACGTCCTCGCGGTCGTACGACTGAACTCAGGCCAACGAGGCCGGTCAGGCCAGGCCCGACCCACACAAACCGCAGGAGTCCCGAATTACGACCCGGTGCCCTCCGCCTCTGAACCGGCCCCGCCGTTAGCCCGGCCCGCTCACCAGGTCGATCTGGTCGGACCAGCTGAAGGTCATGAGGCCCGGGTCTGGTAGGCCCTTGGCGAGGACGGCCACGCCGACGGCCAGCACTGGGCCTAGCTGAAGCTCGGGCTGGTTCGGTTCGGTCAAGCCGGTCCAGGTCGAGCCGTGCCCCTGCCCTTCGCCCTTGGCGACCGTGCCTCCCTGCACCAGGATGAAGTGGTACTTCACCTCCGGCCCGCTCGCCAGCGGCTGGACGTTCTGGGTGCCGCCCACCCTGATCCGGCCGTCCGACTGCAACGTCGCCGGGCTCTTGAACTGCGAGTTCGGCATCTTCCGCCCCCAAATCCGAGATGGCCCGGGAAGTCTGTCACGCCCGGGTGCGCCGTTCCAGCCATTCACGGGCCCGGGCCGCGGCGACGAGGTTGCCCTTGCGCTCGTACAGGCCAAGCGCCTCGTCGACGGCGGCGCGGGCCTCAGCCGTCCGTCCGGCCTCGGCGAGCACCCCGGCCAGCTCGACCAGGGCGTCGCCGTGCTGGTTGAGGAAGTCGGTCCGCGCCGCCAGCGCGACCGCGGCTCGGGCCAGCTCCTCGGCCTCCCTAAGATGTCCCCGACCGGCCAGGATCCTGGCCTTGAGCCCCTGCCAGACCATCTGGGCGGACCAGTCCTCACCGCCCGCCACCTCCCGGCTTACCTCGATGAACCGCTCCGCCTCCTCGTCGCGGCCCTGGGCGGCGATCGCCTGGGCGAGGAAGGCCGCGGTGGTGGCCAGGTAGCCCTTCTCGCCCATCGCCTCCAGCCCCTCGTAGTCGCGGCGCAGGTGCGCCTCAGCCGTGGCCGCATCGCCGGCCAGCATGGCCACGAAGCTCGCCGGGTGCGTGACCGACGAGGTCATCGTCACGCCGAGCTCGTCGAAAGCGGCCATGCCCCTGGCGAGCAGGTCCCGCGCCGCTGCGGCCCGGTCCTGCATGGCGTACAGCCCGGCCAGGTGGTTGAGGATCACCGCCTCACTGGTCCGCTGGCTGCCGACCTCCTCGAGGTACCGCTCGCACCGCTCGATGCCCTCCGGCGCCACGGTCGGGCCCCACAGCGCGGCCGACGCCAGCCAGCCGAGGACCTCGGTGAGCTGCCGTTCGTCGCCCGCCCGGCGGGCGTGGATGGCAGCCTGTCGCCAGGCATCCTCGGCGGCGGCCGAGTTGGCCTGGATCCAGTGCACGGCCGCCCGGAGCCGCCAGGCCTGGCAGAGGCCGACCTCGTCGGCGTCCCGCTCGAACACGCCCAGCAGCCCGGGCAGGGCCTGACCGACCTCGGCGGCGGCATTGCCCATGTCGAGCTGCAGGCCGAGCAGCAGGCGCTGGACCCGGGCTCGGGCGGCCAGCCGCTGGTCACCGGCGGCCTCCGCGATCCGGCCGGCGTCCTCCAGCGACCGGTCGGCCTGGTCGAGCCGGCCGGCCTCCAGCAGGGCCGCGCCCAGGCCGGTCAGCGCCCGGGCGCGGACCGGGTCGTCGGCCGGGAGGAGCGACGACGCCCGCTGGAGCAGCCCGACGGCGGCGGGCACGTCGCCCCGGGCGTGCGCCCGGGTCCCGGCCGCCTCCAGGAACCCGGCGGCCCGGCGGCCCAGGGCCCTGACCTCGCCGTCGAGCGGCCCCAGCTCGCCCCGGTAGCGGACCGCCTGCTCCAGGTGGTACCCGACGATCTCGTCCTCGCCGGCCTGGCCCTCGAGCCAGCCGGCGACGCGCTCGTGGAGCTCGGCGCGGTGCGACTTGGGGATGGAGCGATAGGCCGCCTGCTGGACCAGGAGATGGTGGAAGTGGAACCGCGCCGGGGCGTCGGGGGCGGACGGTGGCGCCTCGACCAGCCCCTTGGCGGCCAGCGCCCGCAGATGGCGCCCGAGCGGGCCGCGGGCCTGGTCGGGCAGCAGCTCGGCCACGGCCTCGCGGGTGAAGTCCCGGCCGACCACGGCGGCCCGCCACAGCACCGCGCGCTCGGCCGGGCCGAGCAGCTCCAGGCGGGCGGCCAGCAGGGCCTGGATAGTGGCCGGCAGCTCGGGCCCGCCCTCGCCCCAGTGGGATTCGCCGAGGGAGGCTGCGAGCTGCTCCAGGAACAGTGGGTTGCCGGCCGCGACCTCGAGCAGCCGTCCCCGCACCTCCGGCGGTGTGCCGCCGAGCACGTCCAGCAGGGCGCCGGCGTCGTCGGCGGCCAGCGGCCCCAGCTCCAGCGAGATCGCCACCGCTACTCCGGCCGCCCAGCCCGGACGCCGCTCCAGCAACTGGGGCCGGGCCAGGCAGACCATCAACAGCCCCTGCCTGGCCTGCCCGGCGACGGCCTCGGCCAGGTCGAGGAAGGTGGGTTCGGCCCAGTGCAGATCCTCCAGAACGACCACCAGCGGCCGCCGCCGGGCCAGCGTCTCCAGCAGCCGGCGGGCCGCCCAGAAGATCTCGGGAGCGGCCAGGGTCCCAGGCCCGCCCGGGCCGAGCGCCCCGGCCAGCCACTCGGCGACCCGGGCCGCGTCCGCCTCGCCGGCCAGGAGCGTCTCCAGCTCCTGGCGGGTCCCGTGGGGCGCGCCCGCCTCGACCAGGAGCTCGCGCAGCGGCCAGAAGGTAATGCCGTCACCGTAGGGCCGGCAGCGGCCGGTGAGCACCGTCGCCTCGACCTCGAGCTGGGCGGCCAGCTCGTGTACCAGCCGCGTCTTGCCGATGCCGGCCTCGCCGAGCACGGTCGCCAGCGCCGGCTCGCCCTCCCGCACCGCCCTGGCCAGCCCCTCGCGCAGCCGGGCCAGCTCCTCGCCCCGGCCGACCAGCGGGGCGTCGAGCCGGACCGGCAGGGGCCGGGCGCCGATCGGCGCCGCCAGCAGCCGGAAGCGGCCGTCGCCGGCCCGCTCGACCTCGACCGCCCCGGCGGCCAGCCGGCGGGACTGATCGCTGACCAGGATCTCGCCGGCCGCCGCCAGCCCGGCCAGCTCAACCGCCTGGCCGACGGCGTCGCCGGCGAAGCCGGATGGGTCGGGCCCGCCAACCAGCGCCTCGCCGGTGGCCAGGCCGACCTGCATCCGTAGGGCCAGGCCGCGCTCCTGCGCCAGGGCGGCGGCCTCGGCCTCGAGCGCGCCCTGGGCGGCCAGCGCCGCCTGGGCAGCCCGCAGGGCGTCGTCCTCGTGCAGGGTGGGGACACCGAAGACCCCGACAATGCGCTGGCCTATCGACGCCGACAGCTTCCCGCCGTACTGTTCCAGAGTGGAGCCGAGGACGGCCTGGGCCCGTTCGAGCACCACCCGGAGGGCCTCGGGGTCCAGCCCCGCTCCCGAGCCAGACGCGACCCGCAGCTCGGCGCAGAGCACCGTCACCGGCTTGCGGGCCGGCACCACGACCGGGGCCGGGGCTGGCGCGGGGGTGGCCCGCAGCGCGGGGTCATGGCGCAGGATGGCCGCTTCCAGCTCGCCGAGGTCCGGCGCCGGCTCCAGGCCGAGCTCCTCCAGCAGCAGCTCCCGAACCTCGCGGTAGTCCTCCAGGGCCTCGGCCTGGCGCCCGCTGCGGTACAGGGCGAGCATGAGCTGGCCGCGGAGCCGCTCGCGCAGGGGATGCTCGCCGACCAGGCGCCGCAGCTCGCCGACCAACTCCCCCCCGCCGCCCATGGCCAGGTCGGCGTCGATCCGTTCCTCCAGGCAGACCAGGCGCAGCTCGTCGAGCCGGGCGATCTCGGCCTGGGCGAAGGGCTCGTAACGGAAGTCGGCCAGCGCCGGTCCCCGCCACAGCGCCAGCGCCCGCCCCAAGGTCTCGGAGGCCTCGGCGGCGGCGCCGTCGGCCAGGGCCTGGCGGCCCTGGGCGAGCAGGCGCTCGAACCGGGCCAGGTCGACCTCGTCGGCGAAGGCGCGGAACAGGTACCCTGGCGGCCGGGTCACCAGCCGCCCTTCGGGCAGCGCCCGGCGCAGCCGCGACACGGCCGCCTGGAGCGCGTTGGCCGAGCCCGGCGGGGCGTCCTCCCCCCACAGCTCCAGCAGCACCCGCTCGGATGGCACGACCTGGTTGGCGTGCAGCACCAGCAGGGCGAGCACGGCCCGCTGGCGGGCCCCCCCGTACGCGATCGACCGCCCGCCTTCTGCCAGCTCGAGCGGACCCAGGAGGCGAACCTCCATCGCTCCTCCAAGGCGAGTTGGTGCGCCGCGCGCATTGTCCCGCCACCGGCATTGGGGGACAACCACCGCCTGCCTGGGCAGCTGTCAGCCAGCTGTCAGCGCCAGAGCGCAATCTCGCGATCAGCAACGAACGGCGACCTACCAGGATGGAAGGGTTCTGGAGGCGCGGGGCCAGTGAGGGGGGCCCGATGTCTGAGACTGGAACGTATCCCAACAGCGACCTGGCGAGAGCCCAATCGGGGAAGGCGGCCCGCCTGCGGATCCCCGAGGCCCCGGGCAAGCAGCAAGCCGGGCACCCATCCCCACGCCGGCTCGATGTACCAGATCATTGGACGGCAAGCCAGGGTGTGTGGCCCCGGCTGTTCCCCTTCGCCCTCGCGATCCTCATGGTGTTCAGTGCGGTGTTGGCCGGTCCCGCGTTCGCTTCCCCAGCTGCCGGCAAACGGGAAGGTTCTGATCATGCGGCGGAGAGGCGGGAACCGGACCGCGCCCTCGCCCACCTAGTCCTCAGCCCAGCCGGGGCATCGATGCGCGCTGGCACCAGCCAGAGGCACACCGACAAGGGCCGTGATGCGGCCGGTCTGGCCAAGTCCCCACGCCACCAAGTCAAGCCCCCGCGTCGCCTGGTCGAGCCTTCGCGCCGCCCAGCCAAGTCGACACAGGGTCCGGTCGAGCCCACACGTCGACAAGGGGGACGTCCTAGGCCGCTCGCCCGACTGGTGCTCAGCCCGGCCCGGACATTCATCTCCTCCGGCGGGAGTGTGACCTACCACGTTGAGGGCTATGACGCCGCCGGCAATCCCCTTGGCGACCTCACCGCCCAGACCACCTTCTCGATCCGTTTCAGCGCTGCCAAGACCAGCCACCGAATCCGCCCGGACGGCTCGTGCACCGGCGCGACCTGCACCGCCACCAAGTACGGGCGGCACATCATCACCGCCACCATGAACCTTGAAGGCCGCACTGTCAGCGTGACAGCAGCACTGCAGGTGGTGCCGAAGCCCAGGGCTACCGGCGCGCCTCCTCCTCCGCCGCCGCCGCCTCCTCCTCCGCCGCCGCCTCCTCCGCCGCCGTCTCCTCCTCCGCCGTCTCCTCCTCCGCCTCCTCCGCCGCCTCCGCCGCCGCCTCCGCCACCTCCTCCTTCTCCTCCGCCGCCGCCGCTGCTGCCGCCACCACCACCTCCGACGAC
>WNFU01003736.1_pt1 | contig 19880 bp, 16 predicted proteins | sample 5400121 | NCBI WGS metagenome assembly WNFU01 (sample SAMN13153360, study PRJNA577476) | soil metagenome | isolation source: 100 cm soil or saprolite under grassland replicate 1 | place: USA:California | collected 2016-06-15 | reverse complement strand
CAAAGACCGCGTCGCCATCGCGGTCGGCCCCGATCTGCTCGCCGCCGAGCAGGCCATCGCACGTGAGATCGACTCCCCGGTGGGCTTGATCCACGAGATGGGCGATTTCATCGCGGGCGCGGGCGGCAAGCGTCTGCGTCCCATCCTGCTCCTGATGGCCGCGCGACTCGCCGGCTATACCGGCCCGCGCGCCGTCCGCATGGCCTGCGTGGTCGAGCTGCTGCACACGGCCACGCTGATCCACGACGACGTCGTCGATCAGGCGCCGATGCGCCGCGGCCGGCCCTCGGCCAATGCCCGGTGGGGAGACGACGCCTCCGTGCTCGTGGGCGACCACCTCTACTCCAAGTCCTTCGCCCTCATGGTCCAGGACGGCGATGCCGCCGTGCTCGAGACGCTGGCGGCCGCCACGGTATCCATGACCGAGGCAGAGGTGTTCCAGCTCGAGCGCAAGCGGAGCGGGAGCATCAGTGAAGCCGATTACCTACGGATCATCACGCAGAAAACCGCCTCGTTCATGTCGGCATGCTGCCGCATCGGCGCCCTCCTGGGGGAAGCCGAGGAAAAGCAGGTGGAGGGCCTGACGCGCTTCGGGCTGGACATCGGCATCGCGTTCCAGATGAGCGATGACTCGCTGGACTTCGTCGCCGACCAGGCGCGCCTCGGCAAAGCCGTGGGCGCCGATCTCAAGGAGGGCAAGCGGACGCTGCCGCTGATCGCGACGCTGGACCGCGCGGCGCCCGCCGAGCGCGATCGCGTGCAGTCGCTGCTCCGGAGCGGCGCGCTCGCGCCGGCCGAGATCGAGGAGATCCGCCACCTCGTGGTCAGGTACGAGGGCGTGGAGTATGCGCTCGGGCGCGCGCACCGCTACGCGCAGAGCGCCAAAGAAGCGCTGCGCCCGTTCAAGGACTGCGAGGACAGGGAGACGATGGCCCTCGTCGCGGATTTCGTCGTCGATCGCGACCGATAAGGCTCCGGTCCCGACGCCCCCTCACCCTGCCCTCTCCCCGAGGCGGGGAGAGGGAAAGAAGAGGTCCCTCTCTCCCTCATCTGAGGAGGGGGAAAGAAGAGGCTCCCTCTCTCTCATCAGAGGAGAGGGAAAGAAGAGAAGAAGAGGCGCTCTCCCCGCGAGGGAAGGAAGAGGCTCCCTCTCCCCTCAGGGGCAGGGTGAGGGGAGGTTGTCCGCATGCCGCCGATTATCACGCTGACCACCGATTTCGGCGCGCGGGATCCCTTCGTGGGTGTCATGAAGGGCGTGATCCTCGGCATCTGCCCGCAGGCAACCCTCGTCGACCTCAGCCACGAGGTGGCCCCGCAGGACGTGCTCGAGGGCGCGCTCCTCCTCGAATCCAGCGCGCGGTTCTTTCCTCCCGGCACGATTCACCTGGCCGTAGTGGACCCGGGCGTGGGCAGCCACCGGCGCGGTCTCGCCATCAGCGCGGCAGGCCAATGCTTCGTCGGCCCCGACAACGGGCTCTTCACCGCGGCCCTCGCCGCGCGCGAGTGGCTGGCGGTGTCCCTCGAGAATCCCGCGTACCGTCTGGCCGAGGTGAGCCAGACCTTCCACGGGCGCGATATCTTCGCTGCAGCGGCGGGGCACCTCGCGGCCGGCGTCGCGCTGGACCGCTTCGGGCCCCGGGTGATGGATCCGGTGCGCCTGGATTTTCCCGACTGCCGCTTCGAGGACGGCGCCTGGGTCGGCGAGGTGATCAGAGCCGATCGCTTCGGCAATCTCCTCACCTCGGTCACGGCCGAGCGGCTCGGTGACGCCGCCGGATGGACGGTCGAGGTCGGCGGCCGGCGCCTCGGCCCCCTCGTGGCCTGCTATGCCGACGGACGCTCGGGCGAGCCCGCGGCCATCATCGGATCGAGCGGGCGCGTGGAAATTTTTGCGAGGAATGCGAGCGCGCGCGCCCGGTTGGGCGCCGAGCGCGGCATGCCGGTGCGGATCAGGAAGATTTAGTCCCGCCCGGGGCGCCGCCGGGGGACGAGGACCCCGACGTGCTAGACTTCGAGTCCGCGGACCCGGATTTCTTTGACTTGTCGGGCTTGTCCGGTTTGGGCTGCTTGGGTTTGGCGTCGGACGACTTCGATTCGGCAGGCGTGGCGTCCTTCGCCGCCGAGTCGGTTGGCTTGGCGTCGGATCCGGTTCCCGAGGACTCGGCGCTTTGCGCTTTCTTGCGGGACTCGGACGGGTAGTCGGTGACGTACCAGCCGCCGCCCTTGAGGATGAAGGGCGCCGCGGACAGCAGGCGGTGGACGGGCCCGCCGCAGCGGTCACACGTGGTCAGCGGGGGCTCGGAGATTCGCTGGCGGACCTCGAAGACGCGGGGGCACCGAGGGCATTCGTATTCGTAGGTCGGCACAAACTCAAGCAGTATCATGGGCAAAATGACACTGTCAAGGCGAGGGGTCCGGATCGGCGCGCTGTTCATCCTGGCGCTCTCGGGCGCCGTCAGCTTCGTCGGCTGCCGCTCGGCGCAGGACGCCGAGGTCCGCAAGCTCCAGGCCCGCGCCAACTACGAGCGCGGCCTCAAGGACATCTACGAGCAGCGCGTGTCCATCGGCTTGATTGGCCTTCGCGAAGCCACCGAGCTCGACCCGGACAACCCGACCTTCCGCAACTCGCTCGGCGTCGTGCTGCTCAATATCGGTCAGGTGCCAGAAGCCCAGGTGGAGTTCAGGAAAGCCATCGAGCTCGACCCGCAGTACGCCGAGGCGTACCACAACCTGGGGCTCGCGCTGGCCCAGCAGGGCAAAGCGGAGGAGGCCATCGCCTCCTACCGCAAAGCGCTCTCGCTGCCGCTCTACCCCTCACCCGAAGTGGCCTACTACAACATGGGCAATGCCTATTTCTACCTCGGCAAGCGCAAGGAAGCCGAGGAGGCCTACCGGGCGGCCATCCAGCTCGCCCCCCGGCTGGCCGTCGCCTATCTCCGGCTCGGCCAGGTTCTCAATGTGGAAGGCCGGAAGGATGAGGCTAAGGTCGCGTTCCGTAAGGCCAAAGAGCTGGACCCCGTCTCTCCCGCCGGCCAGGCAGCCACCGAGGCCCTCAAGCTCCTGGGCGAAGGGGGCTGAGCCGCCCTTTTTGCTTGACCTGCCGAGCCCTTCCGGGTTATCAATGTCCGTCCGTTTCGACACTCTGCCACCAGGGGGGTGAGAGCGCGCGGATAGACCAGCAAAGCACTCCAAATCCGGCAGCGCCGTTGTTGCGCGTACTGTTCACGCTGAAGGAGCTCAAGAGTCAAAAGCCGTCCAACTTCACATGAGGAGGCGGTAATGAGAAGGACTCTGTTCCTTGCTCTTGCGCTGCTGGCTGCGTTCGCAGTCGCAGTGCCCGTCGCCGACGCTCAGACGCCCAACCCGAATGCCAAGTTCACCATCTCCGGGTTGATCGACAACGTCGGCACGTACACCCGCAACATGAGCGCGTTCGACTTCAACCTGGGCCGAAACAATGATGCGCAGTTCTATGGCCGCACCCGCGGCCGCTTCGACATCATTGGCGAGATCGGGAAGGCCAAGGCCGTACTCGGCATCGAAATCGACGAGTACTGGGGCCAGACCGGTTTCGGTGATGCGAATGGCACCGGCTCCACCACCTGCCAAACGAACACCGGCAGCTGGTCGGTTGCCTGCGGCGCCGTCGGCTCGGGCGCCGAGTCCTCGTTCGACCTGAACACGGACACGCAGTCCAACCTCCAGATCAAGTGGCTCTATACCGAGTTCCCCGTTCCGCTCATCCCCGTGCCGACCACGATCCGTCTGGGCGGCCAGCCCTTCGGGACGGCGGCAACCTGGAAGCTCGCCGCCTATGCCAACGGTGACTTCGGCGGCGTGAACATCGTCAGCAATGTCACCCCCAACGTGAAGCTGCTCTTCACGTACGTGGCGGTGGAAGAGATGCTGACCGGCAAGAGAGACTTCGCGCCGGCCCTCGGCTGGCTCGGGTCGTCCATCTTCGCCGGGGTCTACAACGGCGGCAGCACGGGCAACAAGTGCCTGGGCAGCGGCAATGCCACGCAGATTCCGTGCATCGCCCAGAACCGGGGTGATGACTTCGCGCTGATCTTCTCGGCCGAGGTCACCCCGATGAAGGGGCTCGACATCAAGCCGATGTATTCGTACTTCTTCGCGAGCGGCCTGACCAGCGGCAACGCGCGCGTGGGCCGCGGTGGTCTGCCTATCGCTCCGGCTATCAGCGGCGCGACGGGCGCCCAGGGCCAGAGCCCGTTTGCTCCGAGCGCTTCTTGCGCCGGCGCCGGGCCCGCTCAGGCGTGCTTCGGTACCGGCTTCTCGGCTGACGGCACCGGTACGGGCCTCACCGAGAACCGCAATACGGTGGGCGTGGACGCCAGGTGGCGCATGGGCCCCTGGTCGCTCGATCCGACCTTCCTATATCAGTTTGGTCGGCGCCAGGCGGTGAACACCACCAGCGCCGCCTATGGCACGACCTGCGCGAGCTCGGCGGCAGCCTCAGCGTGCCCGCGCTACTCGGCGGACATCAATGCCTGGTTCGTGGACATCCGCGGCGGCTTCCAGCTGGGTCCGTTGCTGCTGAGCGGCATGTACATGTGGACGTCGGGTGATCCCGCGCATAACAACCCGTACAAGCATATCGGCTACTTCCAGCCGCTGGATACGGACACTTCGTATGCGGCCGACTGGGGCACCCAGATCCTCTCGCTGGGTATCGACTACTACCAGATCCTCAACGGCGGCGGCGCCCAGGCCGGTCTGAACCCCGGCGTGGCGATCGGCTACGACAAGTACGGCCGCCATCAGTTCGGCCTCAAGGCCAATTACGCTTTGAGCCCGACCTTCAATGTCTGGGGCGGCGTGACGCCCGCGTGGACGGACCGCGCGGTTGACACCGACGGTTTCCTGGTGGCCAACGGCGGCATCCAGCCGTCGTTCATCTGCCGCTCGACCGGTCAGAACTGCCGGCCCGAGGGAGATAGCAAGTACCTCGGCACCGAGCTGAACGCCGGCCTGCAGTGGAAGTTCGCCGACGGCCTGACCTTCGACTGGGCTGTGGGTTGGCTCCTCGCAGGTCATGCGCTGGGTCACCGCCACCTGGGCGGCGATTACAGCTCGGCGAATCCGCCGAACTCGAAGGACCGGGATGTCAACGACGTGATCATCAGCACGGCTCGCGTGAGGTACGTGTTCTAAGCGAGCCCACCTGTAGCGCGCGGGCCCGGGGGGCAACTCCCGGGCCCGTTGCATTTTCGGGCCCTTTCTTGCCGGGGCCTTTCGCGCGGGGTATAGTGGCCGCATGTTCCCGGCCTTTCTCGCTCTCGCTCTGGTCGTCGGCTGGGGAATCGTCCCGGCCGCCGCCATCGAGTATCGGCTCGACATCGCCAGCCTCCGGGAAGAGTCCTTCACCCACTTCATCGATGGGCCGATCGGGATGGGCTCGGGCGAGCTGATCATGGCCCGTCTCGAGCGTGCCCTGGATGCCGGGCAGGTGGGCAGCGGAGCGCGGATGGGTGATCGTATTCCGGATCGCTTCCGCGCCCGCGCCGCCGGGTCTTTCGGCGCCGTGCGGGTGCGCGGCGAAGTCGAAGCCGCCGAGGGCCCGCGCCAGTGGGACGAGGCCGTGTGGGACGGCAAGCCCGGCGAGCGCAGCGTCTGGGTCATCGCGACGACCACCACGCATATGCAGGAGGTTAAGCATGTCGCGATCAAGGGGTGGCAGCCCGGCTCGGCGCTCCGCTACTACATCCCATACCGCGTGACCCTGAATCCATCGCCCGAGAGCGCGGTGGTGTTCCCGCTCTCCTTCATCCGCTTCTACGAGGACCGTCCCGGGCTCTGGGAGCGCTACCTGGCCAAGTCCATCAACCTCGGCGACGGGGTCGCGGTGCTGGTCGGAGCCAATCAGACGCCGGCCTTCGCCGACTGGGTGTACGTGATCGTCCAGCATCCGCCCCAGCCGGCAACATTCAAGGCCGTGCTCGGATGGGGACCCCGGATGAGCGGCGACAAGTCGAGCAAGGAAGGACGGGATCCGTGAGGCGATTCGCTCTCTCAGCCGTCATCGTGTTCTGCGTCGCCGCGGTGGCCTCAGCGCAGAGTCAGGGGCAGCCTCCGAGCCAGCCGAAGGGGCAGCCGCCGAGCGCGCCCGTGAGCGCGGCGTCGCTCACGGTCCTCGTGGACCAGCTCATCGAGCTCTTCCCGCGCGTCGACGGCGAGATCGTTGACGTCAAGGGCGACAGCGTCACGCTCGACGTGGGGCGCAAGCACGGCGTGCATGCCGGCCTGGAGCTCGAGATCTTCCGCGAGGGGGCCGAGATCAAGCATCCGCGCACCGGCCAGGTGCTGGGCCGGGAGGAGAAGACGCTGGGCCGCGTCCGCGTGACCGGCGTGCAGGAGACTCTCTCCACGGCCGCGATTGTTCAAGGCGCGGACATCAAGCCCGCCGACCGCTTCCGCACCGCGGCCGGCAAGGTGAACCTGGTGATGCTGCCGTTGCTGGGCGGCGTCCGCGAGACGCTGGTGGAGGCGGCGACCCAGGAGCTGGTCGAGCGCCTGTCGCAGACGGGCCGCTTCCGCGTCACCATGGGCGACACTATCAACGTGTTCCTGGGCGAGCAGGGGCTCAAGGCCGAGGACTTCCTGGCGGGTCGCGGCGTCAAGCAGGCCGCGGAGAAGTTCAAGGTCGACCACATCCTGGCCATCCTCTTCAAGCGGGTCCAGGGCAAGCCGTTCATGGACGTGCGCTTCTTCTCGCTGCCGCAGGCGGACCCGGCGATCACCATGGCCTTCTTTGTACCGGCCACCATCAAGCCGTCGGGCACGACGGGGCGCTTCTCCCAGGGCGGCCCGGCCAACCCGCCGCAGGCCAAGCCGCGCTCGCTGCTGGCGCGGCTGCTCGGCGGCGATCTCGAGGCGGGCTCCTACTCGAGCGGCGAGGGCAGCATCCCGCTGCGCCAGGTCGCGCGCTTCAACTTCCCGGTCCTGGCCATGGACATCGCCGTGTCGCCCAAGGACAAGATCCCGCGGATGGCCGTGAGCGATGGCGACCAGGTCTACATGTACAAGATCGTCGAGCAGCGGTTCGAGCCCGAATGGAGCAAGTCGGTCCGCAGCCTCGGCCGCGTCTTCTCGCTCCAGCTCGCGGACTTGAACGGCGACGGCAATCTCGAGGTCATCGGCAACCGGTATGATCCGCGGACCAGCCTCAGCGGATTCATCCTGACCCAGAAGGACGGCAAGCCAACGATGGCCGTCGAGAACATCGAGGATTTCCTCTTCGCCGTGGACCTCAAGGGTGACGGCGTCAAGCAGACACTCTGGACCCAGAAGTTCAGCCCCGAAGCCTTCTTCACATCGGGTCAGGCCAGTCAGGTCGTGCTCAAGAACGGCAAGCTCCTGGTCGAAAAGCCGGTGAGGGTGCCCTCGACTTTCCGGCCCATGGGCGCAGCCTTCTCGAATGTCATGGGCAAGGAGAGCCGCGCGCTGGCGTTCATCGACGATTACAACCGTCTGCAGGTCGTGGACGACACGGGAGCGGAGCTCTGGCGCTCCGCGACCGTCGTGGGAGGCGGGGCCGCTCAAATCGAGCTGATCACGGGCACGGCCCGCAACCAGCGGAGCCGGTTCCTCAAGATCGAGCCCACGCCATTGGCCGTCGATCTGGACGGCGACGGCGTGGAGGAGCTGGTAGTGCCCCAGAACCTGGTGAAGGAAGGGCTGCTGGCCGTGGTCTTCAAGGGTCCGGCGGGCTTCCGGCTGCAATCCATCAATACCGGCTTCGAGGGACTCATCACTTGTCTCGGGGCCTTCAAGACCGAGGACACCACTCAGCCGACGGTTATCGCCTCGGTGGTGCGCTTCAGCAACTTCCTCAGGACCTCGGGCGAGACCCAGATCATCATGACCATGCCTCAGGAGTAGCGCCGCTGTTCGAGCTGATGACTTTCCCCCTCGTCACCGTCCCCCTCACCCTGCCCTCTCCCCCTCGACGGGGGAGAGGGCCGCAGTTCGAGCCGAGGCGCTCGTCTCGAGCGGCGAGGCGAGGGCTGGGAGGGTGAGGGGTCGTCCATGATCCAGCCCTACCGTGGCGTCGCCCCCACCATCCATCCGTCCGTCTTCATCGCCGACTCGGCCGACGTGATTGGAGATGTGGAGCTGGGCGAGGAGTCGAGCGTCTGGTTCAATACCGTGGTCCGGGGCGACGTCAACGTGATCCGGATCGGCCGCGGCAGCAATCTTCAGGACGGCACGGTCATCCACGTCAACCGCCGGGGGATGCCCACCATCCTCGAGGAGCGCGTCACTGTGGGGCATGCGGCCCGGCTGCACGGCTGCCATATCAAGTCCGACTGTCTGATCGGTATCGGCGCGATCGTGCTCGACGGCGCCGTGCTCGAGGAGGAATGCCTGGTGGCCGCCGGGGCGCTGGTGGCCCCGGGCACCAAGGCCCCGCGGGGCAGCGTGCTCATGGGCGCGCCCGCGCGGGTAAAGCGCCAGGTCACAGACGCCGATCTCGACCTGATCCACCGCTCGGCTCAGAACTACATCACCCTCGCCGCCGAGTACAAATCGGCCCGGGGCGTCCGCGCATGACCATCAAGGCCGTCCGCGGTGTCCGCGACATCCTGCCCTCCGAGAGCCTTCGCTGGCAGCGCGTGGAGGCGGCGGCGCGCGAGGTCTTCGAGGCCTATGGCTACCGGGAGATCCGGCTGCCGCTCTTCGAGCGCACGGAAGTCTTTGCCCGCGGCATCGGGGATGAGACGGATATCGTGAGGAAGGAGATGTACACCTTCGACGACCGCGGCGGCGACTCACTCACGCTTCGACCCGAGGCCACCGCCTCGCTGATGCGCGCCTATATCGAGCACGGACTGCACGTTCAACCCAAGCCGGTGCGTCTGTACACGCTGGGGCCCATGTTCCGCTACGAGCGGCCGCAGAAGGGTCGGTACCGCCAGTTCCACCAGGCCGACGTGGAGGCCCTGGGCGAGACCCATCCGGGGCTGGACGCCGAAGTCATCGCGATGCTGATGGACTACTTCCGTGCCCTCGGGCTCGGCGACCGGCTGGAGCTGCAGATCAATTCGATCGGCGATGCCGGGACTCGGCCGCTCTACGTCGGGCGCCTGGTGGAATACCTCACGTCGCGGGAGAGCCGGCTCTGCGCCGAGTGCCGGGAGCGGCTAGGACGTAATCCGCTGAGGGTGCTCGACTGCAAGGTGCCCGGCTGCCAGCCCATCATCGAGAAGGCGCCGTCCATCCTCGATTCGCTCCCGCCCGAGGCGGCGACGCACTTCGAGCAGGTGCGCCGCTGCCTCGACGCCATGGCGATCAAGTACACGGTCAATCCCCGGCTGGTGCGAGGGCTGGACTATTACGTGCGCACGACCTTCGAGGTGAAGACCACGGAGCTGGGCGCCCAGGACGCCGTGGCCGGCGGGGGGCGATACGACGGTCTCATCGAGCAGCTCGACGGCCCGCCCGACCCGGGCATCGGCTTCGCCATCGGGCTGGAGCGAACCGTGGAGCTGCTCGGCGAGAGAGAGGCCGCCGGCGCCCCGCTGGTGCTGATGATCCCGCTGGGCGAGGCCGCGCTCGAGCGCCTCCTGCCCGTGGCCCGCCAGGCGCGTCAGGCCGGCGTGGGTGTGGAGCTGGGGTACGGAGCTCGGAAGCTGCCCAAAGAGCTCGAGCGGGCCAACCGGATGGGCGTGGGCTGGGCCGTGATCGCGGGAGACCAGGAGCTGGCCACACGTGAAGCGGTGCTGCGGGAGATGAAAACCGGGGAGCAGCGGCGGGTGCCGCTGGATGGCCTCGCGGCCGAGCTGATCGCGCTCGCGCGCCGGAAGGTTCCCTCTCCCCCAGCAGGGGGAGAAGGTCAGAAGGTTCCCTCTCCCCCCCGAGGGGGAGAGGGTCAGGGTGAGGGGGAGAAGAGAGGGGCGCGATGAGGACGGAGCCCCTCGGTAACTGGAAGCGGACCCATAGCTGCGGCGCGCTCGGCGCCGGCGACGTGGGCAAGACCGTGACGCTGATGGGCTGGGCCTTCCGCCGTCGCGACCACGGCGGGCTGATCTTTGTGGACCTCCGCGATCGCGAGGGCATCACCCAGTGCGTCTTCAATCCCGGCTCGGCGGGCGACAGCCATGCCAAGGCCGAGACGGTGCGGGGTGAGTTCGTCCTGGCAGTGCGCGGCTCGGTGACGGCCCGGCCGCCCGGCACGGAGAATCCCAAGCTCGCGACGGGCGCCATTGAAGTGCAGGTGAGCGAGGTCAAGATCCTCAACGACTCCCGCCCGCTGCCCTTCCAGCTCGACGCGGAGAGCGACGCCGAGGTGGACGAGACACTCCGGCTCAAGTACCGCTACTTGGACATGCGCCGGCCCGCGGTGCTGCGCGCCTTCCAGATCCGGGACGCGGTGTGCCGGGCGGTGCGAGACTACCTCCACGGCCAAGGCTTCCTCGAGGTGGAGACGCCGTTCCTCACGCGCTCGACGCCGGAAGGGGCGCGGGACTTCCTCGTGCCCAGCCGGCTCCAAGCCGGCAGCTTCTACGCCTTGCCCCAATCGCCCCAGCTCTTCAAGCAGCTCCTGATGGTGGCGGGCTTCGAGCGCTACTTTCAGATCGTCCGCTGCTTCCGGGACGAGGACCTGAGAAAAGACCGGCAGCCCGAGTTCACCCAGATCGACATCGAGACTTCCTTCCTCGACCGGGATGAGTTCCTGCCCATCATCGAGGGCATGGTGGCCGAGGTGTGGCGCCGGGTGAAGGGCGTGGAGCTCGAGCGGCCCTTCCCGCGCCTGGGCTATGACGAGGCGCTGGCCCGCTTTGGCTCTGATAAGCCGGACTTGCGCTTTGCAATGGAGCTGACCGATGTCTCGCCGCTCTTTGCCGGCGGCGAATTTCAGGCCTTCGCCCAAGCTGTGGCCACGGGCGGCGTGGTCAAGGGGCTTCGGGTCCCCGGCGCCGCGGGGATGAGCCGGAAAGAGCTCGACGACCTCACGGCCGAGGCCAAGCAGGCCGGCGCCAAGGGCCTGGTCTGGATCAAGGTCAATCCCGACGGCGTGCAGTCCCCGGTGGCCAAGTTCATGGGCGCGATCCAGGAGCAGCTGCTGGCCAAGCTCGGAGCGCAAGCGGGCGATCTGCTGCTGCTCGTGGGCGACACCGTGGCCGTCGCGGCCATGGTGCTCGGGCGCTTCCGCGTAGATCTCGGCCGCCGCTTCGACCAGATCCCGGCCGACCGCGACGTCTTCGCCTGGGTGATCGACTTTCCGCTTGTGGAGTGGAATGCAGAGGAGAAGCGCTGGGACTCGGTGCATCATCCCTTCACCGCGCCCAGGGACGAGGATCTAGCGCTGCTCGACTCCGACCCCGGCCGGATGAAGGCGAAGGCCTATGATCTGGTCCTGAATGGGCAGGAGGCCGCCGGCGGCTCCATTCGTATCCATCAGCAGGCAGTTCAGGAGAAGATGTTCGGGCTCATCGGCATCTCGAAGGAGGAAGCGAAGAGCCGCTTCGGTTTTCTCCTGGAGGCCCTCGAGTTCGGTGCCCCGCCCATGGGGGGCATCGCGTTCGGTCTGGACCGGCTGGCGGCCAATCTGGCGGGACAGGAGTCCATCCGGGAAGTCATCGCCTTCCCCAAGACCCAGAAGGGCACCTGCCCGCTCACCGACGCTCCGGCTCCGGTGGACGCGCGGCAGCTCCGCGAGCTCGGCATCCGTGTCGTGGAAGGGGCGGGGCCGGCATGATATCCTGCCGACTGGAGGCATGAGCCCTCGTTGACTGAAGCCACCGGCGTTACCCGCCGCATCGTCCTGCCACCGGACCTCAATCTTCTCGCGCTGCTCGGCAAGAACGACGAGCACCTCCGCACGCTCGAGAGCCAGTACGACGTCCGAATCACGGCCCGTGGCCACGACGTCACGCTCAAGGGCGAGGAGCGCCAGGTCATCGAGGCCGAGCGGGTCATCCGCGAGCTGGTCCAGATGCTGCGCGAGCGCCCCGTGCTGGCCGCCTCCGATGTGCGCTCGGCGCTGCGCATCGCCGGTCACGACGCCGGAGCCGACGTCCGATCTGTCCTGGCCGACGCCATCGCGGTGCCGTCGCGCCGGAAGCTCATCACGCCGAAGACGGCCAATCAGAAGCGCTACCTCGATGCCATCCGTGCCCACGACCTCGTCGTGGCCATCGGGCCGGCGGGTACCGGCAAGTCGTACCTGGCGGTGGCCATGGCCGTATCGGCGCTCGTGAAGCGGGAAGTCGCGCGCATCATCCTGACGCGCCCGGCTGTCGAGGCGGGCGAGCGCCTGGGCTTCCTGCCGGGTGATGTCGTGGAGAAAGTGCATCCCTACCTCCGGCCGCTCTACGATGCCCTCTACGACATGCTGGAGCCCGACAAGGTCACCTCGCTCACGGAGAAGGGCGCCATCGAGATCGCGCCGCTCGCCTACATGCGCGGGCGGACGCTCAACGACGCCTTCATCATCCTGGACGAGGCACAGAACACCACGTCCGAGCAGATGAAGATGTTCCTGACGCGGCTGGGGTTCAATGCCAAGATGGTCATCACCGGCGACATCACCCAGGTGGACCTGCCGCTGAACCGGCAGTCCGGCCTCATCGAAATTCAGACGGTGCTGCAGGGCATCGACGGTATCCGCTTCATCTACTTCGACGACCGCGACGTGGTCCGGCACGACTTGGTGTCGGCCATCGTCCGCGCCTATGATCGCGTCGACTCCCGGGGCGCCGCGCGCCGGGCGGTCCCGCTCCAGGAGCCTTCCGGCACCGCCCCGCCCGAGCCCTCCCAGGCTTGAGCGTCAGCATCCAGAATCTCCAGAAGCGCGTGCGGGTGTCGGCTCCCCGGCTGGCGCGCCTGGCGCGCCGGATTCTCGCGTCGTTGGGACGGGCCGACCGGGACGTGCATATCAGCGTGGTGGATGACCGGCGCATCCGACCGCTCAATGCCCGCTATCTCGGCCAGCGTCGGCCCACCGACGTGCTTGCCTTCAATCTGGAAGGACCCGGGCCGGCGCGGCTGCTCGGCGAAGTCGTGATCTCCGCCGAGACGGCCTCACGCCAGGCGCGGCGGCTCGGCGTTCCGGCCGCCCTCGAGCTCGACCTTCTCCTGGTCCACGGTCTCCTCCATCTGGCCGGCTACGACGACCGCGAGCCGCTCGAGGCCCGGCTGATGCACGAGCGTGAGCGCGAGCTGCTCTCTCGCGGCCGCCCCATGATCCCTGAGCGCTTGTGGACTGGCTTGCTCGGCGGTCGAGACCACGCCCCGATGAGCGCCGGAGGCGCGAAGAGGCCAAAGCGCACAACCGTGCGATTCGGCAGTAAGGCGAGATGAAAAGAGCGCCGGAGGCGCGAAGAGGCCAAAGCGCACAACCGTGCGATTCGGCAGTCAGGCGAGATGAAAAGAGCGCCGGAGGCGCGAAGGGGCCAAACCGCACAACCGTGCGATTCGGCAGTCAGGCGAGATGAAAAGAGTGCCGGAGGCGCGAAGAGGCCAAACCGCACAACCGTGCGATTCGGCAGTAAGGCGAGATGAATTGACTCCTCCGGTCCACCGCGCGGGCTTCGTGGCTCTCGTGGGCCGGCCCAACGTGGGCAAGTCCACTCTGCTCAACCGGCTGGTGGGCGAGAAGATGGCCATCGTCTCGCCGCGTCCTCAGACGACCCGCACCCGCATCACCGGCATCCGGCACCGGCCGGAGGCCCAGATCGTCTTCGTGGACACGCCCGGCCTGCACGAAGCCTCGGGGCGGCTCGGCCGGGTCATGGCCCGCACCGCGGAGCGCGCGCTGCATGACGTGGACCTCGTCTGCTTCGTGGCCGAGGCCACCGAAGATCCCGGGCGGCTCGACGAGGCGGTCCTGAGCCCGCTCAAGAGCTGCCGGGCACCGGTGTTCTGCTGCCTCAACAAGGCCGATCTGGTCTCGCCGAAGGACAAGCTGCTCCCGCTGATCGCGGCCTACCGCACCCACTTCCCCTTTGTTGAGATCATCCCGATCTCGGCGGAGCAGGGGGATAACTGCGACCGCTTGCTGGAGCTGATCACCTCGGCCCTGCCAGAGCGGCCGCCATATTTCCCGCGCGAGTCGCTCACCGACCAGCCGGAGACCTTCTGGGTGGCCGAGGCCATCCGGGAGAAGATTTTCCGGCTCACTCATGAGGAAGTGCCCTATGCCTGCGCGGTGCGCGTCGAGGAGCTGACCGAGCGCCAGCGACCGGAGATGCTGTACATCCGCGCGAGCATCTTCGTCGAGCGCGACTCGCAGAAGAGCATCGTGATCGGCAAGGGCGGCGCCATGCTCAAGCGTGTCGGAACGGCGGCCCGCCGAGACCTCGAGCGCTTCTTCGGCATCAAGGTCTACCTGGAGCTGCGCGTCCAGGTGCGGCCGAACTGGCGGAAGGACGAGAAAGCACTGAGGGAGTTCGGCTTCATGCAGACCTCTTAGCCATGGCGCTCTACCGGACGCAGGGCCTGGTCATCGGGCGCCGCGCCCTCGGTGAAAGTGACCGGCTCGTGGACTTCTACACCCACGATTTTGGAAGGGTGCGGGGCGTGGCCAAGGGCGCCCGCCGGCCCCGGTCGCGCTTCGGCAGCGCGCTCGAGCTCTTCACGCTGGGCGAGCTGCTCTTCTTCGACACGGGGCGTAGCGATCTCGTGCGCGTGGATCATTTCGACATCGTTCGCTCCTTCGTCGGCGTGCGCGAGAACCTGGAGCGCCTGGGGCAGGGGGCGTGGGCCGTGGAGTGCGTGGCGTGGCTGACCGCGGAGCGCGACCCCCAGCCGGCTCTCTTCGGCCTGCTTGTGCGGGCGCTCAGCGCCCTCGAGCGGGGCCTCCATCCCCAGCGAGTGGCGAACTGCTTCGCCCTGCGCGCCGTGGATCTGCTGGGTCACCGGCCGCGAATCGACCGGTGCGTGAGCTGCGGCCGTCTCTACCCATTCGCCGGCGCCGCGCTCGACGTCGCTGCCGGCGGGCTCGTCTGCGCGGACTGCAGCGCGGGGCCCGACGCGATCCCGATCTCCGGCGGCGTGGTGGGCACGCTCAAGCGCCTGCGCGCCCTCGGCTGGGACGAAGCGATCCGGCTGCCGCTGGCGCCGCCAGTGGACGGTGAGCTCTCCGTCGTCCTCGAGGGGCTCGTGTCGCGGCTCATGGGACGCTACCCGCTGGCCTCCCGCTTTCTGATCCAGACGCGCCAGGGTCTGCTGCGCGTCGCCGAGCCTCGCGCCCCTCACCCCGACCCTCTCCCCTGAGGGGAGAGGGAGTTTTCGAGGACCCTCGCCCCCACAGGGGAGAGGGCAGGGTGAGGGGGTGATAGTGAGTGCGCCCATGCTATCCTAACGGCCATGTCCGTGACGATGGACACGCTCGTGTCCCTCTCCAAGCGCCGCGGCTTCATTTTCCAATCCAGCGAGATCTACGGCGGCACCGGCTCCTGCTGGGACTATGGCCCGCTCGGCGTCGAGCTCAAGAACAATATCAAGCGGCTGTGGTGGCGGGACTTCGTCCAGAGCCGCGCCGACATGGTGGGCATCGACGCGTCGATCCTGATGCATCCCACCGTGTGGAAGGCGAGCGGCCATCTGGATCACTTCACCGACCCCATGGTGGACTGTCGGGAGTGCAAGCTGCGCTTCCGCGCCGATCAGGTGGACGAGCGGCCGTGGACGCATTACTGCCCGGCGACCAAAGGAAACAAGTTCACCATCCCCGCGGGCGAGCCGTGCAGTCACTGCGGCGGGCGCCGGACGCTCTGCCCTGACTGCGGCAAGGGCGAGCTCACGGCCCCGCGCCAGTTCAATCTGATGTTCAAGACGTTCATGGGCCCGGTCGAAGAAGACGCCTCCATCACCTACCTGCGACCCGAGACGGCCCAGGCGATGTTCGTCAACTTCGACAACGTGCTCCAGTCCATGAGGTTGAAACTCCCATTTGGCATCGCTCAGGCGGGGCGGGCGTTCCGCAACGAGATCACGCCCGGCAATTTCATCTTTCGCACGCGCGAGTTCGAGCAGATGGAGATCGAATACTTCGTGAACCCGCACGAGACCGTGGACGGGCGCCCAGCTGACGAGTACTGGCACGATCGGTGGATCGAGGATTGCCTGGCGTGGTTCCGGCGCTACGGGTTGCGGAAGGAGAATCTCCAGCTGCGCGAGCACCGGAAAGACGAGCTCTCCCACTATTCCAAGCGCACGGTGGACATCGACTACCGCTTCCCCATCGGCTGGAGCGAGCTCATGGGCATCGCCAACCGGACCGACTTCGACCTCAAGCAGCACGCGCAGTTCAGCGGCAAGTCGCTGACCTACTTCGACGAAGAGCGCAAGGAGCACGTGGTGCCCTACGTGATCGAGCCCTCGGCCGGGGTGGATCGCGCACTGCTGGCGTTCCTGGCCGATGGCTACGTGGAGGAAGAGGTGCGGGGCGAGAAGCGCGTCGTCCTGCGACTCCACGTGGAGCTGGCGCCGCTGAAAGTGGCCGTTCTGCCGCTGCTCAAGAAGCGGGAGGAGATCGTCAGGACCGCGCAGGCCATCCGCGCCGAGCTCGCGCGGCAGTGGCGGGTTGTCTACGACGACACGGCCGCCATCGGCCGCCTCTACCGCCGCCAGGATGAAGTGGGCACGCCCTATTGCGTCACCGTGGACGTGCAGACCGTGGGGGATAGCGGGAAGGGCGAGAGCGGCGACGGGAAGGTGACGATCAGGGACCGGGACTCGATGGAGCAGATCCGCGTGCCCATCCCCGATCTGGCCGCGGTATTCGGCGAGCTGCTGAGCGGCGGTGAGTGGACCACGGCCGCCGCGCGCTATCCCACCGCCAAGACCTCCTAGAGAATCACCCTCACCCTCCCCTCTCCCTCAAGGGAGAGGGATTTCGATGCTCCCTCTCCCCTCCGGGGAGAGGGTCGGGGTGAGGGGCTAGGGGCTCTGGCCGCGGGGAGGAGTCCCTGCTGGAGTGCCTAACGGCCCGGGCTGACTCGCCTGATCCGGCGGCACCGCGCCGGGCGCGTACCTCGATGGGCCGCAGGCATTGGCCGGCTCGGTGCCGATCACAAAGGCCATCATCACCGGTCGCACGCAGCCGCCCGCCGCGCTCAGGTCCACCGGAACAACCACCACGCGCTCCGGCTGGGGGAAATTCTCAACCGGCGTGCCCGCCAGTGCCTCACTCATGAAGGCCGTCCAGATCGGCACCGCCACGCGGGAGCCCGTCTCGTCCTTGCCCAGGCTGCGCGGCCGGTCGTACCCCACCCAGACGCCCGTCACGAGCTGGGGCGTGTAGCCGATGAACCAGGCATTGGAGTAATCATTGGTGGTGCCGGTCTTGGCCGCGGCCGGACGCCCCAGCGCCTTGGCCGCGACGCCCGTCCCGCGCTCGATCGTGCCCCTCAGCATGTGTGTCGCGACATAGGCGACCTCCGGAGTGATCACCGGCTTGCCCTGAGGCGTGTTTTCCTCGAGCAGCTTCCGCTGTGGGTCGAGCACGTAGCGGATGGCGGTGGGCCGCATCCAGGTGCCCTGGTTGGCCAGCGCGCTGTAGGCCGAGGTGAGTTCGAGCAGGGTGAGGTCCGAGGTGCCGAGCGCCATCGAGAGATTTTCGATCAGCGGGCTCTCGACGCCGAGCCGGCGCGCGACGTCGACCGTGCGCCGGATCCCGGTCCGCTCCAGCACCTTGACCGCGGCGACATTGATCGACTCCTCGAGCGCCTGCTGGTAGGTGATCGGGCCGCGGAACTTGCGGTCGTAGTTGTCGGGTTTCCACGGCTTATTGTTGCGCCCCACGGGAAACTCGATGGGGGAATCGTCGACGATGCTCGCCGGAGTCATGCCGGATTCGAGCGCCGCGAGGTAGACGAACACCTTGAACGCCGAGCCCGGCTGCCGCCGGGCCTGGACGGCGCGGTTGAACTCGCTGCGGAAGAAATCGTAGCCGCCCACCATGGCTTTGATGTAGCCGGTTTGCGGGTCGATCGCGAGCAGGGCGCCTTCCGGGCGATCGGGCGGCCGCTCTGTCGACGCGGCGGTCTTCTCCTTTCCCGCCGACGCAACGACGACACGGCGGGACTCGAGCGTCTTGAGGCCCTCGCGCAGCGATCGCTCGGCCTTGACCTGCATGGTGGGCGACAGCGTGGTGTACACATGCAGCCCGCCTTTGAAGACGATGTCGGCGCCGTACTGCGCTTCGAGCTGCTGTTGGACGTACTCGAGGAAGTACTGGCCCGTCGTGCGCCGTCGCTCGGGCGGAAGCAGCTCGAGGTCCAGATTTCCCAGCCGCTTGGCCTCGTTGGGTTTGAGCGTGCCGGTCTCGACCATGCGCGCGAGCACCGTGGCGCGCCGCCGCTTGGCGGCCTCGGGGTGGTCGAAGGGTGAGTAGGTGCCCGGCGCTTTGGGCAGCCCCGCCAGCAGCGCGCACTCGACGGGGCTGAGCTCGTGGACGGACTTGCCGAAGTAGGTGCGCGCGGCGGCCTCGACGCCAAAGGCGCCGTGGCCGAAGTAGATCTGGTTGAGATAGATCTCCAGGATCCGGTCCTTCGTGTAGCGGTGCTCGAGCTCGAGCGCGAGGACCGCCTCTTTCAGCTTGCGCTCGAGGCTCTTGTCCGGAGTGAGGAACAGCACTTTGGCCAGCTGTTGGGTGATGGTGCTGCCGCCCTCGACGATGCGCCCGCGCAAGAAGTTCGATTTGATGGCGCGGGCGATGCCCATGGGGTCCACGCCGAAGTGCGAGTAGAAGCGCGCGTCCTCGGTGGCGACGACCGCCTCGCGCAGCGCTTTCGGGATCTGGGCGAGCGGCACGAAGATCCGACGCTCGACGTGGAGCTCGGTGATCAGCTCGTCGTTCTCGTCATAGACCTTCGAGCCATCGCTCGGATCGAAGCTCTCGAGCTGGGTCACGGACGGGAGCGAATGGGGAAGGATGGCCAGGACCCAGAAGGCTGAAGCCGCGACGGTCAGGCCGACGATGACGGCGGCGCTGACCACAGCCATCAGCACCCAGCGGCGCCAGGGCCACCGCCGCCAGGAAGGCACTTTCCTCCGTCGTTCGGGAGACATACCCTTGCTATTATACAGGCGTGTCCGCGACGGGCCCGTCGATCAGCGAGCAGCTGGCGCGCATCCGCCGGGGCGCCTCCGAGATCATCGTCGAGGCGGAGCTGCGCGCGAAGCTGGAGCGCTCATTCAAGGCCCACGCCCCCCTGAAGGTCAAGCTCGGGCTCGATCCCACGGCGCCGGATCTGCACCTCGGTCACACCGTGGTGCTGCAGAAGCTGCGTGACTTCCAGGAGCTGGGCCACCAGGTCATCATCATCATCGGCGACTTCACCGGAATGATCGGCGACCCGACCGGCCGCTCTGAGACGCGCCGGCCGCTCACGTGGGACGAGATCCGGGACAATGCCGAGACGTACAAGGCGCAATTGGGGAAAGTCCTGGACATGGGACGAACCCAGGTGCAGTTCAATTCGGAATGGCTCGGGCCCCTGTCCTTCGAGCAGATCATCCGCGAGACGGCGCGCCTCACGGTGGCGCGCATGCTCCAGCGCGAGGACTTCGCCGCCCGCTACGCGTCGGGACGGGCCATCAGCCTGCACGAATTCCTCTATCCGATCGCCCAGGGCTACGACTCCGTCGCGCTCGGCGCCGATGTCGAGCTGGGCGGCACGGATCAGACGTTCAATCTCCTCGTGGGGCGCGATCTGCAGCGCGCCCACGGGCAAGAGCCGCAGGTGGCGCTCACGGTTCCGATTCTCGAAGGACTCGACGGAATCCAAAAGATGTCGAAGAGCCTCGGCAACGCCATCGGCATCACCGAGCCGCCGGCCGACATGTACGGCAAGCTCATGTCGGTGACCGATGAGCTGATGTTCCGGTACTTCGAGCTCGTCACGCGT
>WNFU01011483.1_pt1 | contig 19884 bp, 20 predicted proteins | sample 5400121 | NCBI WGS metagenome assembly WNFU01 (sample SAMN13153360, study PRJNA577476) | soil metagenome | isolation source: 100 cm soil or saprolite under grassland replicate 1 | place: USA:California | collected 2016-06-15 | reverse complement strand
CGCCGGTTATAGAGGCCGGTCAGGGGATCCCGGATCGTTTCCTCCTTCAGGTTCTGCAAGGCCCGCTTGAGCGCCTCGATGGCGCGGGCGCGCTCCCCGACCACGGCGCTGAGCACCAGGCCCGTGGTCACCACGGTGCTCATGAACGCGAGCAGCAAAAGCAGCGAGGTATTCAGGGGTGTCGGCGCAAACGGGCCGCGGCCCTCGAGCGTAAACCACACGGCGATCGCGCACACAAAGACGTTCACCGTGGCCACCTCGCGCTGCCGGAAGCGCAGCGCCGCCCAGATGACGAACGGCAGGATCGCGAAGGTGAGCGGCAGGGAGGGCAGGTATTCGGCCAAGCGGTCGCTGAAGATCGTATAGGCGATGGCGAGCATGCTGCCGGCCAGGCACGCGCCCTCGACGATCTTCCACCGCGGCCAGCGCGTCTCGCCGCGAACCGACCAGCTCAGGATCACCGGCGCAACGATGACGATGCCCATGACGTCGCCCTGCCACCATGTCCACCAGTTCCACAGCAGGGCCTGCGACGACAGCGAATGCACCAGCGCGAGCGGCGCCGCCGCGACGCTCGCCGCGATCGCGGAGCTCAGCGCGGCGATCGCGATGAACTCGACGACGTCCTCGCCCCGCTCGAAGTTGCACGGCACGCCGAGGTAGCGGCGCACCAGCGCCGCGCCGGCGAGCGCTTCGAGCGTATTGCCGGTGCCCATCAGCAGGGCCGCCGCGAGCGATGATTGGACCGTGAGGTTGACGAGCGCGGCGCCGAGCCAGACTCCCGGCCACACGCGGTTGCCGAGGAGCAGCACGGCCGCCAGTGCGATGCCCGAAGGCGGCCACACTGCGGTCGCGTAGCCCGGAGGGATCGCGGCGAGCAGGGCGAGTTTGGCTGCGGCAAAATAGGCCGCCGCGAGGAATACCACCTTCCCGGCGTAGCGAACCAGGCGAGGGATGGCGATCGGGCGCGCTTGGCGCGTTGCGGTATCCACGGAGTGCTTGGTGCACGCTCTGAGGACTGACATGTGTCTAATCTGCGACTTAGACGGCGGTTTGTCGATGAAATATGCACCGAAGCATGAAATATGCACCGAAGCATGAAATATGACGCAGTCATGGCGGATGGCGGCGGGTCCCTGTCGCTGAATCTCGACGGCTCCTCGCCGAGTATCGACAAGGCCGGGCCGTGCGCGTTACCGTAGTCGGCGCAGGCCCGGCCGGCCTGCTTTTTTCGCTCCTCGCCAAGCGCCGCCGCCCGGCGTGGCGGATAGAGCTGATCGAGCAGAACCCCGCGAACGCGACCTACGGGTTCGGCGTCGTTTTCTCCGAAGGGGCACTCGGGTTCCTCGAGCGCGACGAGCCGGAATTGCTGCGCGTGCTCACCGCGGCGATGCAAGCCTGGCCGATCCAGCGCATCGTCCATCGGGACGAGCGCGTGGACATCGACGGCAGCGGCTTCTCCGCGATCGGGCGGCTGGCGCTCCTCGAGGTCCTGCAGGGGCTCTGCCGCGACGCCGGCGTGAAGCTCGAGTACGGGCGCGCGTTCGCGTCGCTAGCCGAAGCGGCGGGCGCCGACCTCGTCGTCGGCGCCGACGGAGCGAATTCGATCGTCCGCGGCTCGATGGCGGCGCAGTTCGAGCCGGCGATCGAGCTGCTCACCAATCGCTTCGCCTGGTACGGGACCCGCCAGGTGTTCGAGTGCCTGACGCTGACGTTTCGCGAGAACGCGGACGGCGCTTTTGTCGCGCACCACTACCGCCATTCGCCTTCGATGAGCACCTTCGTCGTCGAGTGCGACGCGCTTACCTGGAAGAAGGCCGGGCTCGACCGGATGTCCGACGCCGAGGCGCGCGCCTACTGCGAGCGCGTGTTCGCGCCGGATCTCGGCGGGCACGCGCTCGTCTCGAACAAATCGGTGTGGCGCCGGTTCTCGCTCCTTTCCAACCGGCGCTGGTCCTCGGGAAACTGCGTCCTGATCGGCGACGCGCTGCGCACGGTGCACTTCTCGATCGGCTCGGGCACGCGCCTTGCGTTCGAGGACGCCATCGCGCTTGAGCGCGCGTTCGCGGAATGCGGCGAGGACGTGCCCCTCGCGTTGGCGGCTTTCGAGCGCGAGCGAAGGCCGGTGGTGGAGAAGCTGCTCGCCGCCGCGAACGCGAGCTCTTACTGGTACGAGCGCTTTCCGGAAAAGATGCGCGAGGAACCCTTGCGGCTCGCCTACGACTATATGACGCGCAGCGGCCGCATGACCGACGACCGGCTTCGGCTGGTGGCGCCCGATTTCATGGCGCGAGTCGACGCGGCGAGAGCCGCCGGACGCGCCGGGCGGCCCGGCGCGGCGTGCTAAACTCGCGCCTGCGACCGGAGCCGGACATGGATTTGGCCACGAAGGAAGAGTCGTCGACTGACGCCGCAAGCGAACTGCAAAGACAACTGCGCGGCGGGCGCTTCGTGGTCACCGCCGAGCTTACACCGCCGGTTGCGAGCGATCCCGCCGAATTCATCGACCGGGCGCTCGCGCTGCGCGGCCTCGTGACCGCGGTCAACGTGACCGACGGGGCGGGCTCCCGGGCGCATATGTCCAGCCTCGCCGCTTCGCACTTTCTCGTGCGAAACGGCATCGAGCCGATCCTGCAGCTCACCTGCCGCGACCGCAACCGGATTGCGCTGCAGAGCGAGCTGCTCGGCGCCGCGGCGCTCGGCATCCGGAACGTGCTCGCGCTGCGCGGGGACGATCCGAAGACGGGCGATCAGCCGGACACCAAAGCGGTTTTCGATCTCGATACCACGGGCTTGCTCGCGATGGCGCACCGGATGCGCTCGGAGCATCGGCTGCCTACGGGGACCGAGATCAAAGGCGCCGTGAAATTCGTCCTCGGCGCGGCGGAAATCCCGGTCGATCCGCCCGCCGGCTGGCGTCCCGACGGGCTGCTCTCCAAATTGGAGGCGGGCGCCGATTTCATCCAGACCCAGTTCTGCATGGATGCCGGCGTGGTGCGCCGCTATGCGGCGCGCCTGCTCGATCTGGGGATCGCGCAGCGGCTGCCGGTCCTGATCGGCGTCGCTCCGGTCCCTTCGGTGCGCTCGGCCCGGTGGATGAAGGAAAAGCTGTACGGGACGCTGATCCCGGAGGGCATCGTCACGCGGCTCGAGCGCTCCGCCGACCCGAGATCCGAAGGAATGAAAATCTGCATCGAGCTCATGCGCGAGCTCGCCGAGACGCCCGGGGTCGCCGGCGTGCACGTCATGGCGCCGCAAAACCACGCGGCCCTCGCCGATGTCATCGCGGCCTCCGGAGTCCGGGGAGGAAGGCGCGCGCTCGCGAAGCACCCCTAGCGGGAAGCCATGGCATCTTGGCGCTACAATCGGGGACGCAGCCGAGGATTTCAGCCGCGGCCCCGAATGCCCGCCGAGGAGATGCGACCATGACGATACGTTCCCTGCACCACATCGCGCTGGCGGTGCCCGACCCCGCGAGCCGCGAGAGGGCGGGACTTCTACAAGGACTTCGGGCTCGAGCCGCGCGAGGACGGCGCGCGCGTCGTCATGCGCTGCCAGGGACGCGACCAGGACCAGGTGGTGCTGGTCGAAGGAAAGAGAAAACACCAGCACCACGTCTGCTTCACAGCGCGCGCGGAGGACCTGCAAGGGCTGAAGAAACGCCTCGAGAAAAACGGAACGAAGCTCGTTGACGCGCCGAAGGAAACGCCGGGGGAAGGCATCTGGTTCCGAGATCCCGACGGGCTGCTGGTCAACGTGCGCGCGGGCGAGCCCAAGCCATGGCGCTCGGCGCCGGAGTGGAAGATCAATAATCCCGGACACCTCAACCGCGCGGGCGTACCCGGTTATCCGAAGCGCGACATCCCGGTGCGGCCGACGCGTCTCGGCCATACGCTGCGCTTCACGCCGCAGATGGAAAAGGTCGTGGATTTCTATACGCGGGTGGTGGGCTTGCAGCTCTCCGACCGCGCGCAGGACATCGTCGCCTTTATGCGCGGGCACGGAGGGAGCGATCATCACATCTTCGGCTTCATCAAGTCGGACCGGCCGGGCTTCCACCACGCGAGCTTCGAGGTCTGCAACGTCGACGAGATCGGCATGGGCGCCTGCCGGCTGCTCGACAAGGGCTACAAGGACGGCTGGGGCCTGGGCCGGCACGTCATCGGCTCGAACTTCTTCCACTACATCCGAGATCCGTGGGACAGCATGGCCGAGTACTTCTGCGATATCGACTACATCCCGGCGGACGCAAAATGGACGCCGACGAACTACCCGGCGGAGGATTCACTGTATGTCTGGGGCCCGAAGCCGCCGGAGGCCTTCGGGATGAATTTCGAAGCCGCGTAGAGCTCTCACCCGCTCGCGGTGCTCGCCTCCCTCTCCCGCCTTGCGGGAGAGGGTAAGCGGTGAGGGTGGAGTTATCTACGCCGCGAGCGAGATGACCGAGTCTTCGTACTTGCCCGCACCCATGTCGCCCTCGGGGAAGATGCGGCGCTCGGCGATCCAGCGGAAGGATTCCTCGAACACTTCCTTGGTGTAGGGCTCGAAGACGATGCGCTCGCCCGGGCCCCAGCGGCGGGTGTCCATCTGATCGAGAAAACGCGCGGGGAATTCCTTCTTGTAATGATGCGTGTAGAGCTCCGGACGCAGGTCGATATCCCGCTGGGCGCGCCGCAGCGCGCCGAAGTACTTCTTCAAGTCCTCGGCGTCGGGGTTGCCTGAGATCGACATCGCCATCATGAACGTGGTGTCGATGACTTTGCGGAAGCCGAGCTGCTCGAGGAAATAATAGGGTCCGCTGAAGAGCGACGCGGCCGGTACCTTGCGGTCGATCAGCTTCTCCAGCCGGCTGAACAAAAGACCGTCGGCGAAGGAAAGCTTGATGTCGTCGAGGCCCATGTACTGCTCGAGCCCCTGGATCGTCGAGTAGTGGCTGCCCGACTGGTAGCCGACCGAGATCGGCACGCCCTTCAGCTCGCTCGGGTGCTTGATGCCGGATTCCGGCGGCACGAACACGCCGCAGGGCGCGACCGAGTAGGCGTCGGCGTAGAGCTTGCCGTGGCCGGTGGAGGCGGCGACGTTCACCGTCCAATGGCAGGCGCCGCTCACGTCGCAGGCGCGCCCCTCCTCGATGCTCTGGTAGGCGCCGATCCTGTTCGGAGTCGCATGCTTTTTCGCCGCGTCGCCGGGACCGTAATTGTCGCGAAACTCGTAATCGAGGCCTTCGGCGTTGAAGTAGCCCTTGTCCTCGGCGACCCATTCCTGCAGCCTGAAGTGAGGGGAAATCACAAACTTTGACATCGCTTCCTCCGTTATCTGCCGCGTAGGAGAAATCTACCCCGACGACAAACAGAATGCAAAGGAATACGCCGAACCATAGATCTTTCGGGCTGGAGGAGTTCAAGGCTCTGTAAAATAGTCGGGACGCGGTGGCGCAAGGAGGGACCCATGACGATCCGGAAAGAGCACAAGGAGTTCCACAAGGTGGACCTGAACAAGGGCTGGGAAAAGCTGCCCGGCTATCCGGAGGGGATCGAGCAGCAGGTGCTCGCCGGGTTCCTCGACGAGAAGGCCAAGCGCGGCTTCCGCACGCGTCACCTGCGGTTCGCCCCGGGCGTGCATACCACCGAGCCCTTCGTGCACGATTACTGGGAGGAGGTGTATCTCGTCTCGGGCGACCTGATCGTCGGCAACGACAGGAACGGCAAAGGCGGCACCCGCTTCGGTCCCAGCACCTACGCGTGCCGCCCGCCCGGCACGCCGCACGGGCCGTTCAAGTCGGAAACCGGGTGTCTGCTGCTGGAGATGCATTACTACGACGAAAGCACGAAGCGCTAAGGCGCGGCGTCGGAGTTCATACGAGACTCGTTATAAGAGCCCAGCGGGGAAACTCGCCGGCGCGGACTTTGCCGGTTAAATGTTTGGAAATTCCGGAATGAAGCATGGCTGAAGCGCTTGTCCGTCCGATCGCGGCGCTCGCTCGCGATCTCGCCGAAGGCAAAACCACGAGCCGAAAGCTCGTCGAGGCGGCGCTCGCGCGCATCGCCGACGCGGGCGGCGAGGGCGGACGCGCTTTCACCAAGGTGCACGCGCAAGGCGCGCTTCTCGCGGCCGATGTCTCCGACCGGCTGCGCAAGGAGGGCGTGGTGCCGTCTGCGCTCGCCGGGCTGCCGGTCTCGATCAAGGATCTTTTCGACATCGCCGGTGACGTGACCACCGCAGGTTCGAAAATTCTGCGCGACGCGGCCCCCGCGACCGCGGACGCAGTCGCGGTCGCGCGGCTGCGCTCAGCCGGCGCGGTGGTCATCGGCCGCAGCAACATGACCGAGTTCGCGTTCTCCGGGGTCGGCATCAACCCGCATTACGGCACCCCCACCAATCCCTACGACCGCGCGAGGCGCAGGATTCCGGGCGGATCGTCCTCGGGCGCCGCGGTGTCGGTCGCCGACGGCATGGCGGCATTCGCCCTGGGCACCGATACCGGCGGCTCGGTGCGGATCCCGGCGGCGCTGTGCGGCATCGCGGGCTTCAAGCCGACTCGGGCGCGCGTTCCGCTCGAGGGGGCGTTCCCGCTTTCCACCACGCTCGATTCGATCGGGCCGCTCGCGCCCACCGCCGCCTGCTGCGCGACGGTGTTCCAGATCCTGGCGGGCGAGGAGCCTCGGCCGCTCGCGGCCGCGGCCCTGCCCGGGCTGCGCCTGGGTATTCCGAAGAACTACATGCTCGAGGATCTCGACATCGAAGTCATGCAAGCCTTCGAATCGGCGATCGAGCGCCTCGCGCGCCGCGGGGCAAAGCCCGTGGAGATCGCGGTGCCGGAGTTCGACGAGGCGGCGAAGGCCAATGTCGGCGGCGGGATTTCCCCGCCCGAGGCCTACGCGATACACCGCAGATGGATAGACCGCGAGCAGGAGTTCGACCCGCGGGTGCTGGAGCGGATCGTGCGCGGCGGATCCGTCCTGGCCGCTGATTACATCGAGCTGCTCGCGACCCGCGCCCGCCTCGCCCGGCGTTTCACCCGCGCGAACTACGACGTCGACGTCCTGGTCATGCCGACGGTGCCGCGAATCGCCCCTCCGATGGAGCCTCTGGAGCGCAGCGCGGAGAATTTCCGTCTGGCAAACGGCAACATGCTGCGCAACACCTACCTGATCAACTTCCTGGACGGCTGCGCGCTCACGGTGCCGGTCCATCCCGCCCGGGAGGCGCCCGTCGGACTGACGGTGGCAGGCTTCTCCGGCGAGGACGAGCGCGTTCTCTCGGCGGGACTCGCGATCGAGGCCGGGTTGGCGTATCAGGGGCCGGTTCTCGTAGAATGAAGGTTAAAGCGGACGCGAAGCGCCGATTTAACTCCGCGCGTTGGAGCGGACGCGAAGTGCGCCGCTCAACGCGCGGAACGTGTTCAAAAAAGCGGAGGGAACGAACATGAGGGACAAGACGCTAAGGACCCTGATCATCGGCATCACTGCGGCGCTCGTCGCGGCCGCGCCCGCGACCGCGCAGCAGAAGGTGAAGATCGGCTTCATCACCACGCTGTCGGGGCCCCAGGGAGTGATCGGCGAGCACATGAGGAACTCGGTGGAGCTCGCGCTCGATCACCTCGGGCGCAAGGTCGGCGGGCTCGAGGTCGAGGTGATCTACGGGGACGACCAGGTCAAGCCCGACGTCGGCAAGCAGGTCGCGGACGAAATGCTGAAAAAACACCAGGTCCACTTCGTGTCCGGCATCATCTGGTCGAACGTCATGCTCGCGGTCGCGCCGACAGTCACCGAGGCAGGCACGTTCATGATCGGGACCAACGCCGGCCCGCACGAGCTCGCCGGGAAGATGTGCAACGAGATGTTCTTCACCACTTCCTGGCAGAACGACGATACGCCCGAGGCGATGGGCAAGGTGATGCAGGACCAGGGCATCACCGACGTGTACGTCATGGCGCCGAACTACGCTGCGGGCAAGGACATGGTGAACGGGTTCAAGCGCTCCTACAAGGGTCGCATCGTCGACGAGGTCTATACGCGGCTCGGGCAGACCGATTACCAGGCGGAGCTCTCCCAGCTGCGTTCGAAGAGCCCGAAGGCCGTGTTTGTTTTCTATCCCGGCGGTATGGGCATCTCGTTCCTCAGGCAGTACTCCGAGGCGGGGCTTCGCGGGCAGTTCCCGCTTTACTCGGTGTATACAGTGGACGAGATCTCGCGGCGAACCAGAAGTACGTCTCCGACTTCCGCAAGAAATACGGCAAGATGCCGGTGTTCTACGGAGCGCAGAGCTACGACGGCATCATGCTGATCGATTCGGCGGTGCGCGCCGTCAAGGGCAATCTCGCCGACAAGAGAGGCATGATCGCCGCGATGCGCAAGGCGAATTTCGCTTCCACTCGCGGCAAGTTCACCTACAACACCAACCACTTCCCGATCCAGAACTTCTACCTGCTCAAGGCAGTAGCGGGGCCGACACCCGGTGACGATCCGGTGATGGAGATCCAGAAGACGGTGTTCACCAACCACAGGGACTCCTACATCAAGGAATGCGGGATGAGGTGGTAGCGGCAGCGGCCGTTCTGCAACGATACGGGGGCGCGGGCTGACCGCGCCCCTTTTGCTTTTCGCATGAATATCGTCCTCGTCCTGGAGCAGACTCTCAACGGGCTGCAGCTCGGGGTGATGCTGTTCTTGATGGCGGCGGGCCTCACGCTCGTCTTCGGCATCATGAACCTAGTGAACCTCGCGCACGGCTCGTTCTACATGGTCGGAGCCTATTTAGCGACCACCCTCTACCAGGCGACGGGATCGTTCGCGCTCGGCGTGCTGCTCGGCCTCGCGGGAACGCTGGTGGTGGGGATCGTCGTCGAGCGGGTGGCCCTGCGCACGCTCTACGAGCGCGACCATCTCGACCAGGTGCTCGCCACCTTCGGCCTGATCCTGTTTTTCAACGAGCTGATGGCGATCCTCTGGGGCCGCGCAGCGATCTACGCCACCCTTCCCGACTACTTGTCGGGGCACGTGGAGCTTTTCGCCGGCCTGCGCTATCCCCTCTACCGCCTGGTGATCATCGCCCTCGGGCTCGCGGTGGCGGGCCTGCTCTGGTTCGTGGTCGCGCGCACGCGCCTCGGGATGCTGATCCGCGCCGGGGCTTCAAACCGCGCCATGGTGGCGGCGCTCGGGGTCAACATCCGCCTGCTCTACACGCTGGTGTTCGGCTTCGGCGCCGCGCTCGCGGGGCTCGCGGGCCTCTTGTCGGGCCCGATCCACGTGGTGCAGCCGGGAATGGGAGAGTTGATTTTGATCGAGGTGTTTGTGGTTATCGTAATTGGCGGCATCGGCTCGATCCGCGGCGCGCTCGCCGGCGCCCTCATCGTCGGCATGGCGGATACGCTCGGCCGGGCGTTCGTCCGGCCGATGCTCGCGACCGTGCTCTCGCCCACCGCCGCCGACACGGCGGGCCCGGCGCTCGCCTCGATGCTGATCTACCTGCTGATGGCGATCGTGCTCGCCTTGCGGCCGCAAGGGCTGTTTCCCGCGCGCACATGAACTCCCGCACCCGCGCGATCGTGCTGGCGTCCGGCCTCGCTCTTCTCGCGGCGGTGCCGCCGCTCGCCGGGCTGCTCGACCAGCCTTTCTACCTCGATCTGGTCCGCCGCATCATGATCTTCGCCATCGCGGCGCTGAGCCTCAATCTGATTCTCGGCTACGGCGGCATGATCTCGTTCGGGCACGCCGCTTACCTCGGAATAGGCGCCTACGCCGTGGGCGTGCTCGCGCACTACGGGATCGACAACGGCTTTCTGCAATGGGCGCTTGCGATCGGCGCGTCGGCGCTCGCGGCGCTCGCGATCGGGGCGGTTTCGATCCGCACGAGCGGCGTCTACTTCATCATGATCACGCTCGCGTTCACCCAGATGCTGTATTACCTAGGCATCTCGATCGAGGAGTTCGGCGGCGACGACGGCATGCGCCTCCAAGTCAAGAGCCAATTTGCGCTTATCGATCTCAACAACACCATTGCCTTCTACTACCTGGTGCTCGCGATCCTGGTGCTGTTCCTCTTCCTCGGCCACCGTCTGGTCAATTCGCGATTCGGCATGGTGATCCGCGCCGCGAGGTCGAACGAGGCGCGCACGCGCTCGATCGGCTTCTCGCCGTACCCGTACCGGCTCGCGGCGTTCGTGATCGCGGGCGCGATGTGCGGGCTCTCAGGTGCGCTGCTCGTCAACCACACCGCGTACTTGACGCCCGAGTTCATGAACTGGACGCGCTCGGGCGAGCTCATGTTCATGGTGATCCTCGGGGGCATCGCTAGCATCGCCGGACCGGTGCTGGGCGCGTTCGCGCTGCTCTTGGTCGAAGACGCGCTCTCGGGCTGGACCGAGCACTGGCAGCTGATCCTGGGTCCGTTGCTGGTGCTCTCGGTGCTCTTCTTCAAGCGCGGCCTCGCGGGACTGCTCTTCGGCAAGAATGAATAAGGTCCTGCTCGAAGTCCGCGGCCTCACCAAGAGCTTCGGCGCGCTGCTCGCGAGCGACAGCGTCGACCTCGAAGTGCTGGAAGGCGAGACGCACGCGATCATCGGGCCGAACGGCGCGGGCAAGACGACGCTGATCGGCCAGCTTGCGGGCGACCTCGTTCCGGACCGGGGCCGCGTGCGTTTCGCGGGCGAGGACATCACCGCGCTCTCGGCGCCGGCGCGCTCGCACCGGGGTTTCGCGCGCTCGTTCCAGATCACCAGCATCTACGCCGATTTCACCGCGCTCGAGAACGTGATGCTCGCGGTGCAGGCGCACGCCGGCTCGAGCGTTCGCTTCTGGAGCCCTGCGCGCGCCGAGCGTGCGCTGCAGGAGCCCGCGCGGCAGGTGCTCGAGGAGGTGGGCTTGGGCGCGCGCGCCGGGTTGCCGGCGGGGAGCCTCGCGCACGGCGAGCAGCGAGCGCTCGAGATCGCGATGGCGCTCGCGACGCGCCCGCGGCTGATGCTGCTCGATGAGCCGGTCGCCGGCATGGGCGCAGAGGAGACGCAGCGCATGATCGCTTTCCTCTCCACCCTCAAGGGAGGCAAGACCCTCATCCTGGTCGAGCACGATATGGACGCCGTGTTTTCGCTTGCCGACCGCGTATCGGTGCTGGTCTACGGCCGCGTTATCGCCACCGGTACGCCGCAGGAGGTCCGTGCCAACGCGGAAGTGCGGCGCGCCTACCTGGGCGAGGAGATCGCGGCTTGATGCTCGAGGTCGATGCGCTCGCGACCGCATACGGGCAGAGCCAGGTCCTCTTCGGCGTCTCGTTCGGCGTTCGCGCGGGCGAAGTCGCGACCTTGCTCGGGCGAAACGGCATGGGAAAGACCACCACGGTGCGCTCGATCATGGGCATGGTGCCCATCCGGGGAGGCACGATTGCGTTCGAAGGCAAGCCGCTGCACGGGTTGCCCTCGTATCGCGTGGCGCAGGCGGGGCTGGGCCTCGTGCCCGAGGGCAGGCAGGTGTTTCCCAACCTGACGGTGCGCGAGAACCTGGTGGCGACGGCGGCCAACCGCTTCGGGCGCGCCGATCCCTGGACACTGGACAAAATATTCGCGCTGTTCCCGCAGCTCGCCGAGCGGCGCGGGCACTTCGGCAGCCAGCTCTCGGGCGGAGAGCGGCAAATGCTCGCCATCGGGCGCGCCCTGATGACCAATCCGCGCATGCTCATCCTCGACGAGGCCACCGAGGGCCTCGCGCCGCTCGTGTGCATCGAGATCTACCGCGCCATCGAGAGCTTGAAGGCCTCGGGCCTGGCTATCCTCATCATCGACAAGAATCTGGGGGCGCTGACGCGCATCGCCGACCGGCACCACGTGCTCGAGAAGGGCCGCGTCGTGTGGAGCGGGGTTTCACCCGAGCTGGTATTCAATCGCGAAGTGCAGCACCGCTACCTGGGGGTCTGACGCGTCGACCGGCACGGCGAACCGGTCTCGGCGATAATGCCGACGCTTGAGCGAGTCCCTGATCGGAGTCCCGCAATGCTGAGAACCGTCGCGACGGCTTTGGGCGCCCTTCTTTGCGCGGCACCGGCGCTTGCCGAGGAGTACCCGCGCGTCGAGCTCGTCTACCAGCATGTGCCCTTCGACCTGTCCTGCGAGCAGTGGCGCAATACGAAAATCGAGCAGAGCTGGAAGGAGGAGATCGAGAGCAAGATCGCCGCCTATCAAGAGTTTTGGAACAAAGAAGCGCCGCTTTTGTTGGAAGCCGTGGTGTCGGAGGTGGGCAAGCCGTTCCAGCGCAAGGAAATGCTGGCGGTGCTCACGCTATGCCCGATTTCCTCCATGAGCACCCCTTTGGTGATCGGCATCGGGCGCTTCCTCGATGGGCCGACGCAAGGAAGCCCCCGGCCGGTGTTTCTGTTTTCAGCCGAGCTGTTTCACGAATTATTGCATACGTACATCAGGCCTTTCCCGCCGCCCAATTCAAAGCTCATGGAAAAGTATAAGAACGAGCCGATTCTCGTGCAAACGCATCTGCATTTGATGGCGGTCATGAAGCAGGTCTATCTCAAGCTCGGCCGAAGCGAGCAGCTCAAGGAGATCATAGCGAGAGACAGCGCCGCGCCTAATCCGGCGTACAGGCGGGCGTGGCAAATCGTCAACGACATCGAAGGCCATCAAGCGTTCGTGGCCGAACTTCGGCGTTGACGGATCGCGCGCGCCGCTTGCCTTCGGGACGGCGCCTCAAGTAATCTCGCCGCGTGCTTTCCGTCAGGAACCTCTGCAAGTCCTTCTCCGGCCCGCGCGCAAAGACGGTGCTGCGCGACATCAGCTTCGATCTCGCCGCCGGCGATTACGTCGCCGTGATGGGCGAATCGGGGATCGGTAAATCCACGCTGCTCAACCTTCTCGCGGGGCTCGACCGGCCCGACTCCGGGCAGGTGCTGCTCGACGGGGAGGATCTCGGCGCGCTCGACGACGACGCGCTCACGCTCATTCGCCGCAAGCGGATGGGATTCGTATTTCAGGCGTTCCACATCCTGCCTTACCTGACCGTGGCGCAAAACGTCGGCCTGCCGCTCGCGCTGAACGGCGCCCGCAACGCGAAAATGCGCTCGCGGGTCGCGGCGCTGCTCGAGGCGGTGAAGCTCGCCGACCGCGGCGGGAGCCTGCCGCGCGAGCTCTCGGGAGGCGAGATGCAGCGCGTCGCGATCGCGCGCGCGATCGCGCACAAGCCGCGCCTGGTGTTCGCCGACGAGCCGACCGGCAATCTCGACCCGGAAAGCGCGAAGGACGTGCTCGCGCTCTTGCGCGAATGCGTGAAGGCCGAGGGCGCCGCGGGAATCCTGGTCACGCATTCCGCTGCCGCCGCGAAGACGGCCGACCGGATCTATGTGCTCGCTCAGAACGGGCTGCGGTCCGCGTAGCCGCGCGCCTGAATTCTTGTGAATCAGCCTAGCCGGAACAGTCCCCGCTTAGCGCGGTGCAGGCGCTCGAAGCCCTTGTCGGTCACGAGCACCAGCTCGCCGACCTGAACGCCCGCCTTCTGATCGCGGGTGATCACGTTCGGCTGCACCACGCAGGTCATTCCGGCCTCGAGCGTCATCTCCGGAAGCGGTCCCGCTGGACGGCTCCTCGATCCGAGCACGGGCGGGAAATAGCCGCCGCCGAATCCGTGCATCAGGTCGTCGTAAACGGTGAACCCGGCGTCCTCGATGACGCCCGCCGCGTCGATGATCTGCTGCATGGTGGTGCCGTGGCGGATGACGCCGGTCACGGCATCGAAAGCCGCCTCGGCCGTCTCGTAGAGCCTGCGGAAAAGCGGCGTCGGCTCCGCCGCCGCGGTGAAGGTGCGCAGGATCTGGCCGGGATAGTCGAAGAACTGGGCGGTGATCTCGGTGGCGATCACGTCGCCCGGCTGCACCTTGCGGTTCGATTCGAGCTGCCGCGGCACGCAGTATTCCGGGCTGGCCATCGGCGTGACGAGAAAGTAGTGGATGTAAGTCACCCCGCCGTGCGGGTGGTAGGCCGCCTCGCAGATTGCGCCCAGCTCGCGCTCGGTCATTCCGGGCCCCGCTTCGCGCCTCAAAGCGTCGATCGCGAGGTCGGTGAGCGCCGCCGCGATCCGCATCCAGTCGATCTCCTCCTGCGACTTCACCAGCCGCATGCGGACGTATTCGCGGTTGAGATCGACGAGCGGCCCGAACTCGGCCTCGAGCTTCCTGCATTTTGAGAGTCCGAGGGCGCCCATCAGGCCGACGCGCTTCGCGCCGCGCGCCCTGAGGTCGGCGATCAGCTTGTCGATCCCCCGGTGCTCGCCCCAGCGCACCTCGGTGTCGCGCGCGAGCTTGCGCGCGAGCGGCCAGTGGTTGTACCACTCCACGTACATGACTTGCGGTTCGCCGGGGGCGACGATGACGTAAGCTTCCACCGTCGCGGGCCACGAAGTGAGCCAGGCGACGCCGGTGCCGGCGCGCTGCTCGCCGCACAGGAGCAGGTGGTCGACTCCCGCTTCGTCCATCGCGCGCGCGAGCATCGCGCGGCGGCGCGCCATTTCGGCGTCGGAGAAGCGCGGATACTCCGCGGCGTGGATCGCGGCGAGCCGCGGGTCGAGATCCGGAGGGTTGGGCATTATGGGCGGCGGGCTTTGTCCGAATTTGGGCAGCACAAGTGTAGCGCGGCGCGTGCCCGACGCGACTGTCGGGCTGCGGCGACAGCGCGAAATAGGCCCTTGCGCCGCAAGATTCGCCCGGTGCAACTATTCGGGATCGCACCGTGTCTGAGGAGAATCACCTGAAGCATGGAGCAAATCATGAAATGGAACAAGAAGGGGCACGGCGCCTTGTCGGCCGTGACCGCGGGCGCGCTGGCACTGAACCTGGCCGCGTGCGACCAGATTCGATCGTTGTGGAAAAGCGAGAGCCCCAAGCCGGCCGCCGGCATAGTGGTGCAACCGGCCCCCCAACCCGCCGAAGGAAAGATCGAAGTGGCGAAATCCGGCGACAGCCGGAAAGCCGTGGAACCTCCCAAAGTCGACGAGGACGCTGCGCTGGCCGCCAAGGTCAAATCCGCCCTCGGCGCCGACCCGGTTCTCAAGTTCCTCGCGATCGACGCCCGCGCGTCGGACGGCGTCGTGACGCTTTACGGAACCGCGAACACCCGCGCGCGCCGGGATAAGGCGGCGAAAGTCGCGTCGGGCGTTCCGGGAGTCAAGTCGGTCAAGAACGAGCTGGTGATCGTCGCAGGATCGTAAGCCGAACCGCCTGACCTGGCGCGCACGCCGGGTCGGGAATTCTCCTCAACGCGGCAGAGGAGTTCCCTTCCGGGGACGGCGCACGGACTTCGCTACCGTGCGTCCGACTTCTTCAGCTCGGCCAACGCCCGTTCGAGCACCTCTCGGTCCAGCCTGTCCTTGTCCCGGGGCGCCTGCTTGGTCTTCAACAAACCTTCCAGGTTCAGCGTGCGGACCGGAACGCCTTCGAAGTCGATCGTGACGGCATAGGGCAAGAGTGTCTCGTACGTCTGGCCGCAGGCATTGAACATCAGATCCACGACGAAGGCATCGGCGACGCGAATGGTTTCACCCTCGATGAACCATGCGGGGTCCAGGTCCCTGGCGACGCCATCCGGCAGCAGCAGGAGCGCTCGTTTCGCTCTCTCGCCTTGGTCGCGTGTCGGGCGCAGGACGATGTCGATGTCCACGGTGCCGCGCTGGTAGCCGAGCGCATAAAGAGCGTAGCCGCCGATGAGCAGGTAATCGACTTGGTGCTGGTCGAGGGCGCGCAACAGCAGCTTCAAGTCATCGACGCCGGCGGGTCGCGCGAGCTTCGATGTCGGATCGCTCATCTAGGAACGGCCGAGGCGCCTTCGCACGTTGAGCGCCACCGCCTGCGCCGCGGCTTCCTCGGTGTGGCGGTTCAGCTCGGCGGGGGAGAAGAACCGATAGATCCCTTTGGGGATTCCGGAGGTTGCCACTGCGGCGAGCGCTTGCCCGGTTGCTTGATGGATGGCGGCCGCTCGCAGGGCTTCCCCGCTCGGGAAGAGAGCGATCGTACCGACGATGCGTCGTCCGACTTGCCGCATGAGCCAAGTATGGCAGAGGCCGTTCATTCCGAAAAGCATTCTCGTTGACGCGGGTCCGCTCATCGCGATGCTGGATCGTTCCGGCGAGAACCATCGGCAGAGCAAGCGACTCCTCGAGGAATTCCGGGGCCGCATGCTGACCACGTGGCCGGTGCTGGCCCGAGGCCTGCCACTTTCTCCCCGAGCGCACGCAGATACGCTTTCTGCGGTGGGCGGCCGCCGGCGGATTGAGCATGGTGGAGCTCCACGAAACCGCACTCGCGGAAATCGCCGACTGGAAGGAAAAGTATCGCGACCTGCCGATGGACCTGGCCAACACCTCATTGCTGTGGGTGGCGGAACAGACCGGCATCACGGACATCCTCACGATCGACTTGCGGGACTTCTCCGCGTACCGACCGCCGAACGGCAAGGCGCTCGTTCCCGCTCTGTAGCGGGGTCAATCAACCGCCCCGACCGTTTGGCGGCGGGCGGTGGCCCGCGACACGCGCGTGCCGGACTGGCGTAGGCCTGGGGGTGCTCGATGAGCGCGGGGCGCGCCGGGGAGTTTCCGGCTTCGGCGATCGAACCCCGGCGGCGCCGGAGGAGTCCTCGCTGGGTCGTCCGTGTGGCCTGTCCGGGGGCAGTCGGTTCCAGGGATGTCCTAGGTGCAAAATTCCGGCGACGCCCCTACTTTGTCAGGTCCATCCCGGACACGATCTGTAGGCTTTGCCTGATAGCCAATCCCCTACATTCCGCATTAAATTTCCCTCACGGCGCGAAGCCTCTGCCCGGCGTTAAACACCATCCGTAATTAAAGGCCGGTTACAAGGTTCCTAGGAGGTGCAATCGCGCCCGGCCACCGCCACAGGCAGTGGCCTGGAGGAATAGGGACCGCCGGTATAGTCAGTTCTAAATCCAGAAGCGGGCTCATCGTTTCAGAACGTCTCTTCGGCGACAGCCGCCGTGAGAGGGGGTGACTCGACTACTCGATATCTACCCGCGAGAACCAATTCCGATCGTAAGAAACCCTGCGGTGACAGATGGGAGCGGATCCATCCCTTCCTGCTCTGCTCCGCTTGTTTTTCAAATGAAGTTAACCGGAGGAAAGACTATGCATGCGAAATTGATGAGCAGGCGCGCTGACCGGGCTTTAGCAGCGATACAGGCCCTGGACCTCGAGCCTATCAGGCTCAGAGTCATGGATGCCGAGTTGGGAGAAGGCTGGACGCGCGAGTACGCCGAGAGCGTCGAGGGCGCGTACAGGACCTATCTCACGATGCTCGTGACGCACCCGGAGGACGTAGAGGACATTGTCGTAAGCAAGGACGTCGATGAGTTCTGGCACGCCCACATCCTGCATACGATGAAATACACCGAGGACTGCGAGAGGGTGTTCGGCAAGTATCTGCACCATAATCCTCGGGACGGCGAGCGCACTCCCGCGGACATCGAGAGAAAGGCTGCCTTGGCCGAGAAAACCCGGCGTCTGTATCAGAGGGAGTTCGGGGATAGGCAAGATTACAACGCGGCTTGGTCCGGGATTTCCGTAAAGGTTGAAAACGCAGTGATGTGCAGCGCCGCCGTCCGGGCCGAGAACGTAGCGATGTGCAGTGCCGCCGTTCGTGCGGAGAACGCAGCCATGTGTAGTGCGGCCATCCGGGGGAAAAACGCAGCGATGTGCAGTGCCGCCGTCCGTGCGGAGAACGCAGCCATGTGTAGTGCGGCCATCCGGGGGAAAAACGCAGCGGCGGAGAACGCAGCCATGTGTAGTGCGGCCATCCGGGGGGAAAACGCAGCGATGTGCAGTGCCGCCGTCCGGGCAGAGAACGCAGCCATGTGCAGTGCGGCAATCCGGGTAAACAGTTCGGCACGAGCTATTCCTACGGTCGCTAATGGCGTATAAGTCCTTTTTCTAGCAGCGAAGATCGGTTTGAGGGCCGGAGCAATCCGGCCTTTTCTCCCTTTATCGCTGGTGAGGATACACGGAAACGAAAGAACGATATTCCGTCTGTTGTTGCATAATTAGCTCATATGCAACGATCGGGATAGGAATCGCGTCCAGATGAAGATCGGGTCCATAACCATATCCACTAACATGACGACTCGGTGGGCCTTCCATTCGACCCTGCTCCCCTGGCTCGTGTTAGCCTTAGGGATCCCAGCCTCGTTTTTTCTATTCAAATTCCTACAGGATTCGGTCGAGAATGTCGCTCGGCTGCGGTTTGAGCGCGAGGCAAAAGACGCAAATAGCATCATTGAGGGTCGTCTCCGCGCATATGGTGATGTTTTGTACGCGCTACGTGCGGTATTCGCCAGTGAAGATCCAGTGGATCGGCTTCGATTCCACCGCTTCATCGAATCTCTCGACGTTAAGCATCGCTACCCTGGTTTCATTTCGCTGAACTACGCCGCCTATTTTCCCGCGCGCGACAAGAAGCGCCTCGAAGAAGCGGTACGTCGTGACACCAGCCTTGACCCACAAGGCTATCCTAAATTTGCGATCAAGCCTCCAGGGGAGCGCCCTGAATATTACGCAATCGTGTACCTTGAGCCGATGGCTGGCTACGAGTTTGCGTTCGGTCTTGACCTCGGCGCAACTACATTGACCACAAACCCGGAAAAGGTAGCCGCAGCTATTCGCTTACAGCGGGATAGCGGAAAACTAATCACTTCTGCGCAGCCACTCCGGGTAAAGCGTGCGACAGAGGCGATCTATTTGGCGATGCGACTGGCGGTGTACAGGAAAGGGATGCCTATTGAGACGGTAGAACAACGACAGGCAGCCTATCTCGGCTCAGTCGGCTCAGGTTTCGATGTCGAAAGTCTGATAAGAGAGGCGCTCAACGAAGAAATGTTGCGGCACATGCGGATCAGGCTATACGACTCCGGGTCTGCCGTCGACTCCCCCGATTCCGATTCCCTCCAGGGAAAACGGCTGTTATTTGATAGCGACCGGCGGACTAAGGGGTCTCTCGCTCAGCCTGCCGTAGATTCAAACTCAATATTTGTTCACGCACTGCCGATTGAAATTGCTAGCCGAGTCTGGGAATTTGAATACAGCGCTCGAAAGGACGCCGTGATCAGTGCTCTGGACAAGGCCTGGCCATTCGGGGTGCTGGCTGGCGGTTTGCTCTCGAGCCTTCTCTTGTTCGGCGTGTTCTATTCCTTGTCTTCCTCCCGCAGCCAGGCGCTGAAGCTCGCCGCGCAAATGACCAAAGACCTGCGCGAAACCGAAGAGCGCTTCCGACGGATCGCCGAAAACGCCTCCGACCTGATCGCGCTTATCGATCCGCAGGGCCGGCGGGTCTACGTCAACCCCGCCTATGACACGCTGTTCGGGGACCACAAGGCGATGGTCGGCACCGACTCGTTCGAGGACGTGCATCCCGAAGACCGGGAGCGGGTCCGAAAGTCGTTCTTCGACACGGTCAACGACGGCAAGGCCCGGCGCACCGAGTTTCGTTTTTTGCTTCCGAACGGCGAGGAACGGCATATCGAAAGTCAGGCAAGTTCGGTGCTCGATTCGTACGGCAAGGTGGCGCTCGTGGTCCGGGTGTCGCGCGACGTCACGGAGCGCCGGAAAACCTACGAGGCGCTGCGTGCCCGCGATCTGCAGTTGCAGGAAGCGCAGGCGGTCGCTAATCTCGGCATCTGGGAGCGGGACGTCCGAAAGGACTTGAGCACGTGGTCGGACCAGCTCTACAGGATCTTCGGCGTCACGCGCGACCAGTTCACCCCGAGCCGGGAAGAATTCCTCGCGCTGGTCCATCCTGAAGACCGGGCGCGGGTCGCAATGTCGTGGAAATCCCTGCTCGAAAGCGGCCCGAGCCTGCTCGACAACCAGTTCCGCATCGTGCGCCCGGACGGTACCGTGC
>WNFU01003734.1_pt1 | contig 19886 bp, 9 predicted proteins | sample 5400121 | NCBI WGS metagenome assembly WNFU01 (sample SAMN13153360, study PRJNA577476) | soil metagenome | isolation source: 100 cm soil or saprolite under grassland replicate 1 | place: USA:California | collected 2016-06-15 | reverse complement strand
TGAAGTTACGTTGTCCCGAGAGCTTCGGACCCCGCTGTTGCCAGCGACGCACGTCTCAGTAGGGTACTTGCGGCAGAACGCAAGGTGATCTCATTTACTTCAAGGATCACAGTCGAAATTGCGACTTCGTGTCGCACCCAGTGCTCACATTTGAGGGCAAGTGCCCATGTTTGAGGGTTAAATCCGCTCACTTGGTGGGGCATTTACCATGTCCGTAATCGGGACCAGCTCACCCCCAACTATATCGAGCTGCCCGCTGATATCGATGGTGAAGGCCGGCGACCTCGGGGATTGAGATGACCGGGCGTCTTTCGACCAAACTCGTTTACCTTTAGTTTCAACAATTTGGGAGGTGGGATGTAACGTCGCCGGGCCAGGGTACAGGAGATCCCGTCAAGGCATTTTGGAATCGGATGACATTCTTGCTAACGGTTTCCTGAACAAACGACTACAGCCGTTTTAGGAAACAACTTTATTTTTCGTCTGTAGAGTGAATGGAACGCTCAGGAAACAACTTTATTTATCCGAGCGAGCCCATCGTAGTCCATGAATAAAGGACTTACAGCCATCTTAGGAAAGAACTTTATTGTTCGTCTACAGCCTAGCAAGCGCCATTTTCGAAGCCTTTCCCTGGGCTGACGTTTATTCAAGTCGCGGCAAGCGTGGGAACGACGACGCGCTATTCGGATCAATCACGATTCACGGCGATGCAAATCGAGACCAGCGACATGTAATCAACATTTACGGACAGCTAATGCCAGGAAAGCCGTCGTCGGGGCAAGATTCCGCTCCATCACGCCTTGCAGCCTTCAGCAAAGCTGTTGATCAGATCGCGGGGCTGGCGGAATTGAAATCAGTCGGATTCCCCTACGGGATCGCCTGTGGCCTGGCAGGGGGCAATTGGGAGAAGTACGAAAGAGTACTGACGGACTTCGCAGAACGCGTCGGCAAAACGGGCGTATCTGTGATTCTCTATTGCCTGGACAGTCAAAATATTATTCCATCGCTAAGGTGATATGGGCCATCCACACAATCCCCAACAAATCTGTTTGCCGACATTCGACGTATATACATACAGTTCATACAAATCATAACGAGGTCGTCACGGGCTGAAGAAAGGTGGGTCTGAATTCCGCGCATTCAGGCCCGCTCATGGGGGAGAGGCAAAGGCCTCTTCCTCTCATTTCTGTGCGGTGGCGACATTTGACTTTCTCCCACCGCCAAACGCGTTCGCGCTATGGCGTGGGATTCCTACGCTGAGCGCCGTCGCTCATATCTCGTAGGCGTGACTTTCCCGGTGCCCGACCGGGTAGCTCTTAACCACTTCAGCAGATATTGACCTACAAGTTTGATATTGGTCGCCGCGTTTATGTCTCGGTCGTGATGAACACCGCATCTTGGACAATCCCACTCTCGAACCGACAGCGGCAACTCATCCAGCAGATACCCACATGACGAACACAGCTTCGACGACGGAAAGAACCTGTCCAAAGGCAGATAGGTTCTGCCGTACCACCCAGCCTTATATTCCAGTTCTCTAAATATCTCTCCGAATGCCGCGTCGGCAAGGTGCTTGGCAAGATTGTGATTCTGAACCATCCCAGCCACGTTCAGTCCCTCGACAAAGATCGCTTGGTTCTCGCGGATGATCTTGGTCGTGAATTTCTGAAGCGTGTCCCTTCGAGCATCGCTGATTCTGGCGTGGAGTCTGGCCACTTTCAGTCCGGCCTTCTTCCGATTATGACTGTCTTTGGCTTTTCGCGACAGGCTGCGCTGAAGTATCCGCAATCGTTTTTCCCGCCTGATGAGCGGGCGAGGATTTTCGATCTTCTCGCCTTCACTCGTCGTCGCCAGCGTCTTGATCCCAACGTCTATGCCGACTTCGGCTTTGGCCTCTTTGAGAGGTTGAACATCGGTCTCAACCAGAATGCTGACAAAATAGCGGCCCGCCGTATCCCGGCTGACTGTCAGGTTGAGCAACTTTGCGTCATCGGGAAGCGGGCAGCTCCAGGAGATATTGAGAGATTCAGTTTGCTTGGCCAGCGTGATCCGGCTGTCTCTGTACGTAAAAGCGTTGGTGGCGTAGCGAGCCGACTGGCGGCGGCGTCTGGACTTGAATATCGGATATCGCGCTCGCTTCTCGAAGAAATTCGTGAAAGCCGCATCGAGATTACGCAGGGATTGTTGAAGCACAACCGAACTGACCTCGGAAAGAAAGGCCCTGTCAGGCTCCTTCTTCCATTCGGTAAGTTTCAAAGCGGTATCGTGATAGCCAACAGATTTCTTTTCCTTTTGCCAGGAGGCAGAGCGAAACTCAAGCGCCCGATTGTACACGTAGCGGGCGCAGCCGAATGTGCGGGCCAGTTGCGCGGCCTGGCTGTCAGTCGGGAAAAATCTGTATTTGAAAGCCTTCTGGACTATCACTATGCGCCTTCTCAACTATGTTAATCATGGGCTAATGCCCATGATGTGAAATTCATCTCCATCCAAACTCAGGCTGTGGATGGAGTATTCTTTCGCGGTTTTAAATAAAAACTGAGCCGGAGCGGCTGGGAGCTCCGGCTCTAGATTTATCGAAAGCCGCGAAAGAGCCTTTTTAAGCTTTCCTCCTCCTAACACTAGCCAGTGAGCTATAAGCTACAATTCCGCGCCAAATCAACCATCGAGTGAATCTGCTCCACAGGAGCGATGAACGAGCCGTCGCCCCCGGCAGCGCAGTGGAGGTGGGCGAGCGCCTTCAGCTTTCTCGCCTTCGGCCCACAGTTTTCATTTGTATAGTCAAACCCATCGCTGCGATGGACTCGCCTTAAATGCTTTGGGTGGACATCGAACCTGTTCAACGTGAATGATGGTCGCTGGCGGATTGTAACTCGACCGAAATGCTTCCCGGAAAACTTCCCCTTCGGAATGTCAGCCTTCACAATATCGCCAGTCTCGAATCCCATGAAGCCTATGTTTCGCGTTCGATGAACTCTCGGAAAACCATACTTGTCGGTTCGACACATCCGACGCGAACCATGTCCCGTCGCCTTTATCCGAAGCGCATGAACATTCTCGATCTTCAAGTTTTCAGGCGTGCTTGCGCCAACGCAGGCCGCGTCAGCCCAATGCGTTTTAGGCAGCCCTCGCTTTGTTCGATTGAATTTGGTCAGACCGCCCGACCCCGTTTCAATCGGCAGATCGAGATCTTTCAAGCGATTGAAGAGCGCCCATCTTGTCGCATTAACAGCCGCCGCGTCTTTCAAGGGCGCCTTCGCATGAGCTTTGACCTGTGAAAAATCGATGCCGCGAAGCTTTGAATATTCTTCGAGTGACAGATTGCCTTTCTCTTCGTTGTGTTTTCGACAGGCGCATACCAAATTACTCGCACGATTCGATCCGCCGCGCGAGCGCGGGATCAAATGATCGACGTTCAAGATCTGATCGCATGGACTTGCAGGCCTGGCGTAAACGCAGGTATGGTCGAATTTGATCAGCACATATTCGCGCAGTTCAAAACCTTGAAGTTCGCCCTGTTGATATTCGACGCCCTCGATCGTAGGATTCTGCATTAGTTGCATGTCGAATCGCACAAGCTCATACGCGACGCTTTCCAGCGGATATACGCGTTGCAGTCTCCGCGCCCACGTATAGATGTTCTCAATTCGGCTTTCGAGAGAAGGCGGCAGCCAGCCTTCCGGACGTGTGCGGTTGTCGAAACGAGGCTTGCGGTAACGGGTTTTTCGGTGACGCCGCCCCCGACGAAGCGAACGACGAGAGTCCAGAGAAGCTTTGATCGCATGCCCGCGATGCTCAATTTCGGCGGCGAAGACGACTTCACCGGTTTGCTGATTGACGATTGCGACGCCTGTCTTTTTCGATCCGGGATCGATTTTGATCCTTAGATCGGGCGTTGAGGGATTTTCGATCTCTCGCTTGAGAATGATCGTAAAGGGGTATCGACGAAACACGGCCGCCTTGCCCGATTTCAAAAGCAATCGGGCGCGACGCGGCGTGGTCGGCGCTAACAGTTTCTTGGTCGTGTCTAAAACAGGCACTCTCATGGTTAATTGAACTCTTTCGAGTTTGACGTGATAGCTCACGTAATGTTCGCCTGGACAATGATCTTTTGCGGTTTGTTTACTCACGTCACTGTTTTCGCGTTCGGATCGACTGTTTAAACGTGAGCCTCAGAGCCTGGGACTGGCGTCGCATCCCAAGGTGACTATTGTTATATTCGCAAAGATCGTAGTTCACGACGCTGGCGAGTCAATCACTCAGTCGGGTTGAGTCAATGCTTTCGTCTTCTCCTGAAAACTGAGGCATAGCAGATCACGTCTGACGCCCTGAAAGGGCAAAAGACGTGTGCGCTGCTGAACGCGACTCAACAACATTGTAACTCATGCTAGACTTATTTACGTCTATACGCGATAATAGCGTGTTAACGGAGAGAGGTCAAAAGTGATTTGCGCAAGGCTTTCGGTTCGAAAGCCAAAGCCCAAGGCAATACAAAAACTACCCTGTCGGCTTGCAAAATTTATGGGAAAAAGCGCCCGTCAAAGACCAGCGAATCTCGGAGATAAACTTCTCAAAATCCGCAGCAGCTTAAATTTATCACAGGCTCAAATGCTGAAGCGGCTAGGCCTCGGTGGCGTGCGGTTCCGCAGCGCCATCTCGGGCTATGAACTGGGAAAGCGCGAGCCGTCTCTACCAGTCCTCCTGGCTTACGCGAAACTAGCAGGGGTTTGGGTGGATCTGCTTATTGATGACGATCTTAAACTGCCAAATAAGCTGCCAGGGACACAACGCAAAAATCAATAATCAGCTATCTGTAGACTGACAATAAAGTCGTAAACTTGACAATAAAGTTCTAAACTTGACAATAAAGTCGTAAACTAATGTTTCAGTGATAACACACTGCCGTAGAATAGGCGTGTCTCTCGACGCTAATGCGTCGAGAGACACGCCGGTCATCCTCGACTGAACGGCGTTGCTTTCCAGATGGGCAAAAATAGCCAGCTTCTAAGGACACTGTGCCGCGCGCGGCACACATCGGGCGCAGCCACCGTCGGGAGCCGGTTCACAGCATTTCCTGCCGGTCGGGCATGGGGGCGGTGGTAGAGGAGCCGGTAGCAAGCGCTTATTCATGAGCAGAGCCGAGTGATTGCCGATACTCAGGTACGGTTGCTGACCCTTGACGATGCGCAACGACATTTCGCGGCAGCGGTGATAAACGTTCACGTCCGCGATTGCTAGGTTCATCCAGCCATCACAATTGCCGTTGTATCGATCGGTAGGATCGGCTGTATCGCCGTCAACGTCCTCCTTAAAGTGCCGCCCCACGGCGATCCTTTGTAGGAAGGTGTTGGCGAATGCTCGCAAATGCGTGCTGTTCAGCGGGATCGGTTCACCGACTGATGTCGGCACGACATTTAAGCGATCAAAGTTGCGGCGTAACAAATCCAAGTAGCGCATATCCAACGCGCCGTGCGAGGTGTCCTCCGCGTGATAATTGATCCCCGGGGGAAGGTCGTCGGAATAGTGCCACCAAAAGCGCGGATTACCTGGATTTTGTACACGGTTCATGAAATAGCGCTGCTGACGCGATACTAGCAACGGAATCAATGCGCGTGTCGGCTCGGCGTCTTGCGATCGCGCGGGAGATTGCCGATAGAACGCACTATCGAGTGCCCGCGACAGCTCGATCAGCACCATGGCAAAAGCCAAGTTCTCGTTGTGCGCCAGAGGCGAGCCGGCCCCCACGCGCAACTCCATACAGTTCTTCAGCATCTGCCTGTTAGGCGCGCCTGGATCGTCCTTCAACGCTTGCTCATAGGCGTCCTCACAATTTTTCGTTGTCGGCTTGGTGCGGTAGTTATCATGCGTCGCTATCCACGCCTCGACGAAGCTGCCCGCGTTGCGGTAGCGAATCTGCGGTATAAAAGTCCACACCGTTTCGATGACTGCATTGGCGTAGTGCACGGCATCATTGCCGTAGGCGGCGTGCAGCGACGCGTCCTCGTTGACGATACGGGCGAACGTTGCGATCGGGTAAGCATACAAGCTCGATACCACCTCATCGACGCGGTGCAGTCCCCCACTGTTCACCGACCTGCCGCCCCAGGCTGGCAATCCATTCGCGTTGCGGATCTCGTCGCGAGCGCATGGCGGACAAGGCGGGTACCGCTCACCGCCTGGATGCCTATCGTCGCGGAACCGCAACACCGGCCCGTCGCGATAATCCGGCGCGCACTGGTTGCGATCCTCTAGCGCACACCCGATGATCTGGCGAAGGTGGTTGAGATAGCGCCTGTCATGCGTAAGTTCGTACATGCGCGCCATGGCGTCCATGCGCTCACCGACTTCCCAGGCAATGCGATCGTTCCGCCGGTACAGGTTCCCATTGGCTCTGGCGATGGCTTCGGCTTGCTGATACGGCAGCATCCATTTCGCATCGAACTGCGCGATATCCTCCGGCGTGATCTGCCTACCGTTGGAAACGGTGATGAAACCAGGTCCGCCCGACACCGTCACCGTGGTGGAGGCCACGGCTGGATGATTGGGCAAAGACGTCACGCGCAATTTGAAGATCGTCGTCCTTTCAACCCGCACCTCTGTGGAACCGGATAGGTCCACCGGCTTATCCGCAAGCGTGAGGGAGATCTCTCCGCTACATTTTTTTGGGTTAACCGACCACGTCAAGGTCGAAACGTCGTCGGGACTGGTGCGTAGATCGATCGATGCCGGGCTTGCACTCAGGGTCGCGTTGAAGTTGCATGGCTGAGCGTACGCGTTCGCCGGACACGCCAGCATCAGGGCGAAGCCCACCCATCGCATCATCCATGCCGCTCCAGTGCCGTTAAATGCTCGGTGCGCTTTATACAAGAATCTGCCTGCTCTGCTTACGGGGAGCGATCGTTTCGAACATGCGGGGATGACCTCGGGGGAATGGGACCGAGAGCGGCTCAGCAGCGCCCATGCCATTGAGTTTCCGAATGCACCCCAGAATGTACCCGCATTAACTGCAGCGACGCCGAACGCAACGATCGCTCCAATGAGTGCGATGCTGGTCGAAGCGACGTAGGACGCCTCGCCGAAGATATGGAGCAACCTTTGAGCTACGTGGGTCGTGATCTCGCGTGTGTTAACATCACTTTGTTTCTTGACCGGCCGGCATTCATGATTGGGATTGGTTTCGTCGCTCTCTACGGGTACATCTTCTGGCTGCCTGGAGCCTCCATGAGGGCAGCTCAGGATCACCGGAAGTGTGCCTCGCTGACGGCTGACCAAATTTGCCTCTTCATACATGATAGTCCACATAACTCTACCTCCTCATATGGAGTTCGATTTCTACAAGTTTCTCGCATTCGTATCACCATCGGACATCGAATAGCGGGTAGGTTCGGGTTCCTGATGTTAGAGGACATTGCATTCACCTCAACCTACTCGGGCTCCATCAATCCAGCCTACACGGCCTCTACTGTCTGTGCGGGTTGAGCCCAACAGTCTCCCAAAGTTCCCGAATCAGTGCCTGCGCAGCATCGAGTTCGGGTCCACGTAAAAGACCTTGATCACGAAGATCCCACACTCTTTGTATGGCATGACGCATTCTATTAAGCGAAGGAAGACTGTATCTGTTTGATTCAATTCGGATGTTGTGTATCCTTTCCGATTTGTTTACTAGCCGTTGTTCTGCTGTAACAACTATATCCTCTAGAACTGAAGCAATTCCTTGCCAGGAATTGGGGGGACCTCCACCTGTCGGCCGACCTCCGCCTCCTCCCGGTGGAGGTGAGCCTCCGCCTCTCCCTCCGCCGCCGAACCCGCCCGGCGCTATCAGGGGCCCGTAGCCCTCGCCGGTCTCAAAATTGAAGATCGGTCCGCTATCTACGTCGAAGGGGTGCACGTAGCCGGTCTGGCTCCTGCCGCCCGAGTCGTCCGCCATGCCCAGAATCCCCTGGGCCCACGGAGGGAGGATGTTGTACCCGAACGTGGCGACCGCTTCGAGGCCGTTTATGAACGACTGGCCGAACATTTCGGGTATCGAGGGGCCCTTCGATTCGCGCTTGAATTGCTCCCAGTCAAGCCGCTCCTTCTCGCGGCGCGCTTGCGCTTCAAACTCGCGCATCATCTCGCGCATCATAAAGTCCTGGCCCCAGTATGTGATCGTGCTCGTATCGAGCGGGGTCAAGAACGACGCCACATCTGGCGCTCGATAGGTCGACGTCGTGTGAGAGGCACCCGGTGACGGCGAGTGACACGAAAGGTAGTGGCACGGATCGTTCATCGGCCGCGGTCCACCGCCGGGCACCGAGGGGCCGCCTCCCCCGGGCGGGTAGCACTCTGGGCCGTAGCAGTCGATCCCGGTCGGGTCCGCCCGGTTGACCGGGTCATTCATCGCGAATGCGTAGGGGTTGGTCGACGCGGCGGTGCGCAGCACCACCAGCGGATCACGGCTCAGGAACCGGCCGATCACCGGGTCGTAGAGGCGCGCTCCCAGGTGCGCCAGCCCGAACACTTCGAGCGCATCGCCGCCGTTCCACTGCTCGCGCGAGTACGTCGCAGAGCCAGGCTGCGATCCGGTCGACGCCGCCTCGCCGAACGGCTGATACAAGACGTCCTGGACGAACGCTCCGGTCTTGTCAGCGAAGAAGCGGCTCCCCCGCTGCTCGGCGAAGGGGAAGACCCAGGCGCTGCCGCGCTTGCTGGCGATGATGCCGCCCATCCCGGGGATCTGCCGGACGATAATGCTCGTGGTGTTGCCGCCCGAGACGACGTCGCGCCGCTCGATCAGCCCGCCGTAGCGGCGGTCGTGTCGCGAGCTCCCGGCGCTGACACCAACCACGTCAAGCGCCCCCACCGCCCCGAACGGGTCGTACTTGAACGTCGCCGTGGCCGAGCCTTGGACGATCTGGCGGATGGCGCCGCTGCCAAAGTACTCCAGCGTTCGTGAGCCGGTGCGGGTCGGCTGCAGCACGACGTTGCCGACCGCGTCGTGGACGACGTTGCACGTGGCGCCGCCCAAGCCGCCGTTGCCGTAGCCGATTCGGCAGAGTCGATCGCGATCGACCGTGCGGTAGCTCATTGCCGCGTCTCTCGCGGCCATCGAGTCCGTCAGCGTCGTCGCATTGCCGAGCGCGTCGTACCCGAAGGTCCAGTCTTGGAGTGTGCCGCCAGTGGCCGTGCCGAGAAAGGAAGCCACCAGGCGACCGAGGGCGTCGTACGACTGGAGGGAGCTGCGCTGTTGGACGCCGTTTTCGTACTCGCGCCGCGTCAGCTCGCGGCCGATCGGGTCGTACCCGGTGTACTCGATGCGACGCGACCCCTGCGGTGAGTCGAGGCGCGACTCGCTCATCAACCGCCGCCCGGTCTCGGCCCAGACTGCCGAGTAAACGGTGTTTCCGCCGTACGTCGCCGAGCGCACCCGGCCGAACGGGTCGATCTGCGTGGCGTCGTAGAGCGTCACCGGCCCAGCCACGTCGGTGTACTTGACCTTGCGCAGGCGCGCGGCGGAGTCGTAGGCATAGTCCACCTGCTCGGGTAAGAAACTCGTGTCCGGAAGGAAGAACTGCAGCGTGCGCGGCGCGCCGTCGCCGAAGAAGGTGGTCTTCTCGACGTACTTGGTGAGCTGCGGGTCGGTGAACACCCTCGCGTTCACCCGGCCGAACAGATCGTAGCTGAAGTAGACGTCGCCGGTCGGCGCCTTCGCTCTCGCCAGGCGTCCCTTGACGTGGGTCGGCACGACCTGTGGGACCACGGTCGTCCCCACGTCGTAGAAGTAGTCGAAGACCGAGTCGGCGTCGGTCGCGCCGTTGTTCCGCTCTTCGCGATGGGTGACGCGACCGAGCGCGTCGTAGGCGCTCAGCACCTGTCGGGTCACGCTCGGGCTGACCGTGGCATCGACCCACCGGACCTCGAGCGGTTCACCCCAGTTGCTGTAGCTGATGAATTGAGCGGCGCTCTCGGGGTCTTGCCACTGCGTGACCTGGCCGAGCGAGTCGTGCTGCCACGTGGTCTGGACGGGATTGCCGGGAGTGGCGGGGTCGAGATACCGCGTCATCGATCCAAGCTGACCCAGGCGGTCGTAGCTGAACGTCGCGTGCTCCAACCGGACCCCGTGCCTCCAGGTCGATCGCGAGACGAGCCGGCCGAGCGCGCTCAGCTCGGTGTAGCGGATGGCGCCGTACTGGTTCGACCCGACCTCCAGCGACGCGGGGTCGCGCACGGTGATGAACTCCGAGTACCCGGAGAAGAAGCGCGAGAAGCAGGTCGGGAAGACTTCGTTGGTCGGATCGGTGATGCCGGTGAGCGGCTGCGGCCCTCTGCCGCGCACGAAGCACGAGGGCGTCCCGTCGGACCGGAAGTGGAAGCTGGTACCGTACGCGGTGGCGGAGCTCTGGCTCACCGGGTACGGATCGGCCTCGAAGCGAACGCGCCCGAACGAGTCGTAGAGTCGCGAACCGACCACCATCGTCTGGTTCGCGTAGTCGGCGCCCAAATGCACGTCGGTGCGCATCGACCGGCCGAGCTCGTCGAGGTGCAAGGTCGCGACCCTGCCGACCGCGGTGCCGACCGCGCCCGGCGCCACCGGGTCTTGATAGCGGGTCGTCTCCACCCGGCGCGCGAGCGGTGGAACGCCGCTGAAGCCGAGGTAGCGGGTCGCCGACAACACGCCGACCGAACCTCCAGGCGCCTTCAAGGTGCTGCGGGTCACGCGGCCGAAGCCGTCGAACTGGAGCCCGCGCTCGGCGCCATTCGCGTCGGTGCTCACCAGAGGCTCGAGCGACATGGGGTCGAGCGTGAGCGTCTCTTCGATCTGGGGCGTGCCGGTGGCGGTGGTCCGCGTTCGGACCACCTGCAACCCGAACTGGTCGTAATCGAGCGTCACCGTGCGTTGCGCGTCGAGATCGCGGGTGGTCGTCACCGTGACCGGGTTCGCCGCCGAGTCGTAGGTCGCATCGAAGGTGCGGATCGGTACCGCGATCAGCTCGCCGGTCTGCGTCGCGCGCCGTTCGACGGTGTGCCCGGTGGGGAGCCCCTTCGAGATCGAGCCGTACGCGAGGCCGTCGTACTCCCAGCTCTCGACGGCCCAGGTCACCGGCGGCCCGCTGTCGCCTGGACAGCTCGACACCCGCTGCAACGAAGGGGCGGTGAGGACCCGCTCGTTATTGCCCACCGGTGTCGGGTACTGCAGCGAGACGCAGGAGTCGTCGTCGCCCCGATTGACGTCGTTCTCGTGCTTGGTGAAGAGCGGGCGCCCATAGGTGTCGATGCTCAAGACCTCGGAGCGGGTCGCAACGGCGTTCGGCGACGGGGGCGCCCTGGTGCCACGCCAGGTCTCGTTCGAGCGCGCGTATACGAAGCCGTGCGCGGTGCAGGGTATGAACTTGCCGAAGTTGTTCACGAACGTGGCTCTCCAGTCGTACGGGTACATCACGTCAAAGCACTCGCCGATGGAGGAGGGGTTCGGTCCCTCGACCAGCACCGGGTCCCACTGGTAATGCGTCATCGAGGTGCGGCGCCCGTCCGCCGCGACGTCGATCTCCAGGTGCAGCTCGACGCGGAGGCGGAACAAGCCGTCGAACACCGTTACGTCCTTGGTGCGGCCGGCGCGCAAGTACCGGCCGAAGCGCTCGTCATTGGGCGGGCTGATCGCGAACGGAGCGAGATCCCAGGTGTCGGTGACGATCAGTTGACCTTCGGCCTCGACCGGTTCCGGGTTGAGGGTGGGGACCCGCAGCTCGAGCCGGCGGCCGTAGCCCGGGAAGACCCAGCGGTCGGCGGCGAAGTCGAAGAACTGCTTGGCGGCTCCGTACGCGTAGCGGACCTTGGCGAGGTCACCGCCCAAGCCCTGGGCGCCGGCGGTCTCCACCGCGACGACCACGATCTCGGGGAAGGGAATCTGGGTCGGTCCCTGGTCCTTTGCCGAGCCGTAGCTCACGGTGGTGCGCGCTCCGTACCCGTTCTCGATGCGGGTCAGCCGCCCCGCCCCGGCCGCACCGGAATCGGCCCCGCCCGCCAGCTTGCTAATCCGCATCGTCGACGAGCCGATGCTGATCACATCGGCCACGCCATCGCCGTCGACGTCGTAGACGCCGGAGGTCGTCTGCGACGTGGTCCCGGCGCAGTTCTCCCTCTCGTTGGAGAGGTGGATGAACGTGTCCGGGCTTCCCAGGTCGACCGGCACCGCGTCGGTGAAACCGACCCCCGTGCCGATGAAGACCTTGGTCGGGAAAGTACTTGCGTCGACGTAGTCGGGGAGGCCGTCGCCGGTCATGTCACGCAGGCCCGTCTCGTGCCACGCCCTGTACGTGGCGGCGTTCGGCGACGTGCACGTGCTGAGCTGCTGGCTCTTCTGAACGGCCAGGGTGCCCGGCAGAGGCACCACAATCCCCGAGAACGAGAGTCCGGTGCCGAGACGCGCGGTGGCGCCGCGCACACGATCGAGCAGGCCGTCCCCGTTGACGTCGGCGTGCCCGCACGACAACACCTGCGTGCTCGGGTCGCTGCCCGGCACCGTCACATCGACCCACATCGCCACGCCGCAGAGATCGGTCGCGACGTTGGCCGGGGAGGCGAACTGGGGGAGACCGTCGTCGAACATCACGCCGCGTTTGTTGAGCACCACTTCGATCTGGTTCGATTCACCGGCGGTCGGCTGCACCTCCATCCTTTGCCCGTAGCCGAGTACCTGTGAGCCGTTGGGCGACGGCTCAGGAGGTTCGTGCACCTCGTGCTTGCGAACCGGGCTCGTGTTCATCAGCACGTCGGGGTAGCCGTCGCCGTTGAAGTCGGTCACTTCCCACTCGGTGAAGGTCCGCTCTGGCCCCGAGTCAATCAGACCTGGCGAGCCAAAGCATGGCTCGTTCCCCCAACCCTCAGGGAAGTCCTCCCATTTCTTTCTGCTCCTGTTCCATCGCACGCAGACGTTCCGCACCTCGTAATGACCGGTGTGGCGGCGCGCGAGCGGCACGTAGCCCTGGTTCAGGGTGTGCCCGCGTTCGACGAGGCGCTGGCGCAACGCATCGGTCGGCCACGAGCGTTTCTCCCAGGTCACGCCCGAGGCCGACGTGCTCGGCGTGTTGAGGTAGATGGTCCAGCTGTTCGCCGATTCGCCGGCGTCGATCACGTCCATCCGCCCGTCGCCGTTGACGTCGATCGACTGCCGCCACACCTCTTCGATGTTGGGCACCGGGTCGCCGCCGATGCGCGCGCGTTGCAGCGAGCGAAGCTCGACCGGGCCGGAATTGAATTTGGAGTCGTGCAGCTGTGTGGGCGTTCCGAAGTTAACTCCTCCGCCGATGATTGGGCGGCTCTTTGCAACCCAGAGCTTGCCTGTCTTCCGGTAAACGAGATCGGGGCGTCCGTCGCCGGTGACGTCGGTGAGGCTCTGCCACGTCGAGTATGGGGCTCCCACGGCCGCCGGGGGCAGTCTCGCGCCGTGGTCGATGTCGGTGCTGGAGATCTTCGTCCCGTCGGCATCGAAGGGAAAGGTGGCGTTCGGCCAAATCTGGTAGACGAGCTTGCCGGCGGTGGTTGCGCTCCCGTAGGTGTAATTAGCGACCGGCAGGTAGACGAACTCCTCCGCCGTGCCCTTGCGACCTCGCAGCTTCACCGATGTCAGCCGCGGCAGTTGCGTGTCCGCGTCGGCGGAGTAGGTGAAGAGGTATTGGCGCAGGCGCTCTAACGGGTCAGCGCATGTCGCGCGGCTGCGAAGGTCGAGGTTCACCAGCACGCGGTTGCGCCCGACCATCACCGTCCCGACGACCGCCAGCGAGAGCGGGGTCGCGGTCAGAGTGCCGTAGCTCAGGGTGAGCTCGTGCTTCGCGCAGGTCGAGCTGGGATGGAAGTTCCAGTTCACCCGCAGCAGGTTGATGGTGAGCGCGCTGCCGCCGCCGTAGTTGAGCGTGTCGAATCCGTAAGAGAGGAGGACCTTGCTGCCACCCGCGCCGGTCACCGAGGTGAGCAGCCAGAGCCCGGTTCCGGCGATCACCGACGGCTGGGTGAACGCGTACGTGCGCCCCTCGCCGTCGTAGAGCACCCAACCGCCGTTCTGCTCGCGGGCCAGCAGGTCGGGCGCGTCGCGCCGCGCGATCCAGGTCGTGCCCCCGTTCGAGATCAGCTCGACTATCCGGCCCTCGAGCGAGAGCGTCACCTGCGGCCGCGGCGTCGGGCTGCTCTCGAACGAGACCGGGCGGCGGCGAGCGAAGGTAGTGTCGCGCCGCACGTACGAGAGCGGGATCTCCCAGCCGAGCCCGGCCGCGCCCACTCCGCGGGCGCCGTAGGAGATCTGGAACGGTACCGGCAGGCCGCCTCGTGCCGGCGGCAGGTCGATCGGCACCGAGGCGGAGAAACCTCCAGTCGGGTTGATCGGCCCGGTAAAGCCGGTGTCCGACGAGCGTCCGCCATAGTGGCCTCCCGTTGGAGCCAGTTGCGCCGCTGCCGTGAGCGGTAGAAGTATGACGATTGCCGACACGATCAGATAGGAAAGCCAACGAAAGGATTGTTGTAGATCTTGAAACATATGGCTGATACCCCTAACTGTTCTGTTACTCCCGGATACCGTACACAGGATTCTTCTAGCAAAAGGACAGAATTCAACGATTTCGATAAACTTTCGCTGGAAATAAAAGCCTTACGGTTCTTGTTACGGAGTTGAGTCCAATACATGTACTGAGCTTAGAAATCCTTTCTTTTCAATCACCAAGTTCTGAGGGCGTTGGTTTCTGCGCGTTCGCTAAAAGAACCCCGGGTTGAAGATGCCTTAGCGGAATTATAGAATTGGAGGTGCCTTCGCCTGTAATGCGATCAATGCGAGGCACATCGAGTATCCAACCCTCCGCGACCCGGCGCGCACCAGGGCTGTAAACCAGTGCGACTTCCGGCTCGACGCCGAGTCTTCCGGGAGGCGCCGTAAAATGATAACGGTAGCTGGGCGAGCCGGTTTGCACTGAAACCCCGTATTGACCTGCTTCTGCGGCGCACGGCTGAAATTGCGATCCACCGAGATTTGGCGTGAAGCTTTCCATTGGGTCTCTCGCTTGAGCTATAGCTATGGTTGCAAGCAGTAGAGGAAACCCTGCCAATTTACGGTATTTTCATGCTTACTCCTTTTTGCTTCCCAGACTTTGGAAGAGTTGGGGATCGCTACAATCGACAGATTGTTTTGACCTCATATCAGTCTTCCAATGAATGTGATCACTCGCCTATCGAGCCTAAACTCGCGAGTGATAGTTCGCTACAACGGTGATATTACCAGGCTGCCAGGAGAGAAGTCCTTGCAAAATTCAGGGATTGTTTTTGGAAAGTTCTTGCAAACTTCTTGGACGTGTCATGAACTCTCAACCAAAGCATATCTACGAATTCGGCCCTTTTCGTTTGGATGTCGTGGAACGTCTGCTGTGGCGTGGCACAGAGCCAGTGTCTCTTACGCTCAAGGCGTTTGAACTGCTGCTCATCCTGATCGAACATCATGGTCACGTCCTGGAGAAGCAGAAACTGATGCAGGCGGTTTGGCCAGACACCTTCGTGGAAGAAACCAACCTCACACGCAATATCTTCACCCTGCGGCAGATTCTCGGCAAGTCGAGCGGCGGTGAGAAATATATCGAGACGATCCCGAAGCGCGGCTACCGTTTTATCGCTGAAGTGAAGGAGTGGCGGGATGAAGATGCAGAGTCGGGCTTGCCGCTGCGTGCACAATCATGTCAGATGTTCAAAAGGCGGGTAGCCGCAGGCGCCGCGATCAAATCTATTGCGGTGATGCCATTCAACCTGTTGCGCGCTAAAGAGAGCGATGATTATTTGGGACTTTCGATAACGGATGCGTTGATTACCAAGCTCACCAGCTTGCGTCAGATTATCGTGCGTCCCACTAGCGCCGTTCTCAAGTACATGGGTTCTGAGCGAGACCCTTTGACAGCGGGACGCGAGCAGAAGGTTGATGTAGTGCTTGATGGCCATGTTCAGAAGTCGGGGGATCAAATCCGACTGACAGTGCAACTTTTCAATGTGGAAGACAGCTTTCCACTTTGGGGGGAGAGGTTTGATGAAACATTCACCAATCTGTTCGCCTTACAGGATTCAGTCTCTGAACAGGTAGCGCAAGCTCTCTTGCTTAAACTGACTGCAAAGGAGAAGCAGCAACTCACTAACCGCCCGACAGATAACGCCAAGGCCTATCAACTTTATATCAAAGGGCGCTACTACTTGAATCAGAGCACACCGGAAGGATACAAGAAAGCCATTGAGCATTTTCAAAAAGCAGTTGATGAAGATATTAACTATGCTCTGGCGTATGCTGGGTTGGCGGACGGTTACTCTGCGTTGAGTAGATACGGAGTACTTCCCTCAAAGGAAACTCTCTTATGGGCGAAGGCGGCAGTGGAAGAGGCGCTGAGGCTAGATGACACGCTTGCTGAAGCCCACACCTCAATGGCCTATGTCGCAGCAGCTTATGGCTTGGATTTGGCGAATGCCGAGAAGGAATTCAAGCGAGCCATTGAGCTTAATCCCAACTATCCTCCGGCTCACGAATGGTATGGAATGTATTTAGCAGTTAGTGGGCGATTCGATCAAGCTATTGCTGAGATTGAGCAAGCCCAGGAGCTGGACCCGCTCTCGCTCACTATCAGCGTGCATGCAGGGTTCATATATTATTGGGCTCGCCAGTACGACCAAGCGATAATACACGCCCAAAAGGCGCTTGAGCTAGACCCGAGCTTTATTTTAGCGCACATCTGCCTCGCAGCAGTTTATGGACAAAAAGCAATGTTCCCAGAGGCCATTGCAGTACTTCAACACCAAAGGACTCTAGTTAACCATCCCCTGATATTACCGATGCTTGCACGGACTTATGCTTTGGCAGGTCAGAGGGATGAGGCGATAGCAATACTTGGAGAATTGGAGGAATGGTCTAAACAAGGACCAACACCGCTGGTTTTTCTGGCCCTAGCTTATGCAGCTTTAGATGATAAGAGCCGTGCGTTTGAATTGCTGGAAAAAGCATACATTAACCGGGATGTATTTATAGATATGGTTAATGTGGAACCAGGAATTGATAATCTACGGTCGGATCCACGTTTCACCGATTTACTGCAGCGCGTCAAATGGATCTCAAGAGCTTAAGGCTGCGATTCTTCCAGTTTAGCCATCTCCACATCACGCCAGTCGCAGCCCGAAGTGGATCCAATTACGGAGTTAAAGAGCGAGTAGGTATTCGGTGTTTCATCAATGACCCGCCTCAACGTAGAATCAATAACTTAGCGGCCCTTTAGTTTACAACTTTATTGTCAAACAAAAATCGCAATCAAGGGCTGTATTTGCGCGTAGTTTAAAACTTTATTGCGACTGTCCCGATCGGCATCAACGCAGAATCAACAACTTAGCGCCCCTTCAGTTTCCAACTTTATTGTCAGACTACACTATCGTGTATTTCGACAATAAAGTCTTAAAGGGTCTTCGGCATTAGATATTTGCGCGACAACACAGGAAAGAGGGACACGATGGTAGGTAAAAGAGGACTTTCGCTGGCCGACGAGGAAATTGACCGCACAGCTTTACATGAAGCCGGGCATGCTGTGTGCAGCGTGATTTACAGTTTCCCAGTACCGCAGGCGTGATATATCTCTCGCTGTGCCAGGAGGAGGAGGACATCAGTCATCCTCGGCGCCGTCATTCCGAGGCCCTGAAGACGAAAACGAGTATCCTCTCCACCTTCACCGGATAGCCATTGAGTGTTGCGGGCTTAAAGACCCACTGGAAGGCCGCCTCCACGGCATCTTTGCGCAGCAACAGGTGGCCGCTCGTGGCTTTAGCTTTGATAACGCGCCCGGTCTCCGAAACAGTGATCTGCACGGTGACAGACCCCGCCGCATTCGCCCATTTCGCCTGAGCCGGATATCGCGGTTGCGACTTTTTGATGACGTCGCCCAGCAACACAGAACCCGACAACTTCGCTCCACCGCCCGCAGTGGGCCGGCCAGGCCCTTTGGACGCATCATATCTCTCCACGTCCGAAGTGGCCTCTAACAGCGCCGGCCCAGCAGGCGGGGGCGCCGGCGGGGGGTCTTCGATCACCTGACCAAAAGCACCCGCCCCCCACGCCGGACCAAAGCCAACATGCGCGTCGTTCGCCGACAGACTGACCTTGGATATGCTCGCCTCCGGCAGTTTGACTAGAGGTTTGCTCGCCAAGCTCCCAGGCGCAAGCAGCTGTTTCTGCAAATCTCGAAGTCTCCGAATCAGGAGAAATTCGCCGTCCTTCTCAATCACGCCGAACTGAAAAGCCGGCGCGCCAGCAATTCCCTTTTTGAAGGTTCCCACCGCGACCGCAAGAATTACTCGTCGGCCATCTAGCAGCATTATGTTAGCCTCCACGCAGGCTCGTATGTCGGTCGGCGTTGAAGTGACACCCCCACATTCGCTCAACTGCCAGATCACCTCCGTTCCAGGCCCGGCCATCTCCTTCAACCAAGTCGCGAAAGGCATAATGTGAAGCTCAGAGTCCAAATCGCTGGCCAAGACCAGCTGTACGCGGGCAAGGGCTTTTTTTTCCACCTCAAGCGATAAGAATGGATAGGATGTTTGTTGACCTTCTCCCCCACTAACCGTGGAGCGGTATAGTTGTGGATTCCTACGCTGAACGCCGTCGCTCATTTCTCGTAGGCGTGACTTTCCCGGCGTCCGACCGGGTAGTTTTCAGCAGGTATTGACCCATCAGTTTGATGTTGATCGCCGCGTTGATGTCTCGGTCGTGATGCGCCCCGCATACCAGACAGTCCCACTCTCGAACTGACAGCGGCAACTCATCCAGCAAGTACCCGCACGACGAACACAACTTAGATGACGGAAAGAACCTGTTCAATGCCAGATATGTTCTCCCGTACCATTCCGCCTTGTATTCCAGTTCGCGGAATATCTCACCGAACGCCGCATCCGCGATGTGTCTGGCGAGATTGTGATTCTTCACCATCCCGGCCACGTTCAGTCCTTCTACATAGATCGCTTGGTTTTCGCGTATGATCCTGGTTGTGAATTGCTGAAGCGTGTCTCTTCGGGTGTCGCTGATCCTGGTGTGCAGTCTGGCCACTCTGAATCTGGCTTTCTTTCGATTATTACTATCTTTGACTTTGCGCGACAGGCGACGCTGAAGTATCCGCAACCGCTTCTCGCGCCTGACCAATGGACGAGCGTTTTCGATCTTCTCACCGTCGCTGGTCGTGGCCAGCGTCTTGATGCCGACGTCTATGCCGACTTCGGCTTTGACCTGTTTGAGAGGTTGGACGTCCGTCTCGACAAGAATGCTGACAAAATAGCGGTTGGCGGTATCGCGGCTGACCGTCAGGCTCAGCAACTTTGCATCCTCAGGAAGTGGACGGCTCCATGCGATGTCGAGCGGCGCCGACTGCTTGGCCAGCGTGATTTGGCTGTCTCTGAAGGTGAAAGCGTTGGCGGCATACCGCGCCGATTGGCGATGACGGCGGGATTTGAATTTGGGATACTCTGCCCGCTTCTCGAAGAAATTAGTGAAGGCGTCATCGAGGTTGCGCAGAGATTGTTGAAGAACGACCGAACTGACTCCGCACAGAAAGGCCCGCTCAGGCTCCTTCTTCCATTCGGTAAGTTTCAAGGCGGTATCGTGATAGCCGACTGATTTCTTCTCCTGTCGCCAGGCTTTGCTGCGAAAGTCGAGAGCCTGATTGTAGACATAGCGGGCGCAACCGAAGGTCCGGGCCAATTGCGCGGACTGCTTGTCCGTGGGGAAGAATCTGTATTTGAAAGCCTTCTGAACCATCAAGTCACGTCTACTTAACGACATTCATCATGGGCTAATGCCCACAATGCCGAATTCATCTCCATCCAAGCCTGTGGTTATGGATAGAGTATTCTTCGGTTGATTTAGATAA
>WNFU01010133.1_pt1 | contig 19890 bp, 14 predicted proteins | sample 5400121 | NCBI WGS metagenome assembly WNFU01 (sample SAMN13153360, study PRJNA577476) | soil metagenome | isolation source: 100 cm soil or saprolite under grassland replicate 1 | place: USA:California | collected 2016-06-15 | reverse complement strand
CGCCGTCGAGGCCGAGGCGCCCGGGCTCGAGGTCGGTCGCATCGAGCCGAAGATGGGCATCAAGGGCTCGACGACCGGCGAGATCTTCTTCAACGACTGCCGCATCCCCGCGGACAACCTGCTCGGGGAGGAAGGCGAGGGCTTCAAGATCGCGATGCGCATCCTCGACCGCTCGCGGCCCGGGATCGCCGCCCAGGGACTCGGGCTGGCGCAGGGAGCGACGGACTACGCGCTCGAGTACGCGCGGAGCCGCGAGACGATGGGCAAGCCGATCGCCCAGCACCAGCTCGTCGCCGCGATGCTCGCCGACATGGAGACGAAGTGCGAGGCCGCCCGGGGCCTGCTCTACAAGATCGGCCTGCTGATCGACGAGGGCGCGCCCGACGATGAGCTGACGAAGCCCTCGGCGATGGCGAAGCTCTACTGCACCGACGTCGCGATGGAGGTCACGACCGACGCGGTGCAGATCCTCGGCGGCTACGGCTACATGCAGGAGTACCCGGTCGAGCGGATGATGCGCGACGCGAAGATCACGCAGATCTACGAGGGCACGAACCAGATCCAGCGACTCGTCATCGCGCGGGAGATGTTGAAGGAGAACCGCGCGTTCCTCTTAGCTGGTGTGGGATGAATTCAGGCGTGTCGACCGGTCATTTCCGACGGACGCGCGGCCAGGTCCGCGCGTCCTGATGGCGGCGCCGCCGAGTCGGCGCCTCTGCGGCGTCGGCGAGCAGCGCCTGCGCGCATGAACGAGAAGGAGGTCCGCGTCGGACGCCGCCGCGTTCGCCTGACCCACCCGGACCGCGTGCTCTTTCCGGGCGACGGGGTCACGAAGGGCGACCTCGCGGAGTACTACGTCGAGGTCGGGCCGGCCATCGTGCCGCACCTGCGGAACCGACCGTTCACGCTGAAGCGCTATCCGTACGGCATTCGTGGTCAGGCGTATTTCCACAAGCAGGCGCCGAAGGGAAAGCCCCCGTGGATCCCGACGCGGCGGTTTCGCACGTGGCCGCGTGAAGGCGGCTCGCGGCTCGTCGACTTCACGCTCGTGAACGAGCCCGCCGCTCTCGTCTGGATGGTGCAGATGAACTGCATCGACATGAACGCCTGGTACTCACGTGTCGACAAGCCCGACCGGCCGGACTACGTCGTCTTCGACCTCGATCCGCCCGAGTCGCGGAACGGCTTCGTGCAGGCGATTCGCGTTGCTCACCTCGTCCGGGAAGCGCTCGACCGGCTCGAGCTGCGCTCGTACGTGAAGACGAGCGGCGCCGACGGAATTCATGTCCTCGTGCCGATTGTGCGCCGCTACTCGTACGCCGAGACGTACGAGCTCGCCGAGCGGGTGTCGCGCGGCCTCGAAGCCGACAACCCGGGGCTCGTGACGACCGAGTGGCTCAAGCGGAAGCGTCGCGGCGTGCTGGTCGACCACCGCCAGAACGGGCATGGAAAGACGATTGCGTCCGCCTACTCGGTGCGGCCGAAGCCGGGAGCCCCGGTGTCGACACCGCTCCGCTGGGAGGAGCTCGGGGAGAAAGTGCGGCCGCGCGACTTCGGGAGGCGGGAGGCGCTGGCGCGGATCGAGAAGCACGGCGACCTCTTCGAGCCCGTGCTCCGCGGCGGGCAGGCGCTGGGGTCGGCGCTGCGCTCGTTGCGCGGATGAGGCGGGCCGTCGTCATCGGCTCCGGGCCGAATGGGCTCGCGGCGGCGATCACGATGGCGCGGGCCGGGTGGGAGGTGACCGTCCACGAGGCGGCCGACACGCTCGGCGGTGGCGTACGTTCGGCCGAGCTGACGCTTCCGGGCTTCGTCCACGACCTGTGCTCCGCGATCCATCCGCTGGGCCGGGACTCGCCGTTCTTCCGGGATCTCGAGCTTCCCGTCGAGTGGGTTCAGCCGCCGGCTCCCGCGGCGCATCCGCTCGACGACGGCAGCGCGGTCATGCTCGAGCGGTCATTCCTGGGCACCGCGGAGGCGCTGGGAGAGGACCGCGCGGCCTACATGCGCGCGTTCAGCCGCCCCGTGATGAGCTGGCCGCAGATCGAGCCCATCGTCCTAGGGCCGCATCCCCCCGCGCCACGCCGCGTGCTCTCGGCCTTCAGCTTGGCGCTCACCCGCACGGGGCTCTCGAACGCGCGCGACCTGGCCGGACGGTTCGACACCGAGCGTGCGAGGGCGCTGCTCGCAGGTCATGCCGCTCACTCGATGCTGCCGCTGGAGAAGAGGCCGAGTGGGGGAGTCGGGCTCTTCCTCATCGTCACGGCGCACGTCTACGGCTGGGGCTTCCCGCGTGGAGGATCGCAGCGGCTCGCCGACGCGCTCGCCGAGCGTCTGCGCGAGCTCGGTGGCGAGATCCGGACGGAGAGCCCGGTCGACGAGCTGCCCGAAGCCGACGCGGTGCTCGCCGACGTCGGACCGCGCGAGCTGCTGCGAATCGCGGGTGACCGCCTGCCGCCGGCCTACGCGCGGGCGCTCCGACGCTACCGCTACGGGCCGGGCGCATTCAAGCTCGACTGGGCTCTCGACGGGCCGATCCCGTGGAGCGCCGAGGACTGCCGCCGGGCCGGGACTGTTCATCTGGGCGGCACCTTCGAGGAGATCGCCGCCTCCGAGCGGGCGTCCTGGGCGGGGACGCACGCCGAGCGGCCGTACGTCCTGCTTGCGCAGCCGTCGCTCTTCGACGACTCGCGCGCCCCGGCAGGCAAGCACACGGCGTGGGCCTATTGCCACGTACCGAACGGGTCGGAGGTGGACATGACCGAACGGATCGAGGCTCAGGTCGAGCGCTTCGCTCCGGGGTTCCGGAAGCTCGTCCTCGCGCGAGCCGCGACCGGCCCTGCGGACTTCGAGCGGCGCAACCGCAACATCGTCGGCGGCGACATCAACGGCGGAGCGGTGGACCTCGGCCAGCTCTTCTTCCGTCCTGTCCGCAAGGTCGTTCCGTACCGGACGCCCGTCCGCGGCCTCTATGTCTGTTCGTCCTCGACGCCTCCGGGCGGCGGGGTCCACGGCATGTGCGGGTACAGCGCCGCGCTCGTCGCTCTCAGAGATCTCTCGTAGGCGCTCTTAACTTAGTAACACTGTGTTACTAAGTCGAACGGGTCAGCTGCTGCCCACGACCTCGAAGTCTGACCCCTTGATCCGGCCGAGCGTGTGTAGTTGGTCGTTCGACCAGCGGGGATCCGGCGCGCCCGTGATGTACCAGCTCGAGCCGTTGTCGGCGACGAGCATTCCGTAGCGCTTGAGGGCGACGAGCACGATCCGTGCCTGCCGCGGGTAGGCGCTGACGTCGAAGCCGGCTTTCAGCCTCAGTCGCAGGCCCATCGGCGGCAGGCTCGGATCGTTGGAGTCGCTCGCGAAATGCCGCGCCGGGAAGACATACGCGCGCCGTGTTCGCTGAACCGTGAAGCGAAGCGCGTGATCGATCACGCCGCGGCGCACCTCGTCGTAGCGCGCGAGCCCGGGGAGGAGGGGCAGCCCGGCGGCGTCGGCGGAGGTCCAGCCGGCAGGCCGGAGCCGGTTCGAGCGCAGGCTCCAGATTGCCCCAGAGCCGGCTCGCCAGCTGCGCCTCTTCGGGTAGAGCGCGTAGAGCTCGTAGAGGCGGCAGGCGTCGCGGTCGACGATGATCGCGTGCCGGTCGCCGGTCGAGCTCCGGCCGCCCTCGATCTTGACGTTGCGCGGGATCGGGTACGGCCCGCGGTCGGACTCGTCCGCGTATTCGAAGCTGACGCGCAACTTCGCCTGACGCCGGCCGACGACCGTGATCGGGATCCCGATCGGGGCGCCCTCCCAGAGCCCGGAGCCGAAGTCGGCGTGGAGGCCGCCGCCCGGACCGATCGAGCGGATGATCTGGGCCGAGTTCGTCGCCACGGGCAGGTGGTCCACGCGCTGGTTCCAGGCGTTAGATCTCGGGAAGACGGGACAGCGGGGCGCGCTCGGCATTCGCAGCGCCTGCGCGGACGACCCGCCGAGCGCGAGCGTGCAGAGGCCAACGAGAAGGGCGCGACGGCTCATGACTCGTTGATCGACCGCCGGAGCTTGTCCAGCAAGGGATCCGGCTTCCCCCAAAGGAGTGGAGGCTCGTCGAGAGACACCCAGCGGCACGGGTAGACCAGGCCGGAGTCCATGCCGCTGCCCGTGACGTGGTGCTCCCAGGCATCAGGCGTCGGAGTCTCGGTGACGGCGTGCAGAGCGTGGCTCTCGTGCGCGCCCGGGCCAAAGAGGCGCGTGAACTCCTCGGGGCCGGCGAGCTCGCGGACGATCTCGATTCCGGTTACACCGGTTTCCTCCTCGACCTCACGAACGAGCCCCTCCTCGAGGCTTTCGTGCGCATCGATCCTGCCGGCCGGAAGCTCGGTCTGGCCGCCGTACTCCAGGACGAGCAGCTCCCGGCCGCGGGTCACGTAGCCGACGACGCGCCTGCGGAGCAGCGAGGCGAGCAACGCTCCGTGCTCGCCATAGACGGACATGCCAGAGACGACGGGGATCCAGCGGCAGTGGAGGGCCCCGAGGTGGTCCCACTCGTCCTCGGTCGGCCCGACGGGAGTCGCGTGCAGGAAGTGGTTCTCGTCGCGAACGTCGGGAATGCGCCAGCTGGGCTGCTCGAGGACGCCCAGCTCTCGGATCGGTCGAACCTCGAGGCCCGTTTCCTCGAGCAGCTCTCGGACCGCCGTCTCTTCGACGGTCTCTCCGGGCTCGACCCGGCCGCCGGGCACGACGTCGGTGAAATCCGGCTCGTCGAGGATGTCGAAGACGAGGAGCTCGTCGGCACCCGTGGCCGGGTGCTCACGCGTGACGTAGACGACGACCCTAGGACGAGCCTCGTGCAGCGCGCATCTTGGCCTTGTGGGCCCGCTTCGCCTCCTGGTAGGCCTCGAGCGCCTCGCGCGAGTCCACGTCCCCGAGGGTGGGATGCGACGGGACGAGCCCCTCGGCGGCCTTGACGCCGAAACGCTTGGCGAGCACCGAGCCGAGAGCGATCACCTTCATCCGCCCGAAGCCGGGAAGAGCCTCGATCCTCTTCCGCAGGTCGTCCGAGTCGCTCGCCTCGCGCCAGAGGCGTGACGCGTCGCCGCCGTACTCCTCCTCGACGAGCGCGCACAGGTCCTGGACGCGCGTCGCCATCGCACCGGGGAAGCGGTGCACGGCCGGCCGCTCGCGGAACGCGGCCTCGACCTCGGCCGGGTCGCGGCGTGCCACGTTCAGGGTTCCGAGCCGGTCCTTGATCTTCAGCGGCCCCATGAAGGCGGTCTGCACCGGCACCTGCTGGTCGAGGGCGAAGCCGATCAGAAGCGCGAGTGGATCCGTCGCGAGGAGCGCGTTTGCCTCGTCGCTGTCCGTGTAGTGCAGCCGGTCGGGAGCGACGACCACCATGAGAAGAGCCTAGCGCCTGAGGAGCTCAGCGATGCGCCCGGCGATCACTGACGTGCTCTAGGGCGCCCCGGGCAGCCTGTTTCGTCGAGAAATTCTCGCTTCGATCTCATAGATGATCGGGTCGAATCGATCCGGCACTCAGCTCAGCGCCGCCACGACGGCGACGAGATTCGCCCGCCAGACGTCCTCGGGAAGCGGCGGGAGGATCTCGTCCCAGACTGCCGCGAAGCTCCCGATCAGCTGCGGGATGCGCGCCGGACGCGCCATGAACCACCAGTGCAGGTGCTCGCCCCTATCGCCCCAGCGGCAGACGTGGACGCGGCCGATCTCGCCGATCGAGCGGATCGCGCGCTCGATTCGGGCCAGCAGGACGCCCAGCTCCGCCGCGAGCTCATCGGAGAGGTCGCCCGGCTCGGCCAGGTGCTCGCGCGACTCGAGCAGGACGACGACGGGCAGCCCGGTCGGATGATCGAGGGCGTGCAGGCGCCAGCGCTCGCTCGTCCAGATGTACTCGTCGTCGGAGGCCTGGCAGCGCCGGCAGCCGACCCCGCCCTCACCGTGCCGCGGCTCCTCGCGCTCGACGGGGGGAAGTAGCGCTCGCGGCGTCATCTCGCCGTCGAACGGAAACGTCTCCCACTCCCAGACGGGCGGCATGCGCAGCGCATCCGTGGCGCGTTCGTAGAGCTCTTCGGCTGTCTCGGGCACTTAGATCGGCGATGCTAGCGGCGTGGAGTGGCCGGAGTCGTTCTATGAGCTCAAGCGCGGAGAGGGCTGTCCGATGTGCGGCCAGGGCAGGCCCGACGAGACTCCTTACGGCGCCCGCTTCTTTGCCGGCGAAGTCTCGGACGCGTACCTGCAGAAGGCCGGCGTCCAGCGCGGGTACACGATCGTCATCTGGCGTGGCCGCCACGTCGCCGAGCCCACCGAGCTCTCGGACGAGGAGTCGGACGCGTACTGGGAAGAGCTCCTCCGGGTCGGCCGGGCGCTCGAGGAGCATCTCAAGCCGGTGAAGCTGAACTACGAGCTGCTCGGAAACTCGCTGCCGCACCTGCACACGCACGTGATGCCACGGTACGCGGACGACCCGAAGCCGGGGTGGCCGTTCCCGCATCCGGAGGAGGAGCCGCCACCGCATCCGGAGGCCGATTTTCGGCGCGACGTAAAAGCTCTCCGAGCACTCCTCTCTGCTGGGAGGATCGCGAGCGGCAAGCACACGCTGATCCAGGCGCCGACCGGCTCCGGCAAGACGCTCGCGGCCTTCCTCTACGGGATCGACCGGCTGACCGATTCACCGGGCGATGGCCTGAGGCTCCTCTACGTCTCGCCGCTCAAGGCGCTGAACTACGACATCGAGCGGAACCTCCGCGGGCCGCTCGCCGGGCTCGACTCGAAGCTCCGCGTCGCCGTCCGCACCGGTGACACGCCGCAGCGCGACCGCGCCGCGATGCTCCGCGACCATCCGGACATCCTGATCACGACCCCGGAATCGTTCTACCTCCTCCTGACCTCGCGCGCGCGCGAGATGCTGAAGTCGGTCGAGACGCTCGTGCTCGACGAGGTGCACGCGGTGGCCGGGACGAAGCGCGGGGCGCACCTGGCGCTCTCGGTCGAGCGCCTCGACCGGCTGACGGGCGAGCCCGTCCAGCGCATCGGCCTTTCGGCGACCCAGCGCCCGCTGGAGGAGATCGGGCGCTTCGTGGCGGGCGGTCGGGCTATCGAGCTCGTCGACGCCGGCCGGGCGAAGGAGCTCGACCTCCGCGTGGTCGTACCGCTTGACGACATGCGCGAGCCGGGGGAGCAGCAATCGATCTGGCCCTCGATCTACCCCGAGATCCTGAAGCTCGTCGAGGAGCACCGCTCGACGATCGTCTTCGTCAACAACCGCCGGCTCGCAGAGCGCCTAGCGCTGCGGCTGAATGAATTGGCGGAGAAGGAGATCGCGCGCGCCCACCACGGCTCGCTCGCCCGCGAGCAGCGGCTCGAGGTTGAGGAGCTGCTGAAGAAGGGCGAGATCCCGTGCCTCGTCGCCACCTCCTCGCTCGAGCTCGGCATCGACATGGGCGCGGTCGACCTCGTCGTCCAAGTCGAATCGCCGAAGTCGGTCGCGCGCGGCCTGCAGCGGGTCGGTCGCGCCGGCCACGAGCTCGGCGCCGTCTCGCGCGGGCGGATCTTCCCGAAGTTCCGCGCCGACCTGCTCGAGTCGGCGGTCGTCGCCGAGCGCATGCGCGCGGGCGCGATCGAGGAGACGGTGATCCCGCGCAACCCACTCGACGTCCTCGCCCAGCAGATCGTGGCGATCTGCGCCGACGAGGAGATCTCGGTCGACGAGCTGCACGATCTCGTCCGCGGCGCCTACAACTTCGCCGACCTCTCGCGCGTCCAGCTCGAGAACGTGCTCGACATGCTTGCCGGGCGCTATCCCTCCGACGAGTTCGCCGAGCTGCGCCCGCGGATCGTCTGGGACCGCACCGGCGGTGTCATCCGCGGCCGGGGCGGGGCGCGCCAGCTCGCGGTCACGAACGCGGGCACGATCCCGGACCGGGGCCTCTACGGCGTCCATCTGGTGGAGGGGGGTGGCCGGGTCGGCGAGCTGGACGAGGAGATGGTCTACGAGGCTCGGGCCGGGCAGACGTTCATGCTCGGCGCCTCCACGTGGCGGATCGAGGAGATCACGCGCGACCGCGTGCTGGTCTCGCCGGCGCCGGGAGTGCCGGGCGCGATCCCGTTCTGGAAGGGCGAGGGACCGGGGCGGCCCTACGAGCTCGGCGAGGCGATCGGCAAGGCCTCCCGCGAGCTTGCGGCGCTGCCGGAGAAGAAGGCTCTCGAGCGGTTGACCGAACAGCATTCGCTCGACGGGCAGGCTGCTCAGAACCTGCTCATCTTCCTCGGCGACCAGCTCGCCGCGACCGGAGCCGTCCCCTCGGACCGGACGGTCGTCGTCGAGCGCTTCCGGGATGAGATCGGCGACTGGCGCGTCTGCATCCTGACCCCCTTCGGCGCGCGCGTGCATGCGCCGTGGTCGCTCGCGCTCGGCGCGCGGCTGCGGGATGCGCTCGGCCTCGAGGTGCAGTCGCTCTGGTCGGACGACGGCATCGCGATCCATCTCCCCGACGCGGACGCGACCCCCCCGACCGACGATCTGATCATCGACCCCGACGAGATCGAGGAGCTCGTCATGGGCGAGCTCGGCGGCAGCGCGCTCTTCGGCTCGCGGTTCCGCGAGAATGCCGGCCGCGCGCTCCTCATCCCTCGCCGCCGGCCCGGCGAGCGGACGCCTCTCTGGCAGCAGCGGCTGAAGGCGCAGGGCCTGCTTCAGGTCGCCCGCAAGTACGGCTCGTTCCCGGTCATCCTCGAGACGTATCGCGAGTGCCTCCAGGACGTGTTCGACCTCCCGGCGCTGAAGCGGCTGCTAGCGGGGCTCAAGACGCGGCAACTCGACCTCGTCGACGTCGAGACCGCCACTGCATCGCCGTACTCGACCTCGCTCCTCTTCGACTACGTCGCCAACTACATGTACGAGGACGACACGCCGCGGGCGGAGCGTCGCGCTCAGGTGCTCTCGCTCGACCGCGAGCTGCTGAAGGAGCTGCTCGGCCAGGAAGAGCTGCGCGAGCTGATCGACCCGGGAGCGCTCGACGACGTCGAGGCGCAGCTTCGCGGCGACCCGCGGAACCCGGACGAGCTGCACGACGTGCTGCGCCTGCGCGGCGATCTCCGCCCGGGCGCGTTCGAGCCCGCGCTGGCCGAGCCGCTGCTCGCGGAGCGGCGCGCGATCACGCTGCGCGTGGCGGGCGAGGGGCGACTTGTCGCCGCCGAGGATGCGGGCCGGTATCGAGACGCGCTTGGCGCGATGCCCCCGGGCGGGCTGCCGGAGACGTTCCTCGAAGGCGGCGCGGATTCGCTCCAGAGCCTTGTCGCCCGCTTCGCCAAGGGTCGAGGGCCGTTCACGACTGCGGAGGCGAACGACCACTTCGGTCTCGACGTCGAGCCCGTGCTCCGGGAGCTCGAGCGGGAGGAGCGCATCGTCCGCGGCGAGCTGCGCCCCGGCGGAAGCGAGCGCGAGTGGTGCGACTCCGACGTGCTGCGGCGCCTACGGCGCGCTTCGCTCGCAGCGCTCCGCAAGGAGGTCGAGCCCGCCGAGCAGGCCGCTCTTGGGCGGTTCCTGCCGAGCTGGCATGGGATCGACCGCCGGGCGACTCTGCGCGAGGCGCTCGTTCCGCTCCAGGCGCTCGCCCTGCCCGTCTCGCTCTGGGAGTCCGAGGTGCTCCCGCGCCGCGTCCCGAGCTACCAGCCGGCGCAGCTCGACCAGCTCTGCGCCACCGGCGAGCTCGTCTGGGTCGGGGCGGGTCTCGATCGGGTCGCCGTCTACTTCCGCGAGGATGCGCCCGCGCTGGGCCGGGTCGGCGCTGCGGAGCGGCCGGAGGGCGACGTGCACGGCGGCCTCCGAGAGGTGCTCGCCCGAGGGGCCGAGTTCTGGTTCGACCTCCTCTCCGCCACGGGCCTGGAGGCCGAGCAGGCACTGCCGGCGCTCTGGGATCTCGTCTGGGCCGGCGAGGTGACGAACGACGCCTGGACACCGCTCCGTGCGGGACGCCGCTACGGGATCCCGAAGCCCGAGCGGCGGCCGAGGCGCTTCTCTCGCCGGCGCTCGACGGCGATCACCGCCACCCAGGGCCGCTGGTCGCTGACCGACCGTCTCTTCCAGCCAGGTCCGGTGCCAGGCACCGGACATGTCCCGGATCGACGGGCGCTCGCCGAGCTGCTGCTCGAGCGCCTGGGCATCGTTACCCGCGACAGCGTCCGGGCCGAGGGGATCGTCGGCGGCTACGGCGCGGTCTACGGCGAGCTGAAGGCGCTCGAGACGCTCGGCCTGTGCCGGCGCGGCTACTTCGTCGAGGGCCTCGGCGGCGCCCAGTTTGCACTGGGCGGAGCAGTCGAGCGCCTGCGCGAGCTGAGGCCGCGGGAGGGCGAGGAGCCGGAGACGCTCGTGCTCGCCGCGGCCGATCCGGCGCAGCCGTACGGTGCGGCCCTGCCGTGGCCCAAGCTCGCCGCGGGACGCGCTGCCCGGGTCGCGGGAGCCTACGTCGTCCTGCTCGGCGGAGAGCCGGCCCTCTTCGTCGAGCGCGGCGGTCGCTCGCTCGTGTCGCTCCGGGAGCCGGACGAGTCCTGGCTGCGACCCGCGCTGGCCGCCCTCGTCGAGCAGGTCAGGGCGCGGCGCGGAAAGCGCCTCGCAGTCGAGCGCTTCGACAGCGAGCCGGTGGGGGAGACGGAGCTGATGCCGCTCCTGGTCGAAGCAGGCTTCGTCGCGGGCCCACGCCGGGCCGTGCTGCGTCCCTAATCCGCCAGACTGCCGAGGACGAGACCGAAGACCGTGTGGCGGATCGTCGCCTGTGCGAACGCACGCCGATGGAGGATCGGTCCGACTCCCGGCTCACCGCGCGCGGGGTGGTAGCGGTCGACGAAATAGCCGAGTGGAAAGAGCGTGACGTGCTCCACAAGAGCCATCCCCAGCGCGAGGCGCCGCGGCTCGACCGGGAACCGCCGGCGGACCTCGTGAAAGGCGAGCCCGAACACCGCCCCGTTCAGCGAGTGGATCGCGAGCCCGAGCGGAAGCCATCCCCGTCCGTGGGTGAACGCCTTCCCGAGGACGGCCAGATCCGAGTAGTCGTGGCGGAGCAGACGCCGGTCGACCGGTTCGAGCGCGCCCCAGACCACAGCCGCGATCGCCCCGGCGCGCAACGCCTTCCAGCGGCCCGCGTCTGGCTGAGAGGCTCGCCTATGCAGTCGGTGCTTCTCCGTGCGCCTCAGCCTTGACGTCGACGACGTTGAAGGCCGCCGTCGGCTTGACGAACCCCTTGAGGGCAAGCTCGCCGACCGGTTCGGCCTTGACGAGATCCTCGACCTCGGCGAAGACCCGCTCGTTCACCAGGATCTGGCCGCTCGCCGCCTCGTCGCAGAGCCGGGCGGCGAGGTTCATCACGCTGCCCACGGCACCGTAGTCATACCGTCCGTCGAATCCGATCCGCCCCAGAGTGGCGTAGCCGAGGGCGATCCCGACCGAGAAGGCGAGCTCATGGCCGCGCTTCCGCCATTTTGCCGTCAGATCTGTCATGGCGCGTCGCATTTCGACGGCCATCCTCACCGCACGAGCCGCCGGATCGGGGCAAGGGATGGGGTCGTTGAACCAGACCATGAGGCCGTCGCCGGCAAACCACCCGACCGTGGCCTCGAACTGCCGGATGAGATTGCCCATCGCGTCGTGGAACTCTCGGATGACGCCCATGACCTCCTCGGGCTCCGTGGTCGCGCTGAAGGCTGTCCAGCCCGCCAGGTCGGCGAACAGGACCGCAATCTCCCGCCGGTGGCTCTCGAGGATGCTCTCGCCTTGCTCCAGGATCAGCTCGGCGAGCGTGGGCGACAGGAACCGCCGCAACTGGTTCATCTTCTCCAGCTCCTCGACCTGTTCCTCAACTCGTGCCTCGAGGGTCCGATTCCAGCCGGCCAGCTCATTGGATTGCGACTCGATCGTGTCGTGGTACTGCTTGATCCGCACGAGCGAGCGGACGCGCGCCAGCAGCTCCTGCTGGTCGAACGGCTTCGTGATGAAGTCGTCCGCGTCGGCCTCGAGGGCGTTGACCCGGACCTCGGTGTCGCTCGAGGTGATCATCACGACGGGCAGGAATTGGGTCGCCGGGTCCGCCCGCAGCCTTCGACAGACCTCGTAGCCGTTCATCCCGGGCATCTGGATGTCGAGGAGCACGAGGTCGGGCTGCTCCGCCGTCACCTTCTCCAGGGCTTCCGGCCCCGAGGAGGCCGAGGTCACGGAGTACCCGTGCGACGTGAGCACGGCCTCGAGCAGGCGGACGTTCTGGGGCACGTCGTCGACGACGAGAATTCTCGGTTGCCGGTCCGCGTTCACTTCCCCTCCGGCGCCTGACAGTAGCCGCGCACCTGGCCGGGGAACTCCGTCACGCTGATCGGCTTCTCCAGGTACCCGTCGAAGCCCTCCGCCAGGAACCGTTCGCGGTCGCCCTTCATCGCGAACGATGTCAGTGCGACGACGGGAATCCGGGAGGTCCGCTCCTGCTGCTTGAGCTGTCGCGCCGCATCGGTCCCGTCCATGTCCGGCAGACGGATGTCCATCAAGATCACATCGGGTAGGTGCTCGACCGCTAGCGAGACGCCTTCGCCGCCGCTTGCAGCCTCGAGCGTGCGAAAGCCCGCGAACTGAAGAACGTCCCGCGCGAGCTTCACGTTCATCTCGTTGTCGTCGACGATGAGAACGAGCGCGTCTGACAAGGCCCTCATCCCTCTTTGACGGGAAGCGTGAAACGGAACGTGCTGCCTTCCCCCTCGACGCTCTCCACCCAGAGGCGACCTCCGTGGAGCTCGATGAACTTCCGAGAGAGCGGGAGCCCCAGGCCTGTGCCTTCGGGGCGCCCGGTCCCGTCGCCACGTGCCTGCCCGAACTCCTCGAAGATCACCTCCTGCTCCTCCGGGGGGATCCCCGATCCCGTGTCGGTCACCGCGACCTCTACGAGGCCGTCCGTCAGCTGGGCCGAGACGTCGATCCTGCCACCAGAGGGCGTGAACTTGACCGCGTTGGAGATCAGGTTGAAAACGACCTGGCGCACCTTCCGCTCGTCGGCCCGGATCACGATGTCGTCCGGCTCGACGTTCAAACCGAGCGTGATGCCGCCCTTCGTCGCGCGCTCTCCGTGCATGGTCAGGCCACTCTGAAGGGTCTCGGGCAGCGAGACATCGGCAAGGTCGAGCTCCATCTTCCCGGCCTCGACCTTCGAGAGGTCGAGGATGTCGTTGATCAGCGAGAGCAGATGGCGGCCCGCGTCCAGGACGTCGTCGACATAGCCGAGCTGCTGCTCGTTCAGCTGGCCGAACATCTGCTGCTGCAAGACCTCCGAGAACCCGATGATCGCGTTCAGGGGCGTCCGCAGCTCGTGCGACATGTTGGCGAGGAACTCGGACTTGTGCTTGCTGACGTTCTCGAGCTCCTCGTACAGACGGCCGAGCTCGTCGTTCATCCGATTGAGGTTCGCGGCGAGAGCTCCGAGCTCGTCGCGGTTGGGCACGTCCAGGTGCCTCGAGAAGTCGCCCGAGGCGATCTCCGCCAGGCGCTCCTCCGTTCGCTGGATGGGGACGATCAGTGACCACGAGAGCACAAAGCCGAAGACGAGCGCCAGCATGATGCTCGCGACGCCAACGCCGATGAACAGGTTTCGCGAGCTCGTGTACGCGCTTCGGTTTTGAGCGATTAGGCCATCGGTCTGCGCCCGCGTGGTGGTCGCAAGCCTGTCCGTCAGAGCTCCGAGGTCGTTATCGGCGTTGATCGCCTCTGTCAGGAACGGTTTGATCTCGTTCCCCGAAGACCCCGCCTGATCGAGGCCGATGATCTTCTCCAGCGCCCCTGAGAAGCGACGATGGTCGAGTCGGATCCGGTCGAGCAGAGCTGCGTCGTCGGACGGGGGCACGAACCCGAACCGACTCTCGTTCGTCGCCGGCCCGAGCTGTGAGAGCGCGGCGGCGATCGACTTGTCGACGAGCACCCACCGTCTGCCCCCGGAGGTAATCGAGCCGCCTCCGAGATATGTGTTGACACTGGGGTCCCCGGCGACGCGGATTGCGAGCAGCTGTCGAAGTTGCTGGGCCTGCGTCTGGATCCTCTGGTACGTCGCGGCCCGCAGCTGCAAGGTCCCAAGCCGCTCGACCCGGGAGTTCGACTGGCCAAGGACCCGGAGACCGAGGATCCCGACCACGACGAGGAGGCAGACGATCCCCACGAAGGCGACGAGCAGCTTCGTTCGCACCCTCCAGGGCGCACGGGCGACAGCCCGGACGAGGGGATTATCGGGTCGATTCAGCGCCATCCGACTCTCCGCGACGGGTGGCCGCCGAGCAGATCCGGCTGAGCCGTCGGCAATGCCTCAGGGGCTGAGCGTGGGTGTTGCACCTGCGGTGCTCGTGATCAACCACTTGCCGTCGATCTTCTGGACGTTTTGATCGGCGGCCACGACGGACACGACCTTGCTCGTCTTCACGTCCACGTAGTGACACTCGAAGTACAGCGTCCCCTTGTCGCCGTTGACCGTGGCACGAATCTTGTAGGCCGGCGTTTCGGAAACCCACTTGTTCCCGGGCTGGAACGGGGCTGCCTTATGGACGAAGAAGTCCCGGATCTTCGCCTTCCCCGTCAAAGTCTCTGTACCGAGGTTCAGGGTGGCATCGTCAGCCCACAGGGTCATCATCAGGTCGACGTCTTGGGTCGACGAAGCCTTGTGCCATGTTTTCTCGATCTCACCGATCGCGTACAGGTCCGCCTGCCGCTGCGTCGCTCGATCCACGCTTGAGCTCTTGCTCGAGCCGCCGCAGGCCGTGATCGACACAGCAAGCAGCAAGCCCGTCAGGGCGATCGTCAGAGTCCTTCTCATGCTGCTGAGGCCCTCCTTATCCTGTTGGATCCTTCGCCGCCCAGGACACGCCTCTGGCCGCGTTCCGTCTTCATACTCGCCCACTTGGCTGTGGGTGTCTAGAGGGCGGGACCACGGCACGATCGCGGGGCATACGCTAGGACCATGCCCGAAGGGGACGCCCTTCACCGCGCGGCCCGCGAGCTCGAAGTCCTCGTCGGCGAGCACGTCGAGGTCGAAGCGCCTCATCCGCGGGCTCGCGTCAAGCGCGTCGCCGAGCGTATCGACGGGCGCAAGCTCGTCGGCGTCGAGGCCGTCGGCAAGAACCTGCTGCTTCGCTTCGACGGCGGCCTCGTCCTCCGCAGCCACCTACGGATGAACGGGCGCTGGCAGGTTCTGCCGCGAACCGAGGCCCGACGAGGGACTCCGTGGCTCGTCCTGCGCGGAGCGAGCACGGAGGCGGTGCTCTGGAACGGCCCGGTGCTCGAGCTCGACGAGAGCAAGGTCCGCAGGCTCGGGCCGGATATCCTGGCGGATCCGCCGGATTTCGACGCGATGGTCGCGAAGCTCCGCGGCGTCGATTCCGACCCGGCGATCGGTGAGGCACTCCTCGACCAGCGGCTCGTCTCCGGAATCGGCAATCTCTGGCGGGCAGAGGCGCTCTGGCGTGCCGAGATCTCTCCGTGGCGTCCTCTCAGCGACCTCTCGGAGGACGAGCTGCGCGCAGTGCTGGGGGAGGCGGCGCAGCTGATGCGGCGCTCGCTGGACTCCGGGCTCAAGGTGCGCGCCGTCTACCACAAGGCCGGACGTCCCTGCCCCCGCTGCGGCACCGCGATCCGCTCCCACGGCCAGGGCGAGCAGAACCGGATTGCCTACTGGTGCCCGGAGTGCCAGGAAGGAGAGAAGCCCGGCGCCTTGTAACCGGAGAGGTGCGCGCGCCGCAGCTCCAGTCCACCCTGCGCAGGTTCTGCCTCGGGGCCTTCGCGCTCTTCGTGCGGGAGGTTCAGGAAGGCGCCGAGGTGCAGTTCCTCTTTGAGGAGCATGACGCGCCCGGGCGACCGACGCTCTACGAGTACCGGCCCCTCGTCCGCAGCTTCGTCGAGGCGCGCGGCGGGAGGCTGCTGCCGCTGACCGATACGGCGATCGCACTTGAGGCGCTGGGCCGGGAGCCCGCTGCTGCGATCTACGCGCGGGCTCACGCGGGGGCTCGTGCCGAGCATGCGCTCTTCCGGACGGTGCTCCTCCCGTTGCTCGCCGACGTCGCCGAGGCTTGCGGCGGCTTCGACTGGGACGACGAGGCTTTCGACCGGGCCTACGCCGGCCTCGAGCGCTCGCTCTTCGGCGAGGAGCGCGCCTACGCCGCGATCGCGCCGCTGGTCGGGCTCGAGGCGGGCGGCATCGTCGAGCTGGGCGAGGGGCTCCGGGTGCGGCACGCGGCCGACGGCGAGCTCCGCGCGCACTGGCCCGACGCTGCCCGTCTGGCACCGCCGAGCTTCGGACGGGAGCCGGACCGGATGTGCGTGCTGGAGGTCGAGCGTGCCCTGCCGCCGGCGGGAGCCGAGCCGCCGGACGCGCCGGGCGAGATCGCGGACGCCGTCACGGCTCTCCGGCTTGCGACCGCAGGCGCAATCGCGGCGGGGCCGGTCCTGTTCGAGCGGCTCGACTGGCGACCCTTTGGCGTCCGGCCGGTGCTGCCGATCTCCGCGACGCCGCCTCCAGGCGAGGCGACACGGCTCGACTCCTTTCGGGGCGGCATCGCCCGTGCTCTGTGCGAAAAGCTGGCGACTGCGGATGGGGACCGGGAGCTCGGCGAGGCGCTCGACCGCTGGGAGCTCTCGCTCTTCCAGGAGGCGCCGTTCCGGGCGGAGCAGTTGCGCTCGGCGCTCGATGCCCTGCTCGGGAACGGGGACGGGCTCTGGGCTGCCGCGCTCCGCGCCTCGCTCCTGCTCGGCGAGACGGGACGCGAGCGCGCGGCGTGCCTCGCGGCGCTGTCCCGCGAAAGCGGGTCCGGGAGCGATACGGCCGATCTCGTCCGGCGCGCGATGGTGGAGACGATCGGACACGGCGACCGCCTGAAGCTGACCGGCTCGACCGCCGCGTCGCGCACGCGATCGCGAGCTGACGCAGTTTCGGCACAGTTTCGACACCGGCCGCCCGCTAGCGTGGACGCGGTGGAGAAGGCACGCGCGGTTCTGGAACGGCTGGAGCGGATCGACGGGCTTCGGAGCGAGGAAGCTTCGGCGGAGACGATGCTCGAGGAGGTTCGCGCCCTCCTTTCCGAGGCCGAGGAGTGGGTGCGCGAGGAACCGTCGGTCCCGGTCCGCGCTCTGGAGGCGCTCGAGCGCTCGCGCGAAGCACTTATCGCATGTGATGTCGGCCACCACTGGGTCCTGAGCGGTCGCCAATAGCCCACAGCAGGCGAGAATTCGCGGCGACCGCCCTCCCGGTTTACAATTTTCGGCCAGGGAGGGGAAGATGTTGCGGAGATTCGAGCTCGCGTTGCGGAGGCCGCTCGTACCGATCGCATTGGCAGTCGGTCTCGTCGGAGCCGCGCCGGCCTCGCAGCCGGCTAGCGAGGCTCGATCAAGCGATTCCCTCCAAGGCGCGGCGGCCGTGATGAGGGCTCAGAGGAACGGCATCGCCATTGCCGGGGTCATCGAGACCGTCGGTCATCATGTCTCTCGCGCGAAAAGCGGCACCCTCTTCGCTGAGGGCGACCGCTATCGAGCGGACTTCGGGCGACGGGGCTTCGTTCTTCGGCTCCCGCGAAGAAATGAATCGACGCCGATCTTCCACACACAGACGGTCGGGCTCAACGGCGACCGTGTCTCGCCAGAGCGATGGCACGCGCACCTGAATCGCGCGGAGCGTTCGGTCGCCCCAGGGGTCCTCGAACGCGTCACTGCTCGGAACGCGAACCTTCAGTGGGAGTACGAGATTGTGCGCCGCGAGGCCTTCTCGAGAGATTTTCAGATCACAGCGCGCACGCGTTCTAGCCGAGCCGTGCGGATGAGCGGGATGGTTGTGCGCGATGCCGAGAGACGTGTGTTGTACCGCTCTCCGCTCGCGAAAAGCCGCAAGGGACTTTCCCTTCGCATTCCGGCACGGGTGCTTCGATCGGCTCATTACCCGCTGACCGTTGACGTCGTGATTAGCCCGGAATACGGGGTATCCACGCCGCTGTACGGCGGCGCGCCGAGCAGTCAGATCTTCCCCGGAGTCGCTTGGAACGGCTCGGTTTACCTCATTGTCTGGCATGACAGGCGGCTTTCTGCGCTGCGGGACATCTTCGCGGCCCGCGTCTCTGCATCGGGAACACTGCTTGACCCGGCGGGCATCGAAGTGTCGACCCGAGCGACGGCCGAGGCGACGCCGGTAGTCGCGTCTGATGGAGGAGGTTTCTTTACGGCCTGGGCGGACCGGCGCGCAGGTCAGTACGACGTCTACGGCACACGAGTCACAGCTGCCGGGGACGTTCTTGACCCGAATGGAATCCCGATCAGCGAAGGCTCTGCAGACGAGTTTTCCCCCGCCATCGCCTGGAACGGATCTCGTTACCTCGTGTCCTGGGAGGACTATCGAGCCGGATCCGCAAACGCGGACGTCTACGGAGCGCGTGTCACACCCGACGGGACCGTCTTGGACCCTTCTGGTATTCCGATCTCCACGGCGGCCTACGATCAGTGGAATCCCTCTCTCGCCTCGGACGGCTCGAATTTCTTCGTAGCCTGGGCAGATCGTCGAACGGGTCCGGGCATGGCCGAGTTCGACGTCTACGGCGCGCGGATCGATGCTGACGGTACAGTCGGCGACCCGAATGGGATTCCCATCTCGACCGCGCCCAACGAGCAGCTCTTTCCGAAGGTCGCTTGGGGGCCGGGGCGCTACCTCGTCGCCTGGGGCGACGCGCGGTCGGGCTCTGAGAACGACCTCTACGCTGCTCGCGTCGATCCAGACGGGACCGTGCTCGATCCCGGCGGCATCCCGATCTCCACCGTCGCAGGAGATCAAGCCAATCCTGCGGTCGCCTCGGACGGCTCGAACTACCTCGTTGTCTGGGAAGACCAGCGAGGCTCAGACTGGGACATCTATGGCGCACGTGTTGGCGCCGACGGAAGTGTTCTCGATCCCGCCGGATTCCTGATCTCAAACGCCCCGGACAATCAGGGCACCGCAGTAGTGGCTTGGAACGGGAGTACCTACCTCGTCAGCTGGAACGACTCCCGGGCGTTGGCTGTGAGCAATGTGGATATCTACGGGGCCCGAGTGAGCACGGACGGGTCCGTTCTGGACCCAAACGGCCTCCTCATCTCGCGGGCCGCCTTTCCGCAAGGGATGAGCTCGGTCGCTTGGGATGGAACGAACTACCTCGTGGTCTGGAGCGAGCAGCGGGGAAGCGCGGGCGCAGACGTATACGCGGCCCGGATCACGGAGAGCGGCACCTTCCTGGATGGGACGGGCCTTCCCGTCTCGGCGGGGGCAAGCAACGAGGCTCCTCCGAAGGTCGCCTTCGACGGAACGAACTACCTCGTCGCATGGAGTGACGACCGCGGAGGCTCGGGTACCGATATCTACGCGGCTCGGGTGACGCCAAACGGAACGGTTCTCGACCCGAACGGGATACTCGTCTCCAGCCGGCCGCATTCCGAAACGATGGAGGACGTGGTCTGGAACGGTTCCAGTTACCTATTGGTCTGGACCGACTACGTGGCCAACACATCTTGGGATGTTTTCGCTGCGCGTGTGACGGACACCGGCATTGTGCTCGATCCCGCAGGGATTCCGGTCGCGGCAACTTCAGGAAGGGAGGTAGAGCCTGCGGTGGCGTGGAGCGGCACGACTCATCTTGTCGCGTTCGCTGGGGAGGGAGGCATCTTCGGCGTTCGCGTTGCCCTAGACGGCACAGTGCTCGACACGACTCCGATCCCGATCTCCGGTCAGGCTTCCAGCGGAGAGCCGGATGTCACCTGGGGCAGCGCCAGTTTTTTCGTCGCGTGGACAGACGGCCGCGGAGGGAGTCACGATATCTACGGTGCGCGCGTTGACGCCGCCGGCAACGTTCTCGATCCGGCAGGGATCGTGGTTAGCGCTG
>WNFU01005195.1_pt1 | contig 19894 bp, 20 predicted proteins | sample 5400121 | NCBI WGS metagenome assembly WNFU01 (sample SAMN13153360, study PRJNA577476) | soil metagenome | isolation source: 100 cm soil or saprolite under grassland replicate 1 | place: USA:California | collected 2016-06-15 | reverse complement strand
CAAGGCGCTGCGCGCGCGCGAGCGCGCCGCGGGCTGGGGCGTGAAGGCGGCGACGGCGAGCTACGGGCCGTCGTTGTCGGTCTCGGCGGGGTGGTCGGGGTTCACGCAGAAGTTCACCAATCTCGATCCGTTGCTCGCCAGCGCGCGCGCGGGCGCGGTGGCCGATTCCACGACCTGCGACTACGAGAACACGGCCTGGCTCAACACGGGGCAGCCGGCGCTCGACTGCGGCGCCCTCACGGGCGCGCTGTTGCAGCAGCAGGAGCAGGCCCTCCGCGACCAGAACACCGCCTACCCGTTCCGCTTCACGCCGCAGCCGTTCCAGGCCCGGCTCACGGTGACGATCCCGCTGTGGGGCAACTTCCAGCAGCCGCTGCAGGTGTCGCAGGCCAAGGCGCAGCAGCAGGACCTGCAGGAGTCGGTGCGGGCGCGCGGCCTCCAGGTGCAGACCGATGTGAGCCAGGCGTACCTCACGCTCCGGACGGCGCACCGGACGATCGCGATCCAGGACACGAACCGGACGGCGGCGCGCGAGCAGCTCCAGCTCGCCACGGAGCGCTACCGGGTGGGCTCGGGGACGTTCTTCGAGCTGCTCGACGCGCAGGTGGCCGCGCTGCGCGCCGAGACCGAGTACGTGAACGCCGTATACGACTATCACAAGGCGCTGGCCGCGCTCGAAGCGGCGGTCGGCCGGCCGCTGCGCTAACGAGAGGATCGGACTGCCATGTCCAAACGGAACAAAGTGCTCCTGGGCGCGGGGGCCGTGGTGCTGATCGCCGGACTCGTGGTGATCAGCGCCGGCGCCCGCCGGGACCGCGGCCAGGAAGTGCGGTTCGAGAAGGTGAGCCGCCGCGACCTCGTCGCCGCGGTCACGGCGAGCGGCAAGATCCAGCCGAAGAAGAAGGTGGACATCAGCGCCGACATCACGGGCCGGATCACCCGGATCGCGGTGCGCGAGGGCGACCTGGTCACCAAGGGGCAGTTCCTGCTCCAGATCGACCCGACGATCTACCAGGCCAACCTGCAGCAGGCGCAGGCCACGATGGCGTCGTCGCAGGCCGCCGCGGTGCAGGCGAAGGCGAACCAGGACCAGGCGGAGCGCGCCCTGCGGCGCACCAAGGAGCTGCGGACGCAGAGCCCGAACCTGATCTCCGAGGAGCAGCTCGAGCAGGCGCAGACGGCGTTCGACATCGCCGAGGCGAACCTCACCGCCGCGCAGCACCAGGTCGAGCAGGCGCGCGCCGCCGTCCAGTCGGCGCGCGACAACCTCCGCAAGACGACCCTCATCGCCCCGATGTCGGGACGGGTGACGCGTCTCCCGGTCGAGGAGGGCGAGGTCGCCGTGCCCAGCACCTTCTCGAAGGACGTCGGGCTCCTGATGACGATCTCCGACCTGTCGGTGATCCAGGCCGAGGTCAAGGTGGACGAGACCGACGTGGTGCGGGTCCACCTGGGCGACTCGGTCGAGGTCTCGATCGACGCGTTCCCCGACACGACCTTCACCGGCCACGTCACGAAGGTGTCGAACTCGAGCGTGCTCACCGCGACCCAGTCGGCGACCGGCCAGAGCGACCGCGCGGTGGACTACGAGGTCGAGGTGACCCTCAACCGGCCGCCGACGGACATCCGGCCCGACCTGTCGGCCACGGCGCGGATCGTCACCGACATGCGCCAGCAGGTGTTGTCGATCCCGATCATCGCGCTCACGGTGCGCGAGAACAAGCCGGTCTCGACCGAGAACCGTCCGGTGGACACGACGGCGGCGCAGAAGAAAAAGGACACGGAGGGCGTGTTCGTCGTGAAGGACGGCGTCGCCACCTTCCGGCCGGTGAAAGTCGGCATCGCGGGCGACGAGTACTTCGAGGTGAGCGACGGCGTCAAGGACGGCGAGACCATCGTCGCCGGGCCGTACCAGGCGATCCGCGACCTGAAGGACGGCGCCCACGTGCGGCCGCTGAAGCAATCGGCCGACTCGGCGAAGAAGAAGGCCGCGGCATGACGGACCCCCAGGCGTTCCGCACGGGCGACACGCCGCTCCCCGACATCGTCATCCTGAGCCACAAGCTCACGCGCGACTACGACATGGGGAGCGAGGTGGTGCGCGCCCTGCGTGGCGTGAGCCTGCAGATCCGCACGAACGAGTACGTCGCCGTGATGGGCCCCTCGGGCTCCGGGAAGTCGACCCTCATGAACCTGATCGGCTGCCTCGACACCCCGACGGCGGGGGAATACTGGCTCAACGGCCAGAAGGTCTCCGCCCTGGACGACGACGAGCTGGCCCGCATCCGCAACAAGGAGATCGGGTTCGTGTTCCAGACGTTCAACCTGCTGCCGCGCGCGACGGCGCTGCACAACGTCGAGCTGCCGCTGATCTACGCGGGGCTGCCGGCCCGGGCGCGGCGCGACCAGGCGGCCGAGGCGCTCGCGCGCGTCGGGCTGGCCGACCGCATGGAGCACAAGCCGAACGAGCTGTCGGGGGGCCAGCGGCAACGGGTCGCGATCGCCCGCGCGCTGGTCAACGCCCCCTCCATCCTGCTCGCCGACGAGCCGACCGGGAACCTCGACTCGACGACGAGCGCCGAGATCATGCACGTGTTCCAGGCGCTGCACCGCCAGGGCCAGACCATCGTGATGGTGACGCACGAACACGACATCGCCGCGCACGCGGCGCGCGTCGTGACGCTGCGGGACGGCCTGATCGCCACCGACCAATTGCGGGCCGCCTAGGTGGCCTTCTTCGAGGCCTTCCAGCTCGCGCTCCAGACCATCCGCGCGCAAAAGCTCAAGAGCGGCTTCTCGCTGATCGGCGTATTCATCGGGGTCACGTTCCTGATCGCCGCCTGGTCGATCGTGAACGGCGTCGACACCTACATGACCGACAAGTTCGCCGGAACGCTCGTGGGGGTGAACACCTTCCACCTGCGGCGCCGTCCCAACTTCACGCCCAACGTCGACGATTCGACGTGGCGCGCGTGGGCGCGGCGCCCGCGGATCAGCTTCCACGACGCCGACGCGGTGGCGACCGGCATCACGGGACCGGTGGTCACCGCGTGGCAGTCGTCGGATCGGACCACGGTCGAGGCGCGCAGCAAGAAGATGCTCGACGTCGAAGTGACCGCCGCGAGCGAGCGGTACTTCGACATCAAGAACCTGCGGATCGCCGAGGGGCGGCCGTTCACGACGCAGGAGGCGCGCTCGGGCGAGCCGGTCATCGTGCTCGGCGACGAGGTCGCCCAGAAGCTGTTTCCGGACCGCGACCCCGTGGAGCAGCGCGTCCGCATCGCGGGGATCCCCTACCGCGTGATCGGCGTGCTCGAGCACCAGGGGAAGCTGCTCGGCTTCTCGCTCGACCGGATCGCGATCGCACCGGCGCTCTCGCCGCTCCAGGACGTGGTGAACCCGCCCGGCGTCGTGGACGCGCTGATCGTGAAGGCCTCGACGGTCGAGGGCATGCGCGACGCCATGGGACAGGCGGAGGGGATCATGCGCAGCCGCCGGCACCTGCGGCCGCAGCAGGACAACAACTTCGTGCTCGAGACGTCGGAGGGGGTCCTCAAGTTCTGGGCGGGGATCCAGCGCATCCTCGTGTTCATCGGGCCGGTCCTGGTGAGCGTGTCGCTGGTGGTGGGCGGCATCGTGATCATGAACATCATGCTGATGGCGGTGGCCGAGCGGACCCGGGAGATCGGCATCCGCAAGTCGCTGGGCGCGCGCCGGCGCGACATCCTGCGGCAGTTTCTCGCGGAGTCGGGCGCCATCGCCACGGTCGGCGCGGCGATCGGCGTGCTCACCGGCATCGCCGTGACGTTCCTGCTCAACGCCGCGACCGCGCTCCCGGCCCGCGTCTCGCCGGCCTCGATCGTCCTCGGCGTCGTGATCGGCGCGGGCGTGGGCATCGCGGCGGGCGTCTATCCGGCGACCCGGGCGGCCCGCCTCGACCCCATCGCGGCCCTGCGGCAGGAATAGCGCGTGCGTCCCCTCGTCGAAGGCGTCGGCATCGCGCTCGCGTCGCTGCGGGCCCACAAGATCCGCGCCGCCCTCACGATCCTGGGCGTCGCCATCGGCGTGATGGTCGTGATGGTGATCGGCGCGCTGATCAGCGGCTTCAACAAGGGGCTCTCGGACATGCTCGAGTCGCTCGGCCCCAAGACGTTCTACGTCGGCCGCTTCTGGGGCGGCGCGCAGCACGAGGACCCCGACGACCCCAACCCGTGGCGCCGCCGGCCGCCCCTCACGATCGCGGAGGCCGAGCGCCTCGAAGCGCTCCCGACGATCAGGTTCGTGGTGGTGGACGAGAACGGGTTCGGCGACGTGGAGTACGGCGGGCACCGCTACTCCACCGTGAGCATCCAGGGGCGCGACGCGGACTGGCCCAAGGTGGCGGGCGGCGACGTGTACCCCGGCCGCTCGTTCAGCCAGCTCGAGGACGCGGCGAACAGCCGGGTCGTCGTCGTGAACGAAAAGCTCGGCGAGCTGCTGTTCGGCCGGGACCTGGACCCGGTCGGGCGGCGCATCAAGATCGCGAGCCTCCCCTACGAGGTGATCGGCGTCTACAACCCGCCGACGGGGCTGTTCGGCGAGGGTGACCAGGCGGAGGCCTTCATCCCCTACGGGACATTGATCAAGTACGTGCCCTACTTCCCCGGGTGGCTGGACTTCCTCGTGTCGCCCGAGGACTCGGTGTCCGTGGACCGCGCCATCGACGACGTGACCATCGCGTTGCGCTCCATCAGGGGGCTGCACCCGCGGGATCGGAACACCTTCGACGTCGTGACCCAGGAGCGCTACCTCCAGACCGTGAACAGCATGACGGCGATGTTCAAGATCCTCATGGTGTCGCTCTCGATGGCGGGCCTGATGGTCGGAGGCGTCGGGGTCGTGGCCATCATGATGATCTCGGTGACCGAGCGGACGCGCGAGATCGGCGTGCGCAAGGCGCTCGGCGCCACGCGCCGGACGATCCTGTGGCAGTTCCTCGTCGAGGCGGCCACGCTCACGCTCGTGGGCGGCGTGATCGGGATGGTGGTCGGGGCCGCCGTCGCGTTCCTGATCGGCGCCGTGACGCCGGTGCCGGCGTACGTCCCGCTGGCGTCGGTCGTGGTGGCCCTGGTCGCCGCCGCGGTCACGGGCGTGCTGTTCGGCATCTACCCCGCGAGCAAGGCGGCGCGGCTCGATCCGGTCGAAGCGCTGCGCTACGAATAGATGCGCTTCTTCGAGGCCGTCCGCCTCGCCCTGCAGACCATCCGGGCGCAGAAGCTCAAGAGCGCCTTCTCGATCATCGGCGTGTTCATCGGCGTGATGTTCCTGATCGCCGTCGTCTCGGTCGTGCAGGGGATGAACCGCTACATGACCGACAAGTTCGCCGGCACGATCCTGGGCGTGAACACGTTCCGCCTGCGGCAGTTCCCCGACGTGCAGCTCGGCAACGTCACCGACTCGACGTGGCGGGTATGGCGCCGGCGGCCCCGGGTGACCTACGAAGACGCACAGGCCGTGATGCGTGGCGTGACGATCCCGGTGTCTGCCGCGTGGGAGTCGAGCACGCGCGCGGCACTGACGGCGGGTCGCAAGCAGGCCAAGGACGTCCAGGTGACGGCCGCGACGGAGCTCTACTTCGAGATCCGCTCCCTCGGACTCGAGCGGGGCCGCGCCTTCACCGCGCAGGAGGTCCAGGCCGGCGTGCCGGTCCTCGTGCTCGGTCACGAGCTGGCGGAGAAGCTGTTCGAGGGCCAGGATCCGATCGGCCGCGAGGTGAGAATCTTCGACCTGCCGTATCGGGTCATCGGCGTCGTCGAGAAGCAGGGCAATTTGTTCGGGCTGTCGCTCGACAAATTCGCGGTGGCGCCCGCGACCGCCCCGCTCAAACGCTACGTCAACCAGCCGCGCGTGGTCGACGCCGTGGCGATGAAGGCCCACTCCCAGCCCGAGATGCGCGAGGCGATGGCGCAGGCCGAGGCGGTCATGCGCAGCCGGCGCCACCTGCGACCGCGCGAGCCGGACGATTTCGCGCTGGAGACCGCGGACGAGGTGCTCGATTTCTGGGGCAAGATCAGCCGCGTGCTGTTCGTCGCGCTCCCGGGTCTCGTGGCGGTCTCGCTCGTCGTGGGCGGGATCGTGATCATGAACATCATGCTGATGGCGGTCGCCGAACGCACCCGCGAGATCGGCATCCGCAAGTCGCTCGGCGCCCGCCGGCGCGACATCCTGCGGCAGTTCCTGGTCGAGGCCACGACGCTCGCCACCGTGGGCGCGGGCGCCGGCGTCGCCCTCGGCATCGCGCTCGCCGCCGCCGTGGCGGCGACGACGCCGCTGCCCGCCGCGGTCGCCCCCTGGTCCATCCTGGTCGGCGTGGTGCTGGGCGCCGGCGTCGGCATCGTCGCGGGCGTGTACCCGGCGAGCCGCGCGGCCCGCCTCGACCCGATCGCCGCGCTGCGGCACGAGACATGACCGGGGGGGGCCTGTTCGAAGGCGTCGGCATCGCGCTCGACTCGCTGCGCGGCAACAAGGGGCGGGCCGCGCTCACGATCCTCGGCGTCGCCATCGGCGTGATGGTCGTGATGGTGATCGCCGCGATGATCAGCGGGATCAACCGGAGCGTCTCGAACATCTTCGAGTCGATCGCCCCGCGCACGTTCCTGGTCTGGCGCTTCTTCCAGGCGGGGGTCAACGTCTCGGACGGCTCCGACGAGTCGAGCCCGTGGCGGCGCAACCCGGTGATCACCGAGGTCGAGGCCGACCGGATCGCCCTCCTGCCCTCCGTGCGCTACGTGACGCGGCGGGACGAGAGTTCCGCGACCGTCCAGTACGGCGACGTACGGCTCGAATCGGTGGAGGTCTCGGGGCTATCCGCGCAGTGGGTGGAGGTGAACGGCGGCGACGTCTATCCCGGCCGCACCTTCACGCGCCTCGAAGACCTCGCCAACAGCGCCGTGGCGGTCATCAGCCGGAAACTCGAAGACCAGCTGTTCCGCGGGCGCGACCCGATCGGCCAGCCGATCCACGTCGCGGGCGTCCCGTTCACCGTGATCGGCGTCTACGCGCCGCCGCCGAGCCTGTTCAGCGGCAGCACGCCGCCGTTCGTCGGGATTCCGCACGGCGCGTTCGTCAAGCACGTGCCCTACGTCAAGGGGTGGATGCGGCTCGCGGTCGCGCCCGCGCCGGGCTACACCCAGCAGCAGGCGATGGACGAAGTCGTGGCGACGCTGCGCTCGCTCCGCGGGCTCAAGCCGGGGCAGGAAAACAACTTCTCGATCGTCACGCAGGACAAGCTGCTCGACTCCTGGAACCAGGTCACGGGCATGTTCTTCCTCGTGATGCTGGTGCTGTCGTCCATCGGGCTGATGGTGGGGGGCGTGGGCGTCGTCGCCATCATGATGATCTCGGTGACCGAGCGGACGCGCGAAATCGGCGTGCGCAAGGCGCTCGGCGCGACCCGGCGCGCCATCCTGTGGCAGTTCCTCGTCGAGGCCTCCACCCTGACCCTGGTGGGCGGCGCGGCCGGGATGCTCGTGGGCGGCGGCCTCGCGTTCGCCATCTCCCGCGTCACGCCGATCCCCGCCCGGGTGCCCCTCTGGTCGATCGTCGCCGCGCTCGCCGCCTCGGCGCTGACGGGCGTCGGATTCGGCCTCTACCCCGCGAGCCGGGCGGCCAGGCTCGATCCGGTGGAAGCGCTGAGATACGAGTAGGGGCTCGGGACTCGGGGCTCGGGGCTCGGGAGTGCCATTCCGAGTCCCGAGCCCCGAGTCCCGAGCCCCGTTAGGTTTCTGCCCCATGCAGCTCTCCGAAGCCATCCGCCAGGCGCTCCTCACCGCCTGGAGCCACAAGCTCCGCTCGTTCTTCACGCTGCTCGGCATCATCGTGTCGGTCGGGTTCCTGGTCGCGGTGGTAGCGGTCATCCAGGGGATGAACGCCTACGTCCGCGAGCGCATCGCCGGGGCGATCGTCGGGGTGAACGCCTTCCAGGTCCGCCGCGACCCCATCCAGGTCGGGTTCATCGACGAGGAAGCGTGGAAGAAGATCCAGCGTCGGCCGATCATCGCCCCGGAGGACGTGGCGTACGTGGAGCGCGCCGTGCCGGACGCGCAAGCGATCGCGCTCCAATCCGGATGGCCGACCCCGATGGCGGACGTGCAGTGGCGCAACCGCACCGTGGGCGACGTCTTCGTGTTCGGCGTCACGCCGCCCTTTGTCGTGGTGCAGGACTACGCCTTTGCGGCGGGCGAGGCCCTCACCGACGTGGACCTGCGCCAGCGCCGCTTCGTGGCCGTGCTCGGCTACGACCCCGCCGACAAGCTGTTCGGGAGCCCCGCGCGCGCGATTGGCCAGACGATCCGCGTGCGCGGGCTCCAGTTCACCGTAAAAGGCGTGATCGCGAAGAAGGGCACCGTCCTGGGGCAATCCTGGGACGGGTTCGTCATGCTCCCGCTCACCACCTTCGAGACGTTGTACGGCCGGCGGCAGACGACCGTCATCGCCGTGAAGATGCCGACGGCGGCAAGCGTGACGGAGGGGATGCTCCGCGCCGAGGAGGCGATGCGCATCGCGCACCGGCTCCGGCCGGGGCAGGAAGACGACTTCACCGTCGACACTGGAGAGGGGCTGATCGCGTTCTGGGGCAAGCTCACGCGCGTGATCTTCACGGTCGTGCCCGCCGTGGTGGCGATCGGCATCGTGGTCGGCGGCATCGTCATCATGAACATCATGCTGATGAGCGTGACCGAGCGAACCCGCGAGATCGGCATTCGCAAGTCGCTCGGCGCGTCCCGCCACGACATCCGGCGTCAGTTCCTGGCGGAGTCGGTCATGCTGTCGCTCCTCGGGGGCGTGGCCGGCCTGCTCGCCGGCGCCGGGCTCGCGGCACTGGTCCAGATCGCCTCGCCCCTGCCGGCGCGCGTGACCCTCTGGTCCGTGGCCGTGGCACTCGGCCTCGGCGTGACCGTCGGCGTCGTGTTCGGCGTCTACCCCGCGCTCCGCGCGGCGCGCCTCGATCCGATCGAGGCGCTCCGCTACGAGTAGCGTGGCGCTCCATTCCGTCGTCGAAGGCTGGCTGATCGCGCTCGATCAGCTGCGGGTGAACAAGCTCCGCTCGGCGCTCACCATCCTGGGCGTCGTGATCGGCATCGCCACGGTCATGGCGATGGCGTCGATCGTGGCGGGCTTTCGGGAGCAGATCGTCAACACGCTCGAGGTCGTGGGACCGACCACGTTCCGCATCCTCCGGTACTTCTCCCAGACCCCGCTCAACCCGGATGCCCTGCCGCGCGAGGTCCGCCTCCGGCCGGCGCTCCGGCCCGAGGAAGCCGAGGCCGTCGCCCGCCTGGCGGAGATCCACTACGCGGCGATCTGGACCCAGGTGTTCTACCGGTTCGAGTACGCCGGCGTGCGGACGCAGCACCTGAGCGTGTTCGGCGCCGACGACCGCTACATGGAGATCCTGGGCGGCGAGGTCGTTCGAGGCCGGGTCTTCACCGCGGCCGAGCTCCGGGGCGGGGCGCCGCTGCTGGTGATGGAGCAGCGGACCGTGGACCGGTTGTTCGGTGCGCGCGATCCGATCGGGCAAACCGTCCGCGTGGGCGGGCATCCGTTCCGGGTCGTCGGCGTGTGGCTGCGCCCGACCAACATCTTCGAGGTGCCGGGCGCCCCGGAGATCGCGGGCATCGTTCCGTTCGAGGCCGCCCGCGGGCGGTTCATGGTCGACCAGGTGAACGGCCTGATCATCCTCGTGAAGCCCAAGGCGGAGGTGAGCGTGGCCCGGGCGATGGACGCCGCCACGCTCCAGCTCCGCCGCATGCGCGGCATTTCGGTTGGCCAGCCGAACAGCTTCGACCTGCTGACGTCGGACCAGGTGCTCGGGGTGTTCGACAGCTTGACCTTCGCGTTCTTCTTCGTGATGCTCGTGCTCTCGAGCATCGCCCTGCTCGTGGGCGGGATCGGCGTGATGGCGATCATGATGGTGTCGGTCACGAGCCGCACGCGCGAGATCGGGCTCCGCAAGGCCATGGGCGCGACGCGGCGCGAGATCCTGTGGCAGTTTCTGGTCGAGGCTGCGACGCTGACGTTGATGGGCGGGGTGATCGGCATCGTGCTCGGGATCGGCGCCGGCGAGATGCTGAAGCGCCTGCTCGATTTCTCGACCACGGTGCCGGTGTGGAGCGCCGCCGTCGCCACCGTCGTGGCCGTCACGGTCGGGCTCGTGTTCGGCATCGCGCCGGCGGCGCGAGCGGCGCGGCTCGATCCGGTGGAAGCGTTGAGATACGAATGAATTGCGGATTGGCGATTGCGGATTGCGGATTGAACAACGACTGCCCACAATCCGCAATCCGAAATCCGCAATCCGCAATCCGGGAGCGGCTCCATGCCTGACACCGTGGATCTTCTGGCGATCGCTGCCCACCGCGACGACGTCGAGCTGACGTGCGGCGGCACGCTCGCCAAAGCCGTGCGGGCGGGCCATCGCGTCGGCATCCTCGATCTGACCGAGGGCGAGTCGGGCACGCGGGGCGACGCCCCGACGCGCGCCGCCGAGGCCGAGCGCGCGGCCCGTGTCCTCGGCGTGCACCTGCGGCTCAACGCCGGGCTCCCCGACGCGCACCTCGCCAACGACGAGCCGTCGCGCGCGAAGCTGGTCGAGCTGATCCGCGCCACGCGCCCCCGCGTCGTGATCCTCCCCTTCTCCGTCGGCCGACACCCCGATCACCGCGTCGCCTCCGAGCTGGGTCGCGATGCCTGCTATCTCGCCGGGCTCGCGAAGTACGGCGGCGCGGGCGACGCGCATCGCCCGTTCAAGGTCCTCTATGCCCTCGCTTACCGCGAGGACCCGGTCAAGCCGTCGTTCGTCGTGGACATCTCCGACACGTTCGACACCAAGATGGCAGCGATCCGCTGCTACGCGTCGCAATTCGACGGCGCGAAAGCGGCTGGCGAGATCCACCCGACGGGGCAGGACCTGTACGAGCTGATCCGCGTGCAGTCGGCGCACTACGGCTCGCTCATCCGGAAGCCGTACGGCGAGCCGTTCTTCTGCCACGAGACGCTCGAAGTCGAAGACGTGCTGCGGCTTGGCGTGCGGTCGCTGTAGCCTTTAGATTCTCGGCACATGCCGAAGCGACTGGCCTACCTCGACAACGCCGCCACCACCCCGGTGCGGGCGGAGGTGCTCGAGGCGATGCTTCCCTATCTCGGGAAGGACGCCTTCGGCAACCCCTCGTCCCCCCACCGGTTCGGGCGCGCCGCGCGGGCCGGCGTGGACGAGGCGAAGCGGACCATCGCCGCAGCGCTGGGCGCCGAGCCCAGCCAGGTGATCTTCACGTCGGGCGGGACCGAAGCGGACAACCTGGCCGTGATCGGGTCGGCGCTCGCCGCGCGCGACCGGGGCAGCCCGTTCCGCGTCGCCGTGTCGGCGATCGAGCACAAGGCGGTGCTCGCCGCCGCGCACGCGGTGCGGCACCTGGGGGGCGAAGAGGTCGTCCTCCCGGTCAACGCCTCGGCGCTGGTGGACGAGGATGCGCTGGCCGAGGCGCTGGCGCGGGGCGTCGCGGTCGCCAGCGTGATGTGGGTGAACAACGAGGTCGGCGCCGTGCAGCCGGTCGCGGCGCTCGCGGCGCGCTGCCGCGCGGCGGGGGTCCCCTTCCACTCGGACGCCGTCCAGGCGCTGGGCAAGATTCCCGTGTCGCTCCGGGACGTCGGCTGCACCTTCCTGACGATCTCCGGCCACAAGATCGGCGCCCCCAAGGGGATCGGGGCGCTCGTGGTGCGGGACCGGCACGCCCTGGAGGGGGGGGCGATCATCCACGGGGGCGGGCAGCAGTTCGGGCTCCGCCCCGGGACGGAGAACGTTCCGGGGATCGTGGGGCTGGGGCGGGCGGTGGAGCTGGCCGCCGCGGAGCAGGCGGACTTCGCGCGGCGCGTGGCCGCGCTGCGCGACGAGCTCGAGCGCCGGCTGCTGGTGGTCGTGCCGGACGCCGTGATCAACGGCTGGCAGAGCGAGCGGGCACCGCACGTGTGCAACGTGTCGATCCCGGGCACCGACAGCGAGGCGCTGCTCATGCACCTCGATCTCGCCGGGATCGCGTGCTCCTCGGGCTCCGCGTGCAGCACCGGGGCGGTGGAGCCCTCGCACGTGCTCACCGCGATGGGGGTGCCCCGCGAACTGGGCGTCGCGGCGCTGCGGTTCTCGTTCGGCAAGGAGAACACGGCGGAGGACGTGGAGGCGGTGGTGGGTGCGCTCCCTAAGATTGTCGAAAAGGTCAGGGCACTGGCCGCGGTCTTGCACCGATGATATTGAGCAATTGCGGATTGCGGATTGTGGATTGCGGATTCGACGATCGCGCTTCCAATCCGCAATCCGAAATCCGCAATCCGCAATCGGGCGGGGGGGACTAGTGGCGGAGCGGGTTCTGGTCGCCATGTCCGGCGGCGTCGACAGCTCCGTGGCGGCGGCGATTCTTGTGGAGGAAGGGTACGACGTCGTCGGCGCCACCATGAAGCTGTTCTGCTACGGCGACGCCGTCCCCGACCGCCCGTGCTGCTCGCTCGACTCCATCACCGACGCGCAGCTGGTCGCGCACAAGCTCGGCATCCCGCATTACGTGCTGAACTTCGAGGACCGGTTCGGCCGCGACGTGATCGCGGACTTCGTGAGCGAGTACGCCCGCGGCCGGACGCCGATCCCCTGCGTGCGCTGCAACTCATTCACCAAGTTCCGGGACTTCCTGCACCACGCCGACGCGCTCGACTGCGCCTACGTGGCGACCGGGCACTACGCGATCGCGCGGGACGGCGCGTTGTACCGCGGGCGTGATCCGCAGAAGGACCAGTCGTACTTTCTGTGGGGAATCGACCGCGCCGTCGTGGCGCGCATGCTGACGCCGGTCGGTGCGCTCACGAAGCGCGACACGCGCGCCATGGCGCGCCGCCTGGGGCTCGTCACCGCCGACAAGACCGAGTCGGTCGAGATCTGCTTCGTCCCCGACGACGACTACGTCGCCGTACTGGAGCGCCATCTGCCCGGGGACGCCCCCGCCCTCGCTCCCGGCCGGCTCGTGACCGTGGGCGGCGAGGTGGTGGGCGAGCACGCCGGGTTCGCGCGGTATACCGTCGGCCAGCGGCGCGGCCTCCCTGGCGGGTTCGCCGAGCCGATGTACGTCGTGGCGATCCGCCCCGGGTCGCGTGAGGTGGTGATCGGACCGGGGGAGGCCTTGTTCGGGCACGCCGTGACGCTCGGGGAGGTCAACTGGCTCGCCGAGCCGCTCGCCCCCGGGGACTCCGTGCTCGTGCAGTGCCGCTACCGGGCCCGGGCGGTGCCGGGCCGTGTGCGCGAGCGCGCCGGGGACGATACGCTGGCGCTCGAGCTCGCGGAGCCGGTGCGCGCCATCACGCCCGGCCAGTCGGGCGCGCTGTACGACGGCGACGGCCGCCTGCTCGGCGGCGGGGTGATCGCCTAGCGCGGGCCTGCCATCTTGCGCCGCCGCTCTGCGGTCGTTCTATTGTGCAACGCGCCCGCCTTCGCGATCTCCTCCCTGGAGGCCCCCCAATGGCACACCGCCTGTCCCTGCGAATCGCCGCTGCCGGCGCCCTGACCCTCATGGCTGCCTGCGGCGGCGACAACGGCGTCGGCCCCATGAAACCGACCGACCCGCTCGCGACCGCGAGCAGCATCCAATCGCTCGACGCCAACTTCACTTCGCCGGTGTTTCAGAGCTTCGGGTTCGCCAGCTTCTACTCGCCGGTGGGCACCGCCTCGCTCGCGGCGCTGCGAACCGTGCTGCGCGCAGCGCAGCCCACGCTGGGCGCCCGTCGCGCGCTCTCGCCGACCGAGAGCCGGCTCGCCGCGGCGGCGCTCCGCGCCGCGCTCGTCCCCGCGGGCGGAGCCATCTCCGCCGCAGTGTTGCCACCCGCGTACCTCGGGAAGACGCTGATCTATAACCCCTCGGCCGGCGTGTATGAGGACGATCCGACGCGAACCGACGCGCCGACCAACGGCGTGCGGTTGATCCTGTACACCGTCGACGACCTTGGCTCCCCGGTCCTCCCGCTGGCAGAGATCGGCTACGCCGACCTCAAGGACGAGAGCTCCTCGACTTTCGACAAGCTGCACATCCAGGTGGTGGGAACGCTCCCCGAGCCCGACGTCATGTACCTCGACTACGCGATCACGCTGACGACGAGCAGTGTGAGCGTGATCGGCTTCATCACGGATGGCTCCACACAGCTGGACTTCAACGCCTCCATCTCCGCGACGTCGAGCGGCTTCGTGATCGACATCCGGTTCGACGTGAACGAGGCGGAAGCGCACGTGCGCCTGAAGCTCACGTTCGCGTTCACCAGCGAGACCTCGTTCAGGGTCATCTACGATTTCCGGCTGCAGTTCGGGACCGAGGTGGTGACGGTCACCGGCACCGAGACGGTGACCGACACGAACGACTCGGGCAAGCTCACCGTTAGAGTCAACGGCGGGATCTACGCCACGATCACGATCACGGACGGCCTGCCGAGCTACACCGGCGGCGGCGGCCAGGAGCTCACGGCAGAAGACTTGACGGCGTTGAACACGATCTTCGAGGCCGTCGCCGTTTTCTTCCTGCGTTTCGTCGAGCTGCTCGCGCCGGCAGGCACCTTCATCTAGGCGGCGTGCTCGTGCGACACGCAAGATCCCCCGCCAGGCTCTGGCCCGGCGGGGGATTTCGCTTTATAACGGGGGCTTGAAGATGCTCTACCGCGTGCTCGCCGACCTCGTCGTGCTGCTGCACGCCGCCTTCGTCGCCTTCGTCGTGCTCGGCGGGTTCCTCGCCTGGCGGTGGCGCTGGGTGGTGTGGGCGCACGTCCCCTGCGCGCTGTGGGGGATCGCCATCGAGTACGGCGGCTGGATCTGCCCGCTGACGCCGCTCGAGAACGACTTCCGGAGGCGGGCCGGGCTGGGGGGGTATCCAGGCGGCTTCATCGAGCATTACATCATCCCGGTCCTCTATCCCGCGGGCCTCACGCCGCCCAAGCAGATCCTGCTCGGCACGCTCGCCCTGATCGCGAATCTCGTCGCGTACGGCTTGCTGCTGCGCCGGCGCTGAGTTCGCAGGAGTTCCCGGGGTGAGAGCCCCGCCTCGGCGCCGGGTGCGTCCTCTAAGGACGCACACCCAGCCGAGCGCGCCCTCTCAGGGCGCGATTCCAGCGGGCAACACCGCCACGATGCGTAGCGGCCCACCACTCCCCCCTTTGATCTTCATCGGCAGCGCGATCACGAACGCCCCCGTCGCCGGGACCGCCGACAGGTGCGCCACGTTCTCGAACGCCGGGATGTCCGCGGCGAAGAGGATCTGATGGGTGTCGAACGTGGTGGACTGGCCGAAATCGATGCTCGGCGTGTCGATCCCGACGGCGCGCACCCGCCGCGCGACGAGCCAGCGCGCCGCGTCGGGATGGATGCCCGGGAAGTGCAGCTCGGGCACCGCCGTGGCCCCGGTCTTCGCGGTCCCCAGATAGCGCAAGCGGTCCGGCCAGCGACTGCCCCACCCGCTGCGGAGCAGCACGATGGCGCCCTCGGGGATCGGGCCGTGCGCTCGCTCCCACGCCTCGAGGTCCGCCGGGTTGACCCGGTAGTCCCGATCGCCCTCCGCCTGGCGGCTCACGTCGATCACGCACGCCGGCCCCACGAGCTGGCCGATCGGGATCTGGTCGGTCGTGTGTTTCCCTTCGGCGAAATGCGCGGGCGCATCGAGGTGGGTGCCCCCGTGCTCGGCGGCGGCGATGTTGTTCGCGGCGTAGTAATATCCCGCCGCCGTGCGCTGCGCCGAGACCACCTCGAGCCGGAACGGCCGGGCGGTGGGCCAGTAGATGGTGGCGGAATCGAAGTCGTAGGTGAGGTCCACCCACGTCGCGCGGGCGAGCTCGTTCGTGAGCAAGGGACGGGCGCAGGCGGTGAGCGTGACAGCCAACACAAGAGGCGGCATTCGGGTCATAGGTGTGCTCCGTGATGTTCCCGGGCTGAGAGCCCGGGCTCGGCACGAGTGCGCCCTTACAGGGCGCACCCTCCAGCCGAGCGCGCCCTGTCAGGGCGCGAATTCATAATGCACGCGCCCACCGAATTGGCAACTGACGCACCCGGACGCTAGAATGACCGCATGAATCGTCCTCTCATCGTCGTTCTAGCCCTCCTCGCCGCCTGCGGCGGCGGCCGGTCCGGCCAGTCCGCCGCCGGTCCGGCCAGTCCGCCGCCGGTGACACCCTCAACGAGCGGCAGCGCGACAGCATGCTCGCCAGGTCGCGGATACCCGGGGCGCGCGGCGTGGGGGCCGCGATGCGGGCGGCGGATTCGACCAGCGCGGGAATCCGGGCGGCGGACAGCGTCGGCCCGTGAGCCCGATGACCCCCGGGCTGAGAGCCCGGGCTCGGCGCAGGGTGCGTCCTGTAAGGACGCACACCCCGGCCGAGCGCGCCCTCTCAGGGCGCGGACTCACCGGGCGGGCAGGCGCTGCAGCCACCCTACTTTTGCTCGCCCTGGCCGCCTGTGGGCCCTCCAATCCCTGTACCGCGTCGGCGATGCACCTGCGGACCCGCTACGCCGAGCGCTATGCCGGCCACTGGGTGGTGGCGCACGGCGACACGCTGACGCTGCCGCAGCTGGGCGACCGCTTCAAGCTGGCCGACGTCGTGCTCGACACGACGCGCATCGTCGTCGGGAAGACGTGCCACTTCCGCGGCACGCTCGTGTTCACCGTCCCCCGAGAGACGCTGGCGGTGACGTGGGTCGGGTTCCCCGAGCAGGCCCTGATTTACGGCTGGCCCGCGGAGCTCGGGCCCTTCGCCGGCATCGGCGCGGTTCGGGTCGGCGACTCGCTCGTGGGCGCGATCCTGTTCGACGAGCGCCTCGGCGTGCGGGTCCCGCCGGGCGTCACGGCGCGCTTCACGGCGGGCCGGGCGCGGCAGCGGTAGGGGCGCAGCATGCTGCGGCCCTACTATCTTTTGAGGGCAGCCCGGGACGGGAGGCGCCCATGGACGGGCAGCGCACGGTGGCGTACGGATCGATGCTCGGCGTCGCGTTCGGCGGGTTCACGTGGGTGGTCGTGGCGGGTCGGCTGATCCACGATCCCGTCGTGAGCCTCGCCGGAGCGCTGACGGGCGTCGCGGTCTGGCTCGTCAGCGGGACCGTCCTGGCCCGTTATCCCGCCCGTCGCATCGCCGTGCTGGGGATCGTTTTTCTGTTCGTCGCCCTGATCGACTGGGCATTCCTCGCCGCCGTCCTGCCGCGGCTCCCGACCGAGGGCGGGAGCATCTATGTCGGCACGTCCCGATCGGCATACGTGCTGCTCCAGCCGATTCTCATCGCGGTCGGTCTCGCCGGCACCGGCCTCGTGTTGTGGGATCTGCTCCGGAGACGCTGACATGCCCTTCACCGCCGCCGAACGCGCCGCCCTGATCGAGCGCTACGCGCACGGCCCAGCCCTCTTGAAGCGCGCGCTGGCCAAGGTCCCGGCTGAGGCGCTCCAGTGGAAGCCCGCGGCGGGCCGCTGGTCGGCGCACGAGATCGTCGTGCATTGCGCGGACTCGGAGACCAACGCGCACATGCGGCTGCGCTATCTGGTGGCCGAGCCCGATCCGGTCATCGTGGGTTATGATCAAGACCGCTGGGCACTGGCGTTCGACTACCACGCCCATCCCCTCGAGACGGCGCTCGCGACGGTCGAGGCGGTGCGCGCGAACACCGTGCCGCTGCTGCGGCGCATGACCGACCATGAGTGGCGCAAGGTCGGGCGGCACAGCGAATCGGGACGCTACGCGGCGGAGGACTGGCTCGCGATCTACGCCGAACACCTGGAGAAGCACTCCCGCCAGATCGAACGCAACCTCGAGGCCTGGAACAAGCGATGAGGGGATTCTTCGTTCGCCTGATCATCACGGCGCTGGGGCTGTGGGCCGCGCAGAAGATCATCCCCGGCATGCGCATCGACGGCTGGGGCAACCTGCTCGTCGCGGCCGTGCTGCTCGGGCTGGTCAACGCCGTGATCCGCCCGATCATCTTGATCCTCACGCTGCCGCTCACCGTGCTGACGCTGGGGCTCTTCATCCTGGTGGTGAACGGCATCTCGCTGGCGCTCGTCGCCTGGGTGATGCCCGGCTTCACGCTCAGCGGGCTGGGCGCCGCCATCCTCGGCTCGATCGTGGTGGGACTCACGAGCTGGCTCGCGTCGGCGTTCGTCGGCGGCTCGGGCCGCATCGAGCGCTACCGCCGCATCGAAGTGAGCGGGCGCCGGCTCGATTGATGGACCGGCTCTTCGCGGGCGTGGGCGCCGCGTCGGCGCTCCTCGCGGTGGCCGCCGGCGCGTTCGCCGCGCACGCGCTGCGCGCCCGGATGACTCCCGACCTCCTCGCGGTGTTCGAGACCGCGGCCCGTTACCAGATGTACCACGCGGTGGCACTGCTCGCCGTCGCCTGGGCGGTGACGCGCTGGCCCGTGCCGGCGGTGCGCGCCGCGGGATGGCTGTTCGTCGCCGGCACCGTGATCTTCTCCGGCTCCCTCTACTTACTCGCGCTCACCGGCGTGCGCGCCTTCGGCGCCGTGACGCCCTTGGGCGGGCTCGCATTCCTGGCAGGCTGGCTGGCGCTGGCGGTGGGCGTGTGGCGCGGCTGACACCCCGGGAGCGGTGGCTGCTCGTCGCCGCGGCCGCGCTGTACGCCGCCGTGATCATTCCGGTCGGCGTCCGGCGCGGGGGCGACCTCGTGGCCCACTTCCCGGAGGCCGACGACTGGCTCCGGGGCCTGCCGCTGTACGCGAGCGCCCCGCGCCTCGGAATCTGGTGGCCACCGTTCGCGACGCTGCTGGTGGTCCCGTTCGCGGCCGTCGCGCACGCGAGCGCCGCCGTCGCGAAGGGCGCCTGGGCCGCGGCCAGCGTGGCCTGCATCGGCTGGAGCGTGGTCGCCGTACCCAGGGAGCGCTGGCGGCCGGTCCTGCTCGCCGTCGCCGCCGTGGCGGTGCCGTTGAACCGCAACTTCGAGGACCTGAACCTCAACGCGATCCTGCTCGCGCTGGTGGTCGCGGCGGCCGCGGATCTCGAGCGCGGCCGGGAGACCCGGAGCGGAGCGTGGATCGGCGCGGCGACCGCGCTCAAGGTGTTTCCGGGGCTGCTGCTCGTCTACCTGGCGTATCGGCGACGCTGGCGCGCGGCGGCGGCGGGAGCCGCGGTCGCGGCGGCATGCACCATCGGAGCGCTGCTGCCGTACGGCGTCCACGGCGCGCTCCACGCCGTCGGCCGGTGGCTCGCGAACAGCGCGCCCGCGGGCTGGACGCTGCCTGGCAGCAACCAGTCGCTCGCCGCGCTCGCCCCGCGCCTGGGCCTCCCGCCCGCGGCGGTGCCGCTGCTCGATCTCGCCTCCCTCGCGCTGGCCGTCGTCGCGCTCCGCCGCCCCAAGGTGACCGACGGCGCCTTCGAGGAGGTGGCGGTGGTCATGCTCGCGGCCGTCCTGCTCTCGCCCATCGCGTGGGTGCATTATTTCTTGCTCGCGCTCCCGGCGTGGGTCGTCGCGTTGCGGCTGCCACACGCCGTCCGTCCCGCGCCACCGTGGCGTGCCGCCCTCGTCGTCTCTGGCATCGCGACGTCCGGCGTCCTCACCGTGTGGTCCCTCTCCTTCCGCCGCGAGTTGTTCGAGCTGTCCATCTACACGTGGGGCGTTCTGCTGCTGCTGGTGGTCCTGGCGTTCGCCCCCCGCGCCCCCCAGCCCGCCACCGCACCGTCATGACCCCGCGGGAGCGACGCGTCCTCCTCGCGCTCGGGGGACTGTACGCCCTCGTCAATACGTTCATCGGCGTCCACTCCGGCGGCGATCTCGTGTTCCACCTGCGCCTGGCCGAGCGCCTGATGCAGGGTCTGCCGCCGTACGCGGACTTCGACACCGCGCGCGGGATGCC
>WNFU01003731.1_pt1 | contig 19906 bp, 20 predicted proteins | sample 5400121 | NCBI WGS metagenome assembly WNFU01 (sample SAMN13153360, study PRJNA577476) | soil metagenome | isolation source: 100 cm soil or saprolite under grassland replicate 1 | place: USA:California | collected 2016-06-15 | reverse complement strand
GGAGCAGGTAGCAAACGACCCCGTCGAGGCGATCTTCCAGCGTCAGGTGCTCGCGTTCGGCGAGGAGGGGCAGCGGCTGATCGCCGCGGCGAAGGTCGCCATCGTCGGCAGCGGCGGAACCGGTTCGCCGACCGCCGAACAGTTGACGCGGCTGGGCGTGCTCGATCTCGTCGTCATTGACCCCGACGGCTGGGATCCCACGAACGTCACACGCGTCTACGGCACGACGCCGACGCAACTCGGCGATCGCCTAACGAAAGTCCAGCGCGTGGTCGCCCATCTGGAGCGCGTGGCGCCCTCGTCGCGTGTCCGAGCCGTGCGCGAGAACGTCGTGCTTCGCTCGGCGGCTCGCGAGCTGCTCGACCGTGACGTGATCTTCATCTGCACCGACGATCACTGGGGAAGGTCGGTCGTGAACCAGATCGCGCACCAGTACCTCATCCCGACGATCAACATCGGGATGGGCATCGCCTCAGACGAGGGACGGATCACGGCGGCGCGTGGCGTCATCGACGTGCTCCGGCCGGATCTTCCCTGTCTCTGGTGTACGCAGTCGCTGAGCGCTGATCGGATAGCCGCCGAGAGTATCCCCAGCGAGGCACGTCGGGCGCTCGAGGACGAAGGATACGTCGAGGGGCTGGACGAGCCCGCCCCGTCAGTCATCAGCATCAACACGACCATCTCGGGCCTGGCCGTGACGCAGTTCATCCAGCTCCTTACCGACTTCATGGGGGACGACGGCGACATCCGGCGTCTGAACTACGACGCGATGGAGGGAACCGTCCGGCGGGGCCGAGCGGGACTTGCGGATCCGTGCGTGTGCCGGAAAGTCCGGGGCCGCGGCGATCTAACTACCCTACCGGTCCTCGACGAGATTCCCGACTAGGTCCCATAGGTCTTGTCAAGGGTAGTCGAGCGGGCACTATCACCTGAACCTCGCGGCTGCACTGCAGCGCCGGCGTCTCGGTCGCGGTCATCACTCCAGCGCGGTCGACTGGCGTGACTAACGGCTCCACGCGCGACTGCTAGAGCAGTCCGCTGCGGCGCAGTTGTTTCGCCAACTCGTCGCGGAACATCGCAGTCGCCACGACGAGGATTGCGAGGCCGATTAGGCGCTTCGTATCCATCTGCCGTTACCTCCCTTCCAGCCCAGCCTGCTCCTAGTATATCCGATGAGATATGTAGTGCGCCTGGGATCTCCTTCAGTAGGCATAGATTGGTGCAGCCATGCAGGAACGAGCGTCCGTCGAGTCCCGCCGGATCATTCAAAGGCTCGCCAAGACGCGAACGGATCGTGGGCTGACGCAGGCATACGTCGCCAAGAAGATGGGCACGACGCAGCCGTACATCGCACGCCTGGAGTCTGCGCAGAACGACCCGAGGCTCTCAACGGTTCTTCGTTACGCATTGATCGTCGCAGGTGCGGCCGTGCTCGCAGCCATCGTTAGCGAGCTGGAAAGACAAGGGAAGAGGTAGCCGCGGCTCGTGCTACCCAGGTGTCCGTTCGATTCCTGCGCGAGCGACGCAAGGCAGTCAAAGGCTCCCGATCTGAAAGTCCCCCCTGGCGCAGGGGATCAGGGCTGCGTAAGAACCTGTGGCGTTCCGCTTCACAGGCGCGTGGTGACTCACCCTGGGCGAGCCCCCTGCGCCAAGTGATCCTCCAGGTCAGCCGCAACGCCAAGTGTCGGGCTCACGCGCTTCCTCTTTTCGTCAGCGGCTTCGCCGCGGCCATCCGCGACGTCGCCGACGGGCACGCGCGCGCGAAAGTCGTTATCACTGTGCCGTGACCTGGTTCCTGCTCCTCTACGACTACGTGCCCGACGTCGTCGAGCGCCGCGCCCCGTTCCGGGACGAGCACCTGCGCCTCGCGCGCGAGGCGGCGGCTCGCGGCGAGCTCGTCCTCGGCGGCGCGTACGCGGACCCGGTCGACGGCGCGATCCTCGTGTGGCGCGTCGCCGACAAGGCGACGGTCGAGCGATTCGTCGCGAGCGACCCGTACGTGAAGAACGGCATCGTGACGCGGCACCGCATACGTCCGTGGACGGTCGTCGTCGGGAGCGCCGCGTCGTAGCGACCTCGGCCAGCCGCTAGGCGTTCATAGGGAACAACCACCGCAGCGCATCCGGCAGGCGCGCCGCCCAGGCGGTCTCGTGGTGCGTCGCGCCAGCGACGATCCGCGCGCGCACCTGCGCGCCTCCCCGGAGCGCGCGCGCCAGGCGGCGCGCGAGCGCCACCAGCTCGGCGCTGCGACCGGGACGCGTGCTCTCGCGCGTGCCGACCGCGATCCAGACGCGCGCGCCGCGCAGCCCGCGCCGCGCCTCCTCGATGATGCGACCGTCGCCGACCCAGAGCGGCGGGCTCTCGACGAGCACGCGGTCGAAGACCCGCGGATGGCGCACGGCGGTGTGGATCGCCGCGACCGCGCCGTACGAGGATCCGCCGATGCCGACGCACGCCGCTCGCGCGATCGCCGGATGGAGCCGCTCCACCGCGGGCATCACGCGCTGCACGACGACATCGGCGTAGCGATCCGCGTCGAAGCGCCGGGCGCGCGGATTCCGCGGGTCCGCGTACGGGAGGTATTCGGCCCACCGCCGCACCGGCCCGCCGTGATGGATGCCGACGATCGCGACCGGCGCGATCTCGCGTGCCGCGATCAGAAGGGACGCGACCTCATCGGCCCGCCACTTCGGACGCCGCGAGCGCGCGTCCGCGAAGACGTTCTGCCCGTCGTTCAAGTACAGGACCGCGCGCGGCGGGACGGGGGGCAGCCACACTCGGATGGTCCGCGCGCGTTCCCCCCGCCCCGCGTCGATGCGATGCCGATGGATCAGGCCACCGAGGCTAGACGGTGGCCCGGCGGCCTCCCCACTGACGCCACGCCCACAGCACGATGAGCGCGCCGATGATCGATCCGATCAGGCCGGCCGCGTTGATGTCGAGGGTGCCGCCGAAGAGCAGCGCGGCGAGCGTTCCGCCGACGAGCGAGCCGACGACCCCCAGCACCATCGTTCCGACCCAGCCCATCGGGTCCGGTCCGGGCATGAGCGCGCGCGCGATGAAGCCCGCGATCAGCCCCATGATCAGGAATGCGATGATCCCCATCGATCCACCTCCTTTCTTGGTCTCGCGGTGGACGATGCACCCCGCGTGCCCCTAGACTTGCGGAGCCCCGAAACGACCACCAGCGCATGCGGCTGGGACCCATCCGTCGGTCGGTCAGGGCGACACCGACCGAGGGAGGGATCAAGGGGTGGACGCGCCACGCACGCTGCCCGAGCCGCCGAAGACGGAGGACGTACAGGTCTTCGTCGCGCTCGCCATGCCGATCTTCGCGGTGACCGCCGCGATCATCGTGATCATCCTGCAGCTCAGCCCGAAGTGATCTGACCGCGCGGCGGGGTCGGGCCCCGCCGCGCGCCGATCGTCCGCATCCCGTTCATTCGCTGTTCACACGCCGACGCGACGATCCGTAACGAAGATGACGTTGCGCATGCGCGGCCGCGCCACCTACAGTTCGGACCCCGAATCATTCGGGCACCGAAGGAACAGAGGATGACCACCGCCACGAAAGCCGACATCGGGACCGCGCGCGCCCTGCTCGCCGTGATGCCGTTCTTCGGACGGCTCGCGGCGACGACCGCACGAGAGCACGGCGTCGTCTCGCCCGAGCGAGCCAAGGCGCTCGTCCGGCTCGCGGCGGGCCCGATGCGCGCCGGCGAGCTCGCGCAGCAGTGCATGCTCACGCCGCCCGCGATGACCGAGGCCGTCGAAGGTCTCGTCCGCGACGGTCTCGTGCGTCGGGAAGATGACCCGTCCGACCGACGCGCCGTTCGCGTATCGCTCACGGCGGCGGGCAGGCGCGAGGTCGACCGGTACCACGCGGCGATCGCCGAGGCCCTGGGTGACGCGATCGCGACCCTCGAGCCGCTGGCACGCGAACGGCTGCGCCTGGCGCTCGAGGATCTGCGGCACGCGCTCGAGAGAGCAGCGCAAAAGGAGATGACGAATGTCCGCTGAGCCCGCGATGCGATACGCCGAGACCCATCCCGAGGACGTGACCGGTGGGCGGCTGGTCCTCTCGACGATCGCGGTCATGACGGGCCTGCTCCTCGCCGCGCTCGATCAGACGATCGTCGGGACCGCGATGCCGCGCATCGTCGCGGAGCTCAACGGGCTCGACTACTACGCGTGGGTCCTGACGGCGTACATGGTCGCTTCGACCACCACCGTGCCGATCGCCGGGAAGCTCGGCGACATGTTCGGCCGCAAGCCGTTCCTGCTCGCTGGCATGGTCGGGTTCGTCCTCGCGTCCGCGCTCTGCGGGCAGGCGCAGGACATGGTCCAGCTCGTCGCGTTCCGCGCGCTGCAGGGCCTGTTCGGTGGCGTGCTCTTCGCGACGGTGTTCGCCTCCATCGCCGACCTCTATCCGCCGCGCGAGCGACCGCGGATCCAGGGCCTGTTCGGCGGTATCTGGGGGATCTCCTCGGTGATCGGCCCGACCCTCGGGGGCTTCCTGACGGACAACGTGGGTTGGCGCTGGGTCTTCTACGTGAACCTGCCGCTCGGCATCGCGGCCGTGACCTTCGTCGCGCTCACGATGCCCTGGAAGCGCACCGGACACCGTCACGCCATCGACTATCTCGGCGCCGCTCTCCTGGCCGCGGGTCTCGTCCCGCTCCTGACCGCGTTCTCGATCACGCGCGACCACGATTGGGGTTCGCCGGAGGTGCTCGGTCTCCTCGGGTTCGCCGCCGTCGCGCTCGTCGCGTTCTTCTTCGTCGAAGGGCGCGCGAAGGAGCCGATCGTGCCGTTCGCGCTCTTCAAGAACCGCACCTTCGCGGTCTCGACGATCGCGGGCTTCCTCGTGACCTTCGGGATGTTCGGGACGATCGTGTACGTCGCGCTCATCTACCAGGGCGTGCTCGGGATCCCGGCGACGAACTCCGGCCTGCTCATCACGCCGATGATGTTCGGCCTCGTCGCCGCGAGCATCGTCACCGGCCAGCTCATGATCCGGATCGCGCGGTACCGGTACATCGGGACCGTCGGGACCGCCCTTGCCGCGCTCGGCATCTGGCTGCTCGCGCAGGTCACGCCGTCGACCGAACAGACCGACGTCGTCCGCGACCTCGTCATCATCGGGATCGGCATCGGGACGACCATGCCGCTCTACATCAACGCGGTGCAGAGCGCGCTGCCTCGCCATCTCACCGGCGTCGTCACCGCGCAGGTCCAGTTCTGGCGGAACATCGGCGGCACCGTCGGTACGGCCATCCTCGGGTCGCTCATGGCCCACAGCCTCCCGACGAGGATCACCGAGGCGCTCGCCGCCGTTCCGATCCCACCGCAGGCGCGCGCCGCGCTCCCGCAGGGTGGTGGCAACGCCCAGGCGCTCTTCGATCCGGTGCAGCTCGCGGCGACGAAGGCGCAGCTGCCCGGCGCTCTCCAGCCGCTGTTCGATCAGGTCCTCTTCGCGATCCGTGGCGCGCTCGCGAGCGCCCTGCACGACGTGTTCATCTACGGCGCCGTCGTCGTCGCGATCGGCGTCGTCGTGTCGGTCTTCCTCAGCGAGGTGCCGCTACGCGGCCGGGAGCGTCGCGTCCCGACCGAGGCCGACGCCGAGGCGGAGACGACCCCGGTCGCGGCGTTCGGGGACTAGCCCTGCCGGCCTGCGCGGAGGCGGTCAGCCGCCGCGCATGCGGCGTTTGATGGCCGCGTCCATCTCCCGCGCGGCGTCGCGCTCCTTGATCACCTGCCGCTTCTCGTACTGGCGCTTGCCCTTCGCGAGGCCGAGCTCGACCTTCGCCTTCCCTGCCTTCAGGTAGAGGCGCAGCGGCACGATCGTGTAGCCACGCTGCGAGACCGCGCCGGCGAGGTGATCGATCTGCTCCCGGTGCAGAAGGAGACGGCGGACGCGCATCGGGTCGTCGGGCTCCCACGCGGACGCCTGCGGCCAGCGGGCGATGCGCACGTTCCGCAGCCACGCGGAGCCGCGGTCGATCTTCGCGTAGCCGTCGCGCAGGTCGACGCGGCCGCCGCGGATCGACTTGATCTCGCTCCCCGTGAGCGCGATGCCGGCCTCGACCTTCTCATCGATCGCGTAGTTGAAGAAGGCGCGGCGGTTGTCGGCGACGAGCTTCGTGCGCTCGCCGTCAGCCTGTTCTTCCTCGGCTTTCGCCTTCCGCTGCGGTGACACCCGGCGAGGGTATCGCGCCGGTGAGGGACGTCCGCGACGCGCCCGGTCCGCGTTCGGCCGCGGCGCGGACCGCCGCGAGCCACATGATCCGCGTGAGGCCGCTGAACGGACCGATGAGCGCCCAGTAGAGCCGGAACTTCCTGCGGCTCGCCGCGTCGGTGCACAGGACACGGGTCTCGGTGCCGAGCAGCGTCGTGCTCGGATCGATCGCGATCAGATCGAACCCCATGACGGCCTTCGCGAACCCGGGCTCATCGAAGCCACGGAACGTGGCCGACGACACCGGTCGACGAGCGCCGCGCCGGAGCGCCCAGAAGCGCCCGATCAGCCCGACGACGAGCTCCCGCCCGGGATCCTCCGCCAGCAGCGAACCGCCGCGCTCCAGCTCCGCGAGCGTCCGGATGGGCGGGCGGCCAGGTGGACGGCCGACGCGAGCGGGGAGGCCGCGGATCGCGAAGAGCAGGCGCACGATCGGCGACCCCGCGAGATCGGTCCGCTTGAGGACCTCGTAGGTCGCGGCCGCGGACGCACGGATGCGCGTCGCATATCGCGCGCGTACGTCGTACGACGGCATGTAGGCGTCGATGAGCGTCGGCGACCTCGTCGTCATCTCTCTGTCCACCTGAAGAGCACCGGCGCGCTCGCGCGTGTGACGGAAAAAGAAGAGCGGCGGCATCGCTGCCGCCGCTCTTCCTGGGTCGCCAATGACCCGCTAGTGCGCGATCACCTCATATGACAAGGAGTCAAGAAGTGCGTCGCCGCGGGTCATTGGTTTCCCACTGGCATCCGGCACTTCACATCACCTCCTTTCGTACGTCGGCCATGCTCGCACCCGGCCGGTAGCGCGTCAATGTCGTCCCCGTCGCACAGCGCGGGCCGCGACGCGCGGGGCTAGAAGGCCAGCGTCGCTGCGTCGGCGATGGTGAGGGCGGCGAACACGACGCTCAGCGCGACCACGATGAACGCGAGGAGCGACGTGGAGCGGGTCATGGCATGTAGGGCCGCGGATCGACCGCGCGCCCGTTCACGATCGTCATGAAGTGCACGTGCGGGCCCGTGGTCCACCCGGTCATCCCCACGTAGCCGATCATCTGGCCCGCGGTGACGAACTGGCCGACACGGACGATCGGGGAGTGCGCGCCGTCGTCCATGTGGCCGTACAGCGACGAGAAGTTGCTGCCGTGCGCGATGATCACGACGGTCGCCGTGTCGCCGTACGCGAGGTACGGCTTCCCGACCGTCACGACCCGGCCCGCGGCCCCCGCCCTGATGGGCGTGTACATGGGTGCGGCGATGTCGATGCCGTTGTGGAACCCGCCCCACCGCGCGCCGAACCCGGACGTGATCGGTCCGTTCACGGGCCAGACCACCATGCGTCCCGTGAAGACCGCGAGCCCGGACCGCGCCGCGAGCTCGGCGGCGAGCGACGCGTACGCGGCCTCCGTCTGCTCGAGCCGGCGGTTGAGCGAGGCGGCCTCTGTGTTCGCCTGCTGCGTCGCGCCGACCGCGTTGTTGCGAGACGTCGCCGCGAGCGCGCGCTGCTCGTCGGTCTGGTCGATGGACGCCGCCTTCGCGCGGACGATCCCCTCGTAGTCGGCCTTCTTCTTCGCGAGCGACGCGCGCTGCGAGGTGATCTGCGACTGCAGACCCTTGATCTCGCTCTCCTTCTGCTCGACGTCCTCCTGCTTCTGCGCGGTGGACGCCTTGAGGGCGCGGATGTCGCCCACGATCTGCTTGTCGTGTCGGTCGATGAGGATGAGCGTCTGCACCCGGCTCACGAAGTCGGTGAGCGAGCGCGACGACAGCAGCATCTCGAGCGGGCTCACGCGCGACTGCAGGTACGTCGCGCGGAGGTGGATCGCGTAGAGCTCCTCGCGCTTCGCGAGCTGCTTCGTCTGCTCCGAGGCCTGCGCCTTCAGCGATCCGATGAGCGCCTCGGTCTCGTTCAGCTGGAACGCGACGAGGGCGAGCTGCTCCTCGGCGATCGCGATGTCGATCTTCAGCGCGTCCGCCTCGGACTGCGCCTGCGCCTGCTCGAGGGAGAGCTGCGCGATGCGCGAGTTGGCCTGCTCGACCGCGGCCTGGAACCGGTTCGCCTCCTGGCGGTACCGCTCCGCGTTCTGCCGCGAGATCTGGACGGCGCGCTCGAGCTCCTGCTTCTCGCGGGCGAGCTGCGCGAGGCGCGCGTCGTCCGCGGGGTCCGCGGAGACGGGGACGGTCTGGACGAGCAGGAACGCGAATATCGCGAGCGCGGCGAACAGCACGCGCCAGCGGCGCACCCCACCTCCCCGGTCGCACCGGGGAGCTCCCATCGGCCGCGCATCGTCGCACCCGAGGGCGGTAGCGGTCAAGGGGTGCCTCATTTGGCCAGATGCGTCCGGATCGAGATCGTGGCGCCCCCGGCCCCCATGAGGAGGGCAAAGCCCAGGACCCCGGCGGCCAGCTGGCCGAAGAAATTGGGGCCGAGCGTGACCGGGAGGATGTCGAGGAACTGGATGAGCGTGCTCGTGACCGGCCCCGAAGCGACGAGGAGGGCGAGCAGCGAGATCACCGCCCCGAAGACGCCGACGAGCATGCCCTCGAGGACGAAGGGCGCGGCCACGAGGCCGTCCGTCGCGCCGACGAGCTGCATGATCTCGATCTCGTCGCGGCGCGCGTGCACGGCGATGCGGATCGTGTTGACGATCACGAAGAGCGCGACGAACAGCATCATCGCGAGGATCGCGAGCCCGCCGATCGACAGGACGCGCGTGATCGTGAGGAGCTGGTCGACGACCTGCGGGTTGTCGATGACGTCGTCGGTCTTCGCGATGACGCCGTTGCCGACCTCGTCGCGAAGCTCGTCCGCGATGCGCCGGCTGTCCTGCGCCTGCGCGAGCTTGATCTCGAGCGACGCGGGCAGGGGGTTGACGCCGATGTCCTCGATCGGACCGATCTCGGCGCGGCCCGCGCTGAGGCGCTTGAACCGCTCCAGCGCGTCCTCCTTGCTCACGTAGTCGACGCGCGACACCGCGGGGTCCTTCTCGATCCGCGACTTCAGCTCGAGGACCCTCGAGACCTTCGCGTCGTCGGCGAGGTAGACGGTGAGCTCGACCTTCGACTCGAGGAGCGCCACGGCCGACTGCAGGCCGCGGTCGGTGACGACGAAGAACGCGAAGAGTAGGAGCATGAGCGCGACGGTGAGCGTCGACGCGGCCGTCATGAACGGGTTGCGCGAGATGCCGTGCCACGCCGCGGTGAGGACGTACAGCACGCGCGTCATGCGGCGTACAGCCCTTCGCGCTCGTCGCGGATGACGCGCCCGTGGTCGAGGTGCACGACCCGCCGGCGGAGCGCGTTCACGATCTCGGCGTTGTGCGTGGCGACGAGGACGGTCGTGCCGATCTCGTTCACACGGATGAGGAGCTTGATGATCTCCCACGTGGTGACGGGGTCGAGGTTGCCCGTCGGCTCGTCCGCGACGAGGATCTTCGGACGCATCACGAGCGCGCGCGCGATCGCGGTGCGCTGCTGCTCTCCGCCGGAGAGCTCGCGCGGGAAGTGATGGCGGCGAGGGAGGAGACCGACGAGCGCGAGCGCGCGGTCCGTCTCCTCGCGCACGGTGCGTCCGTCGTGACCGGTGACGATGAGCGCGAACGCGACGTTCTCGTGGACGGTCTTCGTGGGGAGGAGCTTGAAGTCCTGGAAGACGATCCCGACCTTGCGGCGCAGCAGCGGCACCTTGGAGCGCGAGAGGCGCGCGACGTCCTGACCGTCGACGGCGACGCGGCCCGTCGTCGGCAGCTCTTCGCGGATGAGGAGGCGATTGAGCGTGGACTTGCCGGCGCCCGAGGATCCGACGATGAAGACGAAATCACCCGCACCGATGTGCAGGTCGATGTCGCGAAGCGCATACGTGCCGTTGGGGTAGCGCTTGCTGACGTCCTCGAGCGTGATCAACGACCTTCCCTATTCCGACCCTCAGTCGGGGAAACCCCTCCATCGGGCCCGGGTGCTCGACCTCGTCGCTGCGGCGCCTCGGTCTGCGCGCCCGGGAACGTTGGTGTTCCCGGCACCGTACCAGCGCCGGCCTGCCCGGGACAACGCCGACCGAGCGCGATCGCTACGTCCAGCGACCGTCTGGACACCTCGCTGGCCGTGTAACAGGCCGAGCAGGCACGCGCTCTGGGCGTGCTCGGGTGTCGACCGGACCGGCTAGCCCTTGAGCTGCAGCTCCGTCTGGGAGGGTCGCGCCGCGCCGAAGGTGGCGATGGACGCGATCGACGCGTCGCCCGTGGCCATGACCTTCACGCCCTGCGTCGCGCGCGACAGTGCGCGGATCTGGTCGAGCGGCACGCGGATGACGACGCCGGTGGTGCTGATGAGCAGGACCTCCTGCGTCGCCTCGTCCACGATCTGCATCGCGGCGACGTCGCCCGTCTTCGGCGTCGTCGCGGCGAGGATGACGCCCTGGCCGCCGCGTCCCTGCGTCGGGAACTCGTCGACGTCGGTGCGCTTCCCGAATCCGTGCTGCGTGACCGAGAGCACCTGCGTCCGCGGGCGGACGATCCCCATGCCGATGACCGCGTCGCCTTTCTGGAGCCGGGTCCCGGTGACGCCCTGCGTCGGACGTCCCATGGGTCGCGCGTCCGTCGCCTTGAAGACGATGCCCTTGCCCTTCTTCGTGGCGATCACGATCCGGTCCTTGTCGGTGCACGGCGCGACCCACGCGAGCTCGTCGCCCTTGCGGAGCGCGATCGCGATGAGGCCGGCGCGCCGGACGTTCGCGTACTCGGTGAGCGGGGTCTTCTTCACGAAGCCCTTGCGCGTCGCCATCACGAGGTGCTCCGCGGTCGCGCCGTCGCGCAGCGCGACGAGCGCGGTCACGCGCTCGTCGGCCTGCATCGCTTCGAGGATGTTCTGGATCGGCGTGCCCTTCGCGGTGCGGCTCGCGTCCGGGAGCTCGTGCGACTTCAGCGCGAAGACGCGCCCCCGGTCCGTGAAGACGAGGAGCCGGTCGTGCGTGCGCGCGACGAGGAGGTGCTCGACGTCGTCCTCCTCGCGCGTCTGCATGCCGATGACGCCGCGCCCGCCGCGGTGCTGCGCGCGGTACGTCGAGAGCGGCATCCGCTTCACGTAGTTGCGGCTGGAGACCGTGATGACGACGTCCTCATCCGCGACGAGGTCCTCGTCCGACAGCTCGCGGACGGTGTCGTCGATCACCTTCGTACGGCGCTCGTCGCCGTAGGTCTCCGCGAGGTCGTCGAGATCCTTCTTGATGAGGCCGAGCACCTTGCGCGGGCTGGCGAGCACCGACTCGAGCTCGGCGATGAGCTTGATCGTCGCCTCGTACTCCTCCTCGACCTTGGCCCGCTCGAGGCCGGTGAGGCGTCGCAGCTGCATGTCGAGGATCGCCTTGGCCTGCGCCTCGGAGAGTCCGAACTTCTTGATCAAGTTCTCGAGGGCCGTGTCCGGCGTCTTGCTCGCCCGGATGGTCTTGATGACCTCATCGATGTGATCGAGCGCGATCTTGAAGCCCTCGAGGATGTGCGCGCGGTCCTTCGCCTTGCCCAGGTCGAATTCGGTCCGGCGGCGGATGACGTCGCGCCGGTAGTCGATGTGGTGCTGCAGGATGTCCTTCAGCGACAGCGTCCGCGGTTGCTCGTCGACGATCGCGAGCATGTTGAAGTTGAACGCGGACTGCATCGCCGTGTGCTTGTAGAGCGAGTTCAGGACGCGCTGCGGATCGTCGTCGCGCTTCACCTCGACGTGGATGCGCATGCCCTCGCGGTCGCTCTCGTCGCGCAGATCCGAGATGCCGGCGAGGCGCTTCGATTGCACGAGCTCGGCGATCTTCTCGATGAGCGAGGCCTTGTTCACGGCGTACGGGAGCTCGCTGACGATGATCGCCGTGCGGTTCCCCTTCATCTCCTCGAGATGCGCGCGCGCGCGCATGACCACGCGTCCGCGGCCCGTGGCGTACGCGCGGCGGATGGCGTCGACGCGCTCGGCCTTGCCGGTCTCGACGTTGCGCTGCTCCTCGAAGCGGTAGACGAGTGCGCCACCGGGGAAGTCGGGGCCGGTGATGATCTCGCAGAGGTCGTCGATCGTGAGCTCCGGGTCGTCGATGAGCCGCTTCGTCGCCTCGACGACCTCGCGCAGGTTGTGGGAAGGGATGTTCGTCGCCATGCCGACCGCGATCCCCGACGATCCGTTGACGATGAGGTTCGGCAACCGTGCCGGCAGGGTCTTCGGCTGGGTGTGGCGGCCGTCGTAGTTCGGCTCCCAGTCGACGGCCTGCTTCTCGATGTCGGTGAGCAGCTCCATCGAGATCGCGGCCAGGCGCGCCTCGGTGTACCGGTCTGCGGCGGGTGGATCGTCGTCGATCGAGTTGTGGACGAAGACGCCCGCCGAGAGCGCGAAGTTCTGAGTGATGTCGACCGTGAGGTCGTACACGTCGGCGCGGCCGGCCGGCTCGACCTTGTCGACCCGCACCTGCAGGCTCGCGGGGATCGGGAACGCGCCGGTCCGGTGGAGCCGTTCGGGGATGGCCGTCCGCGAGAACGGCATGAGCTGGTCCTTCGATCGGAGCGACTGCGCCTCGCGGTACGTCCCGTCGCGGAGCATGAAGCGATGGTCGGGCGTGCAGATGATCGTGTTCCCGTTCGACAGCGAGACCTTGACGACCGGGTCGTTGCGCCGGACGAGGCGCGGCGCGCGTACGGGCTTCAGACGGACGTTGCGGTGCTGGTCCACCGTGAAGACGTCGCCGCGCAGTCCGTGGCGGACCATGTCGATGAGCTCGATGAACGTCTTCTGATCGCCGTTCGTGAGCTCGACCTTCGTATCGCCGGCGAAGCAGCCGAAGTTGCCTTGGCCCTGGATGAGCGGATAGCGCACGGAGAAGTCCTGCGCCAGGCGCACGAGGGCGTCGTAGATCGCCGCGCTGCCATGGGGGTGATAGCGGGCCATGACGATGCCGTTGACGTTCGCGGATTTGCGGAAGGGCCGGTCGGGGCGGATGCCCTCTTCGTACATCGTGTAGAGGATCCGGCGCTGCACGGGCTTCAGCCCGTCGCGCACGTCGGGGAGCGCCCGCGCGACGATGACGCTCATCGCGTAGTCGAGATACGCCTGCCGCATCTCCACCTGGAGGTCGACGCCGACGATCCGCTCGTTCCCGCCCTTGTTGATCATGTGCGTCCGTGCTCCATCTCTTCCTCTGCCGCGACCGCCGCGCGGACCTTCGCGAAGGCGTCCTGCGCGGACGAATAGCGCCGCTCGAGCTCGCGCCGGCGGTCGTCAGGCATCCGCAGGAACAGCGCGTCCGCTTCCGCGAGGATCTCGCCGTCGGACGCGCGCGCGACGGTGCCATGGAGCTCGATGCCCCGACCGCGGTCGCGCACGACCTCGGCGACGACGCGCAGCTCCTGCCCCACCGGCACGGGACGCCGATACGTCACGTCGAGCTTCGCGGTCACGCCCCACATCCCCTGGTGGAAGATCGCCCAGCCCATCGTCTCGTCGAGCAGCGCCGCGACGACGCCGCCGTGCAGCGTGCCGTCGTAGCCCTGGTGCCGCTGCTGCCCGACGTAGGTGGCCTCGGCGCGGTCGCGCGACACGTCGAAGTCGAGGTGCATGCCGGACGGATTGAGCCGTCCGCAGGCGAAGCACCAGTGGTCGAAATCGACGCCGAGCTCCGAAAGCTTCGCCATGCTCAATCGTCCCCCGGGCGCGCAGACCGAGGCGTAAGCCGAGGTCGAGCACCCGGGCGCGAGCGAGGGTTGATCCCGAGCGAGCGTCGGAACATCAAATGTCGAGGCTCGCCTTCTTGGCGTTAGCCATGATCCACTTCTTGCGGCCTTCGACCTCGGTGCCCATCAGCTCGTCGAACACCAGGTCGGCCTGCTCGGCGTCCTGCAGGGTGACGAGCTTGAGCGTGCGGGTGTCGGGATTCAGCGTCGTATCCCAGAGCTGGTCGGCGTTCATCTCGCCGAGACCCTTGTAGCGCGCGATCGCCGGGTCGCGGCCGCCCTTGCCGTCATCGGTGCCTTCGTCCGTGTTCAGGGGCGCGGCCTCGACGGGCGCGGCCTCCGCCTTGTCGGCCTTCTTGCGCGCGTCGCGCTTCGTCCTCGCCGCGGACTTCATCTCTTTGATCGCCCGGTCACGCTCGGCGTCGGAGTACGCCCAGCGGATCTCCTTGCCGAGCTGGATCCGGAACAGCGGAGGCTGGCCGATGAAGATCCGGCCGTCCTCGATGAGCGGCCGGAAGTGGCGGTACAGGAGCGTGAGCAGGAGCGTGCGGATGTGCGATCCGTCGACGTCGGCGTCGGCGAGCAGGATCGTCCGCCCGTACCGCAGCTTCTTGGCGTCGAAGTACTCGCCGATGCCCGTTCCGAGCGCCGTGATGATCGCGCGGATGTACTCGTTGCCGAGCATCTTGTCGGCGCGCGACTTCTCGACGTTGAGGATCTTGCCGCGCAGCGGCAGCACCGCCTGGAAGCGGCGGTCGCGGCCCTGCTTCGCCGAGCCGCCGGCCGAGTCGCCCTCGACGATGAACAGCTCAGCGCGCTCGGGGTCGCGCTCCTGGCAGTCCGCGAGCTTGCCCGGCAGCGAGAAGCCGTCGAGCGCGCCCTTGCGAAGCACGAGGTCGCGCGCCTTTCGCGCCGCCTCGCGGGCGCGGAACGCGGTGAGGCACTTCTCGATGATCCGGCGCGCGTCCGATGGGTTCTCGTCGAGGTACTGGCCGAGCGCGTCGTTGACGGCGGTCGCGACCTGCCCCTGGACCTCGGCGTTCCCGAGGCGCGTCTTCGTCTGTCCCTCGAACTGCGGCTCCTTGATCTTCACGCTGATGACGGCGGTGAGGCCCTCGCGCACGTCCTCTGACGTGAGGTTCGGGTCGTTCTCCTGGAGCGCCTTGATCTTGCGCGCGTGGAAGTTCAGCGTGCGCGTGAGGGCGGTGCGGAACCCGGTGAGATGGGCGCCGCCGTCCATCGTGTTGATGTTGTTGGCGAACGTGTAGACGCGCTCGGCGAAGCTGTCGTTGTACTGGAACGAGACGTCGACGACCGTGTCGTTCTCGAAGGTGCGCTCGACGTACACCGGCTTGTGCAGCACCTCGTGCGCCTTGTTGAGGTGGCGCACGAATGAGACGATCCCGCCGTCGAAGTAGAAGCTCTCATCGAGACCGGTGTGCTCGTCGGCGAGCGAGAGCCAGAGCCCCTTGTTGAGGTAAGCGGTCTCACGCAGCCACTGCGACACGATCGAGGGGTCCCACTGGATGACCGGGAACACCTGCGGATCCGGCCTGAACGTGGTGATCGTCCCCGTGAGTCGCTCGCGCGGCTTCCACGAGAGCTGTGGCGGGTTGTGCTCATTCCGGTTCATGGCCTTGACGGGGCCGAGCGGCTTCCCGCGCTCGTACTCCTGGGTGTAGACCCTGCCGTCCCGGTGCACCTCGACCTTGAGGTGGCTCGAGAGCGCGTTCACGACGGAGACGCCGACGCCGTGGAGGCCGCCCGCGACCTTGTAGCCCGCGCCGCCGAACTTGCCGCCGGCGTGCAAGATCGTGTGCACGACCTCGAGCGCGGACTTGCCGGTCTGGGCCTGCTTGTCGACCGGGATCCCACGTCCGTTGTCCATGACGGTGACGCGATCGTCCTTGTGGATGATCACGTCGATGCGGTCGCAGACGCCGTTCATCGCCTCGTCGATCGAGTTGTCGAGGACCTCCCGGATCAGGTGATGGAGGCCGCGGAGGTCGGTGGTGCCGATGTACATCCCGGGACGCCGGCGGACGGCCTCGAGACCCTCGAGGACCTGGATGTCCTTGGCGCTGTACGAATCGCCGCCGCCCTTGCTTCCGTTCCCGCCCGTCCTCTTCACCGTCGACCGCCCGTTCGTCGTCTTCGTTGCCATGTCCCCTACTTGGTCGAACGCACGAGCTGCTCGTAGAGCCGCTCGAAGTCATCGTTCGAATAGAACTCGATCGTGATGCGGCCGCCCTTGCGGCCCCGCTGGATCTCCACCTTCGTGCCGAGCGCCGCGCGCAGGTCCGCGGTGCGCGCCTTGACCTCCGGGTCGACCCCTCGCGCGATGCGCCCGTCGTGCTTCTGCTTGCGCCCTGACAGCCTCCGGACCAGTGCTTCCGTCTCACGGACGGACAGGCCTTTCGCGAGGACCTCCGAAAGAGCCGTTGCGGTGTCGGAGGTCTTCAGTGGGAGCAACGCTTTGAGGTGTGCTTCAGTGATCTTCCCATCAACGAGCGCGTCTTGCAGGAGCTGCGAAGCCTCGAGCAAGCGCAGGGTGTTGGCGATCGTCGACTGGGCCTTCCCTACCCGCTCTCCGAGCTGTTGCTGTGTGAGCGCGTAGGTCTCCATGAGCATCCGATACGCCCGCCCTTGCTCGAGGCCATTGAGATCGGTGCGCTGCAGGTTCTCGATAAGAGCGAGCTCAAGTCGATCGGTCACATCGTCGCGGATCACTGCCGGGATCGATGTCCGTCCCGCGAGACGTGAGGCCAGGACGCGACGGTGTCCGGCCACGAGCTCGTAGCCGTCGCCATTGCGCGATACCACGATAGGTTGCAGCACGCCGTGACGCTTGATCGACCCGGCGAGCTGCTGAAGCTCCTCGGTCGGGAACGCCTGACGTGGCTGCTGCGGATTCGGCCTGACCCGTTCGAGAGGTATCTCGGCGATGCCGCTCGGCGCCGTCACCGCGGTGACCGGCTGTGGTTGGCCGAGAAGGACGTCGAGGCCGCGACCGAGTCCCGTCCGCATCAGGACGCGGCCATCGCGGTGATCGCGGGCTTCGCCGCGAGACGCGACTCGATCTCGCGAGCGAACTGCGCGTATGCAGCGGTCGCACGCGAGGATGGGTCGTAGATGTCGATGGGCATCCCATGGCTGGGCGCTTCAGCGAGTCGCACCGAACGCGGGATCCGCGCCTCAGCCACAAGCTGCGGAAAGTGCTGCGTGACCTCGTTGGCCACCTGCATCGAAAGGCGGTTGCGACGATCCTCCATGGTCAGGAGGATCGCGATGATCGAAAGCGTCGGATTCAGGCGGCCACGAACCGCTTCGATGGTCCGTACGAGCTGCGCAAGTCCCTCGAGTGCTAGGTACTCGCACTGGACCGGAACGATCACGTGATCCGCGGCGACGAGTGCGTTCACGGTGAGGAGGCCGAGCGATGGCGGGCAGTCGATCAGTACGAGGTCGAAGTCGGTCAGGCGTGATAAAGATGCGCGCAACCTGAACTCTCGCCCCATGAGGGGGACCAACTCCAGCTCGACGGCGGCCATATCCACCGACGAAGGCAGGAGGTCGAGTCCAGGCACCGTTGTCCCGGTCACTGCGTCGGCAGGTAACTCTTCGCGTACCAGGACGCCGTGGATCGAGCGCTCCAACTCCTTCGAGACACCGAGCGCGCTAGTCGCGTTCGCTTGCGGATCAAGGTCGACGATTAGCGCGCGGCGGCCCAGTCTTGCGAGTGCGGATCCGAGGCTCACGGCGGTGGCGCTCTTGCCGACGCCGCCCTTCTGGTTAGCGACCGCCAGAGTGACCGTCACTGGGCCGCAGCCGCCGGGTCAGGGGAGAGTATTCCCCGCGGAATTCTTATGGGCGAGCCGTAGATAAGGCTTGTCGGGATCGTGGAGAAGGGCATGAGGCTCGTCCCTGAATTGTACCTCACCCGCCTACTGATCAGCACGCGCGTTCTACTCGGCCGCAGCTTGCTGGGCGGCTCGACGGCCACCCTCCACCGATACCGATCCTGATCGCTCGCATCCAAGATCGGTCGCGCTGCCGGCGATCGCCCTCGGGTGCCTCTCGGGTGCGCAGCGCTGTCGTACATATGATCGCGCCGTGTCAGCGACGGCCTGCCCGGCGACCCCGTACCGCTCGATCGGCCGGACCGTTCGGGGCTAGGAAGGCCGCATGCGGATCGCCCTCGGCATCGTCGTGCCGCTCGTCGCGGCACTGCTCCAGGGGGCGGTCGCGGGCCTGATCACGGTGGGAGGAGCGTTCCCGAGCTTGCCGGTCCTCGCTGCTGCGTCATGGGCGGTCGCCACGGGCGCCGGTGAGGCGCTCTGGTGGGCCTTCATCGGCGGGCTCGCGCTCGACGTTCTGTCGGCGGGCCCGCTCGGCGCGTTCACGGTCGCCATGCTCCCCGGCGTGCTCATGGCCGGGCTGGGGGAGCGCAGCACCGTGACGCCGATCCCCGTGATCACGGGCGCCCTCGTGGTCGGCCTGGCCGCCTTCTTCACGCAGGCGCTGTACGTCGGCATCCTCGCGTTCCTCGGTCACCCGATGGCAGCGCCGGAGATCGTGCTCGCGCAGACTGCCGGCGTCGGTATCTACACGGGAGCGCTCGCGCTCCTCATCTACCCGCTCGCGCGCCTCGTCCGCAAACTGACGGAGAAGGAGTCACCCTTCTAAGTGACCGACCGAAGCGACCGCGTCTTCGTCCATCCACGCCGACTCGCCGCCGTCGCGCTGGCGATCATCGGCGTCTTCGTCGTGCTCAGCGTCCGCTTGTGGGACCTGCAGGTGGTGAACGGCGCGCACTACCGCGAGCTCGCGGAGCAGAACCGCGTCGTGCGCGTCCCCGTGCTCGGCACGCGCGGCGTGATCTACGACCGCGACGGCCGGCTCCTCGCGCGCAACGATCCGGGCTTCGCCGTGAACGTCCTCCCGATCGACGTGCCCGCGTCACGTCAGGACGAGGTCGCGTCGCGCCTCGCCGTGCTCGTGGAGCGGGGGAGCGATGAGATCGCGAAGGCGATCTCCGATCAGCGCGTGCGCAATCCGTATGAGCCCGTGAAGGTCAGCGTGCGCCCCGTCGCGCGCGACATCGCGTTGCTGCTCGTCGAGCGGGCCGAGCTGTATCCCGGCGTGCAGGTCACCGCCGAGGCGCTGCGCTCATACGTCGACGGCCCGCTCTACGCGCCGCTCCTCGGCTACGTCGGCCCGATCAACGAAGAGGAGCTCGCCGCGCGCAAGGAGGCGGGCTACCTCCTGCAGGACACGATCGGGAAGACCGGTCTCGAATGGCAGTACGAGCGGTATCTGCGCGGGACGCTCGGATGGCGCGAGTTCGAGCGCGACGCGTCGCTGCGTGAGCTGCGGACGCTCGCGCTCGTACCGCCGAAGCCCGGCAACGATCTCGTCCTCACGATCGACGACCGGCTCCAGAAGCTCATCAGCGCCGAGCTCGAGAAGGGCGTGAAGGAGGACAAGTTCACGCAGGCCGTCGGCATCGCGATGAACCCGCAGAACGGCGAGATCCTCGCGATGGTCTCGATCCCGGCCTACGACAACAACGCCTTCATCCAGGGCGTGTCGACCGCGCAGATGAAGGAGTGGAACGGCGACTACCGCCGGCCGCTCGTGAACAAGGCGATCGGCGACATCTACCCGCCCGGCTCGACGTTCAAGATGGTGACGGGCCTCACGGCGCTGAGCACGGGCGCGGCGACGCGCAACACGGTCGTCAACGTGACCTCGAACGTGCTCGTCGTGGACGGCTGGCGGTTCTACGACTGGCGCATCCACGGCGCGCTCGACTTCGTGAACGGCTTCGCGCACTCGAGCGACATCTACTTCTACACGCTCGGCGGGGGCAACCCGTACACGGGCCAGCGCGGCGCCGGACCGGACGCGATGGCGAAGTACGGCCGCATGCTCGGGTTCGGCGCGCCGACGGGCATCGACCTGCCGGGCGAGG
>WNFU01003730.1_pt1 | contig 19906 bp, 24 predicted proteins | sample 5400121 | NCBI WGS metagenome assembly WNFU01 (sample SAMN13153360, study PRJNA577476) | soil metagenome | isolation source: 100 cm soil or saprolite under grassland replicate 1 | place: USA:California | collected 2016-06-15 | reverse complement strand
ATGCTTGCAGCGATGCTCCGCAAGTTGATGTGGACCGGCCTCTACGGAAGCCTGGCCGCCGCGGCGACGATGGCTGCGCGCCGGACCGCGTCCAAGATCTGGCGCGTGACCACGGGCGAAGAGCCACCCGTGAAGAAGAAATGACGAAGGCCGATCAGATCGTCGACAAGGCGGCCGCCCGGCTCCAGGACATTGCCGACAAGGCCGCTGCCGAGGGCGGCGTCGCCGCCAAGCTCGCCCAGCCGCTCGCCGACGATGCGGCCTTTCTCCGCAGGCTGAAGCCGAGCCTGATCATCGCGCGGGCGAAGGGCGAAGCGCCCACCGACCAGAAGCCCGCCCAGGGCAGGGTCGCGCCGTCGGGGCCGCAGCTCGGCAAGCGCCGTAAGCCCGGACGCGGAGGACCGAATCCGCTGCTCGTGGTCGGGCTCGCCTTCGCAGCGGGCATCCTGGTCGCGAAGGTCATCGACTGGAGAGGACATGCCCACCCACGCGACTGACTCCCATCCCGGCCTCGGCGCCTCCGCGAAGGAGGTCGCCGAGCACGCGAGCTCGCTCGTCCGGCTCGAGCTCGAGCTCGCCACGCTCGAACTGAAGCGCAAGGTGACGGCACTCGGGTTCGGGATCGGGCTCGGCATCGGCGCCGCGATCGTCGCCGTCTTCGGGCTCGGCTTTGCCTTCGCCACGATCGCCGCCGCGCTCGCGACGTTCCTCTCGACCTGGCTGGCGCTGCTGATCGTGACACTGGGCCTCTTTGCCATCGCTGGCGTGCTCGGCCTGCTGGCGCTCGGCAAGATCCGCAAGGGAACTCCTCCGGTACCCGAGGAGGCAATCCGGGAAGCGAAGCTGACCTCGGAGGCGCTGAAGGCAAATGGCCGGTAACAGCCGCACGCTCGAACAGGTTCGCCGCGAGATCGAGACCGAGCGCGACCAGCTCGCCTCGGCGGTCGACATTCTGCGCTCCGAGATCGGTGAGGCGACGAACATCGGCGCCAAGCTGCGCTCGAAGCTGCCTGTGGTGGCGGCGGGGGCGCTGGGCGCCGGCTTCCTGCTCGCAGGCGGGATCGGCGCGACCATGCGCCTGCTGGCCCGCCGCGGGCGCGAAGGCCGAACGAAGGCCCGGTTCGGCCGCTTCAGCGTTGTCGACCGCGACTGACGCCGGCGTCCGAGACGGGCGCGCGCCTACGGGGCCCGAGCGGTTCAGCGCCGCCGAGTGGCTCGCGGTCTTCAAGCGCGCCGGCAAACAGTTCATGGCCGATGACTGCATGGGTCTCTCACAGCAGGTCGCCTACAGCTCGCTGCTGGCCTTCTTCCCGGCGATGGTCTTCCTCGTCGCCGTACTCGGCCTGATCGGCGCCTACGACTCGCTGCAGAGCTTTCTGAACCCGGTGGCGCCGAAGTCGGTCACCGACATCATCGAGCAGCTCCAGCAGGATTCGAACGGCGGCCGCTCGGCCGTGGCGGCGGTTCTCGGAGCCTTCGGAGCCGTCTGGGCGGGAAGCGGAGCGATGGGCTCGGTCGTGAAGGCGGTGAACCGCGCTTATGACCGGCTCGAAACTCGTCCCTTCTGGCGCGTGCGGCTGATCTCCGTCGTGCTCGTCGTCGCGTCCGGGCTCGTCCTCGCCGGAACGCTCCTGCTGATCGTGCTCGGCGGCAAGCTGGGCGATGCGATCGCGCGCAAGGCAGACCTGGGCGGAGCGTTCACCTGGCTCTGGGACGTCTTTCGCTGGCCGCTCGCGTTCGTCGCCGTCCTGCTTCTCTTCGCGCTCATCTATTACCTGGCGCCGAACAAGGAGCAGCGCGACTGGAAATGGGTGACGCCGGGCTCGCTCGTCGGCAGCCTCATGTGGGTCGGGCTCTCCGGCCTCTTCGCCCTCTACACCTCGCTCTCCGGCTCGTACTCGCGGACGTATGGATCGCTGGCGGGCGGCATCGTGCTCCTGCTCTGGCTGAACTACAGCGCGTGGGCAGTGCTCTTCGGCGCCGAGCTGAACAGCGAGCTCGACCGCCACGCTACGCGTCCGAAGATGACGCCGCGGGCGCCTTTCAGACGCCGCCAATTCTAGCCGAGGGTGTTCCCCGCCCTGCGCGCTCCAAACTGAGGAGGAGCGGTTACGCCGCGGGCGGCGGCGTGCTCTTGACCGTGAAGGTGCGGCGCAGCACGGTGCTCTTGTCGGAGCGGTAGACGAACTTCCCGGGGCCGAGCCGGAGCTTCCAGGTGACGGTCGTCTTGGCGCGGACGCGCGTCTTGCGGTTGACGCCGGGGCCCTTGAGGTGGAAGTTCTGCGCCTTCGTCGTGTCGCTGACGACGATCCGGTAATTGCCCTCGGGAAGAAGGCGGACGCGTGTCCCGGCTGCGGTCTTGAGCGAGATCGTGCGCGAGGTCACACGCGCATTGAGCCGCGGAACGACCGGCGGCGGTTGCACGGTGCCGACCGTGAAGCTCCCGCGCATGGACGACGGATGGGCGTCGCATTGGAACCGGTAGGTCTTTCCGTCCTGGAAGGTCACCTCCCACGTCGTCGTCAAGATCCCGTCGATGGGGGTCTGCTGGTCGACGCCCGCCCCGGAGAGATGGAAGTTGTGCAGGTCGGATTTGTCGTCGACGATGATCGCGTAGGTGCCGGGGTCGAGGTGCGTGACCGAGGTGCCGTCCTGACGCGTGAGCGTGATCGTGAACCCAGGCCCCACGACGGCGTGGAGCGGCGTGGTCGGAACGTCGGCGCTCTGAATGTTGGCGCCCGCGGGCAAGCCGAAGGCGAGCACGCCGACGGCGAGAGCGATCAGCAGTAGAAGGCGTCGGGCCACGGTTCCACTCTCCATTACGGGGCAATTTTAACTGCGGATTTCGGCTCGGATGCAACACCGCGAGCGCCGCCTTTAGACTCAGCACCGTGAAGCTGCGGAAGGACGCAAAGACCGAGCTGATCAGCCACGTGCCGTTGTTCGCGCACTGCTCGAAACGGGAGCTCGCAGCGGTCGCGGGGATCGCCGACGAGATCGACCTGCGCGAGGGCACAGAGCTCACCCGAGAGGGAGCCCCAGGCCGGGAGTTCCTCGTTCTCGTCGAGGGGCGAGCGGACGTGCTCAAGGGCGGCCGCAAGATCAACTCGCTGCAGTCGGGAGACTTCTTCGGCGAGATCGCCCTCGTGCACCACACACCTCGGACCGCGACGGTCAAGGCCACCTCGCCGATTCGCGCCCTCGTCGTCACGGAGCGGAATTTCCGCACGCTGCTCGAGCGCTCGCCCGAGATCCAGCTGAAGGTCCTGAAGGCGCTCGCCGAGCGCGTCGCTCCGACAACGATCTAACGGCCGCGTGCCTAGGCTCGGAGCTCGGCGCCGAAGCGTTTCGCGAGCGCTTCGACGATCCTCGCCCGCAGGGCGGCAGCGTCCTCGTCCGAGAGCGTCCGCTCCGCTGACTGGAAGCTGACCGCGAAGGCGAGCGACTTCCGGCCTTCGCCGACCTGGCCGCCGCGATAGACGTCGAAGACCTGCATCTCGCGCAACTCGGGGCCGGCTGCCTCGTGCGCGGCCGCGACCAGGTCGCCTGCGGGGACGTCTTCGGGCACGGCGAACGCGAGGTCCTGGCGAACGACCGGATACGTGATCACGTCCTCATAGGCGACGGGGTCGCGCGCGAGCCGGAAGAGCTCCTCGAGCTCGAGCTCGAATGCGCCCCACGTGCCGTCGAGCAGGCCCGGGTGGAGCTCGCCGAAGGTGCCGGCGGCGGTTCGCGCCGCCTTGCCGGGATGGAGCAGCGGGTCCTCGGCAGGCTCGAAGGCCGGCTCCGCCTTCAGGGCCGCGTAGATCGTCTCGACGACCCCTTTGACCCGGCCGAAGTCGCCCTCCGCGATCCCGGCCACGCGCAGGCGCTCGTCCGGCATCTCCCGCGCCGGCAGATAGACGCGCGCGATCTCGAAGAGGGCGATCCCGCGTTCCCCGACTTCGGCATTGCGTCCAGCGGCCTCGACGAGGCTCGGCAGGAGACGTGTCCGGAGCGCGCTCAACTCGACGGAGATCGGTTCCGGAAGCTTCCAAGTCGTCTCGTCGTCCGGCCGAAGCGACGGCGTGTAGGTCTCGGTGAAGCCGAGGCCGACGAGGACGTCCTCGACGCGCCGCCGCAGCTTCTGCTCCCGGCTCAGGGTGCCGAACATCGCGCGGCGCTCCGGGAGCGTGAACGGCACGTCCTCGAGGCGGAAGCGTGCGATCTCCTCGATCACGTCCACCTCGCGGATGACGTCGCGCGCGCGCCACGTCGGGACGGTCACGCGTTCGTCCCCGACGTCGAAGCCGAGCCGGCGCAGCAAGCCGTGCTGCTCGTCCGGAGGCGTCTCGATGCCGATCAGCCGGTCCGCTCGCTCGGGCCGGAGGGAAACGACCGGACGCTCGGGCAGCTCACCCTGGACGTCGGTGTGGCCGACCCAGCGGGCGCCCGCCAGCTCGACGAACAACTGCGTCGCCAGCATCGCGGCCGGCTCGGCGAGGTACGGGTCGACGCCCTTCTCCCAGCGGTTCGAGCCCTCGGTGCGCAGGCGCAGACGCTCGGAGGAGCGGAAGATCGTGAAGGGCTCGAAGTTGGCGGCCTCGAGCAGGACGTCGGTGGTGGCTTCGCCGATCTCCGTGTCCTCGCCGCCCATGATCCCGGCGAGCGCGACCGAGCGCTCTGCGTCGGCGATCATGAGGTCTTCCGGGCCGAGGTCGCGCTCGACCCCGTCGAGTGTGCGCATCTTCTCGCCGGGCCGGGCCCGTCTGACGACGATGCGACCACCGCGCAGCGTGGCGAAGTCGAAGGCATGCAGCGGGTTCCCGAGCGCCAGCATCGCGTAGTTGGTGATGTCGACAACATTCGAGATCGGCCGCATACCGGCCGCCAGGAGCCGGGACTTGAGCCAGACCGGCGACGGGCCGACCTGCACGTCCCGGAAGAGCCGCCCGATATAGCGCGGACAGCCGACGAGATCTTCGACCTGGACGTCCACGGGCTCGTCGCCCGCGCGCTCTGGATCCCGGCCCGGCATCGGTGCGAGCGCGAGGTCGTAGAGGGCCCCAACTTCGCGCGCGATGCCGTAGACGGAGAGGAGGTCCGGCCGGTTCCCGGTCGGCTCGACGAGCAGCACGTCGTCCACGATCGGGAGAACGTCGGCGAGCGGCGTGCCGGGCTCGAGCTGGTCGTCGAGGACCATGATCCCGGTGTGATCGGTGCCGAGCTCGACCTCGTCCTCGGCGAGGATCATGCCGTGTGACGTCTCCCCGCGAACCTTGCGAGCCTCGAGCTCGAGCCCTCCGGGAAGCACGGCGCCCGGCAACGCGACCGCGACCGTCGCGCCCGCGCCGAAGTTCCACGCGCCGCAGACGATCTGGAGCGGCTCTCCCTCCCCTACGTCGACGCGGCAGAGCTGGAGCCGGTCGGCGTTCGGGTGCTTGGCGGCCTCGAGCACGCGGCCGACCCGAAAGAGGCCGAGATTGCCGTCGCGGTCGGGCACGCCGCGGCGTTCGATGCCCTCGACCTCGGCAGCTGAGACGGAGAGCTTCGTCGCCAGCTCGTCGAGCGGCATCTCGAGCGGCACGTAATCCTGCAGCCAGCTGACGGGGACGCGCATCAAAACTGCCTCAGCACGCGCAGATCGCCTTCCCAGAGGAGGCGGATATCAGGGATGTCATGGCGGAGCTGAGCGGCCCGCTCGAGCCCGCAGCCGAACGCGAAGCCGGACCACTCCTCCGGATCGAGCCCGACGTTCTCGAAGACGCGTGGGTCGACCATGCCGGCCCCGCCCATCTCGATCCAGCCCGAGTACTTGCAGGTCCGGCAGCCCTCGCCGCCGCAGATCCCGCAGGAGACGTCGGGCTCGATCGAGGGCTCGGTGAACGGGAAGAAGTGCGTGCGGAAGCGGACGCGCCGCTCGGGCCCGTAGAGCTCTCGCATCACGTGCAGGAGCGTTCCCTTCAGGTCGGCGAGCGTCAGGCCGCGGTCGACCGCGAGCCCCTCGAACTGGTGGAAGATCGGGTAGCGCGTGGCCGTGATCGCGTCGCGCCGGTAGACCCGGCCCAGCGAGACCATGTAGATCGGCGGCTCCTTCTCCTCGAGGATGTGGATCTGCGACGGAGACGTCTCCGTGCGCAGGACCTGCGTGTCGTCGAAGAAGAACGTGTCGCGGTTGGAGCGGCTCGGATGTGTGGGCGCGAACGCGAGCTTGTCGAAGTTGTATTCGACGGTCTCGACCTCGCGATCGTCGCGAATCTCGTAACCGAGCCCGAGGAAGGCGTCCTCGACCATCCGTCGCACCTGGGTGATCGGGTGCAGGTGCCCGAGCGGGAGCTGCTCGCCGGGGAGCGTGACGTCGACGACATCCTCAGTCAGCTTTCGGTCGAGCTCCACGCGCTCGAGCTGCGCCTGCCGCTCGGCCACCGCCTCTTCGATCGCCTCACGGGCGGCGTTCAGCGCCATGCCGGTCTCGCGGTCGCGCACCCGGCGAAGCGCCTGCTTGAGGTCGCTGCGGCGGCCCAGGTAGTGGACGCGGAGCTCGTCGAGCTCGGTGACCGTCGAGGCAGCCTCGATCGCGCTCAGAGCTTCGCGCTGGAGCGCCTCGGCGTCCACGGCGGCGACTGTATCGCCTGGCTCACTCATCCAGGGGCCTCAGCTCTCTGTGAGGATCGGCTGCGCGTCAGCGCCGGTCCCCGGCGAGGAGCCGAGGCCCGGGAAAGAAAGAACGTGGACGCGTCACAGCCATCACTACACGATACCGCGAGAATGTCTGCATGAGCCAGTACGACCCCTTCGCGGAGATCTACGACGAATGGTCCGAGCACATGACGGAGGACGTCGCGTTCTACGTCGACCTCGCGCGGAAGGCCGAGGGGGCGCTCGTCGAGCTTGCGGTCGGAAACGGGCGGGTGGCGATTCCGGTCGCACGTGAGACTGGCCGGAAGGTGATCGGAATCGATCTTTCGCCGGCAATGCTCGCACAGGCGCGAGAACGGGCCGAGGCAGAGGATGTCGAGCTGGAGCTCCGTCAGGGAGATATGCGCGAGCTCGAACTGGACGAGCCGGCCGGCCTCATCTACTCGCCGTTCCGCTCGCTCTTGCACATGCCGACCTGGAGCGACCGGCGCCTGGTGTTCGAGCGAGTCGCAGTTGCGCTGCGCCCCGGGGGGCGGTTCGCCTGGAACGCGTTTGTCTTCGATCCGCAGATCGCGGCGCGACTGTCGGGCAAGGTGCGACCTCATGCCGAGAACAGCCGGATCTGGGAACGGGTCCAGTACGCGCCTTCAGACAGCCGCATCGATATAACGGCGTGGGTCGGGGAGCCAGGCCAGGGAGAGCGCAAGCTGTCGCTCTGGTGGGTCAACCGCTCCGAGTGGGAGGGGCTCATCGACGTTGCGGGGCTGGAGGTCGAAGCGCTCTACGGCGACTTCGACAGGCGCCCGTTCGACGAGGAGAGCGACGAGTTCGTCTGGGTGGCTCGCAAGCCGACATGACGTCGATGAGCCCATTCCTCCCACCCGGGTGGGGGGCCGCGTGCCGCCGGCCCCAGCGTACCGGGGCAAAGTGCGCGCGATTGTGACCGATATGCGACAGGTCCGTCACTTCGCCAGCCCCTACGACGCGATCGCCGAGCTCTACGATCCGTGGAGCCGCAGCGTCACCGAGGACATCGGCTTCTACGTCGCCGAGGCGCGCAACGCGGGCGGACCGGTAGTCGAGCTCGGGGTCGGCACTGGCCGGATCGCAATTCCGATCGCGCAGCAGGGCATCCGCGTGATCGGCGTCGACTCCTCGCGCGAGATGCTCTCCGCCTGCCGCCGTCGCGCCAAGGCCGAAGGCATCGCCGAGCTCCTCGACCTGCGGCTCGGCGACCTGCGCAGCCCGCCGGTCGACGAGCAAGTGGCCCTCGTCCTCTGCCCGTTCCGCTCCTATCTCCACCTCGCCGACGACGGCGAGCGCGTCGAGGCGCTGACCGCGGCGCGGAACGCTCTCCTCCCCAAGGGCCGGCTCGTCTTCGACGTGTTCGCGCCCAAGCCGGACGACATCGCCCAGACACACGGCCGCTGGCTCGAGCGGGAGCCCGGCATCTACGAGCATGCCGACTGGGACGCCGATGCCCGCACGCTCACGCTGTCGGTCCGCGGGCCCGCGGGCGAGGCGACGATGGCGCTCTCGTGGACGTCACGCGACGAGTGGCAGCAGCTGCTCGAGGAGACGGGCTTCACGGTCGAAGCCTGCTGCGGCTGGTTCGACCGCACGCCCCATCGCGGTGGAGAGGACATGATCTTTCTAGCCCGTGTTGTCTGAACCGGCCATCTTGCCCGCCGCCGCTACCGGAGCGACTATCTCGAGATGGCCTCGAACGCCCCGGAGCTACCCCTCGACCGGGAAGACGTGGTCTCTATCATGAATGCCTTGCTCGATATTCGCGGAGCGGTCTTCGAGATTCACCGCGTTCTGCTGGAGGACGATGATGAAGAGGAAGAAGAAGGAAACGCCTGAAGAGCGCGAGGAGCGCGAGGCGCGTTGGGATCGAACCACCCGTATGCTCGAAGAGCGCATCGCCTACCACCAGGCGAAGCTCGAAGAAGAGCGCGCGGCGAAGGAAGCCGGCTAGAGCAACGTAATCTCGTCGCCGACGGCGACCTCGCCGCTCTCGACGACTCGCGCGAGCATCCCGCGCCGCCCCTCGAGCTCGGAACGCAGGCCCTCGCGCAGCTCGTCCATGCGGTGACAGGGATCGCAGACCATTGTGATCTCGAACACGGCCTCGCCTGCGCGGACCCGTTGACCGACCGACCAGCGCTCCACGTCGTCGCCTTCGACAGTCAGGTTCTCACGGATCGCGCCAGGGGCGACGCCGACCGCATCCAGATGCTCCTTCGACACGAAGAGCACCTCGCGCTTGGGCGGGTTCGCGTGAGCGCAGCCTTCGAGCCCTTGCCCGGCGATCGCCTGCCGGCGCTCGTGACCGTCCATGCGACCGCTCTTGCGGGCCGGCGACGTCCAGACTCCCGCGATCCTTGCCATGGCTGCGACTTTACCGGCCGCGCCGGTGTTCGTAGAGCGCGATCGCGCCGGCGATCGCGACGTTGAGCGACTCCGAGCCCTCAGCGAGGGCGATCGTCGCCGACTCGTCGCACGCGGCGACGATCTCGTCGGGAAGACCTTCCCGCTCGGCGCCGAGCACGTACGTCACGGGAACCCCTGGGTCGAGGCCGGCGAGCCGGCGGCCTCCGTCGGAGACGAGCGCGACCCGCCGCCCCTCGGGGTCATCGAACCCGGCCAGCGGGACTCGGAAGATCGCCCCGGCCGAGGCCCGCACGGCTTTCGGCCCGGTCGGGTCCGCGCAGCCCGGCGAGAGCGCGACCGACGCGCCGAACGCGTCCGCCGCCCGGAGGATCGTGCCGAGATTGCCTGGATCGGCCACGCGCCAGAGTGCAAGCGACAGCGGCTCGACGCCACGGGGCAGAGCCTCGCGCCGGTAGATCCCCACCACACGAGGCGGATGCGCCAGCGTCGAGATCCGGCCGAGCAGCTCCGGCTCGACGTCTTCGCCGGCACGCAGCAACTCGACCGGCTCGATGCCCGCGTCGTCTGCGGCCTGCACGAGATCCTCGCCCTCGGCGACGAACAGGCCCTCCTTCTCGCGTTGGCGTCGCGAGTCGAGCAAGCGGTGTATGAGGCGAAGCTTGGGGTTCGACGAAGAGGTGATCACAGTTCCCACCGCAGCCAGCTGCCGTGAAAGTCTGCGTGGCCGGCGAACTCCCGTTCTCCGCCCGGCCAGTAGACGATCCTCAGGCCCCAAGAGTCCTTCTCGGTGCGCGGCTTGCCGGTCGAGACGAACGCAAGTGGGTGCACGGTCCCTGCCTCGTCCAGGCCCGCGCGCAAGCGCGTACGGTCCTCGTCCCGGATGTATCCCCACGCCGCCGTCTGGAAAACGATCGTCAGGCGGTCCCGAGGCTGCTCGGCAAGCACGGCGGGCAGCCGTTCGACGAAATCGCCGCGGATGAGCTCGGGTGGATCGACTCGCAGAGCCTCGATCGCGCGGTCGAGGAGCTCCAGCCGCGCCGTCTGCCCGGCCCAGACGAAGCAGCGAAGCAATCGGGCACCCTCGTCGCTTCTGACGTCGATCGGCGCGCGATCGATTCCAAGCCGTCGCTCGACCGCCGGCTGCAGCTCGAGCAGGCCGCCGGGGACCGGGCGGCGTTCGTCGCCCTCCAAATGCAGGGACGCGTCAGCCGGTCCCCATTCGCCGGCCGCGTAGCGATAGTGGTAGCGATCCCAGACGAGGTTCAGCCCGGCGCTCGGCCCGAGCTCGACCAAGTCGAACGCCTCGGCTCCAGTTCGTTGCGCCACACGTAGCAAGAGCGGCACCAGCACCCACGAGCGCTGCACCTCGTTCGTCTGGACGCCCTGTGTCGAAACGAACTCGTGCAGGAACTCGCGATGCTCGGCCAAGGGATCGTGCCAGTCGGCTTCCCCCGCCAGGACGAGGTAGTGGAGGCCGCCGAGCAGTCGCAGCGGTGCGTCCCATTCCGGATCGGGCCCCACGATCTCGGCCGCGACCGGATCGTCGGCGTACTGGCGGCACAGCTCCGCATACAAGGGCGAGCGGCCCTCGCATTGCGCGGCCTGCTCCTCGAAAATCCGGCTAGTCGCCAGCGCCCGTGCCGAGAGCCGACTTCGCCTGCTCGGCGATCTTGCCGAACCCGGCCGGATCCTCGACGGCGATATCGGCGAGCACCTTGCGGTCGAGCTCGATCCCGGCCTTGCGGCAACCGGCGACGAACTGGTTGTAGGAGAGTCCCTCAGCCCGCGCTGCCGCATTGATGCGGATGATCCAGAGGCGGCGCATCTCCCGCTTGCGGCGCTTGCGGTCGCGGTAGGCGTGGACGAGCGAGTGCTCGACAGCTTCGTTCGCGACCTTGTAGCGCGAGTGCCTCGTCCCGACGAACCCCTTTGCCGCCTCGAGCACCTTCTTGCGCCGCTTGCGGGAGGCGACCGATCGCTTCACGCGTGGCACTACTTCCCTCCTCCGAGCAGGCGCTTGACGGCGCTCCGGTCGGCCGGGGCGACCTCGTGATCGCGGCGGAAACTACGCTTGCGCTTCGCGGACTTCTTGCTCAGGTAGTGGCTCTGCATCGCCTTCCGGCGCAGCAGCTTCCCCGACCCCGTCAGCTTGAACCGCTTCTTCGCTCCGCTGTGTCTCTTCTGCTTGGGCATCTTTCGCTACTCCTGCGTTCTTCGTGGGGCCGAGCATCATGACCATGTTGCGTCCGTCGAGCAGCGGCGGCGACTCGACCTGACCGATCTCCTTCACGTCCTCCGCGAGCCTCATCAGCAGATCGCGGCCGCGCTCCGGATGGGTCGTCTCCCGGCCGCGGAACATGATCGTGACCTTGACCTTGGCCCGCTGGTTCAGGAACCGGACGACGTGGCCCTTCTTGGTCTCGTAGTCGTGAACTCCGATCTTCGGCCTGAGCTTGATCTCCTTGACGTTGATCGAAACCTGGTGCTTGCGCGCGACCTTGGCCTTCTGCTCCTGCTCGTAGCGGTACTTGCCGTAGTCCATCACCCGCGCCACGGGCGGATCGGCCTGGGCGGCGACCTCGACGAGGTCGAGATCCTTCTCGTGCGCGTAGTCGAGGGCCTCCTGGATGGGCTTCACCCCGAGCTGGCCGCCGTTCTCGTCGACGAGCCGCACCTGCTGCACGCGGATGTCTTCGTTGATCCGGCTGTGCGGGACAACGGGCCGAACGGGTTCGAACCGACGCCGTGGCCTCAAAGGCGCTTCACCAAGCTGCTAGCTCCTCCCTTTCGAAACGACAAAACCGCTGCACAGCAGCGGCCCGGTCCTTCCCAACCTTCTCGGTTGAACCCCCGACAGGCTCGCAGCCCCGGAGGTGAGGAACAGTGTCGCCCCTGCTTTGCAGACTTCACACCTTAGCAGCGTCCGAGAGCTCCGCCACTAACTCGTCCAGGCTCTTCGTGGACTGCTCTCCCCCATGCTCGCGCACGGCGAGCGCCGACTCGGTTTCCCGGTCGCCCCAGACGACGACATAGGGGATCTTCTCGACCTCTGCGTTGCGGATCCGCTTGCTGACGGTCTCGTCCGAGGCGTCGACCTCGACCCGGAACTCTCTGAGCTTCTCGGCCAACGCCCGCGCCGCCCCGCGGTGATCTTCCCCCACCGGGATCACGCGCACCTGCACCGGCGCGAGCCAGACGGGGAAGGCGCCCGCGAAGTGCTCGATCAGGATCCCGATGAAGCGCTCGAACGACCCGTAGAGGGCTCGGTGGACGACGTAGAGCTCGTGCTCGGCGTTGTCGGCCCCCACGTAGGTGAGCCCGAAGCGCGACGGCATCTGCGAGTCCAGCTGGATCGTCCCCATCTGCCACTTCCGGCCCAGCGCATCGTCCATGAAGAGGTCGATCTTCGGCCCGTAGAACGCGCCCTCGCCCTCCGCGATCTCGTACGGGATGTCGTTCAGCTTCAAGGCCTGCTCGAGCGCGGCCTCGGTCATGTCCCACTGCGCGTCGTCGCCGAGCTTGTTGTCGGGGCGCGTGGCGAGCTCGGCGCTCGCGCTCATTCCGAAGAGCTCGTAGAGATAGCGCGCGTAGTCGACGACGCCGGCGATCTCGTCCTGGATCTGGTCCTCGGTGCAGAAGATGTGCGCGTCGTCCTGGGTGACGTGCCGCACCCGCAGCAGGCCGTGCAGCGTGCCCGTGATCTCGTTCCGGTGCAGCGGCGCCGGCTCCGCATAGCGCAGCGGCAGCTCGCGGTACGAGCGGAGCTTGCTCCCGAAGAGCAGCATGTGGCCCGGGCAGTTCATGGCCTTGATCGCCCAGCGGTGCTCGTCGACCTCGAGCTTGAACATCAAGTCCTCGTACTTCGGAAAGTGGCCCGAGGTGATGAACGTCTCCTCGTTGTAGATGAGCGGAGTCTTGACCTCGAGGTAGCCACGCTTGTCGTTCTCTCGCTTGCGGATCTTCTCGAGCTCGTTCCAGATCACCATCCCCTTCGGGTGCCAGAGGGGCGAGCCGGGGGAGTGCTCGTCGAAGTGGACGAGATCGAGTTGGACGCCGAGGCGCCGATGGTCGCGCTTCTTCGCCTCCTCGATTCGCTCGAGGTAGGCATCGAGGTCGGCCTGCGAGAAGAACGCCGTCCCGTAGATACGCGTCAGCTGCTTGTTGTGCTCGTCGCCCCGCCAGTACGCGCCGGCGAGGCTGGTCAGCTTGATTGCCTTGATCGGTTTCGAGTCCTGGAGATGCGGCCCGCGGCAGAGGTCGGTGAAATCGCCCTGGGTGTAGAGCGAGATCTCGCCCTCGGCCGTGTCGACAAGCTCGACCTTGTAGTCCTCGCCCTGCTCGGCGAAGAGTCGCTTGGCCTCGTCGGCCGAGACCTCGCGGCGCTCCCACGCGCGGCCTTCCTTCAGCTCGCGCTGGATCTCGGATTCGATTCGCTCGAGGGCCTCCTCGCCGATCGGCTCCGGGAACTCGAAGTCGTAGTAGAACCCGTTCTCGATCGGCGGGCCGATCGCGATCTTCGTTCCCGGATAGAGCCGGCGCACGGCCTCGGCGAGCAGGTGCGCGGCGGAATGGCGCAGGACATAGAGCGCGTCGGGATCCTCCGTGTCGCGCGTGGTCAGAATCTGGATCGGCTGGCCGTTCTCGAGCGGCAGCCTGAGGTCCTGGACGCGTCCGTTCGAGCGGATGAGCACGGCGTCCTGGGCGAGCCTGGGGCCGATCGCGGCAGCAGCATCGAGCCCGGTCGCGCCCTCGGGAAGTTCGAGTTCGGACGAGTCCGGAAGAACGACTTTCATGTCAGAGCAGGATACTTCTGCACCTAAAGCGTCTGAGGTGATTTCGAAGCGGGTCGACCGGTCAGTTCAGACGGACGCGCGCGCAGAGCGCGCACGTCCTGAGGCGGGCACCGCAAGCGGCGCCCGGGAAGACGATCGAAACGAGGAGGTCCCGGATTCCCCGGCGCCCGATCCCCAAGAAGGCACTCAGGGCGCCGAGGACGATCCTGAGGCCGACTAGCCGGGTCAAAAGGCGCATAACTTCGTCACAACTCGCAACGGGGTCTGACCCCGTTTCAGCGGACCCCGTTTCAGCGTCGCCGGACCGGGTAGCCATTCTTCAACACGAATCCAGGAGGAATCGATGGCGAAGAGCATTCGCGACGCGATGACGTCGAACCCGTGCGCGATCGATGCGGACAAGTCGGTCGCCTATGCCGCGAAGATGATGCGCGACGAGGACGTCGGTTTCGCCCCGATCGTGAAGGGCGACCGGCTCATCGGCGCGGTCACCGATCGCGACATCGCCGTGAAGGTCGTCGGCGAGGGCAAGAATCCGGAGGCGACGAAGGTCCTCGAGATCGCCTCCACAGACCTGGTCACCGTCTATCCGGACCAGGATCTGAACGAGGCGCTCCTGCTGATGGCGCACAATCAGGTGCGCCGGCTGCCCGTCGTGGGTCAGGACGGTGAGCTCGTGGGCGTGCTCGCTCAGGCGGACGTCGCCCAGAAGGCGGATGCCGCCGAAACCGGCCGGATGGTCGAGGAAATCTCGGAGTAACGGAGCCGCGCTTCTCGACGTGAGCGACCGACGCGGGTGGCAGGGAAAACTCGCCTGCCACCCGCGTCGTTCGGCGCCTACGGCCAGATCGAACCGGCAGCGAGAGCGCCGAAAGCGCTGCAAACTGTGGCTTGCCGCTGAACAGGCCCCGGGCCCGAGGAAGGCCTTAGTATTAAAGCGCGGCCCAACTTGCCAAGACGGAAGTCAACCCATGTCGACAACCCGATCGCGGTCGGCCAGCGGCTTCGAGAAGCCCGTCGACAAGCCGGTCTGAGCCAGCGACAGCTGTCTTTTCCAGGCTGCTCGCCCGCGTACATCTCGCGCATCGAGGCCGGCGACCGCATCCCTTCGCTTCAGCTCCTGCGCGAGATGGGCAAGCGGCTCGGCGTCAGCGAGGACTACCTCGCCACAGGCACCGAGCGGCACGACGAGAAGGCCCTCCTCGTCGAGGCCGAGATCAGCCTCCGGCTCGACGAGCGTGAGCTGGCGGGTGAGCTCTACGCCGAAGCGCTCGAGGGAGCGACGACGAGCGATGAGCGCGCCACCGCGCTCACCGGCCTCGGTCAGCTCGCCTTCGGTGAGGGCAAGCCGCGAGAGGCAATTGCGCGTCTCGAGGAGGCCCGATCGATTGCCCGCGGCGACCTCGCCGACCAGCCGGGCTGGGCCGACACAATCGGGCGGGCGTACGCGATGATCGACGAGCTCGAGGCCGCCGTTGACATCTTCCAACGGTCGCTCGTCGCCGCGGAGGGGCGAAACGACCCGATCGAGGCCGTCCGCTTCGCCGTCCTCCTCGCGAACGCCTACATCGACAAGGCCGAGTTCGGCGAGGCCGAGCAGCTCCTCAAGCGCATCTTGACCCTGGCGCCCGACTCGAACGATCCAGTCTTCCGCGCGCGCCTCTACTGGTCACAGTCACGCTTGTACGCAGCCCGGGAGGACCATCCGAGGGCGGCCCGCTACGCGCGGAAAGCGCTCAATCTGCTCGAGCTGACCGAGCACACCTACTACACGGCTCAGGCGCACCAGCTCCTCGCCCACATCGAGCTCGATCGCCGGAAACCCGAGGAAGCGCTCGAGCTCCTGGAAAAGGGGCTCGCGCTCCTGGCCGACGGCGGAACGCCGATCGACGTCGCCCTGTTCAAGCTCGAGCAAGCGCGGGCGCTCATCCAGCTGCAGCGACACGAGGAAGCCGCCTCCATCGCCATGGACGCCTCTGGCCTGCTCGCGGACGCAAGCCGGCAGGACGGAGGTCGAGGCTACGCGCTGGTGGCGGAGGTCTTCAGCGAGCTCGGAGACTCACGAAAGGCACTGGAGCTCTACGAACTGGCAGCAGAGCTGCTCTCCGCGACTCCCAGCCGCTATCTGGTCGAGGTCTACGAGAAATTGGCCCGGGTGCTCGAGGCCGAGGGCCAAACGGACGAAGCGCTCGACGTCCTCAAGAAGGCGGTCGCGATCCAGACGCACACGGGCTGACCCAGGTTTCCGGCTCCTCGAACAGCCGCTCGAGCTCGAACCAGGGCGGCACGACCGCTCAGAAGAAGGCGGCCGGACGCAAAGGCGGCCGCGCCAGCCCAAAAAAGAGCTGAAGCGCACAAGGGCGCCTCGGCCCCACGTGTAAGGGTCGCGGCGCCCTGGCGGTACCAGTAGCGGAAGGAGGACTTTTATCCGCGGCACCGACCCCCGATCTGGAGCCGACGAGTTTCGCTGGCGGTTTTTCGTCTTCGCCGCGCTCATCGGCCTGGCTGCCGCGGGCTTGATCGTGCAGGCGCTCCCAGGAGCCGGATTCGACCGCGGCCCGAAGATCCGCGCCTATCGCGCCAAAGCCGACGCCTCCGTCAGCATGGCCACCCCGACAAGGAACTTCGGCCGGGCCCGTCAGCTGCTCGTCGATGCCTCCCCCACGGTCCGCACCTATGTCCGATTCGACGTCGACCTGACATCGAGCGACGTGAGTCACGTCAGCCTGCTGCTCTACAGCCGCTCGCGCTCCCGGACCGGATACAGGGTGCAACTCGTCTACGGGCGCTGGAAGGAACGCGCGATCAACTTCGCCAACGCGCCCGAGCTCATGCCGTCTTCCGTCGCCTCGGGCCCATTGAGGGCGCGGTCGTGGAAGGCCGTCGACGTCACGTCGCTCAGCATCGGCGAGAACGGGGTCAGTTTCGCGCTGACCACGGAGTCCTCGAACGCAGCCGTGCTCACGAGTCGCGAGACCGGTTTCCACGGGCCACGGCTCGTCGTCGAGGCGACCCGGGGCGATACGACGACGGGCCCGCCACCGCCGCCATAAAAACTACGTCTGGGCCTCCTCGGGCTTGGCCCGGATGCTCCATTCGGCAAGGTCACGAATGCTGACGATGCCGACGGCGCGCTCGTTTTCGACGACCGGCAGATGGCGGAAGCCTCCGTCGAGCATGATCTGGACGGCCTCGACGGGATCGGTCGATTCGGAGACGACTTTGGGATCGGCCGTCATCCATTCCCGCACTCTGGCCTCGCTCGAATGGACGCGGCCCGCCACCGCGCGCGTGAGGTCGCGCTCGGTGACGATCCCGATCAGGCGTCCTCCGTCGGAGACGACGATTGCGCTGACGCCCTCCGCGACCATCTTCTCGGCAGCGTGGCCGATCGTGTCGAAGGGCTCGATCGTGATCACATCTCGCGACATGACCTCGCCCAAGCTCGCCATAGAGCGAGCATAGCCGCTCAATCAGCTAGCAGACTACGAAGGCGGGTAAGGCCAGCTCGAGGAGCGCCGGGGCTCGGTCGCCTGCTCTTCTTGACGACGCTCAAGGCCTCGCTCGAGCTCTGCGAGGTGCACTGCGCGCCGCTCCAGTGATTGCTTCTCGGCCGCTGTCAGCGCTTCAGTGCGTGCCAGCTCGGCCTCGCGGACGGCGAGCTGCTGCTCGCGGATCTTCAGGCGTTCGTCGGTGCGGCTCTCGAGCTCGTGCTCCTTGAGCTCGAGCCGGCGCTGACGGTCGTCGTGCTGCCGTTCCCGGGTGGCGGCGGCCTGCTCTCGCTCGAGGAGCGCCCGATCGGTCTCGAAGACCGACCGCTCGCGCAGCTCGAGCGATTCGGCCCTGAGCGTAAGCTCGCGCTCCTTCGCTGCGAGCTCCGCACGAAGTCTCTGCTCGCGCTCGGCCGTCCGGATTCGCTCGGTCTCGAGCTGCTCGTTGATGCGGCGCTCGCTGTCGTCGAGGTCAGCTCTCGCCTGGGCGAGATCCTGCTCGAGGTCCTCGATGCGCGCTCGCGACTTCGCGATCACGACGTTGCGGTGCTCCAGCTTCTCGACCAGCTCCTCCGCGCGCGTTTCTGCCTCCGCAGCGCGAGGACTGTGCCCCTCGAGCTCGTGCAGCAACTCGGCGAGCTCGGCACGACGCTCGTCGCTGAGGTCGTCGACGACGTCGCTCGTGTTACGGACGACGTAGGACTCGAGGCGGTTGCGGAACTTGCTCATAGCGGCGATTCGCTAAGAACATCGGCTATTGGGGCCGCGCCTTTAGTCGAATCGGTCGCAGCTCGGTTTGGTTCGACCGGTGCCGCCTTAGACAGGATGGAGCCGTAGCCCCGCGGGCTGTGGCGTCCGGTTGCTGGCGGAGAGTGGTCGGCGCCTACGCATCTGTCGTGGGTTGCCGGGGTGTGCCCGGTAGAGCCACATACGGAGGTCGCCGACCATGTACGACTCTACGACGACGGTAGCGGTCGGGCTGGACGTTCATGCTCGCTCGATCCGGCTGGCAGCGGTCCGCGCCGACGAGCTGCTCGAGGAGCGGACGCTGCCCTACGACGAGGAGGCGGTCGAGCGGCTGCTGCGCCGCTGGCCGTTGGTGCGCTGCTGCTCTGAGGCGGGTCCGACCGGCTTCGGCCTCTATCGGCACCTCGTCGACCGCGGGATCGACTGCGCCGTGGTCGCGCCGGGGCTGGTGCCGCAGCGGCCGGGCGACCGGGTCAAGACCGATCCGCGGGATGCGCGCAAGCTCGCGCGCCTGCTCGCGGGCGGGCTGCTCGAGCCAATCCACGTCCCCTCGCCGGAGCTCGAAGCTGCCCGTGATCTGGTGCGTGCCCGCGAGGACGCGCGCCACGACCGGATGCGCGATCGACACCGGCTGTCGAAGTTCTGCCTGCGCCACGGGCGCTTGCTGCCGACGAGCTCGTGGACGGTCGTCCGTCGCCGGTGGCTCGGCGAGCAGCACTTCGAGCACGCCGCCGAGCAGATCACGTTCGAGACCTACCTGCACGCCCTCGACCTCGTCGACGCTCGCATCGAGGCGCTGGAGCAGGCGATCCGGAAGACGGCCGAGCAGGCGCCGTGGCGGGAGCTCGTTCTTCGCATGCGCTGCCTGCGCGGGATCGACACGCTGACCGCGCTCGCGCTCGTCGCCGAGATCGGCGACTTCAGCCGCTTCCGCAGCGCAGAGGAGTTCAGGGCCTTCGTCGGCCTGGTGCCTTCCGAGTCCTCCTCCGGCGCGCACCGCCGGCAGGGCTCGATCACCAAGGTCGGCAACAGCCCCGCCTGCTCGTCGAGGCCGCCTGGCACGCGCGCCGGCGGCCGACGGTCGGCTACCAACTCGCCCGCCGCCAGCGTGGCCAAGACGCCCTGATCATCGAACGCGCCTGGCGCTGTCAGCAGCGCCTCTACCAGCGTTGGCAGCGGATGGCAGGCCGCGGCAAGCCACAGCAGAAGATCGTCGTCGCCTGCGCGCGCGAGCTGGCCGGCTTCGTCTGGGCGATCGCGACCGAGCAACCACTCAGGAGCACCTGATCGTCAACCAGCCTCTCGAGCTCGAGCAGCGGATGCGCCCGACCAGACGGAGAACCCTCGAGGCCTCTATGCGGCACCGCCTGCCGGTGACCCGCGACCTTAGACCGAGGCAGCTCCCGACGGTTCCCAGTCATGCCGTCCCGACCGGCGAATGTCAGTCTGATCCACCGTCGCTGCTCCGGACGCTCCGCTGCTCGAGGCCGAGAGGACAACCCAGCCGAGCCGCACCCCTTGACCTTTTGCTCCATGTCAGAGGCGGTTTCGTCATGAGCTCGGCTTGGATCGACCGGTCATTTCAGACGGGCCCGCGGGCAAAGGCCCGCGCGCCCTGAAGGCGGCGCCGCAAGCGGCGCCTTAGCGTCTGCCGACGACGAGGCTGACCCTTGTCCCGCGCGGGCGAATCGAGCCGCCCTGCGGGCTCTGCCCGATCACTCGCCCAACAAGCCGCGAGCGCTCCCGGCGGATCCGCCCAACGGCGCAACGCCTCCCGCGGATTCGTGTCCTCGCGCGCGCCAGCCTCATCCCGATCACGCGTGGGATTACGCAGTGCCGGGGCGGTGGAGGCAGGTGCGG
>WNFU01004025.1_pt1 | contig 19910 bp, 18 predicted proteins | sample 5400121 | NCBI WGS metagenome assembly WNFU01 (sample SAMN13153360, study PRJNA577476) | soil metagenome | isolation source: 100 cm soil or saprolite under grassland replicate 1 | place: USA:California | collected 2016-06-15 | reverse complement strand
CCATGTCCTGCGCGCTGGTGCCGAGGTCGGGGCCGGTGCCGAAGCGGCCGGCGAGGAGCTGCACGAAGCGGCCGAAGACGCGCAGGAGCACGCGCTTGTCGGCGCTGCCGTTCTGCTTGAGGAGCACCGCCTTGCCGCCACCCCTGGGCATGTCGGTGAAGGCGAACTTGTAGGTCATGCCGCGCGAGAGGCGCAGGGCGTCGTCGAGGGCCGCCTCCTCGGAGGCGTACTCCATGTAGCGGACGCCGCCACGAGCGGGACCGAGCGCGGTGTCGTGGATCCCGATGATCGCCCGCATGCCCGTCTCACGGTCGTAGCAGAACACGACCTGCTCGTGGCCGTACTCGGCCATCTTGTCGAACACGCCCACGCTCTTGCCTCCTGCGAAAGGACACACCTTGCGCCGGCAGCGCACGCGGGGGGATCCCAGCGCCGTTGCCGGGCGAGGCTGGCGATGATCGCCACCTCCAGAGTACCCCGGATGCTCATGGGGAACTGCTCCCGGAGGCGGCGGCGCCCGGGGTCCCCATCGGTGCCGTCGCGGGCGCCGCTGGGCGATTGGAGCGGGCTGGGTAGGATCCCGCGGCCGGGTGACCGCGACCGAGCTGGAGGTCGGGCATGACCACGATGTGGGACCAGAACGCCGAGGCGATGTCGACCGACGAACGCGCCAGCCAGCAGTCGAAGCGGCTCGGCGCCCTGGTCCGCCGGCTCGGCGAGACGAGCCCCTTCTACCGCCGGCGCCTGGCGGAGAGCGGCGTCTCGCTCGACGCCGAGGTCGGCCTCGACGACCTGGCCTCGCTGCCGTTCACCCTGAAATCGGATCTCTGGGACAACTATCCCTGGGGCATGCTGACCGTCCCGAGGGACCGGGTCGTGCGCGTGCACGCCTCCTCGGGCACGGGCGGGCGCCCGACGCTGGTCGGCTACTCCCGTGGCGACCTGGCGATGTGGGCCGAGATGAACGCCCGCGCCCTCGGCTGCGCCGGCGCCGTCGCCGGCACGGTGACCCATGTGGCCTACGGCTACGGGCTGTTCACCGGCGGCCTCGGCCTGCACGGCGGCGCCGAGCTGATGGGCTGCACGGTGATCCCGGCCTCCTCCGGCCAGAGCGCCAGGCAGGTGCGCCTCATGCGCGACCTCGGCGCCGAGATCCTCCTGTGCACCCCGTCGTACGCCGCCCGCCTCGGCGAGGTGGTGGTCGAGGAGGGCATCGACCCCGCCGAGCTGTCGCTGCGCGCCGGCCTCTTCGGCGCCGAGCCGTGGAGCGACTCGATGCGCCGCCAGATCGAGACCCTGCTCGGGCTCAAGGCGCTCGACATCTACGGCCTCTCCGAGGTCATCGGCCCGGGCGTCTCCGCCGAGTGCGTCGAGGCGCAGGCCGGCCTGCACGTCAACGAGGACCATTTCCTGGTCGAGGTGATCGAGCCGTCCAGCGGCCGGCCGCTGCCGGCGGGGGAGCGCGGCGAGCTGGTCTTCACGACCCTGACCAGGGAGGCCCAGCCGGTCCTGCGCTACCGCAGCGGCGACGTGGCCGCGCTCGACCCGACGCCGTGCGCGTGCGGCCGGACGCTCGCGCGCATGTCCAAGGTGTACGGGCGCATCGACGACATGCTGGTGATCCGCGGCGTCAACGTCTACCCGAGCGAGATCGAGGCGGTCCTGGTCGGCGAGCCCGCCGTCGGGCCGAACTACCTGCTGGTGGTCGACCGCAGCGAGACCATGCCGAAGCTGGTGGTGGCCTGCGAGCTCACCACCGCCGGCGACGGCGCCGCCGAGCGCGAGCGCGCCCAGGTCAGCATCGCGCAGGCCCTGTTGCAGCGCCTCGGCCTCAGCACCGAGGTGCGGGTCCTGCCGATCGGCACCATCCCCCGCATCGAGATGGGCAAGGCCAAGCGCGTCGCCGAGCGCAGTTCAGCTAGCGACCCCCTTCCCGGGCTGCCGTAGCACGGCCGCCGCGGCGCCTGTGCACGAGCGGGGCGGGCGCGTCGCGGGGCTGTGGCAGACTCCGGGACATGCACCCCAAGTTCCTCGTCCACGACCTGAACCCGGCGCAGCGGGCCGCCGTCGAGGCGACCGGCGGGCCGGTCTGCATCCTCGCCGGCGCGGGGACGGGCAAGACCAGGGTGATCTCCCGGCGGGTCGGCTACGCGATCGCCACCGACGCCGTCCACCCCGGCCACGTCCTGGTGGTGACGTTCACCGAGAAGGCCGCGGCGGAGATGCGCCAGCGGCTGGCCGGGCTCGGCTTCCCGGGCGTGCAGGCGCAAACCTTCCACGCGGCCGCCTGGCGCCAGCTGCGCTACTTCTGGCCCCGCCTCTCGGGCGGGGCACTGCCCGAGGTGCTGGACTCCAAGGCGCCCCTGCTCACCCCGTTGCAGCGCTCGCTGCCCGGCGGCTACCGGTTCACCGCCGTCAAGGACCTGGCCGACGAGATCGAGTGGGCCAAGGCCAGGCGGCTGGGCTACGAGCGCTACCAGGCCGCGGTCGAGCAGCTCGGCCGCACCCCGCCGGTCCCCGCCGACCTCATGGCCGGGCTCTACCGCCGCTACGAGCGGGCCAAGCAGCGCGCCGGCCGGATCGACTTCGAGGACATGCTCGGGCTGATGCTCGAGGCGCTCACCACCCGGGAGGAGATCGCCGAGGAGTTCCGCGGCCGCTACCGCTGGTTCTCGGTGGACGAGTACCAGGACACCAACTCGATCCAGCAGGCGCTGCTGGAGGCGTGGCTGGGGGAGCGGCGCGACCTCGCCGTCGTCGGCGACGAGGACCAGACCATCTACACCTTCACCGGCGCCTCCAGCGAGTACCTGACCGGCTTCGCCCGGCGCTGGCCCGACGCCCGCCTGGTCCGCCTGGAGGAGAACTACCGCTCCAGCCCGGAGGTCCTGGCCATGGCCAACCGGCTGCTGGCGCGCGACGGGCGGCGGCGTGGCAAGCGGCTCGTGGCCACCTGCCCGTCCGGGCCAGAGCCCGCCGTGCACGCCTTCGAGTCGGCCGAGACCGAGGCCACCGCCCTGGTCGCCGAGGTGCGCCGGCTCGCCGAGCTGGGGGTGGCGGCGGAGGAGATCGCCGTGCTGGTGCGCACCAACGCGCAGATCCCGCCGCTCGAGGAGGCGCTCGGCCAGGCCGGCATCCGCTACCAGGTGCGCGGCGAGCTGTTCTACCGCCGGCCCGAGGTGCGCGGCGCCCTCGGCGTGCTGCGCTCCCGCTCCGCCCGGGCCGCGGGGGGCGGGCTGGTCGACGCGCTCGAGGCGGTCTGGTACGAGCGGCTCGACTTCCGCCGCGACGCCGAGCCGGAGGGGGAGGAGGGGCGGCAGCGCCACGCCTCGCTGGTCACCCTGCTCGGCATCGCCGAGCGCATGCAGGCCGCCGACGAGCAGGGCGACCTCGCCGCCTTCCTCGCCGAGGTCGCCAGGCGCGCCGCCGAGGAGAGCGAGGGCGCCGGCGCGGGCGTGAACCTGCTCACCTACCACCGGGCCAAGGGGCTGGAGTTCGACGCGGTGCTGCTGCCGGCCCTGGAGGACGGGCTGCTGCCCATCCGGCAGGCCAACGACCCGGAGGAGGTGGCCGAGGAGCGCCGCCTGCTCTATGTGGGACTCACCCGCGCCCGGGTCCACCTCTGGCTCGCGTGGGCGGCCAGGCGAGCTGGGGCCTCTGGCCGCGAGCAGTCACGCCGCCCCTCGCGCTTCCTCGACGACCTGGTCCCGCCCGGCGCCGGCCGGGTGCGGCCGCGGGCGGTGGCCGCCGCCATCGGCCGCGCGCCGGCGGCCCAGGTGCGCGCGGACGGCCCCCTGGTCGAGGCGCTGCGCTCCTGGCGCAGGGAGCGCGCCAAGGCCGACGGCGTGCCCGCCTACGTCGTCTTCAACGACCGCACCCTGTTCGCGCTCGCCGACCGCCAGCCGCGCAGCCGCGGGGAGCTGCTCGCCGTGGAGGGCATCGGCCCCACCAAGCTCGACCAGTACGGCGACGAGCTGCTCGCCATGCTCGCCTCCGAGCACGGGTAGCGGGCGGCGGGGCGTGGCCCGGCTGGTCCGGGTTGTCCACAGACCGGGCGCCTGGCTGGCGGGCGGGGGCGCGGTGGCCCAGAATCAGGGCATGGGTCGGCAGACGAGCGAGGGAGGCGCCCGGCCGCCGGTCTGCCAGTACTGCGGCGTGCTGGCGGACACCGACGGTCCTGGCCTGCCGCTCGGCTGGACCATCCAGACGGGCGTGCGCGGGCTGACCTTCCTGTGCGACACCTGCACCCGCTCCAACCTGCGCTCCATCGAGGCGCGCCTGTTCGACCGGGATCCCTGGCACGTGGAGCTGAACTGAGATCGCTCAGGCGCCGGCGCGGTCCTGGCTGACGCGGCGCAGCGCGGCCGCCGCCGGCTCGCTGTAGCGCACCCCGGTGAGGGTGTCGCCGTCGTAGGTGAGCGTGGTCACGCTGCCGAGGGCGCACTCCCGCCGCCCGGGCCAGTGGGTCAGCGAGCGCCGCTCGAAGGCCAGCCGAGCCACGTAGATGGGCGCCTGGTGGGAGACGAGCACGGCATGGCGGCCCGGGACCGCCTCCCGCGCCGCCGCCACCGCGTCCTGGATCCGCGCGGCCAGGTCCACGTTGCGCTCGCCCCACGACGGGCCGCGCGGGTCGCTCAGCTTCAGCCAGAGCGCCGGGTGGCGCAGGATGTACCAGGCGAGGTTGCCGGCGACGCCCTCGAAGACGTTGCTCGCCTCGATCAGGCGCAGATCGGTCTCCACCTCGAGGCCGTGGGCCTCGGCGATCCCGGCGGCGGTCTGCTGCGCCCGCTCCAGCGGGCTCGACCGCACCAGCGCCACCGGCAGGGCGGCGAAGTGCCTGGCGAGCAGCTCGACCTGGGCGCGGCCGTTGGCCGAGAGGTTGAAGCCGGGGAGGCGCCCGTACAGCACCCGCTTGGGGTTCTCCACCTGGCCATGGCGGACCAGGTGGACCAGCGTCTCGGCCAAGGGTGTCCTCGTCGTCGGAGGCGGTGGTCGAACTGCATCCTACTGGTCGCGCGGGCACGGACGCCCATGCGGCCGGCCACAGCGCGGCCACGGGGCCGAGCCGCCGGCGGGCACGCCGACCGGGTCGATGGTCCACCGCCCAGTGCCCGTATGCTCCCGCCATGACCGCGAGGCCGGGCCCCGAGCCGCAGCCGACGGCACGCCCCGCCTGGGCCGTGCCGGCCGGCCTCGCGGTCATGGCGCTCGTCTACCCGGCCGCGTTCCGGCTCCACCTGCTGCCGTTCTGGCCGTCGATGGTGGCGCTGGCCGTGCTCTCCTGGTGGGTCGCCTGGGATCCCGACCTGGAGCAGCGGCTGCGGCCGACCCGCCGGCTGGCGGTGATGGGGCTCGCCTCGGGCCTGGCGCTGTACGCCCTGTTCGCGGTCGGCGCCGTGGCCGCCCACCCCACCCCGCTGTGGCCGCGGGTCGAGCAGGCCGCCACGCTGGTCCGCACGGCCGCGCCCGGACCGGTGGCGGCCCTGCTGATCCTGTTCGTCACCTCGCCCGCCGAGGAGGTGCTGTGGCGAGGCGCGGTGTTCGCCGGCCTGGCCAGGCGGCTCGGCCCGGGCTGGCGCGCCGTGGCGGCCACCACCCTGCTCTACGCCCTGTTCGTGGGCCTGTCCGGCAACCCGGCCCTGACCCTGGCGGCCTGCGCCTGCGGCGCCGTCTGGGCCAGGCAGCGCCAGGTCACCGGCAGCCTCGTCCCCGGGGTGGTCTCGCACGCCACCTGGGCGCTGGCGACCTTCCTGCTCCTCCCCGGCCTGCCACGCGGCTGAGCCCTCCAGGCGGCCGGCCAGGTGCCCGTGGTGCGTGCCGCCCGATCCACGAGGTTGTGGACGGCCGCTCCCGCGGTGGGGCCGGATGCGGCAGCATCCCGGCGGGAGAGGAGGGTCGATGGTCCGCTGTACCGTGCACCTGTACCTGCCGCCTGGCTGGGAGCTGGGCGAGGGCGCCCTGGTCGAGCCCGACGCCGTGCGCGCGCTGGGGGAGGAGGTGGGGACCCGCTGCCGGCGGGCCGCCGAGCTGCTCGCCTCGCTCGCCGGGCGCGGCTGGTCCTGCCAGATGGCGCGCTACCAGGTGGTGGCCGAGAAGGACTGCGACCGGGCCACGGCCATGCTGGACTTCCTGCGCGGCGGGCTCGACCCGGTCGAGCTCCAGCTCGAGGAGGTGGTGCCCGGCCGTGCCGCACCGTGACCCGACCGCGGTGCCCGGCGGCTCGGGCAGCGGAGAACCAGAACGGGCCCCACGAGGGGGCCCGCCGTCGGTGGTCGGCTCAGCGGCCGTGTCGGCCGTTCGGTTTCAGTTGGTCTTGAACGCGTCCGGAGAGTACTTCCATGGCTGGCCGCGGTCGATCTGGAAGCGCATGCCCACGTCGGGGTCACGGTCGATGCCGACGATCTGGTGGCACTTGGGGCACTCCCAGCGCTCGAAGCCGTAGGCCGAGCCCTGGAGGAACATGCGCGAGCCACACTTGTCGCACACCTCTCGCTGGAGGGTGCTCGTGCTACCGCTCTCGCCAGGGAAGTCGGTGCCCATGTCGTCTCCTCAACTCACCCCCGGTCTGGACCGGGTCGCACCACCAGCATGGCCCAACTCTGATGATCTTGCACCTGCTGATCGCCAACTTCCGCATACCGATCTCGTATACGAGGGTGGTATACCCGCCGCATCGGGCGCGTATTCGAAACCTGGACGGCTCCGACCTACTAAATGCTCTGCTCCGAACCACGATTCCCCGGCAATCACGACTATCCACGTAAGAGTTGCGAAACAGACGGAAGCCGATGAGCGCCCGGCGGCCGGGGCGGGGCTTCGGGCGCGAGCACGGGTGCCGTAGGATGCGGGCATGAGACGGCTGGACGACGGGGTCACCGTCGACCGCGTGGTCCTCTCCGGCGGCCCGCTGCGGATCGCCGACGTGGTCGCGGTGGCACGCGACGGCGTCCCGGTCGAGGTGGGGGAGGAGGCCCGGGCGCGGATGCTCCCGGCCCGCGCCGTGGTCGAGCGGGCGGTCACCGAGGGCCGGCGCGTCTACGGCGTCTCGACCGGCTTCGGGCTGCTCGCCAACACCGCGGTCGCGCCGCGCGACCTGGAGGAGCTGCAGCGGCGCATCGTCCTGTCGCACGCCACCGGCACCGGCGACCCGCTCGACGTGGAGATCGTCAGGGCGATGCAGCTGCTGCGCGCCCGCACCCTGACCCAGGGCTTCTCCGGCGTCCGCCCGCTGATCGTCGAGGCCCTGGTCGCCCTGCTCGGCGCGGGGGTGACCCCGGTCATCCCCGAGCACGGCTCGGTCGGCGCCTCCGGCGACCTGGCGCAGCTCGCCCACCTCGCCCTGCCGCTGCTGGGCGAGGGCGAGGTGCTGGTCGACGGCCGGCGCCTGCCCGCCACCGAGGGGCTCCGCCTGGCCGGCCTCGAGCCGCTCACGCTCTCCTACAAGGAGGGCCTCTCGCTGGTCAACGGCACCGAGGGCATGCTCGCGCTCGCCTGCCTCGCGGTGGCCGACGCCGAGGCGCTCACGGCCATGGCCGACCTCGCCTGCGCCATGTCCGTGGAGGGCCTGCTCGGCACCGACCGGCCCTTCCAGGCCCGCCTGCACGAGCTGCGCCCCCACCCGGGCCAGCGGGACTCGGCCGCCAACCTGCGCGGCCTGCTGGCCGGCTCGCCGATCCTCGCCAGCCACCGCCACTCCGACCACGCCATCCAGGACGCCTACTCGCTGCGCTGCGCCCCGCAGGTCCACGGCGCCAGCCGGGACGTGATCGCCTTCGCCTCCGGCGTGGTCGAGCGCGAGCTGGGCTCGGTGACCGACAACCCGGTGGTGTTCGCCGACTCCGGCGAGGTCGTCAGCGTCGGCAACTTCCACGGCGAGCCGCTCGCCTTCGCGCTCGACTTCCTGGCGGTGGCCCTCACCGAGCTGGCCGACATCTCCGAGCGCCGCGTCGACCGGCTGCTCGACCCGGCCCTGAACCACGACCTGCCGCCGTTCCTGGCCCCGAACCCCGGCCTCAACTCGGGGCTGATGCTCACCCAGTACACGGCCGCCGCGCTGGTCAGCGACTGCAAGGTGCTCGCCCACCCGGCGTCGGTCGACTCCATCCCGACCTCGGGCAACCAGGAGGACCACGTCTCGATGGGCTGGACGGCCGGGCTGAAGCTGCGCCGGGTGGTCGCCAACGTCCGCCGGGTGCTGGCGATCGAGGCGCTCTGCGCGGCACAGGCGATCGGGCTGCGCGGCCCGCTCGAGCCGGGGCCGGCGGTGGGCGCCGCGCTTGCCCGGCTGCGCGCCGAGGTACCCGCCCTGGACAGCGACCGCTACCTCGCACCCGACCTGGCCGCGGTGGAGTCCCAGGTGGCCAGCGGCGCCCTCGTCGCCGCGGCCGAGCAGGTGACCGGGCCCCTACGCTGAGAGCGAGGTTGGCCACCGCCGCGCGCCGGCTGGACTGAGGAGCGACGAAGGAGCGACGAGGGAAGCCAGCTGGTTTCCGGTGTTAGCGAGGTGGGCCGCCGCCGCGCGCCGGCTGGACTGAGGAGCGACGAAGGAGCCGCAGGCGACGAAGGAGCGACGAGGGAAGCCGGCGACCAAGCGGCGGCGGCGCACCGAGCGTTTCTGTAAAGGAGCGAGCGAGATGGAAGGTGCCCGGACCGTCCGCGCCCCGCGCGGCGCGGAGCTGTCCTGCCGCGGCTGGCAGCAGGAGGCCGCCCTGCGGATGCTGTGCAACAACCTCGACCCCGAGGTCGCCGAGCGGCCCGAGGACCTGGTCGTGTACGGCGGCACCGGGCGGGCGGCGCGCGACTGGCACTCGTTCGACCGCATCGTCGCGACCCTGCGCCGCCTCCGGGACGACGAGACCCTGCTGGTGCAGTCCGGCAAGCCGGTCGGGGTGTTCCGCACCCACTCGTTCGCGCCGCGGGTGCTGCTGGCCAACTCCCTGCTGGTGCCCGAGTGGGCCACCTGGGAGCACTTCCGCGAGCTGGAGGCCGCCGGCCTGACCATGTACGGGCAGATGACCGCCGGCTCCTGGATCTACATCGGCACCCAGGGCATCCTGCAGGGCACCTACGAGACCTTTGCGGCGCTGGCCGAGGTGAAGGGCTGGCCCAGCCTCGCCGGGCGGATCGTGCTCACCGCCGGCCTGGGCGGCATGGGCGGCGCCCAGCCGCTGGCGGTGACCATGAACGAGGGCGTCGCCCTCTGCGTCGAGGTCGACCCGGAGCGCCTGGCGCGCCGCCTGGCCGGCGGCTACCTGGACGAGCGCGCCGACGACCTGGACGACGCCGTGCGCCGGGCCGAGCAGGCCGCCGCCGAGCGGCGGGCGCTCTCCGTCGGGCTGGTCGGCAACGCCGCCGAGGTGCTGCCCGAGCTGCTGGCGGCCGGCTTCCGGCCGGACGTGGTCACCGACCAGACCTCCGCCCACGACCCGCTCGGCGGCTACCTGCCCCGCGGTGTGGATCCCGGCGACGCGCCGGCCGCCCGCCGCGACGACCCGGACGGCTACGTGAAGCAGGCGCGCGAGTCGATCGCCGTCCACTGCGAGGCGATGGTCGGCTTCCAGCGCGCCGGCGCCGAGGTCTTCGACTACGGCAACAACCTGCGCGGCGAGGCCAGGGCGGCCGGCTTCGGCGACGCCTTCGCCTACCCCGGCTTCGTGCCCGCCTACATCCGGCCGCTGTTCTGCCAGGGCAAGGGCCCGTTCCGCTGGGCGGCCCTCTCCGGCGACGAGGCCGACATCGCCCGCACCGACCAGGCGGTGCTGGCCCTGTTCGGCGAGCAGGACGAGCACCTGGCCCGCTGGCTGCGCATGGCCGCCGAGCGGGTCCACTTCCAGGGGCTGCCGGCGCGCATCTGCTGGCTCGGCCACGGCGAGCGCCACCAGGCCGGGCTCGCCTTCAACGAGCTGGTGGCGCGGGGCGAGCTGCGCGCCCCGATCGTGATCGGCCGCGACCACCTGGACGCCGGCTCGGTCGCCTCGCCGTACCGGGAGACCGAGGCGATGGCTGACGGCTCCGACGCGATCGCCGACTGGCCGATCCTCAACGCCCTGCTCAACACGGCCTCCGGCGCGTCGTGGGTGAGCGTCCACCACGGCGGCGGGGTCGGCATCGGCCGCTCCATCCACGCCGGTGTCGTGGTGGTGGCTGACGGCACCGACGAGGGCGCCCGCCGCGTCGAGCTGGTCCTCACCAACGACCCCGGCACGGGCGTGATGCGCCACGCCGACGCCGGCTACGACCTGGCCGTCGAGGTCGCCCGCGAGCACCGCATGGACCTGCCGATGCTGGCCCCTGAGGGCGAGGGCGGGCCGTGACGGCGGTCGACTTCCTGCTGACCGGGGCCGGGCAGCTGGTCACGGCCGACCCGGGGCGCGGGGACGGGCCGCTCGGCCTGGTCGAGCGTGCCGCGGTCGCCGCCAGCGGGGGCGCGGTGGCGTTCGCCGGGCCCGAGGCCGACCTGCCCGAGCTGGAGCTGGCGCCGGACGCGACCGTGCTCGACGCCGGCGGGCGGGCGGTCCTGCCCGGCTTCGTCGACGCCCACACCCATCTGCTGTTCGCCGGCGACCGCGCCGACGAGTTCGCCGCGCGGCTGCGGGGCGTCGGCTACGAGGAGGCCCTGGCCGCGGGCGGCGGCATCAACCGCACCGTGCGCGACACCCGCGCCGCCAGCGACCAGGCGCTGGAGGAGGCCGCCGCCGGCCGGCTGGTCCGTGCGGCGCTGCACGGCACCACCACCTGCGAGGCCAAGTCCGGCTACGGGCTGACCGTGGCCGACGAGCGCCGCTCGCTGGCCGTCCTCGCCACGCTCGACGCCCGCGCCCGGGTCGAGGTGGTGCGCACCTTCCTCGGCGCCCACCTGATCCCGGCGGAGTACGCCGGCGACCGGAGCGGCTACCTGGACCTGCTCGAACACGAGATGCTGCCCGCCTGCGCGCCGCTGGCCGAGTTCGTCGACGCCTTCTGCGACCGGGGCGCGCTCACCGTCGAGGAGTCCCGGCGCGTGCTGCTGGCCGGCCGGCGTGCGGGCCTCGTGCCGAAGCTCCACGCCAACGAGCTCGGCTCCACCGGCGGGGCGCTGCTGGCCGCCGAGCAGGGCTGCGTCTCAGCCGACCATCTGCTGTTCCTGGAGCCCGGCGAGGCCGCCGCGCTGGCGGCGGCGGGCACGGTCGCGGTGCTGCTGCCCGGCACCAGCTTCATGCTCGGCGGCGGCCGCGCCGCCCCGGCCGAGGTGCTGCGGCAGGCGGGGGTCAGGATGGCGCTCGGCACCGACTGCAACCCCGGCACCTGCTACTCGGAGTCCATGCAGCTCATGATCATGCTGGCGTGCGTGCACGGCGGCCTGACGCCGGAGGAGGCGGTGCTGGCCGCCACCGACGGCGCCGCCAGGGCGGTCGGCCGCACGGGCCGCGCCGGCCGGCTCGCTCCCGGGTCGGCCTGCGACCTTGTGGTGCTGGCCGGGCGCTCCTACCTGGACCTCGCCTACCACGTGGGCGTCAACCTGGCGGCCGTGGTGGTCAAGGGCGGCGTGGTGATCGCCCGCGGCGGCGCCGACGCCGGCGTGCTCGGCAACCCCGAGGGGAGCCCGAGCGATGAACCCTGAGCGCCTGGTCGAGTGCGTGCCGAACTTCTCCGACGGACGCCGCCGGGCGGTGATCGACGAGATCGTCGCCGCCTTCGCCGGTGCTCACCCGGAGGTGCTGGTGCTCGACCGCTCCTCCGACCCGGACCACGACCGCTCGGTGCTCACCCTCGCGGGCCCCGGCGAGGCCATGGTCGACGCGGCGGTGGCCGGGGCGGCCGCCTGTGCCCGGCTGATCGACCTCCGCCGCCAGCACGGCGCCCACCCCCGCATGGGCGCCCTCGACGTGCTCCCGTTCGTGCCGCTCGGCCGCGTCGAGGTGGCCGAGTGCGTCGCCCTGGCCGAGGAGGCCGGCCGGCGCCTGGTCGCCGAGGCCGGCATCCCCGTCTACTTCTATGGCGCCGCCGCCCGCCGCCCGGAGCGGGCCGCCCTGCCGGCCGTGCGCGGCCGCGGCTTCGAGGCGCTGCGCGGGGCCGCGCCGGCCGACCGGGCCCGCGCTCCTGACCTCGGCGGTCCGGCGCTGCACCCGAGCGCGGGGGCGACCGCCGTCGGGGTGCGGCCCTTCCTGGTCGCCTACAACGTCGACCTGGCCTCCGACGACCTCGCCCTCGCCAGGTCCATCGCTGCGGCGGTGCGCGAGCGCGACGGCGGGCTGCCGGCCGTGCGCGCCCTCGGCTTCCCGCTGCCGCGCCGCGGCCGGGTCCAGGTGTCGATGAACCTGCTGGACTTCCGCGTCACCCCGCCCGCCGCCGCGTTCGCCGCCGTGGCCGGGGCGGCCGCCCGGGCCGGCGTCGTGGTGGCCGGCTCGGAGATCGTCGGCCTGGTCCCCGAGGCCGCGCTCGCCGGTGTGGATCCCGCCGCGCTGCTCCTCCACGGCTTCTCGCCCGACCAGGTCCTCGAGCGGCGGCTCACCGGCGTCCTGGCCGCCCGCGTCGGGGGAGGCGTGGAGTGAGCTGGCACCCGCGGCTCGGCGAGCATCCCTGGCTGGAGCCGTACGCGGCCGCGACCAACGTGCCCGGGGGAGGCAGCGCGGCCGCCGTCGCGGGCGCGCTCGGGTGCGCCCTGCTCGGCATGGCCGCCAGGGCGGGCGCCCGCAAGCGCGACGGTGCGCCCGCCGCCGCGCTCGACGACCTCGCCGCCGACGCCGACCGCCTGCGGGCGCGGTTCCTGACCAACGAGCGGGCCGACGCCGACGCCTACGAGCGCATGGTGGCCACCGGCCGGGCGGCCCGGGCGGCCGCCGCCGACGCCGTGGCGGCCAGGGCCGCCGAGGCCGCCGCCGTCGCCGCCACCCAGGTGCCGCTCGACACCGCCGAGCTGGCCGCGCGCGGCCTCGACCTGGCCGAGCGGCTCGCCGGGCAGGGGCTCGACCGCACCGCCAGCGACCAGCTCACCGGCGTGCACCTGCTGCTCGCGGCGCTCGCCGGCGCGCTGGCGACGGTGACCATCAACCTCCCCGACCTGCCCGACGAGACCGTGCGCGAGCGGCTCCGCGCCCGCCACGACAGCCTGGCCGGCGCCCGCCAGGCGGGGGAGCGGGCGGCCGCCATGCTCGCCGCGCTGCTCCCGTGAGGCGCGCCGGCCGGCCCGTCCACGCGACCTGATCGCGCCGTTGCGGCGAGCGGCACCCGGCGCGGCCCGGCGACCTGCCGAGGTGTGGACGGACTCGTTTCGACGGATACTGCGGCCGGGGGCCAGGTCGACGAGGAGGACGAACCGTGAGCACCGGGGAGCAGCAGACCGACCCGGGTCACGAGGCTTCCACGCGGCCGCTGGCGCGGCCCGCCGGCCCCGAGTTCGACTGGCTGTCACGGCCGGCCACCCCGTCGTCGAGGGCCGGCGCCTACTGGACGGGCCTGGTCGCGCTCGTCGCCGGCATGGGCGCCGTGGTGGTCGCCCTCGCCACGCAGGTCACCTCGCTGGTGCAGACGGTGCTCGTGGCCGTCCCGCTGGTGCTGGTCGGGTTCGGGCTGGAGCGGGTCGGCAAGAGCGCCCGCCGCGGCTCGATGCGCGCCGTCGGGATCGTGCTCGCGCTGCTCGCCGTGACCGCCCCGATCGTGCTGTCGCTGTCCTCCCCGCGCACGGTGACGACCGTCACCCAGAGCGCCGCCCCACCCAGCGGGACCACCCAGGCGGTGCTGCGCGCCACCCTCGGCGGCGGGCAGCTCCGGCTCGGCCCGGGCGCGCCCGGGCTCTACGAGGCGCAGCTCCGCAGCCCGGGCACGGCGAGCGCCGGGGTCAGCACCAACGGCGGCACCGCCGTGGTCGACCTGCGGGCACCCGCCCAGCACGGGTTGCTGGCCCGCAACCGGGGCAGCGACTGGGAGGCCAAGCTCTCGACCGGCCTGCCCTGGCAGGTCGAGGTGGACGGCGGTGCCGTCACCGCCGACCTCGAGCTGCGCGTGCTGGACGTGCGCTCGGTCCGGCTGCAGACCGGCATCTCCCGCCTGGCCGTGCGGCTCGGCCAGCCCGCCGCCTTGGTCCCCGTCGACCTGCAGATCTCCGCCGGCCTGGTCGACCTCTACGTGCCGAGGGCGAGCGGCTTCGACGTGACGGTCGACGGCGCCGTGCTCAACAACTTCGCGGGGGAAGGGTTGCAGCGGACCAGCACCGGATGGCGTACGGTTGAGACCGGTGGTCGCGGGCGCTTCATCATCCGCATCCGTGGCGCCACCGGCCGGGTGCGAGTTCACCGCATCTGAGCAGGTTCCGCCAGGAACGGCGGAACTCCTGGGCGGTAGCTGCGCCGCAGGTCAGCACCCTCATTCCTGACATTTGTTGCCAGCAGAGCGAGCCGCTGGTACGGTCGTCGGCTTGTGGGCGCCGGATGGGTCGCGCCCGCAACGTCGTCAGCCTTCGGCTCGGCGGCGCGACGGCGGCCACGGTCGCCGTCGCGGGCGCTCGCGACCTCCCAGTCGCGACCGCCGGCCGCCGAGGCCTGCCGCAGTGGCAGGTGCGCGCGCCGTGGTGGTGGCAGCGCCCGGATGGCGGGACGACGTCTGTCACCGACCGGCGGGCAGCCGCGCCCGCCGATGCCGAGTCCCTGGCCTTGGAGCCGGGGAGCGAGCCGGGTGCCGCCACCTTGCAGCGGACTGCCAGTCCGCCTTCGTCTGCCCGGCCGCAGGCGGAAACGGAGCGATGTTGCAGCAGCCAAGCGATGGGTTCCGGCGTACGCCGGCCGGTGGCGCGCACGTTCGCCAGCGCAGGCGTCCGGCCGCCACCAATCGTCCTGGCCACCACGAAACCACTCTCGCCGGACGCGGGCGACCGCTCCGGACCAGACGACCAGTCACCCCCCGCAGGACCGCGAGCCGCGGACCGCGCCGGGTCACCATGCGGGTTGTCGGCCTCACCGCCGGCGCCGTGCTGACCGCGGTGACGGTCGCACCCGATCAGGGCGCGGCCATGATGAACGGCGGCGAAGGCACCCAGGTACCCCGCCTGGCCGAGGAGCAGCCGACCCGGTTCGTGGGGATGCCCGACAAGTCGGCGGCGTTCGTCGCCATGATCAAGGCGGCGCGCAAGCCGCCCAGACCACCGAGGCAACCGAAGCCCCGGCTTGCGCGCACGCGGGCGCCGGACCCACCGGCGTCCGCCAGCGTCTCCGGCGGCGGAGGGCTGCGCTGGGTGGCCTCCTGGTACGGGCCCGGCTTTGCCGGCCGGCGCACCGCCAGCGGGGAGGTCTTCAACCCCAGCGCCCTCACCTGCGCGCACAAGTCGCTGCCGTTCGGCACCCGGCTGCAGGTCCGTAACCCGGACACCGGCCGGAGCGTCTGGGTGCGCGTCAACGACCGGGGCCCCTACGCCGCCGGTCGCCAGCTCGACCTGTCACAGGGCGCGGCCCAGGCGATCGGCCTGTCCGGCGTCGGCCAGGTGATCGTCCGCATCGCCTGACGCCCTCCACCCGCAGGACACCGCGAACGGCCCCGGCCAGCCCGGCCGGGGCCGTCCGCGTGCCTGTCGCCACTGGAGCCCTGGAGGCGGTCCCGCCATACTCGTCCCCTGACCGACTCGGGGGGTCTGCCCGTTGGACATCGGGACACTGGCCGGTGCGCTGATCGGCGCCGTCGGCGGTGCCGCCGCGACCGGCATCGGGAGCGTCGTGCGCACGCGCAGCACCGGCCGCACCGCCGCCCGCCTGGTCTACGCGGAGCTGACCCGCAACGCCGCGGCGGTCGCCTACTTCTGCGCCACCCGGTCCTGGCCCTCCGCCGCCCTGATCCACCAGAGCTGGGACGCGCACGGCGAGGCGCTGGCCAGGATGCGCGGCGCCGAGGTCTTCGACGCGATCTACCGGGGCTATGCCGCTCTCGAAGCGGTCGCCTTCATCGCGGCGGACGCCTCCCTCGACCCCTGGCAGCGCAACCTCCTGCTGGACGGCAACGTGGCCCGGCTCCGGCAGGCGCTACAGGTCGCCGGCAGGCAGGCGCAGATCCCCTCGGAGCAGCTGCAGGCCGAGCTGGACCGGCTGGCGGTCGCCGCCGCCCCGCCCCGGTCGCCCGCGGCGTTCTCGCAGGCGCCGCCGTCGCTGCTGACCCAGCTCGTCGACATCCAGCGCGCCGCCGGCAACACGCCGCCTCCCGAGCTCGAGGCCGCCGCGGCCGCGCCGGCTGCCGGAGCCGCCGTGCTGCGGGTGTACGACGCGCGCAACACCCAGGACACCGACCCGCAGCGGCTGCCGCTGGTGCGCCGCGACGGCGGACCGCCGAGCGCCGACCCCACGGTCAACGAGGTGTACGACGCGCTGGCGGCGACCCACGCCTTCTACCTGCGGGTGTTCGGCCGCAACTCGCTCGACGGCGCCGGCGGGCCGCTGGAGGCCGTGGTCCACTTCGGCTCGTCGTTCAACAACACCTACTGGGACGGGCAGCGGCTGGTCGTCGGCGACGGCGACGGCGTGCTGTTCCAGCGCTTCTCCGCCAGGCCCGAGATGCTCGCCCACGAGCTCAGCCACACGCTCACCCAGCAGGCCGGGCTGTCCTACCACGGCCAGCCCGGCGCGCTCACCGAGTCCGTCTGCGACGTCCTCGGCATGCTGGTCAAGCAGTGGAGCCTCGGGCAGGAGCAGGCCGAGGACGCCGACTGGGTGCTCGGCGCGGGCATCTTCGGCACGGACGTCAAGGCCGAGGGCATCCGTTCGCTCGCCGCCCCGGGCACGGCCTACGACAACGCCCAGCTCGGCAAGGACTCTCAGCCGGCGCACATGAGCGGGTACGTGGAGACCGAGAGCGACAACGGCGGCGTCCACATCAACTGCGGCATCCCCAGCCATGCGTTCTACCGGCTCGCCACGGCGCTCGGCGGGCCGGCGTGGGAGCGGCCAGGCCACGTCTGGTACGCCACCATCACCAGTGGGGCACTCACCAGCACGACCAGCTTCGCGGCGTTCGCCGGGCTCACGGTCGCGATCGCCCGCCGCGACTTCGGCGCGGACGGCGAGGAGGCCGCGGCCACGCGCGCGGCGTGGCAGGCGGTCGGCGTGACGCCGCGCCTGTCCAAGCGCGCCGCCGGCCTGGTCGAGGGCGACACGGGGCGCTGACGGCCACGGGTGGCGCCGCGATCGGAGGGTCCGGCACCGGCCGCCCGGCCACGGCCGGATCGTCGAGACCCTCCTCTGGAGTCCGCCGGGATCTGCTCAACACGCCGCGAATGCGGCCGATGAAGCCGCCATGCGTACTCGAACCTGGACCCTGTACCTGGCCGCGGCCCTGGTCGCGGTCGCCGGCTACTTCCTGACCCCCAGCGACACCTGGACCCAGACCATCTACGCCCAGCTCGTCGGGCTCTGCGCGACCGGCGCGGTCGTGGTCGGCGTGGTGCGGCACCGGCCGGCCGCCAGGGCGGCCTGGCTCTGGTTCGCCGCCGGGCAGCTCCTCAACGTGCTGGGCACCCTCGCCGAGGCGATCATCGGGCGCGTGCTCCACCAGGAGACGTGGCCGTCGCTGGCCGACGTGCTCTGGCTCGGCCTGTACCCGGGGCTGGCGATCGGGCTGCTCCTGCTGATCCGCCGGCGCAGCGGGGGCCACGACTGGAGCAGCCTGGTCGACGCGACCACCATCACCACCGGGCTGGGGCTGCTCTCCTGGGTGTTCGTGATCCGCCCGATCGCCGCCGACAGCTCGCTCTCGCTGGTCCCACGCGTGGTCAGCATCGCCTACCCGGTCGGCGACCTGCTGGTGCTGGCGATGGTGGCCCGGCTCCTGGTCGGCGGCGGCAGCCGCAACCTGGCGTTCCGGCTGCTCGCCGGCGCGCTGGTGCTGTACCTGGTCGGCGACGCGACCTGGGCCGTCCTCAACTACGTCGGCGTCGAGCCCGGCCCGGCCGCCGCGAAGCTGCTGCAGATGAACTTCCTCAGCGCCTACGTGCTGGTCGGCGCCGCCGGCCTGCACCGGTCGGTGCGGGAGGTCGGCGAGCAGGCCACCCAGCGGACGGTGCGGCTGAGCCCAGCCCTGCTGTCGCTGCTCACCCTCGCCTCGCTGCTGGCGCCGGCGATCCTCGCCTACCAGGTGTGGCGCCACCAGGTCACCGACGGGGTCGCCATCGTGATCGGCTCGATGGCCCTGTTCCTGCTGGTGGTGACGCGCATGGCGCAGCTCATGCGGCAGATCGAGCGGCAGGCCAGGCAGCTCGGCCAGCTCATCCGCGTCGACGAGCTCACCGGGCTGCCCAACCGCCGGGCCTGGTCGGTGGAGCTGCCCGCCGCGATCGAGCGGGCACGCCGCGACCAGTTCGCCCTCTCGATCGCCATGCTGGACCTGGACCACTTCAAGCGCTTCAACGACGAGTACGGCCACCAGGCGGGGGACCGGCTGCTCAAGAGCGTGGCCGCCGCGTGGCGCGAGCGGCTCCGTACGGTCGACCAGCTCGCCCGCTACGGCGGCGAGGAGTTCATCGTCCTGCTGCCTGGCGCGGACAGGGAGCTGGCGACCAGCGTGCTGGAGCGCCTCCGGACCGTAAGGCCCGCCGGGCAGACCTTCTCGGCCGGCGTGGCGACCTGGGACGGGATCGAGACCTCCGAGGAGCTGATCACCCGCTCCGACGAGGCCCTCTACCAGGCCAAGGCTGCCGGACGCGACCGCATCGTGGTCGCCTCCGGGCAGCCGCGGCCCGCCGCCGGGCGCGGCTTCACCGTCGCGTCGCCGGACGCGGCCACCTGACGGCCCGGTGCTCGGATAGGCTCAGGCGCCCGTTGCCGCCGGCGCGCCACAGGGAGGAAGCATGGACCAGCAGTACGTCGCCGAGTACACCGCCGAGGTCAACCGGGACTCGATCAATATGAGCTAGCTGGCTGACCGGCCACCTCAACAACATGGGCAAGAAGGGCTGGCGGCTGCACACCATCTTCGCGCAAGAGAACAACACCGTGATGGTGTTCGAGCGGATGGTCCCCGCCAGGTAGCAGGGGGCGCCGAAGCGCTCGCACCTTGCAGAAGGAGACGTACGCGTTGGCCGCTGGACCGCGCTCTGCGCTCCCTCCGCGGACAGCTAGACGGACTTCCCTCTGCGAGAGGTTCACGTCATAGCAAAGCATTGCCCGGGGCGTGATCCTCGGTTTCGAACAGTTCCGGAGCAATTCAGGTATCAGCAAGCCAGGAGCGCCAGAAGAGGCGATGATAGCCGACACGACAAGCTATCCGACTCCCTGGAACCAACTCGAGGCAGGAATAACGTTTGGACTAGGCCTGGCCCTGTTGATTTGGCTGCGAGTCGGGTCAACCGTCCAGGTCGTAGGTCCTTGCACGTTGCCCGCGAGTGTCCGATGCGGACCCCTTCGGCGCTGCTCGTGGCACGTTCGTGGCACGCCAGGTAAGGGGATCACTCCCAGGATGAGCAGTGACGGACGCGCCCACCAAGAGGAGCAGCTCCCCTTGGTGGGCGCGCTTGCCGCCCAGCCCGCCATCCAGTCAGGGCGTGGGGACGAGGGGCGGGTCCCACCCGGCTGGACGGTTACCGGAGGTTGACGAAGGTCCTGCTGGCGTCGGGGACGGCGGTGGAGACGTTGTTGGTGGTGTCGGTCAGCGTGATGCCGGTGTAGGAGACCGCCCGACGTTGCAAAGGCGTGATAGCGGCCACGGGAAACTCCCCGTAGGCGGCCATGTTCCTCCCGGCTGATGGCCACGTGATCTCCCCGCTGGCGGTCACGTTTCTCCCCGCTTGGTCCGATGCCTTGGAGCCGAGATGACGTCGGCTTCGGGGAGTGTGCGTGAGGACGCCGGAGGAAGTGATGGAGATCTTGGAGGCCTACGACCTGACCGGGAGCTACCGGGCCGCGGCCGAGCTGGCCGGCTGTGACCACCACACCGTTGCCCGCTACGTGGCGCTGCGCGATGAG
>WNFU01003728.1_pt1 | contig 19921 bp, 18 predicted proteins | sample 5400121 | NCBI WGS metagenome assembly WNFU01 (sample SAMN13153360, study PRJNA577476) | soil metagenome | isolation source: 100 cm soil or saprolite under grassland replicate 1 | place: USA:California | collected 2016-06-15 | reverse complement strand
GAAGGAGCGCCACCAAAGAGTCCCGAGCAGCGGGCGGCGCGCGGTGGATCGAGGAGGTTCCAGGGATGGAGCGGGAGAAGATGCTCGACGTCACGCTGTCGCAGATCGAGCGGCAGTTCGGGAAGGGAGCCGTGATGCGCCTGGGCGAGCATCCGGCCGGACAGGGGATCTCGGTCATACCCACGGGGTCGCTCGCCCTGGACATCGCGCTGGGGATCGGGGGCATCCCTCGCGGACGGATCGTGGAAGTGTTCGGGCCGGAGGGCTCGGGCAAGACCACGGTCTGCCTGCACATCATTGCCGAGGCCCAGCGCGGGGGTGGCATCGCGGTGTTCATCGACGCCGAGCACGCCCTCGATCCCACCTACGCCCGGACCCTCGGGGTGAACATCGACGAGCTGCTGGTCTCACAGCCGGACAACGGCGAGCAGGCTCTGGAGATCGCCGATCTGATGGTGCGCTCGGGAGCCGTCGACATCGTCGTGGTGGACTCGGTGGCAGCCCTGGTACCTCGGGCCGAGATCGAGGGCGAGATGGGGGATTCGCACGTCGGCCTGCAAGCCCGGTTGATGTCCCAGGCCATGCGCAAGCTGGCCGGGTCACTGTCGCGGTTCGATACCACGGCCATGTTCATCAACCAGCTCCGGGAGAAGATCGGAGTGATGTTCGGCAATCCGGAGACAACCCCAGGTGGCCGGGCGCTGAAGTTCTACTCGTCCGTCCGCCTGGACGTCCGCAAGATCGACAACTTGAAGGACGGCCAGGAGGTCGTGGGCTCGCGTGTCAAGGTGAAGGTAGTGAAGAACAAGCTGGCCCCGCCATTCCGAATCGCCGAGTTCGACATCGTGTACGGGAAGGGCATCTCCAAAGAAGGCAGCCTGCTCGACATGGGAGTGGCCACTGAGATCGTCAAGAAGAGCGGCGCTTGGTTCACCTACGAGGGCGACCAGCTCGGCCAGGGCAAGGAGAACGCCAGGGCGTTCCTCGCCGAACACATGGACATCGCGCTGGAGATCGAGCGGAGGGTCCGTGAGGCCGTTGGACTGACTTCGTTCGGCGAGGACGAGGTCATCCAGGTGGACCAGGTCGAAAGCGAGCCCGCCGGGGCGCCGGCCGGTTAAGGGGAAGGGGCTGGCCGGCCCCCGGAGGGCCCGAATGGATCCCAGAGCGCAGAAGAAGCCTCGGGGCTCGGCGAAGGATCGTGCCGTCGTGCTGCTCGCCGTCCGGTGGCGGAGCCGGCAGGAGGTCCGCCGCCGACTCCGACTGGCCGGGTTCGAGCGCGAGGAGGTGGAGCAAGCTCTCGACGCTCTCCAGAACGCCGGGCTGATCGAGGATCGTCGTTTCGCCAAGGAGATGGTCCGGGACCAGGTGGGCCGACGGCTGGTAGGCAACCGATCGATCCGGGCCAACCTGCTCCAGAAAGGCGTCGCTCGTGAGGTCGTGGACGAGGCCCTCGAGGAGGCCGGCGAGGAAGCCGAGCGCGCGGAGGAGTTGGCGCGTCAGCGGGCCGGGCGGCTCGCCGGGCTCCAGCCCGAGGCAGCCTACCGTCGACTGTACGGCCTTCTCCTCCGCCGAGGATACGGTCCGGGGGTCGCTCGCGACGCCTCCAGAGCCGCATTGCGGGGGCTCATGCCCGGAAGCACGGTCGACCAAGAGCCCTGACCGACGCGTACTTTGGAGGCCGAGGTATTGCACGAGGGGCCTCTCGGCCGTACATTGTGAATTTGAGAGGCTGATTCGGACAAACACCAGTTCGGTATACGACACGTTTGCGAAGAGTCTTGGACGAGAGGTTCGCGGAGGCACGAGTGAGGCAGCGAGCAGGCCCTTGTAGGTAGCCGCTCGTCTCGTTCTCCATACCCGTCGCCGAGCAGGTGGCCGAAGAGGCCTCCCGCTCGGCTTTTTGTTTCTTGACGAGGAGGAAGCGATGACGACGGCACTGGTGGCGGTGCTCGCCCTGGTGGCGGGCCTCGCCGTGGGATTCGCCGCCAGGAAGGCCATGGTGGCCAGGCGGCTTCAGACGGCGGAGGCAAGAGCAGCCAAGCTCGTGGCGGATGCCGAGCTGGAGGCGGAGAGCCGCGTCCAGCAGGCATTGGTGGAGGTCAAACAAGAGATCTCCGCCATGCGGAAGGAAGCGGAGCAGGACGTACGTCTACGGAGAGAAGAAGTCAAGCGGAACGAGGAACGACTCACTCGGCGCGAGGAGCAGCTGGACGGAAAACTTCAGGAACTGTCCTCGAGGGAAGAACGCCTGGGCCGGACTGAGAAGGAGCTCGAGCGGCTCCGGGAGGAGATCTCTCGAGCCGCCGTGGAGCAACGTCGGGAGCTGGAGCGGGTCGGCCACCTCACGGCTCAGGAGGCGAAGGACGCGCTCATGGCGCAGGTGGTGGACGAGGCGAAGAGGGATGCCATGGCCACCGTCCGAGAGATCGAACAGCAGGCCCGGGAGGAAGGAGAGAAGCGGGCCAGGAAGATCGTGACCATCTCCATCCAGCGGGTGGCCTCCGAGCAGACGGCGGAGTCGACCGTCTCGGTCTTTCCCCTCCCCTCCGACGACATGAAGGGCCGGATCATCGGGCGAGAGGGGAGGAACATCCGGTCCTTCGAGGCCCTCACCGGCGTCAACCTGATCATCGACGACACTCCGGAAGCCGTGGTCCTGTCGTGCTTCGATCCGGTCCGGCGCGAGGTCGCCCGGCTGACGCTGGAGAAGCTCGTTTCGGATGGCCGGATCCATCCCGCCCGCATCGAGGAGATGCACGAACGGTCGGTGGCGGAGGTCGACGAGCAGATCAAGAGGGCGGGTGAGGAGGCGCTGGTGGAAGTCGGGATCACGGACATCCACCCAGAGATGATCAAGGTGTTGGGGCGCCTCCAGTACCGGACGTCCTACGGCCAGAACGTCCTCAGGCATCTCGTGGAGTCAGCGCACATCGGTGCCGCCATGGCCTCCGAGTTGGGGATCGACGCCAGGCTGGTGAAGCGGTGCGCCCTGCTCCATGACATCGGCAAGGCAGTGACCCACGAGGTCGAAGGTTCGCATGCCCTGATCGGGGCGGAGCTGGCCCGACGGCTCAAGGAGGCTCCCGAGGTCGTGCATGCCATCGAATCGCACCACGGAGAGGTGGAGCAGCGCACCATCGAAGCCGTGCTGGCCCAGACGGCCGATGCCATCTCGGGCAGCCGCCCGGGGGCCAGGAGAGAGTCTCTGGAAACGTACGTCAAGAGGTTGGAACGGCTCGAGGAGATCTGCACCTCGTACGCAGGTGTCGAGAAGACCTTCGCCATGCAGGCGGGGAGGGAGGTGCGGGTCATGGTGAAGCCGAAGGAGCTCGATGACGTGGCGGCGCAGGTACTGGCGCGAGATATCGCCAAGCAGGTGGAAGAGGAGCTCCAGTACCCGGGTCAGATCAAGATCACGGTCGTCCGAGAGACTCGCGCCGTCGAGTTCGCGAAGTAGGGCCGGCCGCCTCGTTTTCCCTGCTCAGAGAGCGTTTCTCCCTGACCGGGGTGGGCACACTTTCGTTTAGTCCTTGCCTTGCGCAGGGTACACCTAAGCAAGGAAGAAGAAAGGGGGCAAATCATGGCCGACCCTGCCCACGAACACGAACACGTCGAGCCCGCGCATGCGTACACCGCTGCGGCGGCGCCGACGACGGCGGCCCGAAGCGGGTGGGGGATCGTTGGACTGATCGTACGGATCATCCTCACTCTTGCCGGGGCGGCTGGGCTCATCATGGGTGCGTTCCTCGACTGGTTCCAGGGGAAGGCGGGGGTCGATTTGGACATCCGCGCTCTCTGGCAGACCACCTTCGACAAGCAGAGTTCGACCTTCATCGAGACGGTCGGGTTCGTGATGATCGTGCTCGGACTGCTGGCCATCGTCGGGTTGGCCCCGAGGTCCGGATGGCTCACCAGGTTCGCGGGGGCTCTGGGCATCGCGGGGTTCGTCCTGTTCCTGATCGAGGTCTACCGAGCCGACCAGACCGTAGCCGACGTGCGGGTGGGTGCGTGGGTGGCTCTCGCTGGAGCGGTCGTCGCCTTGATCGGAGGGTTCTTCGGGACGCGAACGGTGGTCGCGCCGGCGGGGACGACCGGCCCAACCGTCGTCGAGCCGTAACGCGGCATCGACCAGGCAACAAAGCGGCCGGTCACGCCTCTGCTAGATTCGAGAGCGTGACCGGTCGCTATCTCGTGCGCACCTTCGGGTGCCAGATGAACGAGCACGACTCGGAGCGGATCGCCGGACTTCTCGAGACGGACGGATATGCCAGGACGGAGGACGCCGGCGACGCCGAGGTGGTGGTCCTCAACACGTGTGCGGTCCGAGAGAACGCAGACAACCGGCTCTATGGAAGCCTCGGGCATCTGAAGCCGCTCAAGGAGCGGAACCCGCGCATGCGGATCGTGGTCGCCGGCTGTCTGGCCCAGAAGGATCAGGGGCTCATCCAGCGTAAGGCTCCCTGGGTGGACGTTGTCGTCGGCACGCACGCCCTGCCCTCTCTCCTCGAGCTTATCCGAACGGCCGAGCGCGATGGCCCCCAGGTGGACGTTCGGGAGTACACGGAGGTCTTCCCCAGCGCACTTCCGGCGCGTCGGGAATCCTCCTGGCACGCGTGGGTCTCGGTGAGCGTGGGGTGCGACAACCACTGCACCTTCTGCATCGTTCCGTTGGTGAGAGGGCCGCAGCTCTCCCGGCCGTTGGGCGACGTCCTGGCCGAGGTGCAGGGCCTGACCCGGCAAGGTGTGGTCGAGGTGACGCTCCTCGGCCAGAATGTGAACACCTACGGCCGGGACATCACCGTTCCCGGGTCCAGCCGACGTCCGCTCTTCGCAGATCTGCTTCGTGTACTCGACGATGTGGAGGGGCTACGGCGGATCCGGTTCACCAGTCCCCATCCGCACGACTTCACCGAGGACGTCATCGAAGCCATGGCCGAATGCCAAACGGTCTGCGAGCACATCCATTTTCCACTGCAGTCCGGATCCGATCGGATCCTCAGGCAGATGCGGCGGTCCTATCGAGCAGAGAGGTATCTGTCCTGGTTGGACCGGATTCGAGGGAGCATTCCGGGTGTCGCGGTGACCACGGACATCATCGTGGGGTTCCCCGGAGAAACCGAGGAGGACTTCGAGGAGACGTTGCGCGTCGTCGACAGGGCGCGATTCGACGCGGCGTTCACGTTCCAATACTCGCCGAGGGCTGGAACTGCGGCAGCAACATTCGAGGACCAGGTGCCCAAGCTGGCCGTTCAGGATCGCTTCGATAGGTTGTGCGAGTTGCAGGAACGAATCTCGCTCGAGGCAAACCAGGAGATGGTGGGCCAGACGTGCGAGGTGCTGGTGGAGGGTGAAGGGCGCAAGGGCAACCTGAAGGGTCGAACCCGAACCAACAAACTCGTCCATTTCGCAGGTGATGTGAGCCCGGGCACCTTCTTAGATGTCGCCGTCACGGGCGCGCATCCCCATCACATGGATGGAGAGCTGGTTCGCGACCTCGTGGAGGCGGCGCCGCGTAGCCGCCGGGGGCCCCCCGCGATCGAGCCGAAGGCGAGCGAGCGGGGGTGGCGGCGTCAACAGCCGCCGCCCCGGTAGCCGTGATCGTGCGCGAGCCACTTCTTGCCCTGGTGGGGCCGACAGCATCGGGGAAGACAGAGGCCGCGATCCCGATCGCAGAAGCGCTTGGTGCGGAGATCGTGTGCGTCGACTCGATGCTCGTCTATCGCGGGATGGATATCGGGACGGCCAAGCCCACTGAGGGGCAGCGCCAACGGGTTCCGCATCATCTCGTTGATCTGGTGGATCCGGTGGAGCCGTTCTCGGTGGCCCGATTCCAGCATCTGGCTCGGGAGGCGATGGCCGACATCCAGTCGAGAGGGACGCGTGCCCTGCTCGTCGGCAGCGGCGGCCTGTACTACCGAGCGGTCGTCGATGGGCTGGAATTCCCGGGGACGGTGGCGCGGACACGAGCGCTTCTGCAAGCTGAGGCGGACTTGCTCGGGCCCGAAGCCCTTCACCGACGCCTGGAGGGCTTCGATCCGGAAGCGGCTCGAAAGATCGATCCTTCCAACGAACGTCGGACGATCCGAGCTCTCGAGGTAGCAGCCATCACCGGAAGGCCCTTCTCGGCGTTCGGTCGGGATTGGGATACCTACACCAAGGACGCCGTCCGGGCTGCCGGCATCGACCTGCCGCGCGCGGTCCTCCATCGAAGGATCGAACAGCGCGTGCTGGCCATGATGCCCAGGTTGCTCGACGAGACTCGTAGGCTGTTGGAACGGGGATTCGGCTCCTTCCTGACCTCGTCTCAGGCCATCGGCTACGCTGAAGCGGCGGCCTGCCTCGAGGCCCGAGTAAGCCAGGGGGAGGCGGCGGCCACGGCGGCCCGCCGGACCAAGGCTCTGGCGCGTAGGCAGATGGCATGGCTGCGGCGGGATCCCCGCGTCCGATGGTTCGCCGCCGGGGAGGAAGGCGCGCTCGAAGTGGTGGAGGAGATCGAGGCGTATCTTCGAGGGGATCAGGCAGAGCGGCGGCCCGGACGGTCACGACCGCGAGGGTCTAGGAGGAGACAGATGCAGTTCTCCAAGTATCACGGAACGGGAAACGACTTCGTATTGATCGAGGACGTCGCCGACCGGATCCGCTTGAACCCCGAGATGATCGCGGCGCTGTGTGACCGGCGCAGGGGCGTAGGTGCGGACGGGCTGATCCGCATCGCTCCGGCCCCCGACGCCGATTTCTTCATGGACTACTACAACGCCGAGGGAGAGCCCGCGGAGATGTGCGGCAACGGGATCCGGTGTCTGGCCAAGTACGTCTTCGATCGAGAACTCACTTCATTCACTGAGCTCGACGTCTTGACCCGGGCCGGGCTCAAGCACCTGGTCCTGGATGCCCGGGATGGCGCCGTCCGGACGGTGACCGTGGACATGGGTCCGCCGGCCTTCGAGCGCAAGGCCATCCCCATGGTGGGGGAACCGACCGAGACGTTCATCGGCCAGCAGCTCCAGGTCGACGGAAGGACCTTCACCGCCACCGCGTTGTCCATGGGGAACCCCCACGTCGTGCTGTTCGTGGACCCCACGGAAGACCTGGCCGCGGTTCCCGTGGCCACTTTGGGGCCGAGCATCGAGGTTCGGGAGGAGTTCCCCAATAGAACCAACGTGGAGTTCATCCAGCCCACGAACGGGCGTATCAGGATGCGTGTCTGGGAGCGTGGGGTGGGAGAGACCATGGCGTGTGGCACCGGCGCGTGCGCGTCTCTCGCTGCGAGCGTCCTCGCCGGATTGGCCGGCCGGACGGCCGAGGTCGAGTTCCCCGGCGGGCTGCTCGGGGTGAGATGGCGCGAGGACGACGATCACTTCTTCCTGACGGGACCTGCCGTGTGTGTGTACGACGGCGAGTTGGACGAGCGGTGGCTCCACCAGGCATCGGAGGGAGCCGTGAGGTGAGGACCGCTGCGCGGATCAGCTCTCTCCCCCCGTATCTGTTCGCCGAACTCGACAAGAAGGTTGCCGCCAAGAGGGCAGCGGGGGAGGACGTCATCTTGCTGGGGATCGGCGACCCCGACCTCCCAACGCCCCGGCACGTCGTGGAGGCGCTGCAGGAGGCCGCGGAGGATCCCGCGACACACCGGTACCCCTCGTATTACGGCTTGCCTTCGTTCCGCGCGGCCATCGCGGACTTCTACGCGCGGCGTTTCGGAGTGGAGCTCGATCCGGACACGGAGGTGCTCCCGCTCATCGGTTCGAAGGAGGGGCTGGCCCACCTGGCGTTCGCCTTCGTCGATCCCGGCGATGAGGCCCTGATTCCGGACCCGGGATATCCCGTGTACGCCACGAGCGTCATGTTGGCGGGGGGGCGCGCAGTCCCCATGCCGCTTGACGCCTCGAACGCATTCCAGCCGGACTTCGATGAGCTGAGCCCGTCGGCGACGAGCAAGCTGATCTGGCTTGGCTATCCGAGCAACCCTACGGCTGCCGTGGTCGAGCTGCCGTTCTTCGAGCGCGCGGTCGCCTTCGCCCGTGAGCACTCGCTGCTGTTGTGCCATGACGCGGCCTACAGCGAGATCACCTTCGACGGGTTCGTGGCCCCGAGTGTCCTGCAGGTGCCCGGAGCCAAGGACATCGCCATCGAGTTCGGGTCGCTGTCCAAGACGTACAACATGACCGGGTGGCGGATCGGGTTCGCGGTGGGAAACGCCGAGGCGGTCCAGGCCCTGGCTACCCTCAAGACCAACCTGGACTCCGGCATCTTCAATGCCGTGCAACGGGCCGGGGTGGCCGCCCTGAAAGGGCCGCTCGATCACGTGGAGCACGTGCGTGCCGTATATCAGAAGCGGCGAGATGTGGTGGTCTCGGCTTTCCAGGACATCGGGATCGAGCTGGAGCCGCCCCTGGGGTCGGTCTACGTGTGGGTCCCGACTCCCCAGGGCCGTACCGCGGTCGGGTTCGCGGACGAGCTCCTCGACGAAGCGGGGGTGGTGGTGGTGCCTGGCACGGGCTACGGGTCGCACGGCGAAGGGTTCGTCCGGATCTCTCTCACGGTGTCGGATGCCCGCCTGGAAGAAGCGATGGCGCGCATCCGTGACCGGTTGCGCTAGTCCTTTTCTCCGGATGGTCGGCGTGCCGATTCGTCACCGAGGGATCGATAAATCCAGTGCGAATTGGTGTTTCGGCGTTCTCGGGCCCGGGAAACATGCTGGGGCCAGAGACGCCGGGCAACAGATTCCGGGGAAAGGGGCGCTTCCCGGGACTTCGTGGTCGGCGTCTCTTGCTGTGCGAGTCGATCATGCCTGATCGGTACCAATCCGAGTCCCCCCTTTCTGCTACCTGGCGGCCGGCCGTCAGAGAGCGGGCCGTGTTGGTTGGTCTGGCCGACGGACTGGAGGAGGATTCGCTGGCAGAACTCGCTGCCCTGGCGCGGGCGGCCGGGGCCGAGCCGGTTGGCCGGGTGGTCCAATCCAGGGCCATTCCCGATCCGGCAACCTTCGTGGGCAAGGGCAAGGTGGCCCAGATCCACGACCTCGTCCACACGACTGGGGCCGACGCGATCATCCTGGACGACGAGCTGTCACCCGGCCAGCTCAGGAACCTGGAAGAGCGGCTTCGGGTCAAGGTCCTGGACCGAACGGCGCTGATCCTAGACATCTTTGCGCTGCATGCCAGGTCGGGAGAGGGGAAGCTCCAGGTCGAGCTGGCCCAGCTGAACTATTTCCTTCCCAGGCTCCGAGGATGGGGCGAAGCGATGTCGCGACTCGGTGGCGGTATCGGGACCAGGGGGCCCGGCGAGACCAAGCTCGAGGTGGACCGCCAGCACATCCGGCGCCGCATCACCAAGCTGCGGCGAGACATTACAGGCCTATCCAAGAGCCGGGGGGTGAAGCGGGCCCGCCGCGAGCGAAGCGGGATCCCCCAGGTGGCCCTGGCCGGCTACACCAACGCGGGCAAGTCCACCCTCATGAACGCCCTTACCGATGCCCAGGCGCTGGTCGCCGACCAGCCCTTCGCAACGCTGGACCCCAAGACTCGACGCCTGGCTCTCCCGAACGGCCGCAAGGCCACCCTCTCCGACACGGTCGGATTCGTGCGCAAACTACCCCACGACCTGGTGGAGGCGTTCAAATCGACCCTGGAGGAGGTGGCCCGGGCCGATCTGATCCTGCACGTGGCCGACGCGACAGCTTCTGACCTGGACGCGCAGATGGGCGCGGTCCGGGAAGTGCTCGGTGAGATCGGGGCCGCCGAGATCCCCGAGGTTCTCGCGTTGAACAAATGGGATCTGTTCGACGAGATCCATCGAGCGAGGGTCCTGCGCCGCCACCCCGAGGGAGTGCCGGTGTCCGCGCTCACCGGTGAGGGCGTGGGGGTGGTGGCGGAACGGGTGGCAGAGGCGCTGCCCCGGCCTCCGACAGAAGTCCATCTCCTGGTGCCCTTCGCCCGGTCCGAGGTCATTCCTCGCCTGTATCGGACGGGACAGGTGGTGACGACAGAGGAGAGGCCTGAAGGCACGTGGGTGGTAGCTCGGGTGCCCGAGGCGGAGCTTCCGACCCTGGCCGAGTTCATGGTCGCGGCGCCTCCTCACCGGGGCTAGCCACTGGCTGGGGATAGCCGCTGAGTCAGACCCTCCGCAACACGGCGACGACCTTGCCCAGAATGCTTCCCTCGGTCATCTCGAATGGTTCCATGGAAGGGTTCTCTGGAACCAGGATCACCCGACGACCCTCCTTGTGGAAGCGCTTGATCGTGGCCTCGTCCTCGGCGGAGCCGGGAACGAGCACGGCCACGATGTCCCCCTCGTCGGCGCTGTCCTGCCGAAGGACGACGACCAGATCACCGTCCAGAATCCCTGCCCCGACCATGGAGTCGCCGGTGACCCGTAGAGCGAAGTGGTCATCGGGCCCGGCGAACCCGGTGGGGACGGTGAGATATTCCTCGATGTTCTGATCGGCCAGGATTGGGCTACCCGCGGATACCCGCCCGAGGAGGGGAACGTCTACCCCTCCCCGTCGCGAAGCGCCTGGCCCCCTGAGCTCCATGGCTCTCGGCTTCGTGGGATCCCGCCTGACCAGGCCTCGCCGCTCCAGGTTCGCCAGCTGGGCGTGCACGCTCGAGCTGGAGGCGAGCCCGACCGCCTCGCCGATCTCGCGGACCGTGGGGGGGTAGCCCCGGTCCCGGACGGTCTTGCGAATGTACTCGATGATGCGCCGCTGACGTGCGGTGATGTCCTCCATCGGCTCCTCCTCGCTCAGGTCAACGCTAGCATGGCCGGTCGCGCCAGACAAACATGTGTTCGACCCACCCTCTTGACATCCGAACGGGTGTTCGAACATAATGACACCGTGGGACGAACACGTGTTCGGTGGGCCCGGCTGTGTGCGATCGGTGTAGGGGCCACCTTGGCGGTCAGTCTGGTCGCCTCGAAGGCTGGAGCGGGAGGGCCGGCGCAGGCGTCGTCCCGGACCTACGTGGTCAGGGCCGGAGACACCATCTGGGGCATCGCCCGCAAGCAGGCGGGCGCAAGCGAGGATCCTCGGCCTCTCGTCGACCGATTGATCCAGGTCAACCACCTCCGAGGGGCCCTCATCTCGCCAGGCCAGCACCTCGTGCTTCCCTCGTGAGCCTGCAGGTGGAAGCGGGTCCGCCCGGCGAACCTTGACCATCAATATCTCGTGCGATACCCTGTCTGGAGCCACTATATGTTGTGGTTTCCCTCACCTTCCCGGGGGTATCGATGCGCTGTCCGTGGTGCGGACATTCCGAGGACAAGGTGGTCGATTCACGCTCCGCCGACGAAGGCCGAGCCATCCGACGGCGACGCGAATGCCTTGCATGTGGCCGGCGGTTCACCACGTTCGAGCGAATCGAAGAGGTGGGGCTGACGGTGGTCAAGAGAGACGGAGGCAAGGAGCCCTTCGACCGGGCGAAGGTGGTGGCGGGAGTCCTGAGGGCCACCAAGAACCGCCCGGTCACCGAGGACCAGGTGGCTCGCCTGGCGGAGCAGGTCGAGGAGAAGCTACGGCGAAAAGGCCCCCTGGTGACGTCGCAGGAGGTGGGGATCGAGGTCCTGGCGCTCCTCAGAAGGCTGGACGAGGTGGCCTACCTGCGCTTCGCCAGCGTGTACAAGGACTTCCAGGAGCTCACGGATTTCGAGCGGGAGCTGGGCATCCTGCTCCAGAAGAAAGAGGCCTCAGCCAAGCGGGCGGCCGCATCGAGCCGATCCCGCACCAAGACCTGATTGCCGTTCCGGTTCCGTCTTCGACCACAACATATTGTGGTTGCATCGCCGCCTCGGGCCGTGTCCCACAACATGTGGGACAATATCGGTCGAGGCACTTGACAGCTTCGACTGCCTGGGTGAGAATCCGCGAATCACACCGGTGTGATTTTCCACCACTTGTCCCCAAGGAGAAGTGAGTCCATCGGTCCAGGGTCCTTCCCCAGGATCGCGGAGTGGGAGGGCGAGGTGGCTACGCAGGAGAAGGACGTAAGGGTCAAGCCGGGCAAGCTCACGTTCAGGCGCCATTTCACCGAGGAGGGGACTCACCCGTTCGACCAGGTGGAGTGGGAGATCCGCGACGCAGTCATTCCCAACTACAAGGAGGGCGGCAACGCCTTCGAACAGCGCGGCGTGGAGTTCCCCGTGTTTTGGTCGCAGAACGCCACGAACATCGTGGCCCAAAAGTACTTCCGCGGTCCGCTCGGAACGCCCCAGCGCGAGTCCTCGGTGCGGCAGTTGATCGGCCGCGTCGTCGACACCATCACCGGCTGGGGGATCAAGGACGGTTACTTCGCGAGCGACAAGGACGCCCGGGTCTTCGCGGAGGAGCTCACCCATCTCCTGGTCACGCAGAAGGCCGCGTTCAACTCACCCGTCTGGTTCAACGTCGGCGCCGAGGCAAACCCCCAGTGCAGCGCGTGTTTCATCCTCGCCATCGAGGACACCATGGGCTCCATCCTCAACTGGTACGTCGAGGAGGGGACCATCTTCAAGGGCGGGTCGGGGTCTGGGATCAACCTGTCGCCACTCCGCTCTTCGAAAGAACAGCTTCACGGTGGGGGAACGGCGAGTGGGCCGGTTTCTTTCATGCGCGGTGCCGACGCCTCGGCCGGCACGATCAAGTCCGGAGGCAAGACGCGTCGCGCTGCAAAGATGGTCGTGCTCAACGCCGACCACCCCGATGCCCGGGACTTCATCTGGTGCAAGGCGATCGAGGAGCAGAAGGCTCGTGCCCTTCGAGACGCGGGCTACGACATGGACCTCGACGGCAGGGACTCCTACTCGATGCAATACCAGAACGCGAACAACTCGGTGCGGGTGACCGACGAATTCATGCGGGCCTACCTGGAGGACCGTGACTGGAAGCTGAAGGCGATCACCCGCGACGAGACGCTGGAAACCGTCCGCGCTCGTGGGCTGACGCGCGAGATGGCGCAGGCAGCATGGGAGTGCGCCGACCCCGGCCTGCAGTACGACACCACGATCAACGACTGGCACACCTGCCCCGCCAGCGGCCGCATCAACGCGTCCAACCCGTGCAGCGAGTACATGCATCTGGACAACAGCGCGTGCAACCTGGCCAGCCTGAACCTCCTCAAGTTCATGGGCGAGGACGGGAGCTTCGACCTCGCCGGGTTCAAGCACGCGGTCGAGGTGGTGTTCACCGCGCAGGAGATCATCGTTGGAAACTCCAGCTATCCGACCGAGAAGATCGAGCGCAACGCGAAGGCCTTCCGCCAGCTCGGCCTGGGCTACGCGAACCTGGGAGCGCTGCTGATGGCTCGAGGACTTCCGTACGACTCGGACGCCGGGCGAGCCTGGGCCGGGGCGATCACCGCGCTGATGACCGGCTGGGCCTACCGCACCAGCGCGAAGATCGCCAAGGAGATGGGGCCTTTCGCCGGCTACACGCCGAACCGGGACGCGATGCTCCGGGTGATGCGCAAGCATCGGGCGGCGGCGGACGAGATCGATCCCGAGCTTGTCCCCGAAGGCCTGCTGCAGGCAGCGAAGTCCGCCTGGGACGAAGCCATAGGTCTGGGGGAGCGGCATGGCTACCGCAATGCGCAGGCCTCGGTGTTGGCTCCGACCGGCACGATCGGCCTGATGATGGACTGTGATACCACGGGGATCGAACCCGACCTTGCCCTGGTCAAGAACAAGAAGCTGGTGGGGGGCGGAACGATGCAGATCGTGAACCAGACGGTCCCGCGGGCGCTTCGCCGGCTCGGCTACGAGGCGGATCAAGTGGAGGCGATCGTCGCGTACATCGCCGAGCACAACACCGTGGTCGGCGCCCCGTTCCTCAAGGAGGAGCATTACGCCGTGTTCGACTGCTCCATGGGGGATCGGGCCATCCACTACATGGGCCACGTGAAGATGATGGCGGCGGCGCAACCGTTCATCTCCGGCGCCATTTCCAAGACCGTGAACATGCCCGAACACGTCACGGTGGAAGAAGTCGAGCAGCTGTTCGTGGAGGGGTGGAAGCTCGGCCTGAAGGCCATCGCCATCTACCGGGACAACTGCAAGGTGGCTCAGCCTCTGTCGGCGGACAAGAAGAAGGCGCCCGAGCGAGTCGAGGAGGCTCCCCCGGGGCAGCTGCCGTGGTCCTCGAAGAAGCGTCTCCCTCAGTCTCGCCCCGCCCGGACGTTCTCGTTCCGGGTCGGTGACGCCGAGGGGTACATCACAGCGGGCGAGTATCCCGACGACGGGATCGGGGAGATCTTCCTGAAGGTCTCCAAGCAGGGTTCGACGTTGTCGGGTCTGATGGACGCGTTCTCCATCGCGGTTTCGGTCGGGCTGCAATACGGCGTTCCGCTGGAGGATTACGTCTCGAAGTTCATCAACAGCCGCTTCGAGCCGTCCGGGATGACCAACGATCCCGACATCCGCTTTGCCAGCTCGCTGATGGACTACATCTTCCGGCGCCTGGCCCTCGAATACCTCTCGCCGGAGCGACGGGCGGAGCTGGGCATCCAGAGCATCGCCGAGCGGATGGAGTACGCGAAGGAGTACGGCAACGGTGCGGCGGCTTCCGGTGTGGAGGGCTCCCCGCCGGGCGAAGCGTCCTCCTTGACGGAGGGCGTGCCGGGAGCCGGCCCGGCTCCGCGGCTCGTCGACCTCGAGGAGGCTCGCAAGCAGTCGCCGTCACCCGGGGCGCGGGTCCTGGACGCGCCGCTGTGCTACGCGTGCGGAGCAAAGATGCAGCCGGCCGGGTCCTGCTACGTGTGTACGGGGTGCGGCTCGACCAGCGGCTGCTCATAACCGCTTCGGTCGCGGACGAAGGAGGACGTCCTTAGCGCGCGCCCTCCGCGCCTTCCCCTGACGATATGCTCGGGCGGATGAGGTTCCGCGGGGTCGGTCTGGCGTTTGCTGTGGCTGGGCTGGTCGCCTGTTCGACGGGCGGTTCGACCCTCGACCTGCCCCGCGACACCCTGGGGCGAGCGGGGATCGTTCTCGATCAGGACGACGAGAACCGATCGGTCGGGCTGAGCCGGGGCGGCACGGTGGCCGTGCAGCTCCCCTCCGACGCCCCGGGTGGCTACGTGTGGCGCGTGGGGGAGTCTCTCGATGAGTCCGTGTTGAAGCTGGCCTCCACGGGATACCGGCCGCCGCTGGGGGGAGGCGGTGAGCTCGGCCGGGCCGTCCTCACATTCGAGGCGGTTGGGCCGGGCAGCGTGACCGTACGCTTGAGCTACGGGCCGCCCGATGACCCGCTAGACGTCACCCGGGAATTCTCGTTCGTCGTGAGCGTGACCTGACGCTGGTATGCACTTGCCATTCCGAAAGCTCAGGCCTGAAGCTCGGCTGCCCGCGTACGCGCATCCGGGAGACGCCGGCCTCGACCTGGCCTCGGCGGTCGACGCAGAGGTCGGGCCGGGGGAGCGGGCCATGATCCCCACAGGCGTGGCGGTCGCCATCCCCGACGGGCATGCCGGACTGGTGCTCCCCAGGTCGGGGCTCGCCTCACGGGAGGGACTGACGCTGGCCAACTCTCCCGGGCTCATCGACGCGGGGTACAGGGGTGAGGTCACCTGCGCGGTGGTGAACCTGGACCGTGAGCGCCCTGTTTCGATCAAGCAGGGGGACCGGATCGCTCAGCTGGTCATCGTGCCGGTGGAGGTGGTCGAACCGAGCTGGTCGGGGGAGCTCCCGCAGTCCCAGCGCGGGGAAGGCGGCTTCGGCTCGACGGGCTCGTGAGCGGATCAGAGGCCCTTGATAGAATGGCGACCACGCGGACGTGGCTCAGTTGGTAGAGCACCACCTTGCCAAGGTGGGGGTCGCGGGTTCGAATCCCGTCGTCCGCTCAAGGAAAACGCAACGCGGCAAGGACGTCTGGCAGCTTCGGGTCTATGTGGGGGTCGACCCGGTCACCCGCAAGCAACGCTGGCTCGCCAAGACCGTTCACGGCACGAAGCGGTTCGCCAGCACGCAGCTCAAGGACCTGGCGGAGGAGGCAGGGAGGGGAAGGCTCCGGGCCGGCACCGTCTCCGACCTGCTCGAGCACTGGTTCGAGGTCGCTTCCCCGGGCTGGGCCGTCTCTACCGCCACCCACACCCGGTCCGTCGTCGACTGCTACCTGAATCCGTACTTCGGGCATCTGCGCGTGGGCAAGATCACCACCGAGGACATCGACGACTTCTACGCCCACCTCCTGCGCTGGGGGGGAGGGCGCCACCAGCCGCTCGCACCGGGGACGGTCGCCAGGGTCCATGGCGTGCTGCACCGGGCGTTCGCTCAGGCTGTGCGGTGGGGCTGGATCTCGGTGAACGTAGTCACTGAGGCCACGCCCCCCAGGGTCCAGCCGGCCGAGATCCGACCGCCCAGTCCAGAACAGGGTGGTCGCCATCCTGGAGTGGGCCAGGCGGAACAAGCCAGCCCTGTTCTGCTACCTGAGACTGGCCGCCTGCACCGGCGCTCGCCGGAGCCAACTCCTCGCTCTGCGGTGGGGCGACGTCGACTGGAAACGGGGTGCGATCGCCTTTACCCGGGGCCTGGCTGTCGGACCGCAGGGCCCGGAGCTCCACTCCACGAAGAACCACCGCACCTACCGGGTGGAGCTCGATCCGGAGACTCTAGGCGTCCTGACGCTGCATCGTGCGTTCGCCGAGGCCCCAGGCCCGCGAGGCCAGCGTGGAGCTCACCGGGGGCGCGTTCGTGTTCAGCCGCTGTGCGGACGGGGCTACGCCGTGGCTCCCGAACTGGACGACGAAGGAGTTCATCAGGGCCCGACGTGCTGCCGGCCTCCCGCAATTCCGGCTCCACGACCTCCGCCACTTCATGGCTACCGAGATGCTCGCCGCCGGCGTCCCTATCGTCACGGTGTCCCAGCGGCTCAGCCACGCCCGTGTGTCCACGACGCTAAACGTCTACGCCCACTCCGTTCCCGGCGGGGATCGCCGGGCCGCGGAGACGCTCGCGGCGATCCTTCATCCGGCCGTCTGGCGAATCGCCGTCCTGTTGAGCACACTCGAGGGATGTAGCGACATCTGCCCTCACGGGTCTCGTGGTGGGGGAGTCCGAATGTTCATCGGGTGGGTTCGAAGAATGTGAGGGCCCGGATGGCGACGTTCGCGTTGATCCACGGTGGCGGAGACGTGGGGTGGTACTGGCACCTGGTGGAGAGGGAGCTTGGCCAGCGGGGGCATGAAACGGTCGCGCCCGACCTGCCGTGCGACGACGACTCCGCCGGCCTCGGTGAATACGCCGACACCGTCGTCGATGCCATCGGCGATCGGCGTGACCTGGTCGTCGTTGGCCAGTCCTACGGCGGCTTCACCGCACCGCTGGTGGCCGATCGGCTTCCGGTCGACGCGCTTGTCCTCGTGGCTGGGATGATCCCTGCCCCGGGAGAGACACCCGCGGACTGGTGGGACAACACAGGCTATCGACAGGCTGTTCAGGAGCAAGCCCGGCGCGACGGCGGCAAGACCGGCAGCGAGGATCCCTTCGTGGTCTTCTACCACGACGTCCCCCGCGCCCTTGCCGAGGAGGCCCTGAGCAAGGAGCGCTCCGAATCGGACACCGCATACCACAGCCCGTGGCCACTCGACGCGTGGCCGGTGGTACTGACGAGGTTCGTGCTGTGCACTGAGGATCGGTTCTTCCCGGCCGACTTCATGCGCCGAGTCGTCGCCGAGCGCCTGGGGATCACTCCCGATGAGATCGCCGCTGGCCACTGCGTCGCGCTCAGCCGCCCGAGGGAGCTCGCGGATATGCTGGCTGGCTTCGCGACCAGGCGCTAGGGACGGCCACTGCATCCGCAGAAGTCAGGACGGACGACATGGCGCGACAGCAGCACAGCAGGTCGCCTCCCTTGCGCCGCCCGCGCCCAGAGGTATAAGAAAGGAGTGGAACCGCTGGGGTCTTCGGACCCCGGCGGTTCCGTTTTCGGTTCCTTGGTGCTGAGAGTCTCGGCCCTCGATCTAGCTTCGGGTCTCGCCCGGCTCTGACTTCTGAGCGACCGGGTCTCTGGATCCTCGGCTGGCCGAAGCGACCACCGGTAGCCGATACCCGGGTCCGTGGAGATGATTCGTGGCAGGCCGGGATCCTCTTCGATCTTGCGGCGGAGCTGGCTGATAAACACCCGTAGCACGTCGACGTCCTCGGAGTAGCCCGGGTCCCATACCCGTTCCAGCAGCCAGCGATGCGTGAGCAGCTTGCCCGGGTGCTTCGCCAGCGCCTCCAGCAACTGGCTGGAGGGGGAGGAGGATCTCCGCCTGGCTCAGGTGGCCGACGAGGCTGGGCCCGACCTGATCGGGCTTCACTGACGACCGCGAACTATCGCGCTGCATTGAGGGCCTAGTGGGCGATAAGCCCGTGAGGGTTCAAATCCCTCCTCCGACACCAAAGCAAGCAAAATATGCTTTCTGACATCCAGCGTTGCATCAGCGTTGGAAGCGGTAGCCGACACGAACTCCCACCGGATGACTACTCCTGGGTCCTTCGCCGCCCCCAACAAGATTCGCAGCAAGATCCGGGCGGCCTCCGGTTTGAGCTTGGGCGGCTCGGGCGGAGCACGACCTCCACACTTCGGGATCGCCTGCGCGGCCGCCTCCTCGCGGAGCATCCGCCCGCGTGTCTTCCGCCCCTTCCGCTCGATCACCTCCAGGGCCAGGAATCGGTTCGGAGCCTTCCGCGGCTCGTGAAGGCCCACGGCGAGCTCGTATCCGTTGGGTCAGCAATCTTCATGAGCGTACGCACGCTCGGAACCTGAGCTCTTGACTCCCACCTCGCCACCATCGGCTGGGAGCTCCCGATCTTCTTGGCGAGCTGAGCCTGGGTGAGGCGGGCGGCGCTCTCGCTTTGAGCACGAGGTAGCCCACCCCCATGGCTTCATGGGCCTCCTCCCCTCTGCTCTCTCGACCCTCGCCGGCCGCGTGAGCCGCCCGGTCTCTCTTGAAGCAGGAGTCGACAATGGCCCGTGGTGTGCCAACGTCCGATGCCAATCAGGTTCAGCGATCGCCACCGGAAGCCGGGCCCGGTGAGGCCTGGGCGTGCTGGGCGTCACCGAGGAACTGTGCTGGTCGGCACCTTGTCGGGCCCCATGCACCTGCTCATACTTCCTGCATAGGGGGTGGTCCTTGGCCCAGCAGCTCACCAGCACATCCGGTCCTCGGTCCTCGGTGCTCCTCACATTCCTGATCGCCGACGTCCGTGGCTACACCCGGTTCACCAGGGAGCGCGGGGACGCCGCCGCCGCGATCCTAGCCAAGCGGTTCGCCGACCTGGTCCGGGACGTCGTGGAGGCCAGAGGGGGCCGGGTGATCGAGCTCCGGGGCGATGAGGCGCTCGCCGTGTTCGAGTCGCCCGCGCAGGCGGTGCGGGCGGCCCTCGAGTTCCAATCCACTTGCGCGGAAGAGAGCGAGGCCGACCCGGCCTTCCCCCTCCCTGTGGGCATCGGCATCGACACTGGCGAGGCGGCGCCGGTGGAGGAGGGGTACCGGGGCGTGGCCCTGAACACGGCGGCCCGCTTGTGTTCGAACGCCGCCGCGGGCCAGGTCCTGGTGACGAGAGCCATCGTGAGCAGGGCCGACGGCCTGCGCGGCGAGATCACGTTCGTGGAGCGTGGCCCCGCCTCGTTCAAGGGGTTCGAGCTGGCCGTGGACGTCATCGAGGCGGTCTCCGCCGAAGCGCCCCCGCCTCTTCCCGAGCTCGAAGCGCAAGTGCCGGAGGGAGACCGTGGGATCCCTCCGGAGCTGGATCCTCTGACGCCCCTCGTCGACCGCGAGCATGAGATCCGCTGGCTCCGAGGGACATGGCGCCAGGTCCGGCGGGGACGAGGACGCCTGGTGTTCGTGTCGGGCCCCGCTCAGATCGGAAAGACCCGGCTGGCGGGTGAGGTCGCCGCTCACGTCCACGCGGACGGCGCGCCGATCCGCTACGCGGGCCCGGGCGGAGCGGCTACGGCGATGGCCCT
>WNFU01003725.1_pt1 | contig 19931 bp, 20 predicted proteins | sample 5400121 | NCBI WGS metagenome assembly WNFU01 (sample SAMN13153360, study PRJNA577476) | soil metagenome | isolation source: 100 cm soil or saprolite under grassland replicate 1 | place: USA:California | collected 2016-06-15 | reverse complement strand
AATCCCATTTGGGATAGATGAATTTGTGTGGGATTTATTACGCTGAACCAGCCGATGAGGGGACCGGACAGAACCCAGTACATTCCCGACCCCGCGAACAAAAGGCCAGTACCCGGAGGGACCTTCAAGTCTTTTCCCTATTCGTGTTTCTCAGTCGACCTAGTTGGCGTATGCGTTGAAAAATCTTGAGTTTCGGGGCGTCAGGAGTTGTCTTGGGTATGAAGAGTCGAAGTCCGATGGAGGATAGAATAGAACTGATTAGGGTTGCGAGCCCTGCTACGGGGTAGAGGATCTGCGCTGCGACACCTAGACTAGTGCCTTCCTGGGCAACAATGAAGGAGAATTCTCCACGGGGCAACATCGAGAGGCCGACCAGGGTGGATTCATCTTTTGCTCCTGAGAGTCTGGCACCGGCCCAGCATCCGATGAACTTTCCGAAGATAGCCATTCCCAGGACTGCTATGATTGGCAGTGTGACTGTGAGAAGGGCTCCAATGTTGATGAGTGTTCCCATAGAAACGAAGAAGAGGACGATAAACAGGTCTTTGATCGGGCCCACTTTCTCCTTGACGAAATTGGCCTGGGGTCCCCGTATCATCAAGCCCATGAGAAACGCACCAACCGCAGGTGAAAAACCCAGATAGGACGAGAGAAGCGCGAACGCGAAGCCAAACGAGAGGGCAAGCAGGAACGCGGTCTCCTTGTATAACTGGTCTCCCTTGCTGATCCTTTCAATGAGCCAGGGTGCGATTCTCCAGCCGAAGAAAAAGATGATTCCCACAAGCAGAGCCCCCTTCAATGCGAGAAAGACAATTTCGCCTGGAGGGACTTGGTTGCTGGCCGCGGCAAGACCCGGCAACAATAGAAGCATGAATACTGTCGCAAAATCCTCGATTATCGATGCGGTCACTACTGTGTGTGACTCTTTCGCTCGCAGGCTCTTTGTTTCAAGCAGAATCTTGCTCATTATCGCTGTGCTAGTGGTAGCGACTACTGCTGCGGCGAAGACAGCTTCAAGCTGAGTTAGGCCCACTGCCAGCCCAACAAGTGTAACCGTGATGAAAGTGATCGTTAGCTCGACGACTGCAAGTATGAAGCTGTCCGGTCCGATCTTCCTGAGCTCTACAGGGTCAAGTTCGAGTCCGACGGTGAACAGGAGGAGTATGATTCCGAGAGAAGCGAGCAAGTTGATCGTGTTGAGGTTTTGGATAAGCCCGAGCCCGAAGGGTCCAATGAGTATACCCGCTACCAGCTGGCCAACTACAACGGGTTGCTTGATTTTTGAGAAGAGGTAGCTGAAACCCAAAGCAGCGAACACGGCGAGCCCGAGGTCAAATAGGAAACTGAAATCAGCAGAAGCAGTCAATTGGTTTTCCCCGGAACGACGTTGGGGTTCCTATTATTTTCAGTTCCAGTTTAACAGTTTGACCCTTATGGCTTGGGCTCTGAGTTTCAGACCCATAGGCGAGGATAGGAGTTACAAGGCCTCTAAGTGAAAGCGGTTCGCTAGAATCGAAGATTGATCCTTGGACCCTACAATTCTGGTCGTCTCTCTGATTGGGGTAACGTTGACGATGGGTCTCGTCTACTACAGCCTCAGAACTCTGTTTCTCTTTAAGAGAAATGTTGCAGCTAGAGCTTGGATCTACATTTGTCTCAGCGCAATATTCTCCAGTATGGGAGTTGTTGTGTTTCTTGTCGAATCCTTGACTCCGATGGGATTGCTGGCTATTGGGGGTGTGTTGGAGACTGTGGGTGCGTCATTCCTCCTCCTCGGACTGAGGAAGAACTTCCTTTTCTGGGCCAGCAAAGACCACTTCGCCTGACAAATCCCTTGCCATTCCCTGCTCTTTGGTAATAGAACAGTTTTCCTGACATGCTGGAAATTTCTACCAAAAGGTAGACTCCGCGAATATAAACGGTCGTAGAGTTTTTTCCACATGAAAAGTAGGTGACGATTATATTCCAGGGACATAGCTGAAACTAAGCAGAAGCAAAGTTGGGTGAGCATACAGCGATGGTCCTTGTGGAAGAAATACGATCGCCAAAAAAGAACGAGCGTGCTTTCATTATTGAGACGACCTCTCCTGCGCCAGATCGACTTCTTTCCGAGGAGAAAATTGCAGAACTGGCAGACATTGCCGCACAGAATACAGTGGACGGTTTCATCGCTCAAGATCAGTTGGAGTTTGACCGTGCGGCCCTTCATTGGTCGCAGGTGTTCCATGCTATTTTTCCTGAGTTCGACAGCGAGCGTGTGCTGAAGGCATCTGAGGCGTTCATCACTGCGTTATTCGCGGAAAGCAAGTTGAAGAATGATAATGCGGATTCTTACACCAGGGTCCATGATGAGAAATGGGAATTCATACGCAACGAATTCTCCAAGATGTGCAGATTGCTCAACTTGCCAGCCTCCTTCGGCATAGAGACTACCGATGCGTACAGATATCACGCAATCAAAGATGATGCATATGTAAAGCACCTGATCGAGCTACACCGCGTTCTTATGAAGAGGCTGACCGGAACCGAGAGTGTCTACCGAGAACTCGCCGGACTCTATCTCACTGCAATTTCGTTGCATGACCAACACAATCGGTATGGTGTGCTGAAAGGCAAGGAAATAATGAAAGTATACTACACCATACTCTTCGAAGCGAGGAATGCAGCGCACAAAGTCGGCTACTGAGGGCATAGAATAAGGCCCTTCCTCAGAAACCCTGGCGCAACTCGTACACATCAGTTTGACATCAAAATGGTCCTCGAAACTCGAAATCATTTCCGCGTCCGGTACAATGGAAATCGATTGGGAAAAAATGCTGTAATTTTATCTGAGCTCACTTAGTTTGCAGCTCGCTGGACAAGCAACGGGCTTGTCAAGTTGCGGTAAGACTCAGCTTCTTCCTGAATTCGGGGATACGAGCTCCCGGCCGCGATACCAATTCGAGATCGAAGAGATTCTCAAACATGGATACAGTTTTTGGGTCGTGAGCGGGGTAGTTTAACAGAAAAACACCTGTGATCCTGTTTGAGACCATCAGTTCAAGAGCCTGACGAACAAATGAGTGAGCTCTTTCCGTTCCGAGGGTGAAGATTTGGTGGGAAATATTGTCGAAAATCATCGTGAACGGAGTTGCAGCATAAGCTTCGATCGTTTTGTTCATCGAGTCGAGAATCAGCGAGCTGTCGAAGGCGGGTATGAGAACAACGTTCTCGCTCTCGATCTTTGGGTAGGACACTCTAGAAGTCAGAACGAACATCTTCAATCCTAGCTCATCCTCCATGGTCGAATGAATAGGGCTGTCCTTTCTGGTGAACAGAATCACTCTCTCGAAATTGGACGCGGCTTCCGTCGCCAAGGTTCTAAGTATCTTTTCATAACCCGATAGGGGATCATATTCCAGCAGAATTTTCTGTCCAGCTAGTTCATCGTGGGAAAGTCCTACTGTACGAGAAAATAGGTCTGTCGACTCTGTCAGGTCAATGACTGGGATCTTCGACTTCAGAAGGTCGAGAGTTCCCCTCTCATTCTCGAAGGCGCGGTTAGCAAATGTCATCATTACATGGACAAAGTGGTCTGGTGTGGTCCATCTGGGATCTGCGATGTGGTTGACGAATTTCTGGTATGGACGTTTGGTGTGGTCGTTGTAGTCTATTACTATCCTTAGTCCATTCTTGCCTAAGGCTCTGGTTTCTTTGGTTAGTTCTTGGAACTGCCCGATTGCTGCTTCTTCATCGAGAAGGTTTTCGCCTTGGTAGAGACTGTCAATAGATGGTAGTCGAAGGTTTCCCTTGGTCAGGTTATACTTTACATCGACCCCATCTCTTGAAAGCTCCTCTCGCGCCATGGCCTCGTCATTTGAGTGAAAATACAACACTCGGTTTTGTTGGTTGACTCCATCATTAACAAACCTAGCAATTGGAGTAATTTTCGCCTCATCATTTTCATAGATCAGAACTATTTGGTCGCCTCGCATTACAGCTGGATTGGGACCCAGAGAGGGGACCAATCCGAGGAATGCTCTCAGAAAAGTAGGTCTCTTGAAAGCTGTGACTGCGACAACCAGAAGAATCACACTGACAAGATGGACTAACCCTAGTAAGCTGTATCCGAAACTTGCTGAAGCATACCCAAACAGCAACAATGTTGCTATCGCCGCGAAACATCTGGCGATGATTCTCAGTGCGCCTCTGACCTCACGGTCCCTCAGTTGCGATCTAAGTCGAGATAGAACTACGAACGAGTAAAGAGTGAAAGCCGTGATCACGATTGCGGCGACGGTAAGCAGGAGAGAACTCAGACCAACCGCCTGGGAGTACGTATTGTCAAGGACGTAGAATGCTTGTCGGCTGGGGCTTGGATCTATGGACGTCGGATCTGAAATGGTCAGTATGACGAGAGATACCATAGGAACGAGGTAGAGGATGTAGGCGGTGTGAATTGGTTTCAGGGGATTAGCGAATGCGGAGCGCAGTGAGAATTTTTCTGGATAGAAGTACAGCTTGGTAACTAGTAGTCCCCACAACGTTGCTATGATCGCTGAAGCGGCCGCGAAGGCTTGAGTGGTGAGTCTGATCAGGCCTGCTTCCGGGAAAAAAGCTAGGACCAGTTGCGAGATTGGATACGCGTTGAAGCAGGCGTAGATGGTTACGAAGTAGCTCTTGTACGGTTGAAAGTAGGAGAGTGGCTCTCTTACAAGGACAAAAATCATCAGAGCGTCTACTATGATTGTTCCGATGTTTAGGGTCGCGGCTACGTAAGGTTCCGTTTTTTCCAGCCCTCTAGGCTTGACCTACGCCAGTATCTACGCTGGCTCAACACCATCCTACTGCAGAAGCATATGCGAGGGCCGATCTAGGTTTAGACTCCTGTTACCAGAGAGGAACTGGTGCAGTAACTGTTACGCGACGTCAGGTAGACCAAGAGATTTGGCCGCAGCCTTGAGATCTCTCATCCTGCTTCTGATGGTCACTTCTGAAACGCCTGCCGCCTTTGCTAGGTCTCTCTGCATGACCATTGATCCTCGTATTCTTGCTGCCAAGTCAAGTGCTGCGGCTGCCAAACCATCAGGGTCCTTTCCTACGTTCACCCTCAGTCGAATAGCTTCTCGCAGAATCTTCCCTGCCAACATCTCTGTTTGGGAGTCTGCTCCCGCTCGAGACGCTATTTTCGAGACCCGTTTCAATGGGTCTTCAATGGCCATGGTCACGTCGAGAGACCGGACAAGGGCTCTATAGTAGTGGGCTAGGAGTTTCCTGCTCATCCCTGACGCTTTCGCGATCTCGCTCAAAGAGCGAGGTACATCGGTTAATCGACAGGCTGCATAGGTCGAGGCGGCTACCATTCCGTTTATCGGTCGGCCTCTGACGAGACCTTTGTTGAGCGCTCTCCTGTACATCAGCGCCGCTCGTTCGGTGACGACCTCTGGTAGGTTTAGTCGTCCCGCCAGTCCTCGTAGCTGGCTCATTGCCCGGGACAGATTTCTGGCAGTCGATGATCCGGCAGACGCGCGGAGTTGGGTCCTTCTCAACCGCCATAATTGCAATCGCTCGTCGGCGCTAAGCGACCTGTTGGATGCTTGAGCCCTGGAGATTATCGTGGAGAGGTTTTTGTCAAACGCCGAGAATCTTCCTGGGGGTCCTGACTGGCTCTCAAGGAGTCCCTCCTCGGTTCGTCTGGGAACCGGCGCCGCATATTGTTCAGAAGGGTCAGATAGGACGAAGCCGCAGTTGGTGCATATGACCTCGCCTGTTTCGGCATCTCGAACTAGACTTGGGCTGCCACAGTTGGGGCAGACGTAGTGTCCGACCTCGTCTCGGGGTCGTGTCTTCCTGCGGCTCATCACCGAGCCCCCAACAGGATAGGTGGTCTGCGGGGTACGGGCTGGGTTAAGCTGGTTATCCTTTTCCGGTGAGACCGTGGAAGTGCCTGCCAATTGTACTCATATAGGTGTCGGGGGCCACAAATGAAGCTTGTTACTCTTTTCAAAAAGTCGATAAAAATGCCCCCGGAATACATCCCCGGCAAGTGCAATATTGGCGCCCGGGGACGGACCATACGACTAGCCACAGGACTAGGAATAATAGCTCTAGTCGTCGCCCTGGACGTTCTCGCCCTAGAGCCGGTTTCCGCCGTTTTTCGGCTCTTACTCTTTGTACCCTTCTACGTTGGCTTGCTAGCAGCACTAGAAGGAACAATGTCGTTCTGCGTCCTTCACGCCTCCAGGGGCACCTACGACCTCCACGAGCCAACCGGTACGGCCTTTGGCAGTTCTGGTACCAAAATGGACGTAAGGTCTGATGAGTGGAAGAGCCTGGATCGGCGTAAGGCCAGGCTAATGCACCTAGAGGCGGTACTGGGAGCGCTGGTATTAGCCGGACTACTCGCCCTTGCCTAGCTGGCCACTTGTCACCTGTGGCTTTCTCTGAGACCTCTGAGCCGAGAATCGAGAAAGGTCGAAATCGGGATCTATGTCCAGAACCAGCTCAGCTAACAACTTACCTATGAGAGGCGCGAACTTGAATCCGTGACCCGAGAACCCGTACCCATAGACAATGTCCCGATGGTCAGGGTCCCGGTCTATGACGAAGTCAGAATTCTCCGTCATGTCATAGAGGCACACTTTTGTCTGGACCACCTCCCCCTCGGCTAGGTCGGGGACAAACTTGCGACACACGTCCCTACACTGTTCTATTTGATCCCGGTCAACCGATCTTCTAGCGGTTTCAGGATCAACAGGGTCGATGAGTTCTTTGTTAGAAATCTTGATTCCGTCGATGCCGGCAGCTGGAAGACCATAGTGGTGGTCTGTAAAGAAGACTGGACAAGAGCTGGGCCTGAACCTCTCGAGGTCCCGAGAGGGTTTGAGATAGACGAGTTGCTGTCTAGTCGGGGTTATTCCTGTGAGCCCATCTTTCAGGAGACTGTTAGTCCAAGGTCCTACTGTCACGACGAGTTTCTTGGCTCGGATTGTCTGTCCCTCCGTTGTCTCTATTTCGAGGCCAGACTTGTCCCGAAACTTGGTGACATGCCTTTTCAGAATCTTCACCCCGTGGCTGCCAGCTTCGGAGGCAAAGGTCTCCAGACTTTTCGATGCCAGGATAACTCCTCCGTGGGGGTCGAAATATGCGCTCCCCGCTTGGAACTGGGGAAAGTGCTTCTTCAGCTCTGGTCCATCGTAGATGCGGGCGCCGGCCGCTAGTTTGGTCAGCATTCTGAAGCTTGATTTATTGAACCTGTTGGCATGTTCATCATCGCCCTCCAGCATCAACAAACCAGCAGGGATCAGCAGCTCCTGGCTGGCTTCCCTTTCAAGTTCCTTCCAGAGTCTCAGGCTCTCAAGTGCCATTTCGGTGTAGTGCCGATCGCCTCCATATGCGAAACGGAAGACCCTGTTGACATCGTTGGAGCTGCAGTATTCGTTCCCGAGACCATATCGATCAAGCAACACGATCTTTCTGTCGGACATGCGGCTGATTGCATATGCAGTTGCAGCCCCCATCACCCCTCCACCGACGATGCAAACATCGGCTTCTATCTGCAAGATCTAAATCCTAAGATGACACTTTGTTGGGAGAGGAGTTTTGCAAGGAGCCTTTCTTTTCAAACGAGGACAATGCCGTCCCAGCTATTTCTGTTGGAGCGACTCGAACTCCGCGTGATACACATGTTTTCCGGTTATGAGTAGATCGAAACGAGAATGGAGCTTCTCAAGATGAGGCTTCTTGGCCACCATCGCATGCACATCTTTCATGTGGGAGGCGTCTTTGAAACGAGCAATCTCGACCCAAAGATCTTCCTCCTCGGACATCCCGATCGCTGGAGGAAGACTCATCGATCCGAACTTTCCTTCCATTTCCCTGGGTTGAAGAAGCTCCTCAGAGAGCGCACCTGAGTCCAGGAATAATTTCATTATTGGCTTCAAAGCTTGGACGAAGGCTTCCGCTTTCCTCTTCGGGACCCGATAGAGAAAGACGGAGCAGTATACCATCGGCGCGGTTTTCTTCTTATTGATGGCTTATTTAGACTCCACCCAGCGCGATCAAGAAGGAATCCTTACTAGCCCCGATGTAAAAGTCTGGGTTATGAGAAAGGGGCCCTCGGCTAGAGCCTCCGGGTTTACTGAATCGGTCATCCGGGAAATGACCAGGCTTTGCCAAGCTTACCGGGCAGTCAATCTTGCGCAGGTTTTCCTGACTTCGACCCTCCAGTCAGCATCAAAAGGGCGGCCGCGACCGCGATCTCGAAGGGATACAACCAATATTCCACCACGTATGGGACCCTGGGTCTGAGGAAAGCCATCGCCCGCAAGATGAGAGCCTACAACCACATTGACTGTAGCGTAGACGAGATCACGGTGACGTGCGGTACAACGGAAGGCATGATCGCCTCGGAGCTAGCACTCTTGGATCGTGGAGACGAGGTGGTGATCTTCGAGCCATTTTACGAGAACTACGGTCCCGACGCGATTCTCTCGGGCGCAAAATGCCGCTACATCAAATTGCGCGAGCCAGACTTCCGGATCGAAGAAGAAACCCTCAAACAAGCATTCAATCGCAAGACCAAGGCCATCATCATCAACACACCCCACAATCCCACAGGACGAGTTCTAACGAGTCAGGAACTAGGCCTAGTCCGAGATCTCTGCCAAGACTACGACTCCTATGCGATCACCGACGAGATCTACGAGCACATCCTATACGATGGACACCAGCACGTGAGCATCGGAAGCCTCCCTGGGATGGAGGATCGAACCATCACCATCTCAGGATTTTCCAAGACCTACAGCGTTACCGGCTGGCGCGTAGGATACGTGGTCGCTCCAAAGCCCCTCACCTCGGCGATACGAAAAGTACACGATTTCCTCACTGTATGCGCCCCAACACCGCTCCAGGAAGCGTGCACAGCCGCCCTCCAGCTCCCGGAATCCTACTATGAACATCTAAGAGAAAACTATCGCGCAGGCAGAGAAATGTTGGTTGAGTCGTTGAAAAATGCGGGATTTGGCGTTTTCAAACCGGAAGGCGCTTACTACGTCTGGACCACGACAAATAGCACAGGGTTTAGGGATGACCGAGAGCTGGCCCTACACCTTATCACCAAGATAGGAGTCGGCGGCGTTCCAGGCTCGAGCTTCTTCCACAACCCGTCTGATGGGAGGCTGCGATTCAGGTTCTCCTTCTCAAAGAAACCAGAGACTATTCATAGAGCAATCAAGAGACTGGAAAAATTCTCGCCCAAACACCCGATCACGCACTCAAATCGGGGCATCCCACATAGGCTGGCTGTAACAGCAGGACGCTAGCGAATGCTGCCCCTTTACCAGCTCCAGGCCTGAGAATAGCAAGAGTAATCTGGGAGATGAGGGCGGCAAACAAAGGAGGATAGGAATTGATCAAGGGGCTTCACGCATTGCTCTATACGCCCAAGCCAGAGGAGTTGCGGGCGTTTGTTCGGGACAAACTCCGGTTCCCTTTTACCGATACGGGCGAAGGTTGGCTAATCTTCGACATGCCAGAAGCCGATCTAGGCTGTCATCCATCAGACAGAGTGTTTCATTCAATTTCCTTCTATTGCGATGACATCAAGAAAACGGTTGAAGAACTGAGATCTCGGGATGTCGAGTTCACATCAGGAATCACCGATGAGGGCTGGGGATTGCTGACTCACTTTCGAATGCCAGGCGACGTGGAGGTGGAATTGTACCAGCCCAAGTACGAGAAGCGCGCTCGAAGCAAATCGCCAAGAGCACGTGCGTCGCAGAGACGAAAAACGAAGACCAGCCGAAAGTAGACGAGCTTGGTGGGCCGGGGGAGATTTGAACTCCCGACCCTACGGCCCTCATGTGAGGGTTTCCGCGTGTAAGGCGGACGTTCTATCCGGAGAGTCAGTGCTCCAAACCAGGCTGAACTACCGGCCCAAACCAAAAGCAGGCAAACCACGTTCGAGTAGATTACGATTTAGGTAGAGATTACCATTCATCGATCATAATGGGAGCTTGCACTTTTATACCCGGCACACTCATTTCTCTTTCTGGACATTTATGGCGGGGAAGGAACCATTCGTCTATATCGACGGTGAATACCACCCCAAAGGCGAAGCCAAGATCTCAGTCTATGACCACGGTCTTCTCTACGGAGACGGGGTCTTCGAAGGCATCCGCGCCTACAGCGGCACAGTCTTCCGGTTACGCGAACACATAGAACGATTGTTCGAAGGACTACGAGTCATCAGAGTCAACATTCCCCTCACTAAAGAGCAGATTATGAACGCTATCGTAGAAACCCTACGACGAAACAATCTATCCGACGCCTACATACGCCTCGTAATCACACGGGGCCGCGGAAACCTCGGACTTGACCCGCGGAGCTGCCCCAAGCCCTCTATAATTATCATGACTGAGCCGGTACTTCCCGCTCACGGCAAAGAAGCTAGGGAGAAAGGTGTCACTGCCGTCATCTCCAGCCTAAGACGTGACATGGTCGATGGGACAAGTCACGAGGTCAAGTCTCTAAACTATATCCAGAGCGTTCTTTCCAAGTTCCAGGCAATAGATTCAGGTGCCGACGAGGTGGTAATGCTCGACCATCGAGGCATGGTCTCTGAGTTCCACGGCTCAAACCTCTTTATCGTGAAACAGGGAATAATCCATACGCCTACATCGGCCGCGGGAATTCTGCACGGAGTAACCAGAGCCCGTGTGATGAAACTCGCCGAGGAGCTGGGATACGAGGTGCGAGAGAGAGATATTACTCCCTACGAGCTCATGACCGCTGACGAAGCCTTCCTAACAGGAACAATGGCAGAAGTCGTTCCTGTCGTCAAGATTCACGGGGTGCCGATAGCGGAGGGTAAGCCGGGGCCAGTAACCAAGGAGATCATAAGAGGGTTCCAGAGAATAATCCAGGACCCGAAAGAGGGCGTCCCGATTAGAGAGGCTATTTCTATCCCGGCCAAAACGAGAAACTAAGACGCCTCACGTCCAAACACTTCAAGTGAGCAATCAGGCGTGCCTTTGTTAACAGCAGGCCAGGAACGGAGCCCATTACAAGCGTCTGCCCGAGCCGGTCAGGCCGGTCCCTTTTGCGGTCCCTTGTGCCTACTTTGCGGTTTTGCTGAGATGTGCAGCCTCCAGCCCGACAACGATAACTGATCCTGCCGTGGAAGATTTGGTTGCTCTTATCCTCGCCTTGGGACTGTTTGTTGTGGGCTTGTTGTTCTTCAGGGCGACGGAGAAGTATGCGCAGACCCGGGGCTTGATCGGGACCCACTAGACCCTATCTTTCTACCCAGAATGTTCAGATGGTATAGGATGTAGACGACTAGTCCTCCGACTGCGTCCATAGCCACAGCGCCGGCGACAAGTGTGATGTCGTTGACTATTCCAGCCTCAAGATATGCTGCCCACTGTTGAACTGCACCCCACATCGACCCCACCGCGACCGCGACGCCGATTGCCAAAAGGGCCTTCTTCTCTGGAGGAAGTTTTACCTTCAGGTTGAGCACCCAGCTCGATACCACGCTGGCCCAGATTAGATGAAGCAGCAAGGTGAAGGGAGTAATATTGAATGGGTCGAAGAGGTTGAGAAGAAACCCGACCCCCGATATGAGGAGAGCGCTGGATGATGAGACGAGAGTTATGCTAAGCCATCTGGGAGTCGTGTCCAGCAGGCGCTGGGCAGTGAAGGTCATTTCCTATTCCTCACGCTTCTTCGCCGTAACCACTGTCGATTGGTGAAGATGGAATGGTAATGAGAAGCTGATCTTATGTTGCTTCAGGAACAAGCTCAAGCGTGGCCAGTGTTGTACTGCGACAACGCTCCCTATGATTCCACCTGACAGAGAAAGAATCGCGTAGGTGGCTGTTAAGATCCCGACAGCGGTCTGGAAGGCGACTGACCAGAGGCCATTTGGAAGGCTCAGAAGATTGGTCGCAACCCACAGTCCGATGCTTGCCAGTCCGCCTAGAGTCCCTGCGAAGAAGCCTGCGAGCGCCCCCTTCCACGGTCCCTGTTTGATGATGACACCTGCGACTAGTCCTGCAACAAAGGGTCCTATCTCAGGCAGGGCGACTCCGATGATCAGGTTGATGAGGAATCCCACTCCGATTGCCAGCAGGAGATCGCCCTTGGTATTAGGAAGGGAGTCGGGGCCTAGTTTACCCATTGCACGCTCGTCCTTAATCTCAAGGACACTGCGGACCCTTTCGGGATATGCTGCTCGTAACCTCAAGGAAACCCATATGGTTACATTCAGACGCGAATTCTCGCCTGAGAACGTTGAAGGGCGCAATCTTCGACTGGGACGGAACTCTGGCCCAGATCGACGACCGCGAGTTCTACTGTATCAACCAAACCCTCATCGCTCATCACTCAAAGCCCATCGATCTGGGGTTTCTTACCAAGAACTATTACCAGCGCGCCTATGAGATCGGCACGGGGCCGCGAATGGTGCTGGAAACCGCCCTATCACGCGATGACGGTGCCCGAATCGATGAAGCATACGAGACCTATCGAAAACTGTTCCGGGATACGGTGGACAAGGCAAAACTTCAGAACGGCGCACTCGAACTCTTGTCCAAGCTGAAAGCCCGTGGGTTCAAACTCGGAATTGCAACAATGCGATTCACGAGATCCGTGGTAGCAGAAGAGCTGGACCTGCTGAAAGTCAGCCCACTAGTCGATGTGCTGTTCACCCGAGAAGATCTCGGCCCTGGACGTGGATTGGAGTCGCTAGAGGAGGTCGTTGATAAAAGAAAGCAGCTAGTAATAAGGGCGTTGGATAGGTTGAGGCTTCGGGTCGAGGACGCGTTTCTTGTCGGCGATTCCTGGTGGGACGTCAGGGCAGGGAAGAAGCTTGGAATACGGACGGTCTTGGTGCGAACCGGATTCGCGCGCTACAACGACTTTTCAAAGGAAAACGCCGACGTGACGATCAATTCACTTGTCGAGTTGGAGAATAGGTTAGAGTCCAAAGGCTGGAACCTATAGGCCTCCGCTTGGGGACGAGCTGTAACCCCGCTTGAGATACCTGTCAAGGGTCTTACGGGTAAACGAGTCTAGTTTGAGATTGTATGCTGCCCCAGGATAGACCCAGATGTAATCCTGTATTTCGTCCTGGTCAAGTTTCACCTGTTGATCTTTGGACTTGCAGTAAAAGTCGATGAAGATGAAATGTTTTTTCTTGTAGAACTCAGGCGCGAAAATAGCCTCTTGCACAAGAAGCATCTCCACCACTTCCACGTCCAGTCCGACCTCCTCCTTAACTTCCCTCTTCACCGCATCAACCATGCTCTCTCCAACTTCGATATGTCCACCCGGAAGAGTATACTTGTCAAACCACTTGTGAGACCTCGCCAAGAGGATCTTGCCCTGTTGGTCGACGATTAGGGCTCCCACCGTTGGTTCAGGAAACACTTGTTTGGCCCTTGTGGTGGTGGTTGATGATTGCTGGTTTGAGGAGGTCAATTGAGATCAGTGGTCGCGATCGGTTCAATTCCCTTCTTCTCAAGCTCGCGGAGGAGTCTGTTTATTCCGAGCCAATCACTTGCTATATGTCCTAGAACGATCAAGCTTCCAGAGGCTTCATTGGCGAGCTTTGTGAGATCTGGCTCCGCGATGTGAATGTAGGACACCGTGCCTATTCCGTTTTGGAAGTAAGTCCTGGCAACCTCGTAGCCCCCGTTAGTGTAGGCAGCATGGCTGATCACTATCTTGCCTGTTCTGTTCTTTGGAGAGCCTAACCGTACCTCGATTTTGGACACAGCTTTTCGAAACTCTGGAAAACGGGCAATTCTGGAGACAACATCCTTCACTGCCGAATTTTCGTCCACACCTTTCAAAGCATTCTGAATCATCTTCCGACCTATTTCATCACAAGGGCTGTGAATTGACACCAGCGGCATTCGAAGCTTCTTGGCGGCACTTGGCGTCTGATCATAATTGTCAGGATGATGCTGGAGTTCTAGGATTCGCAATTTGGGCTGGACGGCTTTCCGTGCTATGTCTTCAGGCACGCCGGCCTCCTTCAGTTGGTCAATGTGCCGTAGGAATACCTTGTAGCCTTCTATCCGCGCTTTGCCTCCAGCGGGATGGTGCGCTATCACAGCGTCGCATCCAAGGTTGCGGGCTAGGAGGAGTTCGGCGATTCCGACATCAATCGCGACGAGAACTTTTCGGATCCGCCGTCCTTTAACGTGAACCTCGCTGTCAGCAGGGATACTCTTGAATCCGGCTAATTTCAGTGATGTCCGCATTATCTGCTGAGTATCCATCAAGAGCGGTTGCACCTAGACGACTGAAGAGCTATGCTCTTCCGCCTTTGGTCATCTTCTTGAGATCTAGGATTTCGTCGAGCTTCTCCTTCGGGAGAATTTTCTCCTCTAGTATCACCTGTCGTACCGATTTGTTCTCGGCTATGGCTTTCTTAGCAACCTTGGCCGCATTATCGTAGCCGATGTGTGGTGTTATTGCCGTTACGACCATCAAGCTTCTGTCGGCGTAATTGTAACATCTTTCGCGGTCCGCGGTGATTCCTGAGACGCATTTCTCCGCTAGGACCCTAGAACCGTTTGCCAGGAGCTCTATTGACTGGAGGAGGTCGTAGGCGATGACAGGCATCATGATGTTGAGTTCGAGCTGGCCGAGTGAGCCGCAGACGGTGATTGCAGCATCATTTCCTATGACCTGAGCGGCGACGAGGTTGACAGCTTCGGGAATGACCGGGTTGACCTTTCCCGGCATTATGCTTGACCCAGGCTCTGTTGCAGGCATGTCGATTTCTCCTAGCCCGGTGCGTGGTCCGGAGTTTAGCAGCCGGAGATCGTTGGCGATTTTCATGAGGCTGGCGGCTATGGTCTTCAGAAGCCCGCTCGCCTCGACGCACGCGTCTTTTCCCTGCATCGATTCGAATACGTTCTCGGCTTTCTTGAAGTTGAAACCGGTAAGTCTGTTAACTTCTCTTAATGCTAGCTCAGTGTACTTGGGGTGGGCATTCAGACCTGTTCCGGTCGCAGTTCCACCGAGCGGGAGCTCTAACAACGTTTCCCGGGCAAGTTCTGCTCGTCTAATACCGTGTCGTATCATACTGGAGTAGGCACTGAACTCCTGACCGAGTGTCACTGGTACTGCGTCTTGGAGATGAGTTCGACCAGCCTTGACGACATCATCAAACTCGACAGTCTTGTGTTCGAGTGCTTTGGCAAGTAATTGCAAAGCGGGAATTAGTTTTCTCCCGATCGCTTCCACTGCAGATACATGGATGGCGGTAGGGAAGACGTCGTTTGTGGATTGGCACATATTCACGTGGTCGTTTGGATGAACGAGCTTCTTGTCTCCGCGTTTTCCACCTAGGAGCTCGATAGCCCGGTTTGCAATCGCCTCGTTAGTATTCATGTTTGTCGAGGTGCCGCTGCCAGTCTGGAAGACGTCAACCACAAACTGCTCATAGAGCGAGCCTTCCATGACTTCCTTGGCGGCCGAGACAATGGCCTCGCCTTTTTTCGGGTCCAAGAGCCCGAGCTGCATGTTCGCTCTCGCCGCGGCAAGTTTGATCAGGGCCATAGCCCGAATGAAATCCTTCGGTAGCCGAATCCCTGAGATCGGGAAGTTTTCGACGGCCCTCTGGGTCTGTGCGCCGTAATATGCGGTGTTCGGGACTTTCACCTCTCCCATCGTATCGCTCTCAACCCGATATTCCTCAACCGTTACCATTGTTAGAGTCGACCAATGACTCCGAGGGTTTGGCGGATTAAAAAGACTCTCTATCTACACAAGGAACAATACACCGGAAAGGCTTAGCGAATGAGCTAGAAGCGAAATAGTTTCGCTCCTCTCTACGGTCTAAACAGATGTACTCTCTCTACCGACGCGGATTGCTTTCGGTCAAGAAGATTCGGCACAACAGCATTGTCTTACGCAAACAGATTGAAGAGGTTACGTCTCTTCTCAGGCAAATAGATCGGGACCGGAAGGCCCTCCTTCACAACTCTAACCATTAGGGTCTTAGCGGGAGATCGAGGCTACGATTTCCCAGTGTGCGCTGTAACATTTACATTCCCGATCCGTTTCGCTCCGGGCACTTTAGGGATCTTACTGTGAGGCTAGTTAGATTTCGGCAGAGAACCGGAGAGAACAGAATTGGGGTCATGTTAGGCGCGAACCATCTCGCAGAGATAACCGGGGCAAAGGCCTCCTCCGAGCCACTTCTCGACTTTCTTAGGGACCCCAAGGCAGAATTCAAGGCCCAGCTAGCCGCAGATTCTGCGAAGAAGAATTTGGACGGGGGCAAACAAAACGAGAAGGGGTATTGGAGCCTTGACTTCGTTACCGTCTTGCCGCCGATAGCACATCCAACCAAGATCATATGCATGGGCGGCAACTTTTCGGACCACTTAGCTGAAGGAAGTAGTTCGCTTCCGCCTTTTCCGATATCCTTCCTCAAGGCGCCCACGTCTCTTGTTGGTCACCGGGCTCCAGTAATCTATCCGAGGAGGGTAAAGCATCTCGATTACGAGGTCGAGCTTGCCACGGTTATCGGGAAAGAGTGTAAGGATGTTCGGAGGAAGGATGCCCTCGACTATGTGGCAGGCTTTTCCGTGTTCAACGACATAAGTGCCAGAGATATTCAGTTTGCCGAAATGAAACGGGGATTCTGTAACCTCGGCAAGAACTTCGACACCTTCGGTCCCATGGGTCCATGTCTAGTAACTCCAGACCAGGCGGGAAACCCTGACAACCTCGGGATGGAACTCCGGGTGAATGGCCAAACTCGTCAGTTGTCAAGCACCAAGAAAATGGTCTTCAAAGTCCGAGAGCTCGTTGAATTCTTCTCATCCATGACTTTGGAACCAGGTGATATCATAACTTCGGGGACTCCCTCCGGCGTCGCTATCTACCGGAAGCCGGACAAAGAACCCTACCTTCTCAGACCAGGCGACTCAATCGAGGCCAAGGTCGAAAACTTGGGAAGTCTTCAGAATATGGTGGTGGATATGCAACCACCGTACTCGAGTTCCAAGAAGTAGAACGAGCCCCAGCGGAAACGGCTACGAGATCGCGGGAGAACCACGTTGCCGAGTTTTCGGTTCTTCGACCAAAGGAGTTGTCTCAGCTGCCGTTGTCATGAAGCGGTGACCCTAGTGCATAATGGAAAATCGGGATTGAAGAATCAATACGCTGATGTCCCCATATATCGAGTATAGCTGACCAAGTAGGCTAAAGTGTTCGGATGTGGTCGGTTCTAGGACTCTGTGGACTGACCGCTCAAATATTTGAGGGTGGGCCTGCATGACAGGAGAAAAAGGAATGAAAAAGTCACTCGTGAATAACAAGGCCCGGCTTCTTTGCTTCACACTACTCGTTCTAGCTCTCACAGGAATTGTCGCTGTGTCACAACTAGCGGCAACTACCGCAACAACATCCATGACGACTGCTGGTACCGGAGCCTACTTCGATCATGTCGTGATCATCGTTATGGAGGATCATGGGATCAACCAGATTTGCGCACAAAACCCACCCCCTTGTTTGAGCACTAACGGGGACCCTTACACTGCTGGACTGGCAAACTCTTATGGAATCGGATCCCATTACACCGGTGTATCGCACTTCAGCCAGGCTGACTACATAGCCCTCTTAGGCGGAGACACTTACGGTTGCGTCAGCTACCCATGCACACCATCGTCACACGCGAACCTTGTAGATCGTTTGGAGGCAGCAGGGTTGACATGGAGGGGCTATATGGAGAACCAAGCGGTCGCAAGCGGTTGTGACACTAACTACAACCAACCCTATACTCCAGAACATAATCCGTTTGTCTTCTTCACCGACATTACATCGGACACCGCACGATGTTCCAACGTAGTCTTGGCCAATCCGAGCGGCTGCGCCGTGAGTGATTGCACTCTCATCGAAGACCTCAACTCAGGGTCCGCGCCGAACTTCATGTGGCTCACACCGAACAACTGCGACAACATGCACGGCTATACAGGCGGTTGCTCCGCCTCCATACCCTTCGGGGACGCCTATCTCAACGGTCTCGTCCCGCAGATCCTTAACAGCACGACATTCACTACACAAAGAGCCGCATTATTCGTCGTCTTTGACGAAGGGAACGGGTATTGCCCTCTCAATAACAGCTCTGAGGACTGCGTTTACGCCGTCTGGGCTGGTCGAGGAACAAAGAACAGCTTTGTTACAACCAATCCCTACAACCACTACTCATTCGTCCGCACGGTAGAGACGAATTGGAATCTTGCTAGCCTGTCCACCAATGATGCAGCGGCCACTCCAATGACGGAGTTCTTCGCATACACTCCGCCCTCGGTCAGCTTCACCTATACACCAGCCAACCCAGGACCTCTACAGACAATCCAGTTCACTGCCACGGCGATAGGGGGGACTCAACCGTATGGCTATGTTTGGGACTTCGGTGACGGATCTACTGCTACCGGATCTACAACCAGTCACTCGTACCTACTACCCGGTACCTACACAGTGGTGATAACTGTCACGGATGGCGCAGGGCAAACTGCCTCGGCTTCGAAGACGGTAACTGTCAGCATTACACTGCCCCCACTACCATAGAACGCAGACCACTCTAGGTCAATTTCTCTTTTTTTTTCATAATAACGACTCATCTGAGACTTTCCCAGTTTGGAGTTGGACGGCCCGACGCCGGGAGTCGGGTCCGTGCAAGTCCAATACACGACCAGATCAGATTCCCAAGAAGATACGCTGCACTAGAAAGCCCGAATCTTTTTCAACGCAACGTTCACGGGATGCCAATAGGGCCCGTAGCTCAGCCAGATCCGAGCCAAGGATCCTGAACAGGTAGAGCACCGGTAGAGCGGCGTTAGTGCTCTGGTGAGGCTTTTAGCCTTCGGAGGGGACACCCGGCTGTCCCGGGTTCAATTCCCGGCGGGCCCGCCATCAACGGGGAGTCTTTGGTCGTCCGCTTTTTCAACTAGGATGGTTTGGTGGGAAGTGGTGGGAGGCGAGGTTTTTACGGGCCTTCGTATCGGATTAGATTCTTAGCCTCTAGGGTTTCCTGAAGCTTGTTTACTGCGATGTGCACTTGAATCTCTTTCTTGGCTCCGGTGCAGACAAGTTTGCCGCTGGCGAAGACTAGAATCACAACTTTCGGTTCATCCATTCTGTAGATGAGTCCAGGAAATTGTTCAGGCTCATACATGGTTTTCTTCAAACCATAAACCGCCTTTTCTAGGTCAATGTGACCTCCTAGTCCGCACGATGCGACAATGTTCTGTATCATTATTTCGGGCCTGCCTAGGATCACGATTCCATCTCTTTTCAGTTCGTCGACGACTTTCAACACTGCCTGGCGCGCTTGGCGTTCAGATTTTGCGCCAGTACATACCATTTTTCCGGAGCTAAAAATCAGGGTCGCAGTTTTTGGTTTCTTCAAGCGGTAGACTAAGCCAGGAAATTGTTCTGGCCGGTATTCGACCCCAGGGAAGACACGGACGATAGCGTTGAGGTCTATCCTCTGCTTCAGCGTTGCAGAAGCAACTACGTTCTCGATATTGATGAAAGCCCTGTTTTTATCGGACAAATCGTTTCAACACACGCGTTTTGGAGCCCAAAGTTGTCCCGCCTTTAAAAGGAGGTCCCTTATATAGGGCGATTGGTAGTTTGGAAAATCTCTGTTTTCAGGCTGAAAACAGACTCGGGATTCTCATGGACACACTCAAGGGATTTCTACCATTACCGAACCGTTCTGCTCTTTGACCTTGTACGTTGTGACTTTCAAGGTTGGAATAACGGTGAATGAGCCTGTCCGAACGTCAAACTTCCAGCCATGCCAAGGGCATGTGATCGTGGAACCGTTGAGACTCCCTTCGCCCAGGGGTCCTCCTCTGTGTAAACAGACGTTCGCCATGGCGAAGTACTCGTCGTTGACCCGGAATAGTGCAATG
>WNFU01003724.1_pt1 | contig 19934 bp, 19 predicted proteins | sample 5400121 | NCBI WGS metagenome assembly WNFU01 (sample SAMN13153360, study PRJNA577476) | soil metagenome | isolation source: 100 cm soil or saprolite under grassland replicate 1 | place: USA:California | collected 2016-06-15 | reverse complement strand
AGCCCTCCGCCTGCTCCTCAACGAGATCAACACCAGCCCGCCACGCATGCCCGGCGACCCCAGACCGATCACCTACACCCTCACGACATGATCAACTTAAACGGAGACACCGAAGCAACTTCCGGAGGTCTGAGTCTTGCGCGCCTCAATCAGGCTAATTGCCGCCCGCTTTTTGGCGGAAAGTTCATCCGTCAGGCGAGTCTGCTCGTCGAGAAAGTCGGCAACGCGTTGCTGCTCGTCGCGTGGAGGAAGATCAATAGCAATCTCACCAAGCTCTTCGGCATTTAGATGTGGCTGCGCCGCTCGACTGCTCATTAACTTGATCTGTTGGCCAACGGGCGTGCTAAGAAGCGTGTACGCCAGGTACCGAGGGAGTATCCGTTGTGGTGTCAAGCGGAGATCGTACCCGGGGGCGCTACCAGCCCATTCGGCGGTCACCAGTGCGGAGTCTCCCGTGTAGGCGCCACTGCGAACGACCAGGATCTCTCCCTCCGCCAAAAGGGGCGCACGGTCAAGCGGAAGGTCGCCAACACGCGCTCGTATCAAATTGCCTGGCAGGATCCGGCCACGGCTTATATTAGTCGCCCGAATGATCGGCACTCCATCGTCATACTGCGGCGGTGGTTGGCCAAGTCCGTAACGAACCCGTGCTACGCGTTTGATTGCTGCACGGGTCAATTCTGAGCGTGCAGCAATCATGCGGTCACCTCCGACAGCAGCCTCTGAATCTGAACTTCCAACTCTCGCAGCTCGGCGTCGATAACAGCAAGTGAACGAGGCGGGGTATAGACGTAGAAGTGTCTCGTGAATGCGATTTCGTAGCCGATCTTCGCTCGTATCGTTTGCTTGGTCTTTGGATCCTTGGCATCGGCGATCCATGCGTCCGGTACGTGTGGCAATACCTCTCGGGCAAAATACTCATCGATGCCTTCGACCAGCGGCACATTCTCGAAGTCGCGCAGGTCGGGGTCAGGGAGCGGCGTACCCTTTTTCACCTGCACTTCGCCGTTCGGGTCGGTGACGGAGATCGCGGACCAGATCGCGTCGCTGACCGCCTTCGACTGCATTTCCAGGCCGGCTTCAGCCAATACGGCGTGCACTTTGTCCTTGGCCTCGGCCATGGTCCAACACACCGTTCCGAGAAGCGGTTTGAGCGCGTCGGCGAACTGGTCGACCCACGGGATCTCAGCGCCGCGTATCGCGCTCAGTGCCGCGTCGCTGATTTCGAATTTCAGCTTGAGCGGGCGATCGACCGTGATGCGCTGGTAGCCAAAGTCCTCGTTGCGGAAGACCTTGACCTTATCGTGGTGCTCGTGGTCTGGGTCGGCGGCGATGTTCAGCGCGTCGGCGTACACGTCGCTGATGAACCGGATCTGGTCGTCAGTTGCGTACTTGCGCTTGTCGCCGAGGGACCGACGCATCTTGGCCCACTGATCGCGGGCGTCGAGGAGGATGACCTTGCCTTCGTGGGCGGGGTCTTTGCGGTTGGTGAGAATCCAGAAGTACGTGGAGATGCCGGTGTTATAGAAGAGTTGGTCGGGTAGGCCGATGATAGCCTCCAGCCAATCGTTTTCAAAAATCCAGCGGCGAATCTCCGACTCTCCCGAGCCTGCGCCGCCAGTGAACAGGGGTGAGCCGTTGAATACGATGGCCAAGCGGGTGCCACCCTTGCCACCCTTCTCAATGGGTCGCATCTTGGCCAGCATATGCTGAAGGAAAAGGAACGAACCGTCGTTGATGCGTGGTAGGCCAGCACCGAAGCGGCCGGCGTATCCGAGAGACCTGTGCTCGTCCTCGACCGGCTTCTGGACTTTCTTCCACTCGACGCCGAAGGGCGGGTTGGCGAGCAGGTAGTCGAACTGCTGGCCCGAGTGCTGATCGTCGCTAAACGAATTACCGAACTTGATTCGGCTCGGGTCCTGACCCTTGATCATCATATCAGAGCGACAGATGGCGTACGACTCGGCGTTGAGCTCCTGGCCGAACAGGAAGACCTTGGCACTCGGGTTGAGCGAAGCGATGTGCTCCTCGGCGGCTGAGAGCATGCCCCCTGTGCCACATGCCGGATCAAGGATATTAATGACTTCGGGGTCAGTGAGTCGCTCGGCGTCGGGAGCGATCAGCAGGTTGACCATCAGCTTGATCACTTCACGCGGCGTGAAGTGCTCGCCAGCGGTCTCGTTCGAGATCTCGGAAAACTTGCGAATAAGTTCCTCGAAGACGTAGCCCATCTGGTGGTTATCGACCCGTTTCAGGCTCAGATCGATTCCGGCAAAGCGCTGCACCACCAGGTAGAGCAGTCCGGCCGTGTCGAGGCGCTCGATCTGCACGTGGAAGTCATACTTCTCGATGATTTCGCGAGCGCTTGGCGAGAAGCCGTTGAGGTAGTCAACGAGGTTCTTACGGACGTTATCGGCATCGGCTCCGATCGTGGCGAAGCTCTGCCGGGAAGTGTTGTAGAAGCGTAGGCCCGCAGCGTCGCGCAACAACGAATCCTTGTCACGGACCCGATACTTGGCGTCGGCTGCCCAAACCTTCTCTCGGGTTTTGGGGGTCATGACGCAGTCCAAGCGGCGCAGCACTGTGAACGGCAGGATTACCTTGCCGTACTCGGACTGCTTGTAGTCGCCGCGCAGCAGGTCGGCTACCGACCAGATGAAGTTGGCCAGCTCGGTGTGGGTCGCCACGGGTCACGTGCCTTTCTCGGTTGCAGTGGGGCGTAGCGCGCCAGCGGCCAGGCCGTTGGCGACCGACTTCATCATGTCGCCACTGGCTTGTGCGGTGGCGCGTAGCAGCGTGTCGAATTCGGCGAGTCGCCGGAAGACCGTGCCGTACCGGGTCTGGTCCTCGACCGGTATGCGTGGCACGTGTGCGCGGCGGATGTCGTAGCGCTGGGTCGAGCCCAGCGACCCCGTGCGGCGGGCATTGGCATCGCGGCGCAGAAACCCGGCCAGGAACCAGGGGTCCAGCCTCGCCGGGTCGGGGCGCAGCAGGTAGATGTGCGGCCCGAGGACGGCCCCGGCCTCAGCGTCGGTGACGACCCGCGCGATCAGTCGGTCGCCGATCATTGGTGCGACGACGTCGCCGGCCCGCACCTGGGCCGTGTCGACGGGTAGCCGAGCTGAGGGTACCTGCGCGGATGGGCCGTTGCCGGCGATGACGTCCCGGGCGCGCCACAGCGGGGACATTTCGGTGTGGGGCTCGGTCGGGCCGGCTTCCTCGCGGACCGCGCTGCGGGTGGTGATGGTTACGGCTCCGGTCCGGGCCAGGTCTCCGATCGTGATAGTGGGCAGCGCGGCGGGTGACGGCGTCGCATCGACGGCTGGGAGTATGTCGGCGAGGTGACGGAGCTGTTCGGTGAGTCGCTCGCGTAGCTGTAGAACTTGGATGGCGTTGATCGGTTCTGGCTCGTCATGAAGACGGCGGGCCGGGCTGATGTCCGTGTCGTCGTCGAGTAGGTCCATCACCCGGAAGATGCGGGCGGTGATGCCGGAGGTGTCGGGCATGTCGGCGCCGTTGTCGAGTGCTGCGAGCGCGGCGACCATCTCCTGGGTGCGGGCGAGCCAGTCCGGTGCGTCGGCGGCGGTCGCCCTGCCGCTGCCGGCATGTGTGACCTCAGCGATCAAGACTCGGTCGTCGGCGACGCTGCTCGGGGCGGGGGTGCGCAGAACCCACAGGTGCAGGCCGATCCCGTACGGGGCGGCTGCGCGCGCCGGAAGCGCGATCACCGCGCGCAGCGCGCCTTGGCGCAGCAGCTCGGCGCGGATGCGCCGGCCCGATGCGCGGGTGGCGACCGCTGGGGGCAAGAGCAGAACCGCGTGACCACCGGGACGCAGGTTGGACAGAGAGTGCTGGACCCACGCCAGCTCGGGTTCCATCTTGGGCGGGATCCCGTAGGTCCAGCGCGGGTCGTACGTGACCTCGTGGCCCGCCCAGTCGCGCTCGCCGTACGGGGGCACGCACACCACCGCGTCCGCCTCGATGGGCTTCCTCGGCGCGTCCCGCAGACCGCAGTGGCGGAACATGCCACTCTTGGTGCCGTGCGCGGCGGCGCGCAGGATCGCGAGGTTGAGCAGCGCCTGGTTCGCGTCATCGCCGTGGACCAACGCCCTCGGCCAGCGGGTCGCCGCCGCCATCAACAGTCGACCGGTGCCGCATGCCGGGTCGTACACTCGCTGCGGCTCGACGCTGAGCAACGCGACCATCAGCTCCGCCACATAGTCAGGTACCTGCGGCAGCCGCGTCGCCTCATGCATTCGCCCTAGCAGCAGGTCGAACGCCGACGCCGCGCCGCGCTCTGCGACAAGGTCGGCGAGGGCTCGCAGCAGGATCACGTGCCGATCGTCGATCGAACCCGGATCCACCACGTCTAGGACCGTTCTCTCCCGCAGCGCTTTCCGCATGCCGGTCACGATCGTGACTGGATCGGACTCGGCGAGCAAAGCGTCGACCCCGCGCAGTCGCGGCTCTGACGACGCATAGCTGTTCATGGACAGCAACAGCTCGCCCACGAGGACAAGCGCCTGCGCAAGCTCGTGCTCCGAGGAGATCGCGCGGATCTGCTGCCATGCCAACTCTTCTGCGGGCAAGTGCGCCGCTTTGCCCTGCCTGCGCAGCCACGCCTCCACGTCGGACAGCCGAAACGTGGGGCTGGCCGTGGTGCCGCCGACCGGTGGGGGGAAGTCGTCGTGCCGCTTGCGCCAGTTGCTCACAGCAGCTCTGCCGACGCCCGCAAGCCTCGCGATCTCGATGGCCGTGACCTCAGCCGCGTCTGCCATGCCTCCTCCGTCCTCGTGTGTCGCGACGTTACACTACTGCAGAAGTGTTAACAATGTTTTGCATTGGATTCCTGTTGACAACGTTCACAGCCTGCCTCATTCTTCGAGGTGCTCCCGGAGTCGGGCGGACAGCGCCCCAGCATGGAGAGAAGATCATGGGACAGTTGTGCAGCGTCTACCGGCTGGCCGTCGACCGACTTGACGACGCGTTGAAGCCGGCGTTCGAGGGTCAACGCCACGACATCGTGGTGGCGGACCGGCCCGCCATCCGGGTCGACCGCGGCTCGGACGACAAGCCGCCCGACTGGGCCGCTGCTCTGGAGCAGATGACCGGTCGCACGTTCGAGTTCCTCACCCGCGCCGCGGGCGCAGTCCTGCTCATCGACCTCGGCGACGTCCGGTACGCGCTCGCCTTCGGCACCGGCTGGCGCCTGCTGCGCGACGAGGCGATCCAGCGCGACTTCGGGATCGCCGTCGCGATCCGCTGCCTCGATCCCGAACGGGTCGCCGAGGTCACCCGCACCGCCTTGGATCTCAGTAGCCGGCACGACGTCACCCAGCTACCCGCCGGTGCACACGTACGCGAGTTCGGCGTCGAGCAGTACGCCGAGATCGTCAAGGAGATCGGTGGGCGGTCCCACAACCTGCAGATCGCCCACCTGCAAGGGCGGCCCGATGGCGTTAAGCTGGAAGGCCGCGACGCGCTGCGGGTACGCGTTTCGGCTATCCCCGCCGTCCTCGTCAGCGACCTGATCGCGGTCGAGAAGACATACCAGCACGAACCCCACGCCGAGCTGGCGTTCATCGAAGGCTTGCGCCCGGTCAAGACCAACAACGCTCAGCTCGGCCGCGCCCAGCGTGCTCTCATCACCGAACTGGCCAAGCCAGACAGCGACCGCCTCGGCATCGCCCACCCGTTGGGCATCGACGACACCGGCATCGAACGCTTCAGCGTCAACATCCACGGACGACAGGTCGCCGCACTCGAACCGGCCCTTGAGCCGGTACGCCGGGCTCTCAACGCCGTCCCCACGGCCCAGCGGATCGAGGCACTCCACGACGGACGCGTCAGCCTGATCGTGGCCGACACCACCGACCCGATCGAGACGTCTCTCGGTGCGTGGCTGTCTGCAGATCTCAGCGTCGGCGGCGACCACTACGTCTACCACGACGGCGGCTTCTACCTCATGACCAACCGGTACCGCGACACGCTAAACGCCGCCGTCGACGATCTGCTCGCCGCCGGGCAGAACCTGCAGATGCCCGCCTGGCGGCCCGGTATCCGCGAGGACGACTACTGCCGCAACCAGCCCGCGTTCGTCTGCTTGGACAAGAAACTCGTCCGTGGCGGTGCCCACCCCCGCGGCATCGAGATCTGCGACCTCGTCGGACCCGCCGGCGAGCTGATCTGCGTCAAACGGGCAACGAAGTCATCCGCCCTCAGCCACCTGTTCTTCCAGGCCATCGTCGCCGCCGAAGACCTCTGCGACGGCGACCACGCCTACCGCCGGCTACTGACATGGCTGCCACCGCAGCGCCGCCGCCTCGTACCCCAGCGCCCCAACTTCGTCTTCGGCATCCAACTCGCCAAGGGCAAACTGACCGCCGACTCGCTGTTCACGTTCTCCAAGGTCGGCCTGTTCCGGGCCGCCCGCCACCTGCACCGACTTCACATGTCCGTGTCCATCGTGGAGATCCCAGCCGCATAACCTACCTGCCAAGGTTGGGACACGCTCATTGTCTCCCGATCCGAGTCAGGACCAAATCCTGGCGCCATCAAGCCTGGCCCGAAGTGGTTGCGGCCCTACTCGACGGTATCGATGTCGTTGTTGTCGGGGCGACCCTCTCTGTCAAGGTCGAGTTGGACACGCCGTAGGGCGTGAGATCTGAGCCAACTGCAGGGCGAGACAGGAAGATCGATTCTCGTGACCTTGACGATCGCTGACACCAGGGACCTTCAGCCCGACGCCAGCGGCAGCGTACCCAGCACGCGCGTCCCACGCCCGTATGCGCGGTGCGTCCTGGTCAGCCTCGGTGGATGGCTTGGGGCCGAGGTGTCGATCGAGGTCGATCATGGCATCTGGTACCAGTTGGGAACCGGGCGGGGCCGGTTGCGCTGCCGGTTGGCGACGGTCAGCGTGCGGGGTCGTGGGGCGGCCGTACGGGCACGCCAGGCACCGATGTGGCTGCCAACGCTGACCTGTACCTTGCCCATGATCGCTGAACAGTCGGCGCTCGAAACCAACGCTATGACCGAAGTCCGCGAGCGGTCCGTGCTCGGCCCCCGCGCCATATAGGCGGCCACGTCAGGTGCTGCAGCGACGGCCACCGTCGACAAGGCACGCTCCTGAATTGTGCTACTAGCCAGACAGGGGCCGGGAGATCGTGACCACGCCGTGCGTCTTCTCCATGACCGCTGCGTCGGCGGGAACTTGGGAACGGTCGCAACCAGCCGGCCAGTACCTGAACGTCGGCGGCACATTGTGGCGGCCGTCGCGGTCCCACGCCTTGATCTGCTCCACCATCGCAGTCGCCGCCAATTCGCTGTCACGGCCGTAGGCGCGAGCACCGAACTCCACCCCGGCCCCGCCGAGTGCGGGATGGACCGCGAGATACGCGAAGGCCGAGCCCCGCGTAAGGCCGAGCGGGAACCACGAGCCACGCTCGGCAGCCAGCTCAGTCCCGTCGTCGACTGTCAGCAGGCAGAAGCCCGGCAGGAACCAAGCGAACCACAGATGAAGATCGGCGAACGAGGTCTGGCGCTTGATCGTGACCCCGACCAGACCTCGGTCCGAGGCGTCGCGAGCACTCCGTCGAGCTGGCCTTCGTCACAGGGGGGACGCCGGAGTCCAACCGCAGCTTCGCGGCGTGTCCGTCGCCGCCGGGCAGCACAAGCACGCGCTCGGGATGCCGCCCCGCGCCCTGCATCGGCACGAACCCGGCGACCTCCGTCGATGTACTGGTCATGTGATCGCCGTCGCGGCGAAATCCGATCGTACGCCTGACTCCGTTCATGATCAGCGGCAGTACCGACACGCAATCGGCGGCCAACTCATCCATCCAGGCCGGAGCTATGTCACGCCGACAGTCACGATGATCGCGTCAAACGGTCCCTCGCTGGGCACGCCGTGCTCCGCATCCGCCACCATGACCGTGACCCTGCTGGCATAGCGGCCTCGGCCAGCAGGGCGGCGGCCCGGTGGATGACCTCGGGGTCGATGTCCATACTGACGACGCGGCCTTCGGGGCCGACGATCTCCGCGATCAGCGCCGCGTTGAGACCACCCGAGTCGATCTCCAGCACGCGGTGGCCAGGGCGCACGTCCGCCTGCTCCAGCATCCGCGCCTGGATGTACGCCGCGAACACCGACGAGACCGCCACTCCATACTGATCGCGCTTGGTCACCACCGAGTTGTCCACGCCGTAGGCGACTTCGAGCGGAACATCGGCAGGAAGGAAGCGTTCGCGGGCCACGGTCCGGAATGCAGCTTCCACGGCGCGGCTGGTGATCTTCCCGTGGGCACGAAGCTGCTCCACGAGCGCAGCGCGCAGCTCTGCCGCCCGGTCGGCATCCGACGGGTCGCCCGACTCGTCGGTGACTCACTCTTGCAGCGCGGCGGAGCGGTCGGACCTGGCCATTGCGTCAGACACCTGTGCTCCCATCATCGTTTGCATCTCATCGACTACGCGCTCATGGCAGTCGCGCCAGTCGTTCCGGCGTTGGTGGCCGGGTACGCAAGGCAGCGGCGTTGGTGTTGTCCTTCAGGTGTGCGGGGTCGCTAATTAATTAGTGCCGGGGATGGGCAGCACGCTTGGCGACCTGTCGAGTAGGTAGGCGACGGCAGCTTGCGCGGCCGTCACCGTCTTCCCGGACGCGTCCTCGGGCCGGGCGAGGACGCCGGCGGCCAAGGGCTGGTAGGGCACGAACGCGATGCCGCGGTGCTCGCAGAAGGTGAGTGCGTCGTCGTCGCCTTCGATGGCGTTGTAGCGGTTCTGCACAGCCGCGACCGTAACGATCTGGGCGGCCTCCTCGATCTGCGCAACGGTGACTTTGGACAGGCCGATGTGGCGGATCTTGCCGGCCTGCTGGGCTTCGGCGAGCACGCCGAGCTGATCGGCCAGCGAGACGTGCGGGTCGAGGCGGTGAAGGTAGTACAAGTCGATGCGGTCCACAGCGAGACGGCGCAGGCTCATCTCGATGCACTGTCGTAGGTAGACGGGACGACCGACTGGTTCCCACCGGTTGGGGCCGGGACGGGTCAGGCCGCCCTTTGTGGCGATGATCAATCCGGATGGGTATGGGTGCAGGGCCTTGCGGATGAGGTGCTCGACGGTTTCCGGACGTAGGCGTCAGCGGTGTCGAGATGGTTGATGCCCAGCTCGACCGCGCGGCGCAGCAGGCGCTTGGCAGCGTCAGGGTCGGCGGGGTGGTACCAATGGCCTGGACCGGTCAGTTGCATGGTGCCGTAGCCGAGCCGGTATACCGGCAGGTCGCCGCCGATGAGGTACTGGCCGGAGGCGTGCGCTGGATGTGTTGCGCCGCTCATCAAGTGGTCCTCCCGGCAGTAGCGGGCGCGGCGCGGCAAAGGTCGGGGATCGCGGCGGCGACCCGCACGGCCACCCGATTGGGCGAGAGATGGGTGGTGTCAATAAAGAGCACGGACACGCCGAGGCGTTCGAGGTGGGCGGCCGCGTCGCGGTAATGGGTCAGTTCGGCAGCAGCCAGCGTATGGCTGCCCTGATAGCGGTTGTGAATGCCACGCTCGGCCAGGCGTCCGGCGATGGTGTTCGGGTCGGCGGTGAGAATGACGGCGAGGTCGGGCGGGTCTGTGCGCTGGTTGATGCCCGCCAGGAACGCCAGGTCCAGGCCGTCGGCGCGTTGAACCACTAGGCCCGAGGCGAGGTACCGGTCACAGAGCACGATCTCGCCGCTGTCGCGGTGCGGACGGATCTCGGTGTCGAGCTGGTGGTAGCGGTCGGCAGCGAACAGGCACGCCAGAGCCGCGCCACCGGCTATGGGAACCAGATCGCAGGCGAGTGCGCCGATCGGGCCGGCGGATGGCTGCGCGGTGCAGTGGACCTGCAGCCCGGCGCGGCGCAGGATCGCGGTCAGGTGCTCGATGGTGGCGGTTTGCCGACCCCGCCGGGTCCGTCGATGCTGACCAGCACTCCGCCGGTACTGGTAGTCATGATTCCCTCACTGGGTCAGAACAGTTGGTCGGGTTGCGGCGCGGTCCGTGTGCCGGTGAGTTCGCCCAGGGCCAGCGGTCTACGGTCGGAGTCGGTGGCGAGGTGGACGAATAGCCGAGCCGTGACCAGCGCGTCATAGGCGGCGCGGTGCGGATGCAGTCCGTCGGGTAGGTCCCGACCGAGGTCGAACGCGTCGACCAGGGCGCCGAGCTTGTAGCTGGGCCGACCAGGCAGTCGGACCCGGGCGAGTTTGAGCGTGTCCACCACCCCGGCTGGCTGCCAGCCGGGCAGCTCGCGGGTCAGCACATCGAGGTCGATGTGCGCGTTGTGCGCGACCACCACCGCGCTGTCGAGGTGTGCCCGGATGTCGGCGGCGACGGCGGCGACGCCGGGCAGCTCGGCAACGTCGGGGTTGGTGATGCGATGGATCTGGCTGGCCTGCCAGGTAATCGGCTCGGGTGGGCGGACCAGCCAGGTCACTGGCTCGCCGATGGAGCCCGCGACGATGGGGACTACCGCGGCTTCCACCAGGCGCGGTGGCCGGCGGCCGTTGCCTTCCACGTCAGCCACCACCAGCCGGGCCTCGGTCCACGGCATGTCGTCACGCATCGTTGTCTTCTTCCTATTTGGTGCCGGTGGTTTCCCAGCCGATCTCGGCTCGGCCATGCCGACGTGGCCGGTGCGGGTGCCGGGCGTCGTGGATCTGGAATGCGAGCGCGTGCTGAAGGTGGTAGCGGGGCTGCTCGTCCAGGCCCTGCACCACCACCGCCCGGTCGCTGATGTCGACGACCTCGAAATCTGGCGTACCGGGCACGCGGGCGGCAACGCGACGCACCGCCGCCTCGTCCGGAACGGTATGCGCCGCCGCGCACCGCTCCAGTTGTGCCAGCGGGCAGATGTCGCACAGCTCGCGGATGCCGTAGTGGCCGTTGTAGTCCGGCAGGCCGTGGGCGTAGGACACCGCGCAGCTCGTCTTGCGGAACAACGGCCCACCGTCGCCCTCGGCGAAGGCGTTCAACACCCGCTGTTCCAGTGTCTCCGGTACGATCTTGCGCCGTGCCGTGTCGCTGTACGGTTCGGGTAGGCCGTTGGCGCGGTAGTAGGCGGCAATCTCACCGCGATAGAACAGGCCGGTGAACACGGTCGCGTGTGCCACGTTGCTCAACTTGACTGCGTCGCGCATGTGCCGAGCGGTGTCGTTGAGCCCAGGGACCAGGGGTCGCCAGTACAGGATGGTGCGGTACCGACGGGATAGCGCGGAGGCCAGCCACAACGAGTTCGCCGCGACATGGCTGGGGTACGGCTCGATGCGCTTGTCGTCGATGCCGGAGTAGGTGAACAGCAGGGTGAGCTTCACGTTGGTCAGGTCGTTGAGCCGCTGGCAGTCCTGCGCGGTCATGCGGTACCGGGTGATGACCAGCACGTGGTTGCGCAGGGCCCGGGCGTCCAGGTCGGCCAGCACGGCGAACAGGTGGTGCTTCACCTGGCAACATGGGCTCTGTGGCCCGGTTGAAGATCTGAATCGGGGTCACGTCCTCCTGGAAGTACGGGTGCTCGACCAGCGCCCGCACCGCCGACGCGTCGTCCATCAACGCCCGGGGCTGGTCCATATCCCACACGCCGTAGGTGTGGCGGATGCAGTAGGCACAGGCCAATGGGCAGCCCTGGACGTGGTTGAGTGACAGCCCGGACTTGCGGTACTCCACCACCTCGCTCGCCCGCTCGGGCAACGCCTGAATCTGCTCCTTCGTCAGCAGCGGCACAAGTACGGTCACGGCTCCTCCAACTGTGGAGTGGCGGCTCGACGGTCCTTCGGGTTTGGGCCGGCGGGGGTCGCGGTGGGAGGGTGTTCCCTGCGACCCCCGCCGGCTTTGGGGAGAGTAAGGCTCGTGCGCGGGTCCGTACTGGTGTAGCCCGCCGGGTTGGCCGTTTGTGGTGGTAGAAACACCGGCAGGGCGGCGGACTCAACGTTGGTTGTCGCCCGGTATCTCGACGCGCCGGTACAGCCGGCCTGCGTGTTGGATGAGGTCCTGCTCGTTGGCGCGGTGTGTGCCGCTCTTACCGATCGGGGCGATGCCTACCGCACGCGCCGGCTCGACCCGCTGGGGCTGCGGCGAGTTGGGAGCCGGCGCCCGGTTGGTGAGCGCCGCCCTGGGCTGGTCGACCGGTACGCACAGCGTCAGGAACCGCAGCACCGTGCCGCGGGCGTCGAGCAGCACCGGGCCACGCACCCATACCCGGTGCGCTTCCTGATCGCCGCCGTAGTCGCGGCCCAGGAAGTCGTCCACCTGGAGCGCGAACCCGCCAGGCAACTCGGGCAGGCGGCACAGCTCGGGGTCGATCCACAGAATCTCGTTCTGCTCAATGTCGTTGTACCGAGTGGGCACGCTCACATCCCCCTTCCAGCCATCGGTCATGCGTCGGAGCCCTGGCTGCCCTTGGGGCGCGTCGGGGTACGGTCTGCACGCCTGTCGGCGTGCGGGAGTCAGACGACCAGGCTCACGCCCGGTGCCGGGAAGCTCTTGCGGACCAACGTGTCCGGCGAGGGTTCAGCCGGGCATGCAGGTCTTTGTCATCGCTCCGGCTGGTGGCCTCGTTCGGCTGCGGCCCGGTACACCTCGATGAGCGCTCGGCCGATCACAGGCGCGCTGTACGTCGCCAGTAAGCGGTCCACCTTCTCAGCCCTCGGACCCGGTTCCTTGCATCGGATCACGATGGCCTTGGCAATGGTGGTGTCATCATGCGGGTCCGCGTAGTGGACCAGGTCCCAGCCGACCTCACGGAAGACCGGAATGTCGGAGCACAGTACGGGCGCGCCGGCGAGCAGGGCCTCGTGCATCGGGATGCCGAAGCCTTCGTAGAACGAGGGGAATACAAACGCGGTGCAACTCGCGTACAAGGTGGCCAGCTCGTCATCGCTGACGTGGCCGAGCACTGTGATGTCGTGTGTGCCATTGATCGGGAATCCGCGCTCCCACCCGATCCGGCCGACCAGGACCAGACGCGGCGGTACCGCCTCGGGTGCCATCTGCCGGGCCAGCCGGAAGGCCCGACACAGCCGTGGAATGTTCTTGGTAGGGATGTAGACGCCGACCGCCAGCAGGAACGGCTCGGTGGTCGCCCGGTCGTGTCGCGCCGCGCGCAGCCGCTGGGCGAATGCGCTGGATACGAAGTTCGGCACGACCGCCAGCGGGCAGGGCAGGTCGCCCAGCACGCGCACGATGTCGGCCCGGCTGGCTTCCGACACGGTGATGACCGCGCGCAGGTTCGGGTCGTGGAGCTGGCGGCGCAGCCGGTCGTTCTGGACCTCGCGCACCTTGCGCACCATCAGCTCCGGGTAGAGGTACCGGCCTGGGTCGTGCAGCGTGTAGACGGAGGGGAAGTCCAGCCGGGCCGGCGTCTCGAACGGAAAATGTACGACACTCGGTCCGAAGCCCTGCAGGGCGTGGGTGAGGCTGGTCGTTCGTTTGTCGGGCACCGGCAGGAGCTGAACGCCGGAATGCCGTTGTGCCGCAAACGCATCCGCTTCCGTTGCCCGGACGACCACGCCGGCTTCAACGGGCGCGTTGGTGGCCCTCAGCGCCTCCAAGAGCAGCAGGATGTAGCGTTCCACGCCGGTCTGGATAGCTGAACGCCAGTACCGGGCGTCGATCGCCATCCGCAGCGGTTCATCAGGCGCGAGCACCGGACCGCACCCCTACCGTGACGCTCAGCTCGGCCGTCCAGACCTCGGTGTCGGTGGTCAGCAGGTCGAGCACGGCCTCGCCGTGCGTACCCCACCTGTGGTCGATGAACTGGGCCACCTGCTCGGGACTGGCGTTCGGGTTGTTCAGGTACAGCGTGCCGATGACGTTGGTCACGTACGTGTCGACGTGTGCGGTGCCGCCCCTGCCGTAGCTCAGGTTGACGGCCAGGTTCGCCGTGTACGGGCCGACGCCCTTGATACCGAGCAAGTCGGGGATGACCTCGGCAGGGTCGCGGGTCTTCCAGTCCTGCCAGGTGTAGCCACTCTCGGCCAGGTATGTCGCCACGCTGGCCAGCCCCTTGGCCCGAAACCCGACGCTGCACGCGCGAAGCTGCTCGTCGCTCGCGGCCGCCATCTGCGCCGGTGTCGGGAAGGCATAGACCGTTGCGCCGTCGACGGCCTCGGCGGTCGGTTCACCGAACGCCTCGGCCAGCTTGCGCATCATCCCGTAGATCCGGGCGAAGCTGGTGCGCTGGGCGCAGACCACCCCGCACAGCGCCTCGAACAGATCGGGATACAGCTTGCCTCTTCCCAGGCCGCGGTGCGTGAGCGCGGCGGCGAGCACCCGGTCGTCGGCGGCCAGCGCCTCGATCTCGTCGTAGGGATAGTCCAGTTGCAAGCAACGCACCAGCGCCTCACGCACCTGGGCCAGCCCTTCGGAAGCCCGGCCGTCCACGCTCACATCCGCCTCCAAGCGCTCCGGCCCGGTCTGGCGGATGCGCGCCACGGCGACCTGGGCGTCCTTCGGCCCGAAACGCACCGGGCGCACCAGCTCCTCGCCGTCGCGCACCCATGGATAGATGACGTACGTCTCGCGAGCGTGCGCGAAGTCCACGTGCCGGTTCATCGGCAGTTCCAGCCGGTGCCGCTTCATGGTTTCACCACCAGGTCATCGAGGTAGCGGAGTGCGGGCGTGGCGGCCTGGAGATCGAGTGTGACTCGGCCGCCGATGGCGAACGGAATCTTGCGTGCGGTGTGGCCGAACTCGACGTTGGTGATGACCGTGCAGGCACCGCCGACGCAGCGCAAGATCATCTGGTCCCAGTCCTCGTCGGGTGCGTCGTCGCGTGGGCAGTCGATCGGTACGCCGACCACCAGGGCAGCAATCTGGTCGAACACGCCGGCCAGCCGCAGATGTGTCAGCGCCTGGTCGACGGCCACCCACGGCACGAACACCTCCTCCAGCAGCAGCACCGCGCCGCGCACGCCGGGCATCCACGGGGTGCCGATGAGCGCGCGGATGGTGCCGAGGTGACCGCCGACGACGTGACCCGTGGTTTCTTGGCCGGCACCGCGCAGCACGCGCCAGCCGTCGCCCTTGACCTCGTGGCCGGTGACCGAGCCGGAGACGATCCGCCAGAAGGCCGTCTCGGTATCCGCGTCGACCTCGGGCTGGAAGAAGTCGTACCCGGACGGCCCGTGCAGGGCCACTAGGCCAGCCCGGTGGTAGATCGCGTTGCCGACGATGGACGGGTCGGAGATGCCGGTAAGGATCTTCGGGTTCGCCCGGATGACCTCGTAGTCGAGTAGGTCAAGCAGGTGCGCCGCGCCCTTACCACCGGTCGCCGGCACGACCAGACGCACGGCCGGGTCGGTGAACGCTGCCATCAGGTCGGCCGCCCGCCGCTCCCGTGGACCCGCGAGGTAGCCCGTGGCCGCGCCCGCACCGGGGGCGACCTGCACCGTGTAGCCACGCTCTTGGAAGTAGCGCGACAGCCGATCGAGTTCGTCTCGGCTAACGGGTGACGACGTGGAGACGATGGCAACCGTGTCGCCAGGCCGGACGGCGGCGGGCCGGACGAGTGGTTCTGGCATGGGCGCTACCTCTCTAATCAAGATCGTCTACAGTCGTGTTCGTCGTTACGAGCCGTCGCGTACGACGCGGAAGCCGACCAAGTGGCCACAGTGCTCAGCGGCTTCGAGCGGCCGGACGGTTGTCCGCAGGAAGTAGGCATTGGCGTTCACGTCGCCGCCCCGGTACTGGGGGTGCCCACGGTAGGTGTCCGCACACCATTGCCACACGTGTCCCACCATGTCGAGCACACCGGACGGCGACGCTCCCTCGGCGTCGCGGTCGATGCTACAAAGCCCACTGCCGCGCGCTGGGCAATGCGGCGACATCGGCAGGTCGCCGCCCCACGGGTACCACCGGCCATCCGTACCCCGGGCGGCGAACTCCCACTCCGCCTCGGTGGGCAGCCGCCCACCTGCCCAGTCCGCGTACCGCGCGGCCCAGGTCCACGGCACCACAGCCGGCAGCTCGCCCGTGCCGGGAGTGGGGCGTACGTCGGTCACCGGACCCACGGTGTAGTGGTCGCCGGTGGCCCGGATGGCGTCGGTCACGTCTGTGGTCGGCAGGGTACGTAGGTACGCGGCAAAGCGGTCACGGCTCATCAGCCGCTCGTCCATCCAGCACGGCGTGATCTCCACCGCTTGCTGATCGCGTTCGCCGATCGGTTCGAGGCCGAAGACGGCGCGTACCACGTCAACGTCCTCGTCGCCAAGGCCGAGCCGGGTTACGCTGCCGGGAACCCATACCTCGGTGGCTCCGTCGCGTGCACGGGTTCGGCGTCGGATGGGTGGCTGGTAGTCGACGTAGATCTTCTTGGCGAGGTAGCCGCCGAGTACCGCGAGCAAATCGCTCGGCGTCTCGCCGTCGCGTATGGCGGTGGAGCCGGCGAAGGTCCACCCGTCGTCGGTCTGGTTGACCTGCTGTGCCCAGCCGACCCGCTCAAACCATCGCTCGTATGTCTCATTGCGGCCGTTGGGCCGCCAGCGACCGGTGAGGGTGGACGCGCCCCGGCCGCGCACGACGGCGAGCACTTGATCCAGCATCCGCCGCTGGGTGCCGGCCCACAGCAGGCGGCAGCTTGCCAGGAACGAGTCGAGTCGGGCCGCCCCGTCAGCCTCGTACTCGATTTCCGCCGCACCGATGATCTCATCTGCCAGCTCGGCGCCGTGGTAGATCACGCGGAACGCGAGGACGGTCCAGTTCGGCTTGCCGGCGAGGACGGCCAGCTCTTCGTGGGTGCGGCGCGGGCTGGTCATGTTGAACTGGTTGGTGCGGGCGTGCAGTTGGGCCAGCCGCTCCAGCGTTTCGGAGTCGTCCGGATCCTCGACGCACACCACCTCCGGCACCAACTGGCCGGCCGACTTTGCCGCGTAGTAGGCGGTGCGCTGCCGGTCTGAGGTCGTGACCGGCCTGGTCGTGTCGGGTGGGAGCTGGCCCAGCAGGTCTTCCAGCAGCAGCGGAGGTGCCACGGCCGCGGGTACCACCAGGTCAGGGGCATCCAGTCGCAGCCGCTCCTGCTGGCCAGGGTTGTCGTCGACGAAGACGGTCGCGGCTGCCGCGATGCCGTCGAAGTGCGTCAGGATCTGCTTCACGGTGACGGCCTTGTCGATTTCCGGTGCTGCCCACAGACCCGCCACGGCGAGAGCAGGGTTCAAGGCATCGAGCGCGTGCATCACGTCCGTCGCTTCGTTCTTGGAGACCGCGCCGACCAGTACCCCGTTGCGCTGGCGCAGCCGGAGCGCGTGCTGCCACAGGGCGTGCGACAGCCGGCCGACCGGCCCGGCCGCGCCGAATGCGCCGTCGACGCCGTCCTCGGCCAGCGTGCCGGGCCACAGCACACCGTCCAGGTCGGTAATGACGACCTTCGGGCCGGGCGCGAGGACCGGCGCGAGCGCCTGCCAGTGGGCCGTAGCTAGATCGACAACGCGGTTCCATAGGTACGCCAGGCGATCGTGTCGCCCAAGCGCCCGCAGTGCTTCTGCGACACGATCGAATGCCTCCGCAGCTACCAGCACATCGAAGGAGGCCACCTGGTGCACGGGTACGCACCGCGCACTGGTGGACCGGGCCATGTCCGTGATGCGGGTGTTGGCGAGGCTCAGTGCTTCGTTGACGTTGGCCGGTCCATGGACGAGGAACGGCAGCGTCTGGACGAGTACGACGTCAGCCGTAGAACGCGCCGCGACGATGCGCTCCGGCAACGCCCGCGCCAGGTCGTCCGCCGCGCTGGCCTTGGCGTGGTAGACCGCCAGTGCTTCAGGCAGGGCGGCCGTGACGACGACGGCCGCGTGTTGCTCGGTGACGTGCTCCGGGTCCCCGAAGCGTGCCGCGAACCGCTGGAGGAGCGGTACCAGCGCGCCTGCCGTCTGATCGGGGAGTGTCGAAATCGCCAGACCCAGCTCTGTCCGGCCTTCCGCTGTCGGGCTCTCCAGATCCGTCAACCAGCGCAGATATCCCTCCATGCCCAGCTCCTCACCTTCCGAGGTCCGCCGCCAGCCGAACAATCTGTCCGCTCGCATACCGCCAGTGCTCGCCGATGGCGACCTCCACCGCCAGCTCGGCCACCTCATCGACGGTGAGCGCCCGGCCCCAAGGCAGGGCCGCGTAATACTCGGCCGGGACCTCGATGCCCTTGTGGGCCAGCATGGTTTCGGCCATAGGCGAGGCGACCAGTGACGGCGACACGATGTTCACCCGTACGCCGCAGGCTGCTTCCTCCTTGGCCAGCGTCAACGCGATCGTCTCCAGCGCGGCCTTCGACGCGCTGTACGGACCGTTGCCCCTGCCAGCGGTCCGCGCCGCCTCCGAGCTGACGACCACCACGCTCGCGCCGTCCGCCCGCGCCAGCGCGGCGGCGACCTGCCAGATCGCCACGAGCCCGAGAGCGTTCACCCGCCACAACTGCTCGAACTCGTCCAGCGGCGTGTCCACGACCGAGCGCTTCGTGGACCCGACGCCCACGGTGTAGATCAGCGTCCGCAGGGGACGGCCGTCCAAGCGCGCCGCCTCAACCACCGCTGCCGCCGTCGCCGGCTCTTCGGCGTCGAACCGCGCCCAGGTCGTCTCCCCATCTCGAACTGGCCGTTCCTGGCGCCGGTACGTCGCCACCACCGCGTGGCCGCGCTTGGCGAGCCGGTCGGTAATTGCCGTGCCGATCGCTCCGGTACCGCCGATCACCAGGGCGAGCGGCTGGGTCACACCGTCCATGCCGTTTCCCTCCTGCCGTTGATCGGAGCCACGGCGTCCGGGTGGTCGTTGTCGAACATCTCGGCGAATCGCATCTGCCTGGCCGGAATGCCGAAGCGAGCGCCGATCTCCTGCGCCTGGCGGACCGAGTTGTCGTCGCCGCGGTGCACGACCACCAGGCAGTTCGGGAAGCACACGTACATACGCGTGTCGTCGACCAGGTGCGCGTAGAACCCCTCCGGTAGCAGCGCCTGGGTGAGCTGTATCGCCACCGATAGCGTGCGGTCACGCGTCGCGGCCAGCTCGATGACTTCGACCGGAGTGCGGCCGTCGAGCAGATAGGGATACCGGCGCACTACCGTCGCCGGCATCGGCATGGGCAGCACGCCGTCCACGAGGCTTTCCCGCAGCACGATTCCCCGCACCATCGGCTCCTTCACGCGTTGCTCCCGACCACGGACAGGCCCGGCTGTTTGACCAGGCGGGTGTTGGCCCGCGCCCGCGCCACCGTCTCCTTTGACGTCCACGGCGTCTGCGAGTCGTAGTAGTCGTAGTCGGCCCAGCCTTCCAGCGTGTCTGGTGGCTCGAACCCGTACTTGAGCGCGTCATCGAACAGCGGCGTGCCGGGGAAGGGGCCGAACAGGTGCACGCGGGTTTCCGGCCTGGGCCGAAGCTGCGAGACCGCGTCGATGAGCGCATAGGTCTGCTCGACCTCATCATCGGTCTCGCCTGGGAAGCCGACGATGAAGGTGTAACAGCCGAGGATGCCGTACGCGGCGATGTCGCTCGCCACGTCGTACGCCTCGTCGCGCGTGATCTCCTTGCGCACAATGTCACGCAGCACGCGGTCCGCCCCCGACTCGATCCCCATGAGCAGCCGCCGGCAGCCGGACGCCGCGATCTGGCCCAGCAGGTCCAGCTTCTGCCGCCGCGCCCGGAGCACGTCGTTCGGGTTGATGGACGCCGCCCACGCCAATCCGAGCTTGCGCGCCATCAGCTCGTCGCAGAACTCGACGGCTCGACGGACGTTGACGAAGAAGTCAGCGTCGTAGAACTTGACGCCGCTGATGTCGTACGCGGCTGCCAGGTCCGCCACGTCGTCCACCAGGCCGCCCGCCTCCATGGCCGAGTACTTGCGCTGGTAGGTCAGCTCGTAGCAGAACTGGCACTTGTACACGCAGCCCTGCGACGACACGTAGTTGAGCGTGCGCGGCGCGATCGTCGGGTCGTCGCGGATGTACT
>WNFU01003723.1_pt1 | contig 19936 bp, 20 predicted proteins | sample 5400121 | NCBI WGS metagenome assembly WNFU01 (sample SAMN13153360, study PRJNA577476) | soil metagenome | isolation source: 100 cm soil or saprolite under grassland replicate 1 | place: USA:California | collected 2016-06-15 | reverse complement strand
CAGCGGGTCCACAGTTGGTTCGACCACCGTGTTCCTCCTCTCCGAGTGCCTTGGTCGGTTCTCGTTGAGGATGAAGCGGTGGTCTTCTCTTTCAAGGACCCTCAGGTCGTTCGTACACCACGTCCGCGGACTCTAAGCGCATAGGAGCCCATGCCTGACCCGAGGGTCCCTCCGCCTACCCCCACTGGCCGCGATCCGCAGCTGAGGAGTTCTCGGCATCGGGTCACGGTTCCCCGAGGAGGGCCGGGAGCTTAGAGCGGGTCCTGGGCAGCCACTACCATGGCCCTTGTGGGCGGATTCACGAGTGAGGAGCTCGCGCAGCGGGCGGGCGTATCAGTCGACTTCATCGACCGCCTCGTCGAGCTCCGCATCATTTCCCCTGGAGAAGGTGATTCCTCCTTCTCTGCGGGGGACGTTCGGAGAGCGCGCTTCGTTCATGGCCTGGAGCAGGGTGGAGTAGCGCTGGAGGCGGTGGGTTCGGCCGTTCAAAGCGGTGACCTTTCCTTCGCGTTCTTCGACGCCTCGTATTGGGACCGCTTCGGTGGACTCACGTCGAAGACCTATCGAGAGCTCAGCGCCGAGACCGGTCTCACAGTTGAGCTCCTGCAGGCGATTCGGGAGTCGATGGGATACGCCCGTCCCACCCTGGACGATCGCGTGCGAGAAGACGAACTCGCCATCGTCCCGCTCTTGAGGACGGTCATCGCCATGGGTGCCGACCCCGTGGCCTTGGAGAGACACGTCCGGATCTGGGGCGACAGCATGCGCCGGATCGCCGAGGCGGACGGCAACTTCTACCGCACTCAGATCGAGGCCCCGCTCCTCAGGGCGGGGCTGAGCTGGTCGGACATGGTGCAGGCTGCTTCAGAGGCCACGGTAGCGATGGTCCCACTCCTCGACCCGGCGCTGCTCTCGGTCTACCACGCCCAGTCGGAGCACACCTGGATGGCGAACGTGGTGGAGGCGGTGGAGGCCACCTTGGAGCAAGCGGGGCTGCACCGAAGCGTCGGCCACCCGCCCGCGATGTGCTTTCTGGACCTGAGCGGGTACACCCGACTCACCGAGGAGCGAGGTGACGAGGCCGCGGCGGAGATGTCGGCGATCCTGGGGAAGCTCGTTCAGCGCAGTTCGCACGGGCATGGGGGCCGACCGGTCAAGTGGCTGGGCGACGGGGTCATGGTCTACTTCAGGGAACCGGCGGCCGCGGTGTTGTTCTCGCTGGAGATGCGGGAGGACATCCCAGCGGCCGATCTCCCGCCGGCCCACGCCGGGATCGACGCCGGGCCGGTGATCTTTCAGGACGGTGACTACTTCGGACGGACGGTCAACATGGCGGCGAGGATCGCCGCTTACGCGAATGCCGGCCAAGTGCTGGTGAGCGACGACGTGTTGCAGGTCACCACTGACCCAGGCGTGGAGTTCGTGGAGCTCGGCTCGGTCGAGCTGAATGGGGTATCGCGACCCGTGCGGCTCCATGAGGCCCGTCGCCGCGGCTGAGAGCGAGATTGGCCCCAGCGAGGGTATGAACTCAGATCACATTCCAGGAGTGTTGCTGGTCATCGGGGCGGTCGTCTTCGGCGTCGGGGCGGCAGTGGGCGTCCCGCGGGTGTTCACCGAACGCGATCCTCACGCGCGACTCCGGATGCTCGAGGAACGCCTCGGCATCTGGCGTATGGCGCAGCCTCTCTATGGGCTGGGGCCCATCATCGCCTCGGCGGGCGTCGGTACCCTCGCTGCCGAGGCTCCGGTCGGATGGACCCGGATCACGTTCGCGGCTGCCTGCCTGGCTATGGCCGTCGGTGCACTGGCGTGGTCGTGGTCCCTGTACTTGCGAGCCACCCGAGTCTCCGGGTTCGCCTTCGGGATGCTCCCCGGTTGGCCGTTCACCACCTACGTCCTGCTCACGATCGGCGGACTTGCGCTCCTGGGTATCGGTCTATTGAGGGGCGGCTCTCCGGTCTGGCTCGGTTGGCTCACCCTCGGCGCCGACATCGTCTTCTTCGCCGCTTACCTGCGATTCAGGGACATCCCACCCTTCGTGTTCTACATCCTGCTTCTCCTGGTCGGCTCGGTTGTGATCTGATTCGTCTTGCTCTTCTGGTCGGCGACGTGCATCGCGCGATCGATCTTCACTTCCATGGCGCGGGCGTGGGTTTCCCTCGACGGTCTCGGCGAGTTGGCGGTCGTGGATCCTAGGCGGCGTGCATGTGCATCATCTCGCCCTCACCCCGGACGGTGAGCGACCATGGCTCACCGATCATGAGGACGACCGTGTCTTCATCGCCGACGCTCACTACCCCCGCCTCCTGGCTTCTCTGCGGATCGGAGGTGCGGCCCATCACAGCCGTCGAACACGATGGCCGGTTTGCCTCGCTTCTCCCGCAGCCAGCTCGAGGGCTGACATGGCCATCCCGCCGTTCTCCATGCCGCTGCCCATGCCACTGGTCTTCGTCCGGCCGAGTTAAAGCATACCCCCCTATGGTATAGTCCGGGAGGCGGAAAGGCCCGGGACGCGTGGGGGCAGTTACCGGCGAGGAGGGTCGAATGTACGGGTACACGATGAACAAGAAAGATCTCCAGGCGCGCTTGCGGCGCATCGAGGGACAGGTCCGAGGCCTGCAGCGGATGGTCGACGAGGACCAGTACTGCATCGACATCCTCACCCAGCTGAACTCGGTGACGGCAGCCCTGAAGGCGGTCGGTGTGGGCCTCCTCGATGACCACGTCCGGCACTGCGTCCGGGAGAGCCTCGAGCGGGGCGAGGGCGACGGCAAGGTCGAGGAGCTCGTCTCGGCCGTAGCCCGCTTCGTGAGGTAGCGAGGTGGCCGGAACGACCCGCAAGAAGGAGCTCCAGCTCGACGTCACGGGTATGACGTGCGGTTCCTGCGTGCAGCGCGTCGAAAAGACCCTGCTCAAACAGCCAGGCGTCCTGGAATGCCGCGTGAACCTGGCGACCGCCGAGGCGACTGTTCAGCTGGCCGATGGCGCCGTGCCCTTCGAGAGCCTGCGCGCGGCCGTTCAGGCGCGCGGGTACGACATCGAGGTTCACCGTGACCGTCGAGACGACGACGCGGCACGGAGGGAGGAGCGGGACTGGCTTCGAAGGGTATGGGTGGCCTGGCCGCTTGGCCTGGTGGTCATGCTGCTGTCGACCTTCGCCATGCGAAGCGATTGGGCACGGGTGAGTGCGTTCGTCCTGACCACGCCGGTGCAGTTTTGGGCGGGCTGGCCGTTCCTCAAAGGGGCGGCGCACCGGGCGAAGAGTTTCAGCGCGAACATGGACACGCTCATCGCGCTCGGCACGCTCACCGCTTACCTGTACTCAGTGTGGGCGTTGTTCGCGGGAGAGGACACGTACTTCGATACGGCTGCGCTGATCATCGCGTTCCTCCTGCTGGGCAAGTACATGGAGTCGCGGGCCCGCGGTCGGGCCTCCCAGGCCATCAAGCGGCTCCTGGAGCTGGGGGCGAAGGAGGCCCACGTCGTCCGAGGGGGCCGGGAGTTCCTGATGCTGGTCGATCAGGTCAGGTTGGGCGATCTGGTCCGCGTGCGGCCCGGCGAGAAGATCCCCACCGATGGTGTGGTCGAGGAAGGCGCCTCGACTATCGACGAGTCGATGCTGACCGGCGAGTCCGTGCCCGTGGAAAAGGGTGCCGGCGATGAGGTGACGGGCGCCACCCTGAACGTCGACGGGACCCTCCTGTTGCGAACCACACGGGTCGGCTCCGATACGGCGCTGGCCCAGATCGTGAAACTGGTATCGGAGGCGCAGAGCAACAAGGCGCCCATCCAGCGGCTGGCCGACCGGATCGCTGGGGTGTTCGTCCCCATCGTCATCGGTATCGCCGCCGTGACGGCGGTGGGGTGGCTGATCGCAAGCGGGACCCCGCGGGACGCCATCGTCCCCGCCGTGGCCGTACTGATCATTGCCTGTCCATGCGCCATGGGCCTGGCCACCCCGGCCGCGATCATGGTCGGGACCGGCAGAGGTGCTCAGCTCGGGGTGCTGATCCGGGGCGGTGAGGTCCTGGAGCGCTCCCGACGGATCGACACCGTCGTCTTCGACAAGACCGGCACGTTGACCGAGGGCCGGATGCGGTTGGTGGAGGTGATTGGCGAGGAACCGGCGCTGGCGCGGGCGGCCGCCGCCGAGTCCCCCAGCGAGCACCCCATCGCCCGGGCCGTCGTGGCCGGCGCCGCTGAACGCGGAGTGTCCGTCCCTAACGCGACCAACTTTCGTTCTGTGGCCGGCCTCGGTGTCCGGGCATGGGTCGAGGGCGACGAGGTCGTGGTCGGGCGGCGAACATTCCTGGAAGGGGAGAGCTTGGTAGTACCCGGCTGGCTGGCGGAAGAAGGAGATCGCCTAGAGGCCGAGGGCAAGACGGTGTTCTGGGCCGGTTGGGGCGGCAAGGCCCGTGCCGGGCTGGCCGTGGCCGACACACTCAAGCCGAACGCGCCCGAGGCGATCAAGGCGTTGCACGAACTGGGCGTCGAGGTGGCCATGATCACCGGCGACAACGCGGCCACTGCCCGAGCCATCGCCCGCCAAGCCGGCATCGACCGGGTGCTCGCTGAGGTTCAGCCCGCGGCCAAGGTCGAAGAAGTCAGGCGGCTGCAGGCCGAAGGAAAGGTCGTGGCCATGGTTGGCGACGGCATCAACGACGGGCCTGCGCTGGCCCAGGCCGACCTCGGCATCGCCATCGGGACGGGGACCGACGTGGCCATCGAGGCCTCTGACCTCACCCTGATGAGCGGGGATCTCAAAGGCGTGGTCACCGCGATCAGGCTTTCCCGACGGACGTTCCGGGCCATCGTCCAAAACCTGGGGTGGGCCTTCGGCTACAACGTCGTGCTGATCCCGCTGGCCGCGGCTGGCCTGCTCAACCCGATCCTCGCCGGGGCTGCCATGGCCTTCTCATCGGTCTCGGTCGTTTCGAACTCGCTCAGGCTCCGCCGGTTCCGGACCTGACGATGGGCCGCACCGGGACAGCTTCCCCGGCCGCCGCGGAGGCCGTCCTTCACGTCGGAGGTCTCATGGGGGTGATGGACGGCAGGGGCGTCGAGCGCCGTGTGGCCGCCCGTCCCGGGGTGCTCCACGTCCAGGCCAACGCGCTGAACCAAACCGCCACCGTTCATTACGACCCCGACCGGACCACGCTGGCCGACCTGCAGCGCTTCGTCGAAGAGTGCGGCTACCACTGCTCAGGGCGTTCCGTGCCCGGACACGTGTGCGACCCGCAGGAGGACCCGGCCCGACCCGAAGCGCACGCACCGGACGCAGGACACGCCGCCATGGCCCACACCGGCCACGGCGGCCAGGCGGGTATGTCCCTCGACTCGATGGTCAGGGACATGCGTCGGCGGTTCTTCGTATCCATCGTCTTCTCGATCCCGATCTTCCTGTACTCGCCCATCGCCGTCGATCTTCTCGGGCTCAAGCTCCGCGCGCCATTCGGCATCCGCACCGACTTCTTGTCGCTGGTGCTCAGCCTGCCGGTGGTCCTGTACTCCTCGGCCGTCTTCTTCCGCGGCGCCGTGGCAGCGCTGCTCAACAGGACCCTGGACATGATGGTTCTTGTGGCCACCTCGATCGCGGTGGGGTGGATCTACTCCATCCTGGTGGTCCTAGGGCTGGAGGGTGAGCACTTCTTCGAGGCCATCAGCCTCCTCGCGTCATTCGTCCTGTTCGGTCACTGGATGGAGATGCGGGCGCGGTCAGGGGCGAGCGACGCCGTCCGCGCACTGCTGGACCTTGCTCCTCCGATGGCTGTGGTCCTGCGGCAGGGCCAACCGGTGGAGGTCCCCACGGCCGAGGTCCGCGTGGGCGATCTCCTGCTGATCAGGCCCGGGGCAAAGGTCCCGGTCGACGCGGTCGTCGAGGAGGGGGAGTCCTCCGTGGACGAGTCCACGGTGACGGGGGAGAGCCTGCCGGTGCCGAAGGGGCCTGGAGACGAGCTGATCGGAGCGACCATCAACAAGGAGGGGTCCCTGCGAGCCAGGGCCGCGAAGGTGGGGTCCGAGACGGCGCTCGCCCAGATCGTAGCGCTGGTACAGGCCGCCCAGAATTCCAAGGCACCGGCGCAGCGGCTGGCCGACCGGGCCGCGTTCTGGCTGGTTCTGGTTGCCCTTGGTGGCGGCGTGATCACGTTCGTCGCCTGGTTCGCCCTCATTGGCTCATCGTTCGCCCGGGCCCTCCAGTTCGCCATCACCGTCGTGGTGATCGCCTGCCCGGACGCGCTGGGGCTGGCCACGCCTACCGCCATCATGGTCGGCACCGGCATGGGAGCGCGCCGGGGGATCCTGTTCAAGGACGCGGGGGCTTTGGAGCGAGCCACCGAGTTGACCACGGTGGTGTTCGACAAGACCGGCACGCTCACCATCGGCCAGCCCCGAGTTGTGGCGGTCGTGCCGACAGCCCGATCGGGGGACGAGCTGCTCGCCCTGGCGGCGGCCGTGGAGCGGGAGAGCGAGCACCCTCTGGCGGAGGCCGTGGTGCGAGCAGCGGCCGATCGCAGTCTCGAGACCCCTCGTGCAGTGCGGTTTCGGAGCGTCCCGGGAGCCGGTGCGGTGGGCGACGTGGACGGGCACCGCGTCGCGGTGGGCAACCGACGGCTGATGGAACAGGAGTCGGTTTCTCTGAACGGGGCGGCGGACCGCGCCGAGGAACTTCAGGGGGCGGGGCGGACCGCTGTATTCGTGGGTGTGGACGGGCAAGCTGCGGGACTGCTGGCCCTGGCCGACGCGCCCAGAGAATCCGCTGGAAGTGCTGTGTCGGCGCTCCGGGCTGCGGGTGTGGATGTGGTGATGCTCACAGGCGATAACCGGGCCACCGCCGAGCGGGTAGCCGCTGAGCTCGGCATCGAGCGGGTCATCGCCGAGGTCAGGCCCGGAGACAAGGAGCGTGAGGTGGCCCGCCTGCAAGAGGAGGGGCGGGTGGTCGGCATGGTCGGCGACGGGGTCAACGACGCCCCCGCCCTGGCCCGGGCAGACGTCGGTATCGCGATCGGCGCCGGCACTGATGTGGCCATGGAGACCGCGGACATTGTGCTGATGCGATCGGACCCGGCCAACGTCGTGACCGCAATCGCTCTGTCCAGGGCCACGGTGCGAAAGATGCGGCAGAACCTCGGGTGGGCGGTCGGGTACAACTCGCTGGCCCTGCCCATTGCCGGCGGGGTGTTCGCTGAAGTCGGTCTCACGCTCCGGCCCGAGATCGCTGCGCTCTCGATGTCCGGGTCCAGCGTGCTGGTCGCCGTCAACGCACTGCTGTTGAGGCGGGCGAGGGTGGAGTGAATGGGTTCGTGGAAGGAGAGGAGGTCACCATGGAGATCGATCCGGTCTGTGGCATGGAAGTCGATCCCCGAAGTGCCGCCAGTTCCTACGTGTACAAGGGCACGACGTACTACTTCTGCTCGATGGGGTGCCTGGAGGACTTCAAGGAGGATCCGGAGAGCTACACCGGGTAAGTGGGTGGAGAGCGCGATGGAGATGCAGGGTTCGAGAGATGGTCGGTCGCGACCCCTGCCTGGGGAATCATCGCCTGCCGGATCATCGTCCCTTGGTGGGGCCGGCCATAGAACGCCTGAGCCGGTTCGGGGAGCGCGTCACGGTGGAGAAGGCCGATGCCACTGCGTCCTGGGGCCGGGTGGCCAATTCCTCATGGCAGATCTCCTGAACCCGTTCTTCGTCCCTCCCAACCAGAAGCTCTTCGTCCCTCCTGGCTCGTACACGCTTGCCGAGCTACGAGGGGCCGTCGCGAATCACGCCGCGCCGGCCGCCGAGGCCGGGTCGACTCCGATACGCGTTACTCGCGGGGGGCGTCGTCCTCCTCGGCCTCGCCGGCTAGGTCGGCTACGTGGCGTACCCCAGGTTCCACCTGCCATCGGTGACTGGGGCCGCCCTCCTGGCCCTGGCGGCCGGAGCAGGGGTGGCAGCCTTCTTCTCGCCATGCTCCTTCCTGTTGCTGTTGACCTTGCTGGCCAGGGGAGCGAGCTCGGGTGGCCGGCGTGGCCGGACGAGGCGGCTGGGTCTCTTCGCTGCCGCCTTCTCCGCGGGGATCGTGGGGTTCCTGGCCGCGCTCGGCCTGCTCGTGGCGTTGGGCGGTCGCGGGCTCGCCTCGTCCGTAACGTTCGTAAGCCCGACCGGAATCACCATCCGCAATCACGGTCGGGCTACTCATACTCCTCGGTCTGATCCAGGCCGAAGTGCTCCCGGTTTCGTTCCACGGCGTTGAGCCACCCCCGGAGCTGATCTGTCCGCTGACGTCGGACGCGACCTGCCTCTCGCAGCAGCTCCCGATCCAACCTGGAGCGGGCCAAGCCGCTACCTCATTCTGCGGGCCGTCGGACCCGTCGCTCGATGAGCCGTCGGTCGAGGATCAACGCCCTGCCAGTGGACCAGGCGCTAGCGCCAATCGATCGTCGATACCTCCACCGGCTCCGAAAGACCTTTGAGATTCACCGTCCTTGCCTCGGAGGTTGGGTACCTCGAGGTCCCAGGGTGAAGAGCCGCGCGACTGACGAGGATCTGCTCTCCCTCGGCCATCGAAGCGATCCGAGCCGCCTGATGGACGCCCTTTCCCCTGAAGGCGCCCCCACTTCGAACGGCCTCTGTGGCATGGAGGCCGATCCGGACTTGTGGGGAGAAGCCGTGGGCCTTCCGGTGATCCGCGAGCATCCTCTGGATGGTGACCGCACAGTCGATGGCGGTCGAGGCATCGTCGAAGGCCACGAAGAAACCGTCGCCGGCGTGATCGATCTCTTGCCCTCCGTGGGACGCGAAGAGGGAACGAAGGGTCTTGTCGTGCCAGCGGACCAGGTCTTCCCACGCCTCGTCTCCAATCGCCTCGACGAGGGGGGTGGACTTGACGATGTCGGTGAACATGAACGTCTTGATGAGCTTGGGCCCAGGGCGCGATAGCGATTCGCCGCCCAGGAGCTCCGCGGCCCGCCTGGTGTCGGGGCGGGCCCCCAGTCGTTCGAAGGCGGACCGGGCGGCGCGCAGGTCGAGAGCAGCCGCCTCTTCGTCACCCAACGCTCGAAGAGCCAGCGCCATCAGCATGCGGACTCGGGCCGCGTCGTACGGCGCGTCGATCTGCTGCCACAGGCGGCACCCCTCCCGAAGGCCTGTCAGCGCGGCGGCTGCGTTGCCCTCCGCGAGATCGACGGCGCCCCGAGCTGACTGACCCGCCGCCTCCAGGGCAGCGGACCCGTAGTCCCGGGCGATGTCAGCGAGCTCGTCAGCAGCGACCCGGGCAGTCTGCACATCTCCCATCGCCACGGCGACCTCCACCTGGGCGGGCAAAAGCCTGGACCGGGCCAGTCGATCCCCTGGACGATCCCTGAGCGCCCGATCGATCGATGCCGTCGCGGCCTCAGCTTTTCCCTGCGCAAGCTGGAGCAGCGATAGGCCCGGCTGTGGGTCGCGCCCCAGCTCGTGCGCTTGGCTGAAGGCCTGCTCGGCTCCGGCGAGATCTCCCGTTCGAAACCTGATTTCCCCAACCTCGTAGAACGCTTCGGCCGTGTAGCCGAGGTTGAACTCCTTGAGCTCCTGACACGCTCGGCGGGCTTCCTGCTCGGCCTCCTGCCAGGAGCCCCTGAGCCGCATGAGCTCGGCCCGATAGACACGGCACATGCCGGGAAAGCCGGTGATGGCCTGACGCTCGCACCATCGCTTGGCCGCGTCGGACCATTCAGCCGCTCGACCGTAGTCGGCAACATCCCGACAAGCCGTGATGGTGTTGCAGTAGATCGCGGCAGTCCAGTAAGGGCCAAGCTCTCCGCCCACGGCGGCGACGGTCGCCTCGTCCATCAGGGCCATGCCGTCTGCGACCTGGCCCTTGGCCACCAGGATTCGCCCCCGGTCGTGGAGCGATGCCGCCATGAGATCCCGATCGGCGAACCGTGAACCGATCGCAAAAGCCCTCGTGGCGTGATCGAGCGCCTGGTCGAACTCCCTGTTGCCCTCGAAGGCCAGGACACAGCGCATCCTCTCGAGGTAACCGTGCTCGAGGGATTCGGGCTCGCGCTCCAGGAGGCGCTGCCCCCGATTCAGCCAGGCGGTTCCAACGGCGGAGGCCTGCTTTGCGTAATAGTCCTTGGCCACCGCGAGAGCGACCATGGCGGCCTGGCGGTGATTCCCGGATTCCACATGGGCGGAGTAGGCACGCTGTCGTGCATCGATACAGTGGTCCAGCCGGCCCGTCCACCAAGCGGCCTCCGCGAGGCTCTCGAGATCCTGGGGCCCGAGCGGCCCCGACGCGTCCGCCTCAGTGAGGAGGTCGAATGCTTCCCGCCAGGCGTGCCGGGTGATCGCCTCCCGTCCGGCCCTAAGCGGTTCGATGGCTGACCGCGTCATTCCTTCCTGCCCCGAATTCGGCCGCCGGGTCGATCCACGCTCCTGGCTATGGCTTGCGGGCCCGAATCGGATACCCATTGGTGCCGAACTCCCTGGCCTTGTCCTCTCCGGCGGCGCCGCCGAACGTGTCGACGATCGGACCGAACTCGACGTCGACGAGCCCGGCGCCCTTGATCACTGTCTCCCACCCTGCGCACGGCAGGGCCCCGGCAATTCAACCGGTCCACAGGTCGATGTCGGCGAGGGCCGACTCAGGTATGGGCCGGTCCACGCAGATGTCGGCCACCTGGACCGTGCCCCCGGGTCGCAGAGCCCTGGCGATCTGCCGGTAGGCCCCCACCTTGTCCGGCACCAGGTTGATGACGCCGTTGGAGATGACGAGGTCGGCCCATTCGGCGGATACGGGCAAGCGCTCGGCCAGCCCTTCGCGGAAATCCACGTTGGTGAGTCCCGCCTCCTCCGCAGCGGCACGGGCCCGATCAAGCATTGCCGGCGTCATGTCGACCCCGATCACCGCCCCCTTCGGCCCGACGGCGCGCGCGGCGATGAGCGCGTCCAGGCCAGCCCCGGACCCCACCTCTACCACATGCTCCCCGGGGTGGGGGAGGCCCCAGTGGAAGGGGTTGGCCACGCCAGCGAATGAGGCGACGGCGGATTTGGGGAGCCCCTCCAGCCACTCCTCCCGGTAGCCCGCGTTGGCGGCCGCTCGCAGGCCGGTGTGGAAATGGAACGTGGCATCGGGATGCTCGACGACCTCGGTGTACTTTCCCTTGACCTCCGCCCTGAGGCGATCGGTGTCAACCGTTACTTTGGCCATGGTCACCCTCCCTCGTCAGGAAAGTATCGCTGCTCGGTGAGTTGTGTGACTGGTACTTCGCAGCCTCCAGGTGGGGGACGTCCCTCCTGTAGGCGGCGTGACCGGCGCTCGCATCAGGGTCGCGTCGCCACGAAGAGCGACCGGGAGAGAAGGCCTTCCCGGATGGCACCCAGGATCGCCTCTCGGTCGAGCTGCTGCTCATCGAAGGCCGGGGCTCCCTGGAGGGCTCGGAGCTCGCGCTCATGTTGTCGGGAGAACCGGAGCCACCGCTCCGCGGTGGCCAGAAACTCGTCGGTGACGCCCAGTTCCTCGATTTCGATGAAGCCGGCGGCCCGCAGGAGCGATGAATGGTCCCGGCGTGAGGCGACGGCCCGCGGCCCCGCCCGGACTGCTCGCCGCTGGTCCCGCTTCGAAAGGCCGGGAGTGACGTGTACGGTGAAGAAGGCCGTGCGACCCCCCTTCCGGAGCACCCGCTTGCACGCTCTCAACACGGAGAGCTTCGCCGTCAGTCAACACAAGACGTCGGTATGAACGATCGCGTCGAACGTCTCGTGGCGAAAGGGCAAGTGACGCGCACTCGCCACTACAGCCGCAGCTTGCTCGGACAATGCTTCCTTCCTGGAGCGCTCTCGGGCCCTGTGCATCGCCTCCTGCGGCAGGTCGGTGAGCACCACCCGACACCCCGTAGCCTGGGCCAGGTAGAGTCCCGGCCACCCTCTGCCCGCCCCAACATCCAGAAGGTGGCTCGTGCCACCGAGATTGAGGCGCTCGGCGAGCAGCTGGGCCTGGGCCACGGTGGTGTAGCCGTTTCCCCCGTAGTCAGCCCCGAGCACCAATCGCTCGAGCTGCCTGAGCGGCTCACCTGAGGGCTGCCCATACCGCTCCCTGAATCGTGTCGCCGCCTCTTGCTCGTCCCTGCTCGCTCTCAACTGCCTGGTCCTGTGTCCTGTTGCCTCACTTCAAGATGCCCGCGATCTTCATCCCTCACCTGCAGAGGCCGCGGCTTGCTCGAGGGCGCCGAGCAGGGTCTCGAGATCGTACGAGTCGTCGTGTCTCGCACCGTTGATGTAGAAGGTCGGCGTGCCGTTCACGCCGCTCCGCACACCGCTCAGGAAGTCCTCGTGGACCCGCCCGGCGTGGACGTGCTCGGCCAGCTCCTTCTCGAACAGCTCGACGTCCAGCCCAAGCTGCTCGGCGTAGGCGCGGAGGTCCTGGTCGCGCAGGCGCCTCTGGTTCTCGTACAGGAGGTCGTGCATCTGCCAGAACTGGCCCTGGGTGGCGGCCGCCTCGGCGGCCTCCGCGGCCTGCTCGGCGTGGGGGTGCGAGGTCGTGATCGGGAAGTTCCGGAAGACGAAGCGGAGCCTCTCACCCATCCGGGCCTGCGCCTCCTTGATGATGGGATACGCGGCGCCGCAGTATGGACACTCGTAGTCGCCGTACTGGACCAGCGTCACCGCCGCATCCGCCGGTCCCTGGATGTGGTCCCGGTCTTCCATGACCGGCATGCTGAGCACGGCCTCCCACTGGGTTGTGCTCACGAAGCCCCCTCCTTTCCCAGGTTCTCGAGAGCGCGGAGGATCCCGTCGGCGCCGGGGTTCACCCCGACGGGAGAGACGTGGCTCCACCGCACGATGCCGTCGGCATCGATCACGTACAGGGCCCGCTCGCTGGTGCCCTCCTTGGCCCGGTAGACGTGGTACGCCCGAGACACCTCACCCTTGGGTTCGAAGTCGGCGAGGAGGGGAAAATGCAGGTTCCGGTCCTTCGCGAAGGCCAGATGGCTCCAGACCCCGTCCACCGAGATGCCCAAGAGCTCAGCGTTGAACTTCCGGAATTCAGGGAGCACCTCCTGGTACAGAGCCATCTGGTCGGAGCAGACCGGGCTCCAGTCCTCCGGGTAGAAGGCCAGGATGACGGGCTGACCCCGAAACTCGGCGAGCGACACGGTCTGGTCGGGCGTCGATTGAAGCTCGAAGTCAGGTGCCGTGGTCCCGGGCGGCAGTGGCGTTGCATGTGAGGCCATACTCGAGCCGGTTACCTCTAACACCTTCTCTCCGCGGGCGAACGTCGCGCGAGACAAACGGAGCGCTCCACCCTTTGGTCAGTCCTTCTCGCTTGATTCATCGTAAGGCTCCTGCCCTTCCGTGTGCTCGGCGGAGCTCCGTTCGACATGCTCCGGGCTTGCCCGGTGTGAAGTCAGGTCGATGAAGACTTCAGCGACCTCGGGTAGCTCTCGTCGCCAGGCGTGGTCGATGCCGTCGAGTGCGATCGCAAGCTCGTCGGCCGTCTGTCCCGGTGCTGGGTGCACCCCCCGATCACCTCCTGCGGCGCCCCATATACGGCTCGGACGCTCAGAATCTCGTCGATGCTTGGCGACTGCTCGAGGATCGCGTAGACCCTCTCGAGTCGGCCCGGCAGCATCGATCGGCCGATCAGCAGGTCAGCGATCGCGTCCGCCTTTGCCAGCCCAGCGACCTGATTCAGCAAAGCCCGCCTGCAGCCTCGATGAGCGGCGGTGTCCTCGACGACGATCGCCCGAAGGGTTGGCTCGCTCGTGTGCCGAAGGAAGGAAAGAGTCGACTCGCCCCATAAGGTGGCCTCGCGTCGCGTCAGCGCGAGGCTCTAGAGCAGCGAGACTCCCTCGGCGCCGAAGGCAACCGCGAGAACGATCCAGCAAACGAGATATCGCTCGACGGGTGTTCCGTCGAGAAGCTCGCGAACACGAGAGCGATCGATAGACAGCCGCCAATCAGGAATGAGGAGATCGCGGCGAGGAACGCCCACAGAAACCTGCGCTCTCGTGGCCGCGGGGGTGCAGGGAATCCGGGGGACGCCGGGCCTGGCGCAGGGAGATTCCCAGCAGCATTTCATTTACCGAATCAGCGACCGAGTGGCCGGCTTCAGCGAGCAGCGCGGCGGACCCGGTGGTCAAGCCGGCAGCGAGCTTCGCTGCTCCTACGACAATGTTTGCCAGCAGCGCGACCGCGATGCTGCGTTGGCTCCCGCGGCTCTCGTCGGCTCGGAGGGCGGCGAGCGAGTGGACCAAGGGTCCTGCTCCTCCCCCTCCTCCAGCTTGGCGAAACTGGCTGATCGTCATCGGGGCGCTGGCCACGGTCCTCCTCCTGTTCGGGCCGCTGATGAGCACGGGCCCCAGCGTGACCACGCTCACCTACACGCAGTTCTACAACGACGTGGTTTCGAACAGGGTGGCAACCGCTTCGATCGACCCAAACGGTAGCGTCACGGGAACCCTTCGAGGCGGTCAGCATTACCAGAGCCAGATCCCGACGGCCCTGGGCGACACCAGCTTGTCGCCGGTGCTCCGCCAGCATGGCGTCCAGATCAACGGGAAAACCGCCGTCGTCGGGCGGGGCGCTGTCAGCCATCCTCAGCTTCGTCCCGTTCCTGCTGTTCATCGGCATCTATGTCTTTCTCGGTCGCCGTGCCGGACGGCAGATGGCCGCGGGGCTCGGGAGCATCACGGGGTCCCGGGCACGTGTCTACGACGCGGAGAAGCCGACCACCCGCTTCGCCGATGTCGCGGGGTACGAGGGCGCGAAGCGCGAGGTGACCGAGGTGGTCGACTTCCTGAAGAACCCGACGAGGTACTCGAAGATCGGCGCAGTGGGTCTCTGTCCGTCACCGGGTCGGGGTTCGTCGAGCTGTTCGTCGGTGTGGGGGCATCGCGCGTGCGAGACCTGTTCGCCGAAGCCCGCAAGCGCGCGCCGTCGATCATCTTCATCGACGAGATCGACGGCATCGGCCAACGCCGGGGGAGCGCGATCGTGTCGAACGACGAACGCGAGCAGACTCTGAACCAGCTCCTGGCGGAGATGGACGGGTTCGATCCCGCCTCCAGCGTCGTGGTCATGGCCGCCACCAACCGTCCCGAGATCCTGGACCCCGCACTCCTTCGGCCCGGTCGCTTCGACAGGCAGGTCGAGATCCCGCTTCCGAATCTGAAGGAGCGAGCCGCCGTCCTGGCTGTACACGCCAGCGGCAAGCGCATGGAGAGCGATGTGAACCTCGACGTGGTGGCCCGTAGGACGCCCGGGTTCTCCGGCGCGGACCTGGCGAACCTGGTGAACGAGGCCGCCATCGTCGCAGTGCGGGTTGGGCGCGATCGGATCCGGGCCAAGGACTTCGACGAGGCCCGCGACCGGATACTCCTGGGAAGGCGCGAAGCGACCAACGCGCTGCTGCCGGAGGAGAAGCACGCCGTAGCCGTCCACGAGGCGGGCCATGCGCTGGTTGCCGTGCTGTCCGAACACGCCGACCCGGTGGCGAAGGTCACGATCCTGCCCGCCGGGCAGGCGCTCGGTGTCACTGAGCAGCTTCGAGTGGACGAGCGCCATCTCTACTCGGAGAGCTACCTCATGGACTCGCTTGCCATCCGCATGGGGGGCCGCGCTGCTGAGCAGCTCGTCATGGGCGAAGGCTCGACAGGCGCAAGCAACGACCTGGCCGGTGCGACCCAGCTCGCGACACGCATGATCCGGGAATTCGGCTTGAGTGCGAAGCTCGGACCGATCGGGTTCGCCTCCGGTTCGCCGGCCTACTTGGGTGACCAGCCCGTTCGGACCCGCGAGTATGCCGAGGCACGCAACAGGTCATCGACGAGGAGGTCGAGCGGTTGCTGAAGGAGGCCGCTGAGCGGGCATCAGGATTGCTGCAGACCCATCGAGAGGCGCTGGATCGCGTGGTGAAGCTCTTGTTGGAGCGCGAGACGATCGAGGGAGCCGACGTCGAGGCGGCGGTCCGCGCCGCCCCGACAGTATCGGTCGCGGAACCCAGACAACCCGCCCTGACTCATGCCGCCAATCCCGCAAAAGGGTTGAACTAGCAGAACCGGACGGTCGATTCGACACCCTCGAGTCACTCGTGAGAGGGTTCAATCATGGATGACGCCGCGGTGGTGGTCGAGGATCTGCGGAAGCGTTTCGGGGACGTCGTGGCGCTCGATGGGATCGATTTCGAGGTGTCTCGAGGAACGGTATTCGGGCTCCTCGGCCCGAACGGTGCCGGGAAGACGACAGCGGTTCGGGTACTTGCGACCGTGCTTCGTGCCGACGCCGGCCGGGCCGTGGTCCTCGGTCACGACGTGGTGCGCGACGCCGAGGGCGTGCGACGCCGGATCGGGCTGGCCGGGCAGAACGCCGCGGTCGACCCCAACCTCACTGGCCGCGAGAACCTTCGGATGGTTGGAATACTCGGGCAGATGACGCGAGCCGACGTCATGCCGCGGGCGGCTGAGCTGTTGGAGCGGTTCGAGCTTTCGACGGCGGCCGACCGGCCACTGCGAACCTACTCCGGCGGCATGCGCCGGCGGCTCGACATCGCCGCATCGCTCATGCCGCGGCCACCCGTCCTGTTCCTGGATGAGCCCACCACCGGGCTCGATCTCCCGAGCCGAAATGAGCTCTGGGAGATGATCCGCGAGCTGGTGAGCGATGGCACGACCGTGCTGCTCACGACCCAGTACCTGGAGGAGGCGGACCGGCTCGCCACGCGCATCGCCGTCGTCGACGATGGGAAGGTGATCGCAAACGACACTCCGAAGCGGCTGAAGTCCAATCTCGGGAACACCATCGTCGAGTTGGGCCTCCGCGGCGACGGTCGAGCCGAGCGCGCGCTGACAATGCTCAGGGAAAGCCTCGGAGATGGAGTCGAGCGGGATGGGGACACGATTCGGATCACTTCTGACCAGGGCGCGCGGGTCCTGTTCCAGGTGCTCCGTACCCTCGACCGCGACAGCCTGGAGCCGGATACGCTCACGGTTCGAGAGCCGAGCATCGACGACGTTTTCCTCGCGCTCACCGGTCACCGGGCCGAGAGCCGGGACGGCCGGGCCACCGATGACGGCGCGACCACGCCAGGGGCAGCATGAGCGCATCATCCGTTGTCGTCTCAGCGCGGGACACTCGAGACCGTCGCATCCCGTTCTCAGTGATCCGGGACACCTTCGAGATCACGAGGCGCAATCTCATTGCGTATCGGCGGGTGCCGCAGCTCCTGGTGTTCTCCACGATCCAGCCCGTGATCTTCGTGCTGATGTTCCGGTACGTCTTCGGAGGCGCCATCAATGTGCCGGGACGGATTCCCTACATCGACTTCCTGATGCCCGGCATCTTCGTGCAGACCGTGGTGTTCGGAGCCATCGCCACTGCCATCGGCCTGGCCACCGATCTCAAGAGCGGCCTGATGGAGCGGTTCCACGCCCTTCCGATGGCTCGCTCTGCTGTTCTGACCGGCAGGACGATGGCCGACTTGAGCAGAAACGTGTTCGTCGTCATCCTGATGATGGTGGTCGGATTCCTGGTGGGGTGGCGGATCCACACGAACGTGCTGGACCTGGTGGGCGGCGCGCTCCTGGTCATCCTCTTCGGGTATTCGATGTCATGGATCTTCGCGACCGTCGGACTTGCGGTCGGGGATCCGGAGGCGGCCCAGGCTGCGGCGTTCCCGGTGTTGGCGCCGCTCGTGTTCGCCTCCTCAGCGTTCGTGCCGGTCTCCTCGATGCCCGGATGGCTGCAGGCCTTCGCCAAGCACCAGCCGGTGTCCGCCACCGCCTCTGCGGTGCGAGCACTCACCCTGGGCGGACCGACCGCGAGCGACGTGTGGCAGGCCATTGCGTGGTGCGCCGGGATCCTCGTCGTATTCGCGCCGATCGCCGTGCGTCTGTATCGCAGGGCCGTCTAAAACAGCTCGGAGCTGTAGGCAACGGGTGGTGGCTTCGTCGGGTCATCCGCTCACGGGGCTGGAGGCTCCTTCGGCCCGGCTTCCTCGCCGGCCGGGAGAAGTTCGGCCCGTACCCCGAGGAGTCTGACCGGACGATCCAGGTCGAACCGGTCGAGGGCCGCCATCGCTCCGGCCTCGATCGCGTCGGGGTCGAGGGTCGGCTGGTGGAGCCTGGCGCCGTGGGTGTGGGTATCGAAGGGGACGAACCGGACCTTTACCACCACGCGGACCGTAGGGCGGGTCCCATCATACAGCTCCCCCGCGAGCTCCCGCGCCAGGCTCGCGACTTGACGGCGGACCTCGGCTGGGTCGCCGATGTCATCCTGGAAGGTGCGTTCCTTCCCCCGCGCCTTGGGGAGGTAGGGCTCATCGGTCACTGGGGTTGCGTCCTCGCCGGTGGCCAGGTGGCGAAGCCACGGTCCGATCGTCGGGCCGAACGTCCGAGCGAGGTCCTCCTCATCAGCGTTCGCGAGCTGCCAGCCCGTGCGGATGCGGAGAGCAGCGAGCTTCCGGGCGGTCTTCGCCCCGATCCCCCACAGTGCGTCGGTGGGAAGTCCGTCCATCACCTCGGCCCAGTTCTCCTGGGTGAGGCGGAACACCCCGGCCGGCTTGGCGAACCCGCTCGCGATCTTCGCCCTCAGCTTGTTGTCGCCGACACCGATCGAGCACCACAGTCGGGTCCGCTCCAGAACGGCGCCCTGGACCTCGCGGGCGAGCGCTTCGGGATCCTCGGTCTCGATGGCCATATAGGCCTCATCCCACCCGGCCACCTCGACTACGGACGGGAAAATGCGAAGCGTGGTCATCACCTCCCTGGAGGCAGCCTGGTACGCCTCGGCGTCGACGGGCAGGAATACGGCCTCGGGGCAGCGCTTGTACGCGGTCCGAAGAGGCATGCCGGAGCGGATCCCGTACGCCCGAGCCTCATAGCTCGCGGTCGACACCACCCCCCGTTTCGTCGGGTCCCCGTCGCCTCCGATCACGACGGGTTTTCCGCCGAGCTCAGGCCGACGGAGCAGCTCGACCGCGGCGATGAACTGGTCGAGGTCGACGTGGAGGACGAAGGACCCCATGGACGAAAGCGTAGGCGGCCTGATAGGCCATTTCCTTTCGGGATGGCAGCGGATACATCGTCACTCGCTCAGCCGGGGGATGAGAGCCGAGGTCTTGAAGAGGACGGGCCGCGTGCCCAGCCGCGGTGGGACAATGCTCTTCAATGGAGACGAAGCAGCGCGGGGGGCCGACCGCCATCCCCGCCGCTCGCGCCGCCCTGGAAGGTCACCGGTGGAGGGAGGCATTCGACCTCCTGTCCCAGGCCGACCGGGATGGGCCGCTGGAACCGGAGGATCTCGAGGCGCTGGCCGAAGCCGCCTGGTTCACCGCACAGGCCGACCTCGCCATCGAGGCGAAGGAGCGGGCCTTCAAGGCGCATCTCGACCGGGGGAATCGGATCCGAGCAGCGGCGCTGGCATTCGACATCGGGCACGAGTACGTCTTGAAGCAGAAGCTCTCGATCGCCTCGGCCTGGGCGAGCCGGGGAGAGCGCCTCCTGCAGGGCGAGCCGGAGAGCTTCGCCCACGGATACCTCGCCCTTTCTCAGAGCTGGGGCGCGCAGGCGGCCGGTGATATCGACCGAGCCGTCGAGCTCGCCGCGACGGCCGTCGATTTCGGGGGCCGCTTCGGGGACCCCGACCTTCAGGCCTGGGGACTCATACAACAGGGATCCCTGCTGATAACCGTGGGGCGCACGGACGAGGGATTTCCCCTGATGGAGGAGGCCACCATCGCCGCCGTGAACGGGGAGCTCGGGCCGTTGACGACCGGCGTGGCGTACTGCTCGATGATCGCCGCGTGCCGCGACACTACCGACTACCGGAGGGCGAGCGAGTGGACGGATGCCGCTCACCGCTGGTGTGAACGGCAGGCCATCAGCGGCTTCCCCGGTGTCTGCCGGGTCCACCGGGCCGAGATCGTCGCCCTGCAGGGCGCGCTCGATCGCGCCGAGCAGGAGCTGCAGCAAGCCAC